>Ga0335069_10015276_pt1 | contig 10734 bp, 10 predicted proteins | sample Lox_Sample_11_FD_206714 | JGI IMG/M metagenome (GOLD analysis project Ga0335069, IMG submission 206714) | Soil microbial communities from Loxahatchee National Wildlife Refuge, Florida, United States - Lox_Sample_1.1 | ecosystem: Environmental > Terrestrial > Soil > Wetlands | place: USA... | reverse complement strand
GCAGGATCGCGCGATCCTGGAGGCAGCTGATGTACGCCCGTGGCAGCGCTGCGAAGGCGGCAGCCGATTCGGCGGGCACGCGCATCGGCTGGCCGAACGGCGCGAGCGGCTGAGCGACGAGCATCCCCGCAGCCCACCGGGCATCCGCGTCTGCGCAGCAGTGAAACAGCACCTCGGGGGCCGCCGCCGCCGGCAGGATCGCCACCGGCGAGTCGTCCTGCACGACCAGGTTGGCCTGGACCTGGTCGCCGGCCCCCTCGGGCAGCGCGACGAGGTCGCCGAGGCTCTGACCATCCTGCGGCAGGAACGCCGCGACGTAGGCGAGCGCCTGGACGTGCTCGGGGGAGCGCGCCGCCGCCTGCGTGATCGCCATCCCACCCATGCTGTGGCCGGCCAGGATCGCCGGTGGCCCGCCGGCCAGCGTCTCGCAGATCCGCTCCGCGTATGCGTCGAGCGATACCTCCGCGACCGGCGTGTCGTCGCCTCGCGCCCCCGGCAACGTGACGGTCTCGACGGCATGCCCCGCCGCTGCCAGTTCGGGCACCACCCGATCCCAGCACCACGTCCCGCCGAACGCTCCGTGAACGAGCACCAACCGTGCCATCTCTCTCTCCTTACGTTGTTGTGAGCACGACCTTGCCGCGCACTCCACCGTGTTCGACGAGCCGGTGCGCCTCGGCGCCATCGGCCAGATCAAGCGTTCGCGCCACGCGCGTGCGCAGGCGTCCGTCCGCGGCCATCCGCGCGAGCTCCGCGAGCGCGTCCGGGTCGGAGTGCGCAAGCGGCGTCTCGATGCGGAGCCCGTTCGCGGGGTCGATCTCGCCGACCCGGCGCGTGAACACCGCGACGCCGCCGGAGCGCACGGCGGCGGCGGCGCGAGCGCCGATCGGAACGGCGTCGAGCAGCGCGTCGACCGGCGCGAGCGCGGCGAAGTCGACGTCGCGCGGGAGCACCTCGATGGCACCCAATCCCGACACCCACTCCTCGTCGCCTGGGGACGCCACGGCGAGCACCCGCAGCCCGGCCTGCGCGGCGAGCTGCATGGCAAACCCGCCGACGGCGCCGCTCGCGCCGGTGACGAGCAGCGTCGACCCGGGAGGGCCGCCGATCAGATCGAGCGCTTGGCGCGCCGTCAACGCGTTCAGCGGGATCGTCGCCCCCGTCACCTCGTCGAGACCGTCGGGCCGCGGCGCGAGCCAATCCGGCTGGACCGCCGCGGCCTGCGCGTAGGAGCCGACCCGTCCGCTGATCCTGATCCACGGGATCATCCCGAGCACCGGATCGCCCACCGTAAAGCCGGACGTCTGCGCACCGACGTCGGTGACGACGCCGGCGAGATCCCAGCCGGGGACGAACGGCGGCTGCAACTCGGGCAGGCGGGCGCGGTGTGCGCCCGAGCGAGCCGCGATGTCGCTCGGATTGACGGTCGCCGCCGCGATCGTGACGACGACCTCGTGCGGCGCCGCGACCGGCCACGGCCGCGAGCTCTCCCGCAGCACGTCCGGGCCACCGAACGCGGTCACCTCGCACACGCGCATCGTGTCGGTGTCGGTCCCGGTGGGCACAGCCGGGCGATCCTAATTGCGGCAGCCCCAACCGCTGCGAAATCGAGCATCCCGATGCAAGCCCGACTGCGCTCAGGAGCAAGGGTGTTGACTTCAGGGCCGCAGGTCCCGTATAAGCCGACTAGCGCCAGCCGCGGCGAGGCGACCCGTATCGTGAGGGAGGTTCCCATGGCCAGCAGCGCGCCCGCAGTCGGCGCATTCCCCAGTCCTTACGCGATCGAGACCCCGCCCGGGTGCGAGGGCTGGCAGGACATGTACCCGTATTACGCCCTGTTCGACGAACGGCGGCGCACGACCGACGAGAACCGCTTCTGGTTCTGGAACTCGATGCACTTCCCGGTGCCGATGCCGGCGTTCGACGCGATCTGCATCGACTCGCCTTACCAGGCCGTCGGCGCCTGGCAGAACCGCGTGTTCGCGGTCCCGCCCGCGATGGGCATCGACTACCGCTGTGTGAACGGATACATCTACATCTCCGGCAACCCGGTCACCGATCCCGCGAAGATCGCCGAGCGGGCGGAGTTCTTCCAGAAGCGCGCCGGCCACTACTACGAGAACTGGAACGAGTTGTACGCGAAATGGCGCGCGAAGATGGAGGCGCTGATCGCCGAGCTCGGCGAGCTGCAGGTGCCGTCGCTGCCCGAGTACGAGCCCGACGAGGTCGTGTTCGAGCACGACCGCAACACCGCGTTCTACGAGGTCCTCGATTGCTACGGCCGCGCACTGCGGCTCGGCGACCTGATGTGGCAGAACCACTTCGAGTTTCTGCTGCTCGGCTACGGCGCATACGCGACGTTCGCTGACCTGTGCAAGGCGAACCTCCCGGACATCCCCGACCAGCACATCGCGCAGATGGTCGCGGGCATCGACGTGCTCCTGTTCAAGCCCGACTCCGAGCTGCGCCGGCTCGCCCGGCTCGCGATCGACAGCGGCGCCGACGGCGCCTTCGTGGAAGGTCGCACGCCGGCCCAGATCGAGGCCGAGCTCGCCCAGACCGACGCCGGCAAAGCCTGGCTGGCCGAGCTCGAGCAGGTCAAGGACCCGTGGTTCAACATGGCCACCGGCGACGGCCTGTACCACTACTACCGCAGCTGGCTCGACGATCCGAGCATCCCGTACGCGTCGCTGATCGGCCATATCGCGGCCCTGCGCGCCGGCGAGGACATCGATCGCCCGACGGAGGAGATCCAGCGCGAGCGCGATCGGCTCGCCGCGGAATACGGGGCGCTGCTCAGCGACGAGGCGCGCGGCCCGTGGGGCGACCTGCTCGCGCTCTCGCGGATGGTGTTCCCCTACGTCGAGGAGCACAAGTTCTTCTGCGACTACTGGTTCCTCACGCGGTGGTGGAACAAGATCCGCGAGTTCGGCGCGCTGCTCGCCGAGCACGGATTCCTCGAGGACGGCGAGGATCTGTTCCAGCTCACGCGTCACGAGGTCGCGACTGCGCTCGACGAGCTGGTCCTCACGTGGGCGACCGGTGGCGAGGCGCTCGGGCCCAAGCACTGGCCGCCGATCGTGGCGCGGCGCAAGCAGATCCTCGAGCGGCTCGGCGAATGGACTCCGCCCCCAGCCCTCGGCGTCACCCCCGAGGCCGTCACCGACCCCATGACGATCATGCTGTGGGGCGTGACCACCGAGCGCGTGCAGGAGTGGGCGCGCCAGCAGGACGGCGGCAGCGAGCTGAACGGCGCACCCGCATCACCGGGCGTCGTCGAGGGCGTTGCACGGGTCGTCAAGTCCGTGCACGAGATCGCCGACGTGCGCGACGGCGAGATCCTCGTGTGCAGCATCACCTCGCCGGCATGGGCGCCGATCTTCTCGAAGATCACCGCGGCGGTGACCGACATCGGCGGCGTGATGTCCCACGCCGCGATCGTCTGCCGCGAGTACGGGCTGCCGTCCGTCGTCGGGACGGGCCGGGCCACCGCGCAGATCCGCACCGGACAGAAGATCCGCGTCGACGGGAGCGCGGGAGTCGTGACGCTGCTCGGCGGAGCGGAGGGATCGCAATCAGCGTGACGCACTGCCTCCCGCTGGTCGAGCTGCGCAGCACGGACGAGCCGAGGTTCGGCGGCAAGAGCGCGAGCCTCGGCGAGCTGCTCGCGGCCGAGATCCCAGTGCCGCCCGGCTTCGCCCTCGCGACCTCGGCGTTCCGCGAGTTCATCGCCGAGTCTGGCCTCGACGGCCGCATCGCGGATGCGCTCGCGCATGTCTCGCCGGGCGATATCGACGCGATCGGCGCCGCCTCCCATGCGATCAGCGAGGCGATGCGGTTCGCGCCGGTCCCCGACTCCGTGCGCGAAGAGATCGCGCAGCATTACGCCGAGCTCGCCCAAGCCGCTGGAGACGCAGCGCCGCCGGTGGCGGTGCGTTCGAGCGCGCTCGGCGAGGACAGCCAGGACGCGACGTTCGCCGGGCAGCAGGAGACCTACCTGTGGGTCCGCGAGGTCGACCACGTCTGTGACGCGGTGCGCGACTGCTGGGTCAGCCTCTACAGCGCGCCCGCGATCAGCTACCGCGCCCGGCTCGAGCGGGCGGACATCGAACCTGCGATGGGAGTGACGGTGCAGCTGATGGTCGACGCCGCCGTGTCCGGCGTGATGTTCACGTGCAATCCGGTGAGCGGCGACCCGAGCATGGTCGCGATCAACGCGAGTTGGGGCCTCGGCCTCGCGGTCGTCGGCGGCGAGGTCACGCCCGACGACTACCTCGTCAGCAAGATCACGCGCGAGATCGTGCGCGAGCACATCAACGCCAAGCAGGTCGAGTACGTCCCCGACGCCGGCGGTCGCGGCGCGGTCCGGCACGAGGTCCCGGCCGAGCGCCGCGACGCCCGCTGCCTTGACGAGCAGGTGATCGGCTCGCTGATCGACGTCGCGCGCGCCGTCGAGCGGCACTTCAAGTCCCACCAGGACGTCGAGTGGGCGCTCGCGCGGGGCGGCGAGGAGCTGTTCGTCGTGCAGTCTCGCCCCGTGACCGCGCTGCCCAAGCGGGAGCACACGCCGCCTCCGAGATCGGCGATCGCGGCAGTGATGAGCACATTTGGTGCTGACCGCACCAAACCGGACTGATGGCGCTCTCCGACGACGACATCCGCGAGATCCTCCGCATCGTCGACGAGTCGGAGCTGGCCGAGCTGCGCATCGACACCGAGGGCTTCTCGCTGCACGTGCTCAAGGGAGGGAGCGGCGGCGCGCTCGCTCAGCCGCCCGCGGCGACGCGTCCGTCCTCGGCGCCCCCCGAGCCACCGACGGCACCGCCGCAGTCCAACGGCGCGGTCACGATCGATGCGCCGATGTTGGGAACGTTCTACCGGGCGCAGGAGCCGGGGGCGCCGCCGTTCGTCGAGCCCGGCGCCGACGTCGAGCCCGACACGATCGTGTGCATCATCGAGGTGATGAAGATGATGAACTCGATCCCCGCGGGCGTGTCGGGCGTCGTCACCGACGTGCTGGCCGAGAACGCCGACCTCGTCGAGTACGGCGCCCCGCTGTTCCGGGTGAAGCCGCGGTGAAGCGCGTGTTCATTCCGAACCGCGGCGAGATCGCGGTGCGGATCGTGGGCGCCTGCAGGGAGCTCGGGCTCGAGTGCGTGGTCGGCTGCTCGGATGTCGACCGCGATGGTCTCGCCGCGCGCGAGGCGGACCGCGCCGTCGTGATCGGACCGGGCCCGGCGAGCAGCAGTTACCTCCGCGACGACGTGATCGTCCAGGCGGCGCTCGGGACCCGCTGCGACGCGATCCATCCGGGCTACGGATTCCTGTCCGAGAACCCGCGCCTCGCCGCGCGCGCCGCGGAGCACGGAGTGACGTTCGTCGGTCCGCCGGCCGGCGTGATGATGCTCGCCGGCGACAAGCTCCGTGCCCGGGAGCAGGCCGACGCCGCGGGCGTTCCGGTGCTCCCGGGACACGAGATCGCGGCCGCGGAGGAGGCCTCGGACATCGGCTACCCGCTGCTGATCAAGGCGGCCGGCGGCGGCGGCGGGCGCGGGATCAAGCTCGCCGGCGACGAGGCTGAGTTGCGAGCGCTGCTCTCGCTCGCCCGCAGCGAAGCCGGCGCGGCGTTCGGCGACGATCGGGTCTACATCGAGCGCTTCATCGCCGCCGCGCGCCACGTCGAGGTGCAGATCGCGGCCGACGAGCACGGGTCGGTGATCCACCTGGGCGAGCGCGACTGCAGCGTCCAGCGCCGCTACCAGAAGGTCGTCGAAGAGTCGCCCGCGCCGTCGCTCGCGCCGGCGACGCGCACGGCGATCCGGGACGCCGCCGTCACCCTTGCGCGCGCAATCGGCTACCGGAACCTCGGCACCGTCGAGTTCATCGTCGATGCCGCCAGCGAGGAGTTCTTCTTCCTCGAGGTCAACTGCCGGATCCAGGTCGAGCATCCGGTCACAGAGGCCGTCACGGGCCTCGACCTCGTCGCGCTGCAGCTGCGGATCGCGGAGGGCCAGGTGCTGGGCATTGCCCAGCACGAGGTCGCGTTCGACGGCCATGCGATTGAGTGTCGGCTGACGGCGGAGGACGTCGCGCACGGCTTCCGTCCGACGCCGGGCACGCTGTCGCTGTTCGCGATCCCCGAGCGCTCCGGCGTGCGCGTCGACACGCACTGCCACCCGGGCGCGGTCGTGCCGCCGTATTACGACTCGCTGCTCGCGAAGCTGATCGGGCACGGGCCCGATCGCGACGGCGCGATCGAGGCGCTGCTCGACGTGCTCGAGGACGTCGACGTCGAGGGCGTCGAGACGAACCGGGCGCTGCTCGTCAGCGTGCTCGGCCACCCCGACTTCCGCCGCGCGACGGTGACGACCGACTGGCTGGAGCGGGCGTTCGCGTGAGCCGCACGATCGAGTTCGTCGACACGTCGCTGCGGGACGGCAACCAGAGCCTGTGGAGCGCGACCGGGCTGACGACGCCGGACGTCCTCGCGATCGCGCCGACGATCAACCGGGTCGGCTACCGCGCGCTCGACTTCACCTCGAGCACGCACATGGCGGTGTCGGTGCGCTTTCACCGCGAGGACCCGTGGGAGCGGATCCGCCTCGCGAGCGCGGCGATGCCCGACACGCCGCTCGGCATCATCACGACCGGCATGCGCTTCATCTCGTGGGTGCCGGCCGACGAGGAGGTGATGCGGCTCTCGTTCCGGCTCGTCGTCCGCAACGGGCTCCGTCGCTTCCAGATCGCCGAGCCCTCGAACGACCCGGACAAGCTCAAGCGGCTCGCGGGGATGGCGCGTGCGGAGGGCGCCGAGGAGATCGTGATCGGCCTGACGTACTCGATCAGCGAGGTCCACACGCACGCGTACTACGCCGAGCGCGCCGCCGCGCTCGCCGACTGCACGGAGATGGACCGGATGTACCTGAAGGATCCCGGTGGACTGCTGACGCCCGACGCCGTCCGCGAGCTCGCGCCCCACTTCCGCGCGGCCGCCGGCGACCGTCCGATCGAGCTGCACAGCCATTGCACGATCGGGCTCGCGCCGTTCGTCTACCTCGAGGGCGTCAAGGCCGGCTTCGACGCCGTGCACACAGCCTCCGGCGCGCTGTCGCGCGGGACCTCGCAGCCGGAGGTCGTGAGCACCGCGCGCAACCTCACGGCGTCCGGGTTTGCGCATGCGCTGCACCTCGACGCGCAGGCGGTCGTCAGCGAGCACTTCGACCAGCTCGCGCGCGCGAAGGGCCTGCCGCCGGGCGGGCCACGGGAGTTCGACGCGGTCTACTACACCCATCAGCTGCCCGGCGGGATGGTCACGACGACGCGGCGGATGCTCGAGGAGCTGCGCCGGCCGGAGCTGTTCGAGCAGGTGCTCGATGAGGTCACCCGCGTGCGCGCCGAGATGGGCTACCCGATCATCGTCACCCCGGTGTCGCAGTTCATCGCCAGCCAGGCGGCCCGCAACGTGATCGACGACGAGCGCTGGGCGAACGTCTCCGACGAGACCGTGCGCTACTTCCTCGGCCACTACGGCGAGCCGCCCGCGCCGGTCGATCCCGACATCGCCGAGCGCGTGCTTGCGCGGCCGCACGCGACCAGGCTGCGGGATCTGAAGCCGATCACGCTCGATGGGGCGCGCGAGCGCTTCGGCGCGCGGATCTCCGAGGAGGATCTGTTGCTGCGCCTGACGATGCCCGAGGAGCAGGTCGACGCGATGGTCGCCGCGCGTAACAGCGGTGCCCCGCGGCCGCTACCGGCTGCGAGGCCAGGTCGCGCGCCGCTTGTGACGCTCGTGCAGGAACTCGCCAAGCGGCCGTCGATCACCGAGCTGTCGCTGGTCAAAGACGGCGAGACGGTGGTGTGGCGCCGTGGCTAGGGCCGGCAGGCTGGACGGCGTGCGCCTCGATGACGTCCGCGGGTTCGTCTTCGACGTCGACGGGACGCTCGTGCACCGCACGGCGGACGGGCGCGCCCGCGCCCAGCCCGGCGCGCTCGAGGTGCTCGACCGGATTCGCTCCTCCGGCCGGCCGCTGGTGCTGTTCACCAACGGCAGCCACGTCCCCTCGGAGTGGATCGCCCGCGGCCTCACCGAGGACGGGATCCCGATCGCCGATCACGAGATGCTCACCCCCGTCGACAGCTCGATCAGCTACCTGCAGCGCTACCACCGCGAGAAGTCGGTGCTGCTGTTCGGCTCACCGGCGGTCGCCACGAGGATGCACGAGGCAGGATTGACGATCGCGTCGGGCGAGGACGCGGGCGTGGTCCTGGTGACGCACGTCGATGAGGTCTCGATGCCCGCGCTCGAGCAGGGCGCCCGCGCGGTCAATCGCGGCGCGCCGCTGTTGACCGGGAGCTACGCGCGCGGCTATGCCGGCGCGAACGGCATGATCTTCAGTCGTGGCGCGATGGTTGCGGCCGCGATCTCGAAGGTCACCGGAGCGCGTCCGAAGGTCGTCGGCAAACCCTCGCGGATCGCCGTCGCCGAGGTCAGCCGGCGGCTCGGCGTGCCGGCGAAGGAGATCGCCGTGATCGGCGACGACCTCGGCATGGACATCGCCCTCGGAATCCTCGGCGGGTCGCGGACCGTGCTCGTCCGCAGTGGGATCAGCGGCGCCATCGACCTCGACCGGATCCCCGAGCGGCGGCGGCCCGACGCCGTGATCGACGGCGTCGCGGACCTGCTCGTGCGGCTGTGAGAGGCGTAGTGTTCCGCGCGCAATCCGAGAGAAGAGCGTGATGTACTCGCCAGTGTTGCTGCGTGACCGGCCGCGTCCGGTGCAGATCCTGCTCGGCGGCGTGATCCCGGCGGCGATCGGCGCGCTGAACGGCGTGCTGATCGGCGTCTCGAGCGTGGCCTATTGGATCGTCGCGGTGCTCGCCGGCGTCGGCGCGTTCGTGGCCGGATTCGAGCATCGTGACGGCTGGGGCGGTGCCGACCGTGGCCTCGTCGGCGGCGCAATCTACGGCACGTCACTGCTGATCGCCCACGCGCTCGTCGGGACCCATGCGAAGGTCTCGCTCGGAAGCTTTCCTCCGTTCCTCGTGGTGATCACCGCGATCTTCGGCATGTTCCTGGGCGCCGCCGGCGGCCGGATCGCGCGCCTGCAGCGCGAGCGCGCGGGCATCTTCCTGACGGACGAGCACGCGGCGCAGTAGTCCGGCGGCGGCCGGGACCATATCCTGCCGGGGATGCCGGATCTCGAGGGCAAGACGTTCCTGATCACGGGCGCAAACACGGGCATCGGCCGCGCGACCGCGCAGGCGCTCGCCGGCCGCGGCGCGAGCCTCGTGCTCGCATGCCGCTCGGAGGCCTCCACGCGCCCGGTGATCGACGAGATCACGGCGAGCGGCGCGTCCGGCACGGTCGAGTTCCTCGCGCTTGACCTCGGCAACCTCGCCTCCGTGCGCGGCTGCGCCGAGCGCTTCCTCGCCACGGGTCGACCGCTGCACTGCCTGATCAACAACGCCGGCCTCGCCGGCAAACGCGGCCTCAGCGACAGCGGCTTCGAGATCGCCTTCGGCACGAACCACATCGGCCCGTTCCTGCTCACGAGCATGCTGCTCGACCGGCTCACCGAGAGCGCGCCGGCGCGGATCGTCAACGTCGCCAGCGACGCGCATTTCAGCGCGAAGGGCATCGATTACGACGCGGTGCGCCGGCCCACCAGGACCCGCACGGGCCTGCCCGAATACAGCGTCTCGAAGTTGGCCAACGTGCTCCATGCGCAGGAGCTCGCGCGGCGGCTCGAGGGCACCGGGGTGACGACGTACGCGTTGCATCCGGGGGTGATCGCATCGGACATCTGGCGGCAGGTTCCGTGGCCGATCCGGCCGCTGATGAAGCTGCGGATGCGATCGCCACAGGAGGGCGCGCAGACCTCGCTGTACTGCGCGACGGCCGCCGAGGTCGCGCGGGACAGCGGCTTCTACTACGCGAGCGCGGTCCGCAAGCAGCCCGGGCCCGCAGCCACCCCGGAGAACGCAGCCGAGCTGTGGGAGCGCACCGCCGCCTGGGTGGCGGCATGAGCCGGAAGATCGCCGCCGCGGCGATCGCCGCCGTGGTCGGGCTCGCGGTCGGAGTCGGGCTCGGCGCGCTGCTGTTCAGCTCTTCCTCGACGACGAGCACGACTACGACGACCGTCGACCCGAAGCCGGTGTCGCTCCCGGCGAGCCTCGCCGGATTCAGGGACATCACCGACGTGATCGCTGCCCGCAGCCCGCAGTCGGCCGCGGTGCAGCGCCAGCTCGCGCACCAGGCGGCTGTGAGCGCGGCGACCGACGCCGCGTATCGAAAGGCGTTCGGCGGGGCGGGGGTCGCGTACCGACAGTACAGCGACAGCCGTCTCGAGAAGCTGCCGTACGTGATTGCGGTCAGGGCGCCCACGCCGGCGCTGACCCTCGGTCCAGTCATCAGCGCCTCCTATCTCGGTCTCGCGACCCCGGAGCGGGAGGTCAGGACGGTCGGCGCGGTGTCCTGCCAGATCCTCTGGAGCCCGCCGACGGTCGCCGGCCACACCCCGCCCTCGTCCAGTGAGCACATTGTCGGTTGTCAGCGCTCGACGGGCGGCCTGACCGTCTTCACCGGCGGCGGCTCGTTCGCGGGTCCCGCGGACCTGCAGGAGATCGTGGACCTCACGAACGCGGCGTGGAGCGCCGCCTCGTCGAGCTGAGCTCAGGGCGTCTGAACGCGCGTTCGAACACCTCGCGCACCCTTCGCCCGGATAGCGGGCAAAA
>Ga0335069_10015275_pt1 | contig 10734 bp, 6 predicted proteins | sample Lox_Sample_11_FD_206714 | JGI IMG/M metagenome (GOLD analysis project Ga0335069, IMG submission 206714) | Soil microbial communities from Loxahatchee National Wildlife Refuge, Florida, United States - Lox_Sample_1.1 | ecosystem: Environmental > Terrestrial > Soil > Wetlands | place: USA: Florida... | reverse complement strand
CTCAGCATGATCATGCGCTCGTGATGGCGCATCGCTTCGGGCCCGATCAGCTTCTCTTTCGCGTCGTAGCGTTCCTTCAGCTTGGCAAAGATCGCGTCGCCGAGTTCACCGCGATTGAGATCCTCCGGCTTGATGCCCTCGGCAAGGAAATCCACACCGAAGCGCGTAAAGATCGCGTCTTTCAGTCCCTTGATGTTCCAGTCGTCGACGTGCGCTTTCTCCGGGCAGTACTCCTCCAACTGCTCCGCCAGGATCGAAGCGACGTAATCCTCGAGAATGAGATCTTTCTGGTCGATGCCTTCGAGCAGCCGCCGGCGCAGTCCATAGACAGCCTCGCGCTGCTTGTTCATCACATCGTCGTATTCGAGCAGGTGTTTGCGCGATTCAAAGTGCTGCGCTTCGACGGCTTTCTGCGCAGTCTCGATGCGGCGAGTGATCATCTTCGATTCGATGGGCACGCCCTCTTCCATGCCCAGACGCTGCAGAAGAGTCGAGACCCATTCCTTCGCGAAGATGCGCATCAAGTCATCTTCGAGCGCCAGGTAGAAGCGCGACGATCCCGGATCACCCTGGCGCCCGGCGCGGCCGCGAAGCTGATTGTCGATCCGCCGCGACTCGTGGCGCTCGGTGCCGAGAATATGCAAGCCTCCGACCGAGATGACCTCGTCATGTTCTCTGTCAGTGGCTTGCTTATAGCGGTTGAAGGCGTCCGTCCACCTGTCGGTGGGGACGATGTACTCGTTCCCGTTGTAGTAAAAAAGCGATGTCTGGCCGTCTTCCTGCGGGCCTTCGATCTTGCCCTGCGCGACACGCAACTGCTGCGCAATTCCCTTCTTGACCATCTCCTGCTTGGCCATGAATTCGGGGTTGCCACCAAGCAGAATGTCGGTACCGCGGCCGGCCATGTTGGTCGCGATGGTGACCGCGCCTTTGCGTCCGGCTTGCGCGACGATTTCGGCTTCGCGCTCGTGAAACTTCGCATTGAGCACGACGTGCTTGATGCCCTTTTTCTTCAGCAGGTCTGAAAGCCGCTCGGACTTTTCTACGGAAGTCGTGCCGACCAGCACAGGCTGCCCTTTCTGGGCAAGCTGTTGAATTTCATCCGCAGCCGCAAAGTACTTCTCCTTCTCAGTACGGTAGACGATGTCGGGGTTCTCGATACGCAGCAACTGCCTGTTCGTCGGGATGACTACTACTTCGAGCTTGTAAATCTTGTCGAATTCCTCGGCTTCCGTTTCGGCCGTACCCGTCATGCCGGCCAGCTTCTTGAACATGCGGAAATAATTCTGGAAGGTGATGGTCGCCAGCGTCTGGTTCTCGCGCTCGATCTTGACGTTTTCTTTGGCTTCAATCGCCTGGTGCAGGCCATCGGACCAGCGCCGTCCGGGCATCATGCGCCCGGTGAACTCGTCGACGATGATGACCTCGCCGTCCTTGATCACGTATTCCACGTCGCGGCGATACAGCGCGTGGGCCTTGATGGCCGTCTCGACGTGGTGCTTCAATCCCCAGTTTTCCGGATCGGCAATGTTCCCGATCCCCAGCAGCTTTTCGACTTTTTCCCAACCCAGGTCAGAGACCGTGATGTTGCGGTGCTTCTCGTCGATGACAAAGTCGCCACTCAGGATCTTGCGCTGCGGATCGTCGCCCACGCGAGCCAATTCGGTAAGCATCTCTTGCTGCTGCTCGGGCGGGATCTTTCCATCCTCTAGCGCCTGCCGCACTTCGTTAGGGCTGAGTTCTTCGCCGCGGGTCAACTTCGGGATGATGCGGTTGACGATGTAATACTTGTCCGTGGACTCCTCACTGGCGCCGGAGATGATCAGCGGCGTACGCGCTTCGTCGATCAGGATGGAGTCGACTTCGTCCACAATCGCAAAGTTATGCCCGCGCTGCACGCAGTCCTTGATGTCGAACTTCATGTTGTCGCGCAGGTAGTCGAAGCCGAATTCGTTGTTGGTGCCGTAAGTCACGTCGGCGGCATAGGCTGCCCGGCGCTCCTCGTCATCGAGATCGTGCACGATGACGCCCACGGTGAGCCCGAGAAAACGATAGAGCTTGCCCATCCACTCGGAGTCGCGCTTGGCCAGGTAATCGTTGACCGTGACGACGTGCACTCCGCGTCCGCTGAGCGCGTTGAGATAAACAGGAAGCGTAGCAACCAGCGTTTTCCCTTCGCCGGTCTTCATTTCTGAGATTTTGCCGTCGTGCAGCACCATGCCGCCGATTAACTGCACATCGAAGTGCCGCATATTGAGTACGCGGCGCCCGGCCTCACGGACTACGGCAAATGCCTCGGGAAGGATTTCATTCAGAACTTCCTGGAGCGCATCGTACTCTTCCTTTTCGAGCCGTTTTACCCGGTCGATGTCGCTTTCGGCTTCTTCCGTGTCACTGGCTGGCGGCTGCTTCCCGTTACTGCCCAGCTGGCTGAGGCGCTCCTGAATGCGCTTCCGGAACTCGTCGGTCTTGGCACGCAGCTCGGCATCCGACAGCTTTTGCATCTCCGGCTCGAGCGCGTTGATAGCCTGGACGTTCGGCATCAGCGCCTTAATGACACGCTCGTTCTTCGTCCCGAAAACCTTACCAAGTAATGTGTTAATCAACCGGAAGTCCTTCAGAAGGGCAGAGTACGCCCAGATACTATCTCTAGAAGCCTAGCACATTAGATGCACGAGGAGTGGCTGAGAACTCAGAACCGACGGTGGGAGTAAGATAGGTGAAAGTGATTTCCGGTTGTCGATTTCCGATTGCCGACTGAAAGACAAGCCTTACAAGTTCATTGCAATCCGTAATCGCCATCGGAGAAGGGGCTCCCATGAATGTACGCCTCTCCATTCTGCTTCCTGTGCTTCTGCTGATCGCGACCGCGCCTGCCAAAGACAAGAAGAAATCCTCGCTTCCGGAGGACGTGCTGCGGGCACAAACTGTGCGCGTTGTGGTTGATCCCGACGCCGGAGAACCGCTCGATCAGCCGCGTGCCAACGCAAACGCCCGCGAGAACGTAGAAAAGGCGCTGATGGAGTGGGGGCGCTTCCGGCTGGTTCTCGACGGGGAGGAATCGGATCTGGTGATTTCGGTCCGCACCGGCAGCGGCCAAACCATGCGTCCCACGATGAAGGGCGGGCCAATTGATCAGCGCCCGGGCGTCGGAGAATCAACCGACAGCAGCATTCGCATCGGCGGGCAGCACGGCCAGCCCCCCATGTCCGATCCGAGCACGTACCCGTCAAATCGCGCTCCTGGGATCTCGAACGAAGTTGGACCGAGCGAGGATATTTTCGCTGTATACCGCGGAACAACCGGAGATCCTTTGAATGCACCGCCCGTTTGGCGGCTGATCCGGAAGGATTGCCTGCGCCCCACCGGCTTGCAAGTACCCGCTGTTGAGGAGTTCCGGAAGGCAATCACCGCCGCACAGAAGCCAAACGTACCGAAAAATCCCTAGCTGAATTGAAGGTCTGGAGTCTAGACCAACACTGCGTTGGAGCAGGGTTTTCGTGTATATTCCCCACGACCCATGCCCACGTTCTACGACCGTTTTCTGGAGTGCGCCGAGCGCCAGCCGAACAACGTCGCCCTCGAACTCCAACGTCACGATCACCTTGAAAGCTGCACCTATGGCGAGCTTCATAGCTGGGCCGAATCCGTGGGCCGCTGGATTACAGAAAACAACATCGCCCCAGGCTCCCGGCTGGCGATTCTGGCTGATAACCATCCCCGATGGGTCGCCGCTTTTCTGGGCATCATCACAGCCGGGTGCGTAGCGGTCCCGCTCGATACTGCACTGCATGATGACCAGGTGTTAAAGCTCCTGAAAGACAGCGGAGCTACGGCCGTGTTCGTCGATGTGAAGCATGTTCCGGTCACGCGAACTGCAGTCAAGGAATTGAACGTCGGATTGATCCTGACCGATCCCGACCGGATGACGGAGCAGGTAAAGCAGGACCGGTTTCGCGCCAATCTTCCGGAAATCTTCAAGGCTGGGTCCGGCTCCTTCAAGCCTGTAACAGTGAATACCGAAGACGTCGCTTCCCTGCTCTACACCTCTGGAACGACGGCCGATCCGAAAGGCGTGATGCTGACGCACGGCAACTTCTTCGGCGAAGTCGATGCGGTTTTCAACTGGGTGAACATCGGGCCGACCGATGCCCTGCTCGGCATTCTTCCGCTTTTCCACGTACTGGCACTGATGGCCAACCTGTTGCTGCCGCTGGTGAAGGGTTCGCGCGTGCTGTACCTGGAAACACTCAATACCAGCGAATTGCTGAAGGCGCTACAGGAGCGCAACATCACGGCCTTTGCCGTCGTGCCGCAGTTCTATTACCTCATTCACGAGCGCATTTTCGAGGAGATCAAAAAACGCGGGCCTGTCACGCAGAAAATTTTCGGAGCGATGGTCGTGCTGAATCGGACACTTCGGAAGGTTGGCATCAATGCCGGACCGATCTTATTCCGCAAGGTACACCAAACCATGGGCCCGAAGATGCGCTACTTCGCGACTGGGGGCTCGCGGTTTGATCCGGCCGTCCAGAAAGATTTTTACGATCTCGGCATCGACGTGATGCAAGCGCTGGGCCTGACTGAGACGACCGCCGCCATTTATGTCAATGCGCCCAATGACATCGAGATCGGGTCGTGCGGCAAGGCGATGAAAGGTGTCGAGGGAAAGATTGTCGATCCGCAGCCGCAGGAAGATGGCGGCCCCGCGGTGGGTGAGCTCGCGGTACGCGGTCCCGTGGTGATGAAAGGATATTGGAATCGCCCTGACGCAACCGACGCGGTTATGAAAGACGGATGGTTCCTGACCGGCGATCTTGGCTACTTCGATGCGAAAGGCAATCTGTTTCTCACCGGGCGCAAGAAGGAAGTCATCGTCCTCAGTAACGGCAAGAACGTGTATCCGGAAGAGATCGAGGCGCATTACATGAAGTCGCCCTTCATCAAGGAAATCGCCGTGATGGGATTGGAGGGCAAAGCCGGCGAGGAACGCGACCGCCTGCACGCGGTGATCGTGCCGAACTTCGATGAGCTTAAGAAGCGCAAGATCGTGAACGCCAAAGAAGTGATCCGATACGACATCGAAGGGCTCTCTTCCCAGCTCGCGACCACCAAACGCGTCAACAGCTACGAGATCTGGCAAGAGGACCTTCCGCGCACCACCACGCGCAAGATCAAGCGCTTCGAAGTGCAAAAGCGGGTGAAGGCGAACCAGGCGAAAAAGATCTCTGATGACGCGGAACTTCCGGCGGAGAAGCCGCTCACGGCGGAGGAAAGCGCATGGCTCGAGCAGCCGGATGTGCAACGTGGACTCAAGATCGTGCGCGAACTATCCCAGTCCGCCCCTGCGAATCTGCGGCCTGCGCACAGCCTGGAACTGGATCTCGGGCTGGATTCAATGCAACGCGTTGAACTGCTCAGCCGTCTTGAAGAAGAACTGGGAGGCAACGTCGAGGAATCGCGCCTGACCGATATCTACACCGTCAAGGATCTCATCGATGCGGTGCTGCAGAGTGCTGCCAGCGGCGAGAGCAGGCCCGGGCGCACCGTCTTCGCGGGATGGAGAGCTATTCTGGCCGAAGACCCGGATGACCCGGAGGTCTTGAGGCTCACCCATCCCAGCCGGCTGAATGACACCTTCTGGTACGGGGTCTCTCGCATCATTCAAATGGTCGCCAAAGACCGGTCCGATCTTAAAGTCAGCGGCCTGGAGAAGCTGCCGAAACGCGGCCCCTTCATCATCTCGTCCAATCACCAGAGCTATATCGACCCACTTGTCCTCGCAAGCGTGATGCCGCCGGAAATTTTCTACAACTTGTTTGCCGTCGGGACCAGCGAAATCTTTGGTTCCGGAATCATGCGGAGCCTGGCCCGGAGAATCAAGACAGTCGTGGTCGATCCCGACGCGAATCTGGTTCCCGCGATGCGAGCCGGCGCCTACGGATTGCGGCACGGGCTCTCGCTCGTGTTGTATCCAGAAGGCGAGCGGTCCATCGATGGCACCCCGCGGATCTTCAAGAAGGGCGCGGCGATTCTCTCCATTCACATGCAAGTTCCCATCGTGCCCGTGGCCATTGAAGGTTTCTACGAAATGTGGCCGCGCAGCCAGCCATTCCAGGGATTCAAGCCGCTGAAGATGACGGTCGGAGATCCGATCCTGCCCCCTCCCGAGTCCGCCGCATCGGAGGAAGCGTACGAGAAACTCACTGCGGAGCTGAAGTCGCGCGTGGTCGCGATGTGGGAAGTCCTCCGAGCGAATCGCTAGACAGACTTACTTCGCTCGCGGATGCGTCTGATCGTACACCTGCAACACGTGCTTCATCGACAGCTGCGTGTAGCGCTGCGTCGTTGCCAGCCGCTCGTGGCCCAGCAGTTCCTGGATCGCGCGCAGGTCAGCGCCTTCTTCCAGCAGGTGCGTGCCGAAGGCATGGCGCAGCGTGTGAGGATGCACATCCGGCGAGAGGCCCTTCGAGACTGCAATCTTTTTGATGATACGTCCGACGCTTCGCGTGGTGAGCCGCCCGCCCCGATGGTTGATTAGCAGCGCGATGGTATTTTTGCGGACCTCAGCCAGGCGCGTTTGCCGCGCGCGCAGATAAGGCGCCAGGGCATTTTTCACGGAATCGCCAAAGGGAACATAGCGCTCCTTCTTTCCCTTGCCGCGAATCAGGATCGCCTCCGCACTCAACCGGATATCGTCGAGATTGATCCCGGTTAACTCCGAGTTGCGGATCCCGCATCCATAGAGCAACTCGAGCATCAGGCGGTCGCGCTCGGGAAATGCCGCGGTTTCTGGCATGTTCCCGTCGAGCACGGAATTCATCTCCTCGATGGTGGGGACTCTGGGTAATTTCTTCGGCAGCTTCGGCGTAGCCACAAGCTTCGCGGGATTCTGATCGACCACGCCTTCCTGCGCAAGCCAGCGATAGAGCGAGCGCAAGGCGGCCAGAGATCGAGCAACGGAGGTCTTGCTGAGACCTTTCTCGTAGAGTTGCGACAGAAATCCTCGAATCGCGATGTGGTCGATCTGCTTCCAACCGCGGGAACCAATGTAGGAAGAGAAGTTCGCGAGATCACCGGTGTAAGCCTTGATCGTGTGCGGTGAGGCGTTCTTCTCGCGCAGGTGTCGGAGGAAGTCAGCCACGGCGCGTTTTACGATCGTTTGCTGTGTCATCGCAGATTTCTGAATTGCAGATTTCAGACTTCAGTCTGAATCATCTCGCCTTCGCTCTCGGATGATGCTTCTGATACACAGTGCGCAGCCGGTCGAGCGCCAGATGCGTATAGACCTGCGTGGTCGAAATATCGGCGTGGCCCAGAATGGTCTGGACCGTGCGCAGGTCGGCTCCGTTCTCGACCATGTGCGTAGCGCAGGAGTGCCGCAGCATATGGGGCGAGGCATGGCGTCCAGAAGCCGCCGAGGCCTGGCCCACTAACTGCCACACGCGTTGACGGGTCAGCTTTCTTCCTCCAGTTGCGACGAACAACAACGGCGAGTTCCCCGAGCTGCTGTTTCCATTCTTCGCCACTCTCCGCAATAAGATTGGGCGCGCATGCGTCAAGTATTCCGATAGAGCATCTTGCGCCGGCTTGCCCAGTGGGACAATGCGTTCCTTGTCACCTTTGCCGCGCACCAGCATGTAACCGGTCTCCAGCGTCAGATCTTCCAGCGTCGCCGTGACCAACTCAGAAACGCGCAACGCTCCCGCATAAAGCAGTTCGAGGATGGCGCGATCACGGACTGCCAACGACGCTGCCGCAGGTTTTTGTTGCGCCGCCGAGACCGGTGCGGCCAGGGTCGCCTCGACCTCATCTTTCGCCAGCGACTTCGGCAGAACCTTCCACTGGCGGGGCGACTCGATGTTCAAGGTCGGATCATGCTCGATTTTCTTGTCCAACAGCAGGTATCGATAGAGGTGCCGCAGAGCGGAGAGCTTACGGCCTACGCTGCGGCCGTCCACACCGTGAGAGAAAAGCTGCTGGATGAACTCACGAACGTCGTCTCGGCGGGCGCTCAGCAGATGGCGCTTGCGTTTCTCTAAGAATCCGGCGAACTGGCCGATATCGGTGTTGTAGGCAGAAATGGAAAGCTTGGCCAAGCCTTTCTCGATCCGCAGATAATCAAGAAATCCGGAGAGCACGCGGGCGTTGGCGTCAGCAGCCATAGGAGGCGAGTTTAGTATGCGCGTTATCGGACGCTGAGGGAAGTTGACGAAGCGGATGCGGAATCAGTTTCTTGGCAACTCAGCGGGAGAAACTCCCCGGAGACCGCGGGACAATCCCAAACCTACGTTCCGGCTCCATTCACATCCCGCAGCACCTCAACTGCATACAGGGCCCCTTGCGGCGTCTCTTCGTGCTTGAAGTAGGCGAAGGCGTTGCGTCCTTCGGCGAGGTGCTGGCCGATGCGATCGACCATCGCCCGGCGTTCCTCACCGGTGTAGGTCGGTTTGCGGTAACGGTAATAAGCGAAGCTGCCCGTCAGCACGTCGGGAGTTGTTCTCGTTTCCGTCTCGGCGACGCATAATGCGACATTCGCGGACCTAAGCAGCTCCCAGGTGGAGTCTTCAAACCACGACTCGTGCCGGAATTCAAACGCTGCGGGAACGGTCCTGGGCAGTGTCGCAAGGAAATCCTTGAGCAGCGCTGGATCAGCCTTGAGATTGGGCGGGAGTTGAAATAAAACCGGACCGAGCTTTCCTGAAGCGGCCAGAGGTTCGACGGTGGCAAGAAAACGCCGAAGGAACTCCTCAGTTCCCTTCAGCCGCCTGATGTGCGTGATCATTTGATGTGCCTTCACGCCGAAGCGAAAGTGAGCGGGAGAGTCAGCCATCCAATTCTGGATGGTCGTTTCCTTCACCAGTTGCCGGAAGGTGAAATTCACTTCTACCGTATTCAGTTTGGTCGTGTAATGAGAGAGGAATTTCTTTTGCGCGAGCTTCTCTGGATAGAAATCAGGTTTCCAAGTCGGGTAAGCCCAGCCGGAAGTTCCTGCGAAGAGTTGCGCCATAGCAGTTAGAAGCGCCGGTGAATAGAACCGGATTATACCTTGGCGCCTTTCTTGCGAACTGCGGCGGTCTTCCCAGCAGATCTCGTTCCAACGCGCTTTCGGGCGGTTGACTTCTCTTCCGCCCGAGCTGCGATTTCAATGGGCTTTTCCTCGTTGGGCATCGCCGCCGCGGTCTTCACATCCGGCAGTTTCTGTTTCAACTCCAGGACGGGTTCGAAGAGATCGCCTTTTTTCTCGAAACGGGCAATCGTCTGCGACGACTCGAAGACTAATACTCCCGCGTCTTTCTTCTTGAATGCGCGCTCCACCTCGTCCCAAGTAACGGGCGTTGAGACCGTCGGATGTTCACGCGCACGCAACGAGTAGACCGCGACTGTGGTCTTGTGCTCGTCGTTCTGGCTCCAGTCGACGAAGACCTTTCCCGTGCGGAGACTCTTTTTCATGTCGGAGACGACCTGGTCGGGGTGCTCCTGCTCCAGCAACTGCGCCAAGGCATGGGAAAAGAGCTTGGTCTTCTCGAACGTCGTGGGAGTGTTCAGAGGGATATAGAGCTGAAGACCTTTCGAGCCTGAAGTCTTAGGAAAACTCTGCAGACCGAGGTGCTCGAAAATCTCGCGCAGCCAGATGGCGACCTGGCAGCACTGCACGATGTTTGCCGGGGGTCCGGGATCGAGATCGAACACCATCATCGTCGGACACTCGATGTCCTTGGCCAATGCGAGCGAGGGATGCAATTCGAGCGCCGCCAGATTCGCCAGCCAGATCAAAGTAGCCAGGTCGTCGGCTAGAATGTAATTCACCGTGCGGCGGCTTGCGCCGCTCCAGATGGGCGCAACTTTCACCCAGTCGGGCTTGTGCATCGGCGCGTTTTTTTCGAAAAAAGGTTCGCCCTCCACTCCATCCGGATAGCGCTTGCGGGTCAAGGCGCGTCCGGCTAAATGCGGAAGAATCGCGGGGGCGATGCGCGCGTAATAGTCGATTACGTCCTTCTTCGTAAACCCGGTGGCCGGATACAGAACCTTTTCCAGGTTCGAGAGCTTCAGCGTGTGGCCCTGGATGTCGATGTGCGAGTCAGTCACGTCATCTCCGCCCTGCCATTCTGCCTGATCTTTCTGCGGACGCAAAATACAGCATGTTCCGAACTCTCCGTGTGTAGCGGCGGACGCATTCGTCCGCCGCGCGGAGCAAAGCTCCGCGTTCAGTCTGCTGGAACCAAAGGAAGCGTCGGCGCCAGTCGGCGGCCCGGGTTCAGTCTGCTGGAAACGAAGAAAGGCTCGTGCGCCAGGCCGGCGCCCGGGGCTCGGGGCTTCGCCCCTCGGGACGGACGAAAGCGTCCGTCCCTACACGAACTCCATCATCGCTGATATCCCGGTTTGACAACCGCCCCGCCATCCACGTACTTTCAAACTTCTGCCCTCTTGGCCCGTCCAAGCTATATCTTTTGCAGAAGATCGGCATGCCGTGGGAGGTCCAATGAAACGCCCCATCCTCAAAATCGCCTATTCGATCCTGCTTCTTTCGGTTCTCGCTCTGTCTCAAGACGTCGCCTCGTTCGAGAAGCGCGTCACCGTCAAGAAGCTGCCGAACGGCCTGACCCTGGTCATCTGCGAGCGTCCGGAAGCCCCTGTGTTCTCTTTCTTCACGCTGGTGGATGCCGGGTCGGTGCAGGATCCCATGCGCGCTACGGGCCTGGCGCACATGTTCGAGCACATGGCTTTCAAAGG
>Ga0335069_10015274_pt1 | contig 10734 bp, 8 predicted proteins | sample Lox_Sample_11_FD_206714 | JGI IMG/M metagenome (GOLD analysis project Ga0335069, IMG submission 206714) | Soil microbial communities from Loxahatchee National Wildlife Refuge, Florida, United States - Lox_Sample_1.1 | ecosystem: Environmental > Terrestrial > Soil > Wetlands | place: USA: Florida... | reverse complement strand
CGGCTACGGGGCAGGAAACTCAGCTTTCTTCTGGAATTTCGCAAAAGTCGGCGGGGAATGCTGTCCGTGATGTCAGGATCGCCGTTCCCGACGTGAAAGGGGAGCAAGAAACTCCTGAGCCCGAAGACAAGAAAGCCGACCCAAAAAAAGAAAAAAAGCATCGCGGATCAATCGTGATCGCTCCTCTTCCACTTGTAAGCCCAGCCATCGGTTCAGGAATCATACCGGTGGTGGGCTATATCTTTCCTTTCAGCAAAAACGACAAGGTGTCTCCTCCTTCGACGATAGGAGCTGCTGGTCTCATCAGCAACAACGGAACTCGCGGTTTTGGCGTTGGCGCACAATTATTTCTCAAACAGGACACCTATGAGGTCACCACCGGGTATGCCCGCGGCAATTTCAACTACAGCCTCTACGGCGTCGGAATTGCCGCCGGCAATGCAGGTCTCAAATTACCTCTGGAACAAACTGGTCATTTGTTCTTAGGAGAAGTATTGCGGCGAGTCGTCTGGAAGGTCTTCTTTGGGCCTCGGTTTGTGGACGGGAATTCGCTTCTGACCCTGAGGTCCAGCAACGGCGATGGCCCTCCTGTTCCTCCGGATGTCGGTCTACATACAGCCCTGAGGGCTATCGGTATTCGAGTTGTCCGCGATACGCGCCCCAATCGTTTCTACCCGACCTCAGGAACGAAACTGGAATTCACGGCTGATTTCTTTGCCCAATCGCTTGGCAGCAAGTATTCGTTTCAACGCTACAAGACCAGCTTCGACAAATTCGTGAGTTTGAGCAAGAGTCAGGTCCTGGCCTACGACTTTTATCTGTGCGACACAGGCGGAGAGCCCCCGTTTTACGGGAATTGCATTTATGGGACGAGCAACGAACTGCGAGGATATACCGCCGGCCGATATCTGGATCGACACATGTTCGCGACCCAACTGGAGTATCGCCTGTCGCTGCCGAAAAGGTTTGGCCTTGCGGGATTCGCCGGAGTCGGAGAGGTCGTACCCGGTGAAAGTCAGTGGCTCAGGAGCAATAACTTGCTGCCCGCCGTGGGCGGAGGGCCCAGGTTTGTGCTGAGCTCCGCCTACCATGTCAATCTCTGTGCCGATTTCGCCCGCGGCAAGAACAGTTGGACATGGAGTATGGGCGTCGGTGAAGCTTTCTAGTAGTTAGAGGACATCTGGGCCTATGCGCGGGCTCCCAAATTCGCTGGATTTGCGAAATCTCGAATTCAGGATGAGGTCATTTCAATGAGAAAGACTTTGCTGCCTTCAGCTTTAATTGCGTCATTGTTTCTGGCTTCGCCAGCGTGGGGTCAGTCGCAGACGACTCAGCCGACCGGTACCATTCGCGTTAGCGGTCGACCTGGGCACGCGGCAATTTTCCGAATAGACGGCAAGTCCTACGTCGATATCGAAGCGTTAGCGCGGCTAGTGAGTGGGTCGCTTTCCTCCAGCGGGAATGAGATCACTCTAACCCTACCTTCCGTAGCGGCTGCCACGGCATCTGAACCTGTGCGGACAAACCAGCCTGCCAATTCAGAATTCTCCAAGGATTTCTTAAAGGCAGGTATTGAGGAGATGAGCGTGATTCGGGAATGGCGCAGCGCGCTGCTCAACGCAGTTCAGAATGGATACCCGCTGACCGCCGATTTTGCCGCTGGGTACCAAAACCAGGCGACGACGAACTTGCGGTTAGTATTCGTGGCAATCTCCACCGACTCCGATCGAACCGCCTATCAGTTGCTCAGCAACGAACTGAATAATATGCAGAAGTTAAGCGACAAAATCGTGGCTGCACATAAGAACATGAACTACGTTCCCCGGGATGCATTGAAGGACGATCCTTTGGACCAGAAAATCCTAAACTGCGCACGCTCGCTGGCGTCCATGGCAGCGAATGGCCGCTTTGACGATGACGGGACTTGTAACTGAGTCGGCAAGAGAAGACTCCAAACTTCACGCTTGATTGCAGATGGTGAGGAAACATAGCAGCAAATCGCTCTATGGCGTTCGACCATTTCACGATCAGCCTAAAACTATGATGAGCACGGCAGAGTACACCGCCGCGGCTATCGCAAAAGGCCAGAAACGTCCCCCACGTCCCTCGGGTAATTCAACGACCACGGTATTCATGAGCACTCCGCCGGAAACAAACCCCACAATCCGGGCCATCCATTGTTCCGGGATAGAAGTGAGAACCCCGATGAGCCAGCCCGCCAGGACGGATAGCGCGAGCACCCAGCGCAAGCGGCTTTCGTAAGATCCATAGTGCTCCGAAAACAGTGAGTGATCCACCAAGAGGAAATGAAATGACATCGCCAGTGTGTACAGCACCAGGGTTGTGGCATCCTTCCACGTGTTGTGGATGAGGAGATAGGCGATCAGCCCGCTGTACGTCGCGAACGCCATGATGCGGAATGCTGAGTAAATGCTGCTAGGCTCGCCCTTCTCCTCCGATGCGACCACGATGTACTCGAATGCATAAAAAATCATGAACCCGAGCATGGCGGCGAGGTATACAGCCTGCTCCGGGAAGAGAGCCATCCCGCGGTGGGGCCCAGTTGAGAACTTCGCCTGGTTTTCAGAGATTTCCGGCAGGAGGTCAATGAACACCCAGGCAACCGACACTCCCCCGGCAACGGAAACCCATCGCCGGTGGTGAGAGGTCGCCCGTAGCTTGTGACCCAGGAGGTAGACGCCGGCAAGCACTAGCGCGGCCGCAAGGGTATATGGATAAGGCATGGCTGCTAATAAAGTCACTTCAAACTGCTCATGGGCTAAAACGGCCCGCTGTGCATCAGGACGCCATAAAACGAAAGCGCGCCAATCAGGACGATAAAGATCGCCACCACAAACGAGATGGACCAGATGTGCCGCTTTGCGGAGGCTCCCAGTTCATCCAGGGAAAGGCGATGCTGCACGGTCGCTGCGATCAGTGCGAGCGTACCGAGGGCGATGAGGGTCAATCCCAGATTACGCGGCGCCTCTGGTCGCCGCACAGTGCCGGCAGCTAGTTGAGCAGGCATGTACTGGAAGAATTTGTAAATGGTGAAGCCGAAGCCGATCAGTGAAAGCGCGGTTCGGATCCAGGCCATCAGCGTTCGCTCCATCGCGATAATCGTGCGATGAAGCGCCAGATCGGTTCGCTGTTCGGCGAGGATTGTGGACTCGTTTTTCTGTACTGTCGGCGTCTGTGGTAGTGCAGTCGTCGCGCTCATAGGGCTTGATCCCTCAGCAACGGTGCGAAATCCAAAAGGCTGGAGCCGTTATAGATCAGGTGGGCAGTAGCCACCACTGGCAGAAGTTACAGGGACTTGCGCAGTTAAGGTTTCTCGACTGTCAGCTTTGACAGTTGCTCAGCCGGAACGGCGCTCGTATTGTTGGCGCGAAGGCACGAGAGAGATCCACAGATTCCATCACTCGGAACTGCGGTACTGCGGTTCAGTGCGCTGATACGGGTAAAAATCGGCCGCATGCACCACGGAGGAGCCCACGAGGTGAACGCTCAAGAAGGCGTGGCGATGCAGTCACCATCGGATGTTCGGCCGACTGACTTCTCATTGATGTTGGGCGGGCCGCTGTTTCAACTCTACCGGCGCACACATCTGTCGGGAGATGCTCTGGAGCTATTGCACAGGCGCGTCGTCGTCATCACGCTGTTTTCCTGGTTGCCGCTTCTGGTTCTGTCCGCGCTTACCGGGCACGCCCTCGGTAGTGGCATCAAGATCCCATTTCTTCGTGACGTTGAGGCAAACACCCGGTTTCTCGTAGCTTTGCCAGCACTCATCATCGCCGAACTGGTGGTCCACAAACGAATCAGCCCGTTGGCCCAACGATTCTTGGACAGGCGCATCGTTGTCGGAGTGGACGTGTCGGGCCTTAAGGCTGCAGTCACTTCCGCCATGCGCATACGTAATTCTGTGGCAGTGGAACTAGGCCTGCTTGCTTTCGTCTATACCGTGGGTCTCTGGATCTGGCGCAGTCAGATTGCGATGGGAGTGGCAACTTGGTATGCCCACCCCGACGCCAAACATCTGAATCTCACCCCAGCAGGGTATTGGAACGTCTTTGCGAGCATCCCTTTGTTTCAGTTCATCCTGCTGCGATGGTACATGCGGCTTGTGCTCTGGTTCCGGCTTCTTTGGCAGATCTCAAAACTGAATCTGCACCTTACAGCCGCGCACCCGGATCAGGCAGGCGGGATTGGCTTTCTCGGTAAGAGTTCTTATGCCTTCGCGCCCATACTGTTCGCCGAGGGCGCCACACTGGCAGGACTGATCGCCAACCGTGTTCTCTATGATGGGCGGACCCTGCTGTCGTTCAAGATGGAAGCGGCGGGGCTTGTGGTTTTCTTTGTCCTGCTCATCGTTGGTCCCTTAGTGATGTTTACTCCAAAGCTGGATGATGCTCAGCGAGAGGGTTCCGCCGAATATGGATTGCTCGCCAATCGCTATGTATTCGGCTTCGAGGAAAAATGGATTAGACACGGGGTGCCAGACGGGAGCGAGGTGCTCGGCACTGCGGATCTCCAGTCATTGGCTGACTTGGGCAATAGCTACACCATGGTCCGCCAGATGCGTATTTTCCCTTTCGTGCTTCAGGACATTACCCGCCTCGTTGCCGCTACGATCCTTCCTTTCGTGCCTTTATCGCTGACGGTCCTTCCTCTCTCGCAAGTGCTGAAGTTCCTGGTGAAGATGATCTTCCACTGAGGAGTCGAGAAGCGTTAGCTCGGAATGGGAAGCTCACGAACGTCAGCGTATGGGCGTAAAGGAAGACTGAAAGGAAAGATTCGTTGAGCAACATACTTGATTATCCGCGTGTGGTTTGCGTGCTCTCTTTCCTGGTGCTCTGGGGCGCAGCGCTTTTCGGTTCTTTCGTGCGCAAGAAACTTGGACCACTGGACGAGGCGGAGCGCGACGTTTTCGGGTTTGTCCAGACCGCGATCCTGACTCTGCTGGGTCTTATCATCGGATTCACATTCTCGATGGCATTGGGCCGCTACGATCAACGCAGGAACTACGAAGAGGCAGAGGCTAACGCGATCGGCACGGAGTATGTCCGCGCGGATTTGCTGCCCGCTGCTGAAGCCGCGAAAGTGCGGGAGCTCTTGAAGAGCTATCTGGATCAGCGCGTCCTCTTTTACACGACCCGCGATTTGGAGCAACTCCAGCAGATCGACGTCAGGACCACCAAGCTGCAGGACGATCTGTGGTCTGTCATTCAAGCAGGTGCTGCCGTGCATCCCACACCAACGATCGCCCTTGCTATTTCGGGTATGAACGATGTATTGAACTCGCAGGGGTACACGCAAGCCGCGTGGCGCTATCGCATACCGTCCCAAGCCTGGTTGTTGATGACAGCAATTGCGCTGTGGTGCAACCTTTTGCTGGGCTACGGTGCGCGTCGCAGTGGCAGGATTCTGTTTCTGGTCGTGCCCCTTGCCGTGGCGATCTCGTTCTACCTCATCGCCGACATCGATAGCCCGCGTCGAGGCCGGGTTTCCGTTCCCGTAGTAAATCTGTTGAGCCTATCTCAGACGCTGCACGCGCAGTGATTGGAAGGTTATCTAACACGAACGGAAAGGGGGAAGCGTGCGAAAGAAGGTTGAATGGGATGCGTCGGCAATACATCGGCAGGGCGCCAACACACTTCTTTCTGCTTCCACGCGACAGCTCGCCTCGCGCTGGCCATTTACGTTCTTCTTATCCCGCTGTCGCTGTGCGCACAGCAACCCACACCCGAGGACCTGAGGAAGTTGGCGAGGAATCCCTTCGCCGATGTGATCAAGCTCCCGATCTCCCCTGACATTTATTTCGACGCCGGACCGAACCATCGCACCGCGGCAGATCTCCAGATGATGCCGCTAATCCCGATCCACAGATTCTCGGGATGGATTCTCATTCCACGCATCGTGCCCACAGTTGTCACATACGTTCCGGACTTGACGCGAGCGACCGGCGGGAGGGTAGGTGTCGGCGACACGGTCGCTACCTTCTTTTTTACGCCGGCAAACGTCGATCGACTCGTCTGGGCCGTAGGCCCGGCCTGGTTGATCCCCACTGCGACGGGCAGCCCGTTCGGGGCGGGCCGATGGGGATTAGGCCCGTCGTTCGCTATGCTGTACCAGCCCGAGTGGGGCTCCGGTGGTTTTCTGGTTCAGAACTTGTGGTCGCTTCCGGCTTCCACCAATCGAGGTCCGGTTCATCAGATGCAACTTCAACCGATGTTCTCGTACAACCTGCCGCGCCAGTGGTATCTGACAACGAATCCCACGATCTCTGCTGACTGGACGCAAGTCACAAGCTACCGCTGGCTGGTGCCCATCGGAGGCGGGGTAGGAAGAACCTTCAAAGTCGGACGGCAGCCGCTCGACATAAACCTGACGATCTACGACAACGTCGTTCGACCGGCGAACCAGCTCTCACCGAAATGGCAGCTGACTCTTCAAATCACATTCCTATTTGCACGGCACCCGAAACCTACGCGATCGTCTGGGGTCGCGAATCATTCCCCGCCCGGCAGTGAATCTTCTTCGAGCTAGCCGCTACTCTCCGAACGAGTGACGGGAGTCACGCAAAACTTACTTGCTCGACGCCCCTTTGTTCGGGGGATAATATTCAGTATCCGGTCGGGGACTATGCCTTGGGTTACGATTAATACGGGACTCACCACTCCAGATGGCCACGAAGAAAAACTCACGGAATATCTCTGCGACCACCCGGGCTGTGCCAATATTGCTACCCACATGCTTGGCGTCATTGCGGAACTTCGCCTGATGGCGTCAGTCTGCGATCAGCACCTGCCGAAGCCTCCTTCATCGAATGGTTCGGGCCTGAAGTAGATCCGTTTCCCTCATCGCGTCGCAGAGCTTGTCGACGTGACACTCCTGCGCTCCTTGAGTCCAGCGACTGTAACTATTGACAGTTCCGCTCCGCCACCCGAAGACCTAGCCTTCATACGACGGCGAACTGCCCGTTCCAGAGGAGATAAAGACAATGCCTACGAAACCGTTCAAGGGCACCATTAAGCTCGACGTGCGCGACTCCGTTCCCGATTGGGAACCATTTACACCAACCCGAGCTCCCGCGGGAGCGCCGAACATTCTGTTTGTGCTGTATGACGACACAGGCCAGGCTGCCTGGTCACCTTATGGCGGGCGCATCAACATGCCCACGATGCAGAAGCTGGCCGATAAGGGATTGATTTACTCGCAGTGGCACACCTGCGCGCTGTGCGCGCCCACTCGTTCCACCTGTCTCACCGGACGCAATCATCACTTGAACGGGATGGCCTCCGTCACCGAATTAGCGCTTGGATTTGCGGGTCACTCCGGACGCATGCCAGACGAGTGCGCCACCATCGGGCAGATCCTGCAGGATGGTGGCTGGAGCACGTTCTGGGTTGGCAAGAACCACAACGTTGCAGAAACCGACACGGCTCCAGGCGCCAGCAAGAAGCTGTGGCCGCTGGCCAAGGGCTTTGACCGCTTCTACGGTTTCATCGGCGGCGAAACCAACCAGTGGTATCCCGACCTGTATGAAGATAATCACGCCATCGACCAACCCTATACCCCGGAAGAGGGATATCACCTCTCCAAGGACCTTGCCGACCATGCGTTGCAGATGATCAAGGACCAGAAAGCCAGCAACCCGTCGAAGCCCTGGTACATGTGGTTCTGCCCCGGCGCCAACCATGCTCCGCATCATGCTCCGAAGGAGTACATCGACAAGTACAAGGGCAAGTTCGACGACGGCTACGAAGCCTATCGCGAGTGGGTGCTGCCGCGCATGATCGCCAAGGGCGTCTTGCCGAAGGGAACCCAGCTCACCCCAATCAACCCGATGCCACCCGAGGCTGCGTTCGCGGGCGATCATGTCCGCCCATGGAACACGCTGAATGCCGACGAAAAGAAACTGTTTTCGAAACTGGCCGAAGTCTATGCCGGAATGTCGGAGTACGCGGACGCGCAGGTGGGCCGCATCATTGACTACCTGGAAGAGAGCGGTCAATTCGAGAATACCCTCGTCCTTTATGCCGCCGATAACGGTGCTTCCGGAGAAGGCAGCCCCAACGGAACGGTCAATGAGAACAAGCTCTTCAACAGCTACCCGGATGAGATGTCCGAGAACCTTAAGCTCATTGACAAGCTGGGAAGCGCGGACACATATGAGCACTATCCGACGGGATGGGCCGTAGGCTTCTCAACTCCCTACAAGATGTTCAAACGCTACTCGGAATATTCGGGTGGCACTTGCGACCCGCTGGTCATTTCGTGGCCGAAAGGTATCAAAGCGCGCGGGGAAGTTCGAAACCAGTACCATCACTCGGTCGACATCGTCCCCACGATCCTGGAGATCTGCGGTCTTGAAATGCCGAAGATCTACAAGGGCGTTGAGCAGCTCCCGCTCTCCGGCGTTTCGATGCGTTACACCTTCGACGCAAAGCCTGATGCTCCGACCCAAAAGCGCCGCCAGTACTACGAAATGAATGGCACCCGCGGTATCTGGGTGGATGGCTGGAAAGCCGCCTCTCTGCATTCCCCCTGTCCCTCAGACCAAGGTCACTTCGACAAGGACAAATGGGAGCTTTATCACGTTGATGCCGATCGCGCAGAATCCAAGGACCTCGCCAAGGAGCATCCTGAAAAGCTTCAGGAGTTGATCAAGGCCTGGTTTGAAGAGGCAGAGACTAACAAAGTTTTCCCGCTGGACGACCGCAATGTCACGGCCGTTCTCACCGAGCCAAGACCGACCGAGGAACCGCCCCGCGAGCGGTACATCTACTATCCGGGAACCTCCTCAGTTCCGGAAGGCGCTGCCGTAAACGTGCGCGGACGTTCATACAAGATCCTCGCCGACGTCGAGATCATCGATCCGAATTGCTCGGGCGTTATTTTCGCCCACGGATCCCGTTTCGGCGGTCACGCGCTGTTCATCAAGGACAAGAAGTTGCAGTACGTTTACAACTTCCTTGGCATTAAGCCGGAACAGAAGTTCGTCTCGCAGGAACTCAAGCCCGGCAAGTACACGCTGGGAATGGAGTTCATCCGCGAAGGCATGGGTAAGAACCATGAGTCCGTCGGCAAGACGAACCTCTACGTCAACGACAAGATCGTGGCCTCAGGTCCGATGCGCGCCCAGGTTGGCAAGTTCACCCTGGACGGAGACGGACTTTGCATCGGCTACGACAGTGCCGACGCCGTGAGCCAGGAATACAAGTCTCCCGGCAGGTTTACGGGCGGGAAGATACTCGTGGTCGGCGTCACCACGGAGAAAGAGCAGTATCTCGACCTGGAACGGATGGCAGCAGCAATGTTTGCCCTCGACTAACAGGTAGTCGTATCCATGATCAACCGACCGGCAGCTCGAACCTGGGCTGCCGGTTTTACTTCTGCTCAAGGCAAAGCCATCCACCGCCTTCAGTAGTTAATCTTGCCAGATTCCAGATCTCAGACTGTCTGTTCTGACAGTTCCCGTTCGCAGGCTGGCGGCCTAACTTTCTCCTAGAGGGCGATCGCCCATTCTCGAGGAGATGAAGGATATGGCTAAGAAACCGTTTAAGGGCACCATCAAGCTCGACGTGCGCGACTCCGTTCCCGATTGGGAACCATTTACACCAACCCGAGCTCCCGCGGGAGCGCCGAACATTCTGTTTGTGCTGTATGACGACACCGGTCAGGCAGCCTGGTCGCCTTTTGGCGGCCGCATCAACATGCCTACCATGCAGAAGCTGGCCGATCGCGGCCTGACGTATTCGCAGTGGCACACCACGGCACTCTGCTCGCCGACACGCTCTACCTGCCTGACGGGACGCAACCATCACCTCAACGGGATGGCCTCCATCACGGAATGCGCATTGGGATTTGAGGGTCACTGCGGCCGTCTTCCCGACGAGTGCGCCACCATCGGGCAAATCCTGCAAGATGGTGGCTGGAGCACATTCTGGGTGGGCAAGAACCACAACGTTGCCGAGACGGACTGCGCCCCCGGCGCCAGCAAGAAGCTGTGGCCGCTGCAAAAGGGCTTCGACCGTTTCTACGGCTTCATTGGCGGCGAAACCAACCAGTGGTATCCCGATCTGTACGAGGACAACCACGCCATCGAACAGCCATATACGCCCGAAGAGGGTTACCACGTCTCCAAGGACCTGGCCGACCATGCCCTGCAGATGATCAAGGACCAGCAGGCCAGCAACCCCTCGAAGCCCTGGTACATGTGGTTCTGCCCCGGCGCCAACCATGCCCCACATCAGGCGCCGCAGGAATACATCGACAAATACAAGGGTAAGTTCGACGACGGCTATGAAGCCTATCGCGAGTGGGTGCTGCCGCGCATGATCGTCAAGGGCATTCTGCCCGCCGGAACCGCGCTCACGCCCATCAACCCGATGCCTCCCTCGGTTGCGTCCCCGGGCGACCATGTCCGTCCGTGGAACACGCTGGATGCCGACGAGAAGAAACTCTTCTCGAAACTGGCTGAGGTCTATGCCGGAATGTCGGAATATGCCGACGCACAGGTGGGCCGCATCATCGAGTACCTCGAGGAAACCAACCAGCTCGACAACACGCTGGTGATTTACGCCGCCGACAATGGCGCCTCCGGGGAAGGCAGCCCCAATGGAACAGTCAATGAAAATAAGTTCATGAACAGCTATCCGGACGAGTTGTCAGAGAACATGAAGCTCATTGACAAGCTGGGAAGCCCGGACACTTACGAGCACTATCCCACCG
>Ga0335069_10015273_pt1 | contig 10735 bp, 6 predicted proteins | sample Lox_Sample_11_FD_206714 | JGI IMG/M metagenome (GOLD analysis project Ga0335069, IMG submission 206714) | Soil microbial communities from Loxahatchee National Wildlife Refuge, Florida, United States - Lox_Sample_1.1 | ecosystem: Environmental > Terrestrial > Soil > Wetlands | place: USA: Florida... | reverse complement strand
AAGCCTGATGGCGGCGTTCCAGACGGACGTGATCAACGCGGTGCAGTTCCTGGAAGGCGGCATCACCTCCGCCGTCACGGTCAATCTTCGCGTGGGCTACGGCGAGGTGGGCGGCAGCGCGCTCTCACGCGGCGCGCTGGGCGAAAGCATCACCAACCTGACGAGCGTTTCCTACTCCGCGATGGTGCAGGCGCTCGACGCGACGGCGTCGTCGGACGCGACGGACGCGGGCATGCTCGCCTCCCTGCCAGCCACGGCGCCGACGAGCGACGCCTACTGGGTGACGACGGCGCAGGCGAAGGCGCTGGGGCTGGCGCCCGCCAACGCGGCCACGCTGGATGGCGCGATCGGCTTCGGCGTGTCCACCAACTTCAGCTACGGCGACACCAACACGACCGGCGCCGTCGCGCCCGGCACCTACGACTTCTTCTCGACGGTGGCGCACGAGGTGACGGAGACGATGGGGCGGATGCTACTGGTGGGCGGCAGCGTGGGCGGCGCGCCGGGCTATACGCTGCTCGACCTCGCGCACTATTCCGCGCCGGGCGTGATGGACTTCACGCAGACGACGCCGGGCTATTTCTCGGTCGATGGCGGCGCGACCGACCTGGGCGACTTCAACACGATCCGCGGCGGCGATGCGGGCGACTGGGCTTCGTCGGTGGCGGGCGACGCCTTCGACGCGTACGGCACGCCAGGTTCGCTCGATCATGTCTCCGCCAACGACCTCGCCGTGATGGACGCGATCGGCTGGAACCTGGCGGGCCCCGGCGCGGCGCCGCCCACCGGGGTGACGATCGCGCCGGCGACGGCCTCGGTGATCGCGCTGCAAAGCCCGCGCGGCCTGACCGCGAACACGCCAATCGCAACGTTCGCCCAACAGGGCGGCCATGCGGGCGACGGCTTCATCTACACGCTGGGCGGCGCAGATGCGGCGTCGTTCAGCCTGAGCGCCGCGACGGGGGCGCTGTCCACCGGAGCGGCGGTGGTGGCGGGTGCGGCGAACGGGCAGGCCTATGCGCTGACCGTGACCGCGACCGATACGACGGCGGGCGCGAGCGCGGCGCCGCAGGCGGTGGACGTGGTGGTGGGCAACAGCGGCGGCAACACCGTGTCGGTCGCGGCACTGGTGGGACCGGGCGCGACGGCGACACCCGCCTTCGTCTATGGGCTGGCGGGCGCGGACACGCTGAGCGGCCAGGGCATGACGGGGCCGCTTGTGTTCGCCGGCGGCGGCGGCGCGGACATCATGACCGGCGGCAGCGGGCCGAACGACTACGTGTATGGCGCGACGACGGACTCGCATGGCGCGGCGTACGACACCATCCAGAACTTCAACGTCGCGATGGACACGATCGACCTGACGGGGATCGGCGCCGCCGGCCTGGGCTTCGCCGGCGCGCTGGCGACGGGGGCGACGAGCATCGGCGCCGACCAGATCGCCTATCGGCAGACCGGCAGCGGCAGCGGGGCGGTGACGGCGCTGTATGTGAACACGACCACGGCCCCGGAGGCGCTGGGCAGCGCGAGCATGACGATCGCGCTGAGCGGTACGATCGGTCTGACAAGCGCGAACGTGCTGCACGCCTGAGCGCGGGGCGCGGGGCGCGGGGCGGCCCGGACGCGGGCTGCCCCGTCGGGTCGTTTCATCCCAGGCTGGGCTGTGTCGCCTTGAAGCTGGGCAGGTCCTGGATGCGCGCCCACCACTCGGCGAAGCCCGGCTCCTTGAACAGCGCGTCCTTGTCGGGCGTGAGCGAAACGTAGAAGACGATCGGCGCGAGGAACAGGTCGGCGAGGCTGAGATCGCCCGCGATAAAGGGCGAGCTTCCCTTGGTCTCCATCGCGAGCTTCAGCAGCTTGTGGCCGTTCTCCAGCCCCTGCTTGCGCATCGCCTCATTCTTGCCGCCGACGAAATCGGGGAACAGGTGATAGGCCGCGACGCCGCCCACCAGCGCGCCGTAGCCGTAGCTGTCGATCAGGCCCACCACCATGTCCATCCGCGCGCGGTCCTTCGGCGTGGCGGGGACCAGCGACTTGCCGGGCAGCACGTCGTTCAGGTAGCGGACGATGGCGGCGGTCTCCAGGATGCGAACTCCGTCGTGCTCCAGGACCGGCACCTTGCCGAACGGGTGGCGCTTCAGGTGCTCGGGCTTTTTCGGCTCGCCCGCGAGCACGTTGACCGGGTGCTGCGTGAAGTCGGCGCAGCCCTTCTCGGCGAGCAGCATCTTGACGGTGCGGACATAGGTGGAGCCGTCGAAGCCCCACAGCGTCAGGTCTGACATGGCGGCGGTTCCCCTGCTTTGTGGCAGCGATCACGAAGCGAAGAATATCCGGGGCGGACCGGCCGAGCGAGGGGTTACTCCGCCGCCAGCGCGGGCCGGGCGTGCAGCTTTCTCAGCGCGCGGTCGATCCATTGCGCGGTCAGCTTCTCCTGCGCGCCGTTCTGGCGCAGGCGCTCGTTCAGCGTCGGCCAATCGATGCGGTCCAGCACCTGATCCTGGTTGAAGCAGGAGAACACCACGCTCCTCGCCCCCGTCGCGGGATCAACGTGAAGCTGCAAGCACTGGGCGCAGACTTCCTTCATCATGCATTGCATCGGGCTGTTGATGGACCCCACCGCGCCGTGGCCCGGCTTCAGGTAAGGCTTCAGCACGCCATGCCGCGCCACACCCACCGCCGCCATCATGCGGTCCGAGCCGATGACGATCATGTGTTCGGCGTCCGCGAGCGGTACCGCCTGGGTGCCGAGGCGGCCGGCGCCGTACGCCGCCATCGCCTGCACGATATTGCCGACGAAACTTCTGTCCTGCGGGCGCGCGGGGCTCGCTTCGAAGCCCGGCGCCTCGTCGCTGCACCAGACGATGACGTCGGCGGCGCGCTCGATCTCCTCCACCTTGTAGCGGTCGATCAGCTTCTTGTAGCCGGCGAAGTAGATCACCTTCGATCCCGCCGCGCGCAGCGCCGCGCCGATGCTGAACAGCACCGCGTTGCCCAGCCCGCCGCCCACCAGCGCGACGGTGGTGTTCGGATGGATCTCGGTCGGCGTGCCGGTGGGGCCCATCAGCACGACCGGCTCGCCCGGCTTCAGCGTGGCGCAGAGATCGGAGCTTCCGCCCATCTCCAGCGCGATGATCGAGACGAGGCCCCGCGCCGGATCGGTCCAGGCGCCGGTCATCGCCAGCCCCTCCATCGCGAGTCTGGTAGCGCCGATGCCGGGCTCGTCGATCCTGGCGGCCAGCATCTCGAAGTTCTGCAGCCGGTAGAACTGGCCGGGGCGGAAGCTGCGCGCGGCCGCGGGGGCGTGGACGACAACCTCGACGATGGTGGGCGTGAGGCGGTTGACGGCGTGGACGCGCGGGATGAACGCCTCCCGCGCCGCCGCGATCAGGTTCGCGCCCGAAGCCGGCGCGCGGGAGGCGAGCACCTGCGAGACGAGCGGATAGCCGCGCTTGGCGCTGCCCATCGCCTTCACGACGTTGCCGAAGAAGGACGGGTGCAGGTCGCCGAAGAAGCTCATGAATCGTCCGTCCGGCGCGCGGTGCATCAGCACATGCGCCCGATCGGGCTTGGACAGAGCGCGCGCCGGTTCGACCTTCGCGCCGGTCTCGTCGATGGCCTCGAAATACTTGCCGTCGAGCAGGATGCGCCCGTCCTCGCGCGCCAGCACGGTGTTGGGCTGCGTGCCGGCGGCGACCAGGATCGCGCGGGCGGGGAGCGCGGATTCCGTGCCGTCGGCGTGCTTCACGCGCAGCGCGGCGGCGTGGCCGTATTCGTCCACGTCAACGGCGAGCGGCGTGAGGCCCTCGGCGAAGCTGACGCCTTCCTCCAGCGCCTTCGCCACTTCCTCGTGGTTGAGCGTGTAGGACGGCGCGTCGATCATGCGGCGGCGATAGGCGATGGTGGCGCCGCCCCACGCGGTCAGAAGCTGCGGCAGCCGCGGCGCGCGGCCTTCCGCGGCAGCGGCCGCGCGCTCGGTCTCGATGGCGGCGGCGTGGGCGAGGAATTCGTCGGCGATCGCGGCTTCCTCGGCCGACCAAGGCGCGCGCACCGCCGCCTCCCCGCGCTCGGCCACCAGCGTGCGGTAGCGGAGCGCGAACTTCTCCACCTGCCGGACGTAGTAGGCGAGGCTTTCGGTCGCGGTGTCGATGGCGGTGAGGCCGCCGCCGATCACCACGACCGGCATGCGCAATTGCAGGTTGGCGATGGAGGACATCTTGGCGGCGCCGGTCAGTTGCAGCGCCATCAGGAAGTCCGACGCCTGCCGCACGCCGCGGGCGAGGCCGTTCGGGATATCCAGCACCGTCGGCTTGCCCGCGCCCATGCACAAGGCGATGTGATCGAAGCCCATCGCCCAGGCATCGTCGATGGACAACGTGGCGCCGCCGCCGAAGCGCACGCCGCCGATCGCGGTGAAGGACGCGCGGCGTTCCAGCAGCAGGCGGACGAGCTTCAGGTAGTTCTTGTTCCAGCGCACGGTGATGCCGTACTCGGCCACGCCGCCGAAGCCCGCGAGCACGCGGTCATCGAGGTTCTCGAACAAAGCCTCGGCATCGCGCACCGGCGCGTTCGGGTCGAAGCCGAGCGGCTCGATCTTCAGCCCGTCGACGGCGACGACGGCATGGCCGTCGTTCATCAGATGGTGGGCGAGCGTGTAGCCCGCCGGGCCGAGGCCGACGACGAGCACGGTCCGCCCTGAATCGGGGCGCGGCAGCGGCCGGCGGATATCCAGCGGGTTCCAGCGCGTCAGCAGCGCGTAGATCTCGAATCCCCAGGGCAGTGCCAGCACGTCCTTCAGCACCGAGGTCTCGGCCTGCGGGATGTCGACCGGGTCCTGCTTCTGGTAGATGCAGGCCTTCATGCAGTCGTTGCAGATGCGGTGGCCGGTCGCCGCCATCATCGGGTTGTCGATGGCGATGGTGGCGAAGGAGGCGAGCGTATGGCCCTGCGCCCGCAGCATGTGCATCTCGCTGATCTTCTCATCCAGCGGGCAGCCCGCCAGCGTGACGCCGAAGACCGATTTCTGATACGCGCCGGTCTTGCGGTCCTTCAGGCCCTGGCTGCACGAGTCCTTGCCCTGCTCGTGGCACCAGATGCAGTAGTTCATCTGGTCCAGCGCCTGCGCCTGCGTCATGCCGGCGTCCGTCAGCGCGAAGCCGTCGCGCACGCGCCAGTCGTGCTCCGGCAGGCGCAGCATCGTCACGCCGTCGCGCACGACGGTTTCGACCGGAACGAGATGCATCGGATCGGGGCGGCTCGGGACGCGGAACAGGATGGTGCCGCGGTGCGCGGCGCGCCCGACTTCGGTCAGCGTCGCCCAGGCGGCGTAGCGCATCGCGAGATCGAGCGCGTCGGCGTCTTCGGCCACCTGCCATGCAGCGACGGCCTCGGCGAAGCCGGCATCCGACACCGCGCCGCCGATGCGCGATTCCATCGCCTGCGCGAGCGCCGCGCCGTCGAGCGATGCCGTGTCGGCGTATTTCTTCACCGCCTGGCGCTGCACGAAGAGCCGCTTGCAGGCGTGGATCGGGTCGAGCGCATGGGTCCGCGACGCGAGCGCGGCCACGTCGTCCTCGATGCCGAACAGGCGGGCGAGGAAGGATTCCAGATGCGGACCGGCGTCGGTGATGAGCTTGCTCTCCTCGCCGCGCGCCTCCGGCGGGACGGCGCGGGCTTCGAGCAGGCGCGCATGCACCGCCGGGTCCTCGGCCTTCAGGTGGTCGAGGAACAGCACGTCGAGCCGCTCCAGCCCGGCGCGGTGGGCCAGATCGGCGAAGCTCAGGCCGAAGCCCAGGGCGTGGTCGGCGGAGGCGGAAGCGGGCATGGCGTCCATCGTTGGTCAGACCAGTTTGCGCAGGAGCGTGAGGAATTGGCGCCGCTCGTCCTGGGTCAGAGGCGCGAGCGTCGCCTGGGTGATATGGCGCGCCGATGCCACGGCGGAATGGGCCACGGCAAGCCCGGCCGGCGTCGGTTCGAGGACCACGGTGCGGCGATCGGCAGCGTCCTGCGTGCGGGCGAGCAGGCCGCGCTCGGTCAGGCGGCGGACGACGCCCTGGATGGTGGCGGGATCCATCGCGGCGAGGCGGCCGAGATGGTTCTGGGTGATGCGCCCCGCCTCCACGGTCTTCACCAGGGCGGTGAACTGGGTGGGGGTGAGGTCGGCCTCGGCCATGCCGTCCTGGAAGATGGCGGCGTGGCGCTGATGCGCGCGGCGGAGGAGATAGCCGACCTGATGATCGACCGAGTAGCCGTCGAGCAGCGTGGCGATCCGGAGCGCCGGATCAAGACTGCCGGGTCGATCGTCCCGACATGCGGCGTCCGGTTGCGGTCCGTCGGAGGGGGCCACGGCGGTCTCCGCCCCGTGCGCCCGGCCACCGCGGCCGGCCACGTCCGCGCGGCCGCAGGGGCGCGCGGCGGCGGGGAGATCGTTCGTCTACATATGAACGCCGCGATCTTCCGGATCGGCAGCCGCCCCGTCAAGCGCGCTGGATGCGGGCGCGTCCCTCGCATCGCGCGGGGCTGAGGGCAGGATCAGACGCCGAGGTGGCGGTGCAGCACCTCGGGCTGGGCGCGCGCCTGGGAGGCCGTCATTTCCTCGACCATGTGGCCGTTGTTCAGGACATAGACGCGGTCGGCGAAGGAGAGGGCGGCGTGGACATTCTGCTCCACCACCACGATCGTCTGCCCGCTGTCCGCCAGATTGCGGCAGATGCCCAGCAGGTCGCGGACGATGATCGGCGCGAGCCCCTCGAACGGCTCGTCGAGCAGCAGCACCTTGGGGCCGCGCACCAGGGCGCGGGCGATGGCGAGCATCTGCTGCTCGCCGCCCGAAAGATCCGTGCCCCGGCTGCGCCGGCGCTCCTGCAGGCGGGGGAACATCTCCCACACCCGCTCGACCGGCCAGCGCTGACCGGCGGTGAGCCCGGCGAGAACGAGGTTCTCCTCGACATTCAGCGCGCCGAAGACGCGCCGGTCTTCCGGCACGAGCTGGATGCCGAGGGCGGCGACGGCGTGCGGCGGCAGGCGCTGGGTTTCCGTCCCCTCAAGCGCGATACGGCCGGAGCGCGGGCGGACGACGCCCATCAGCGTCTTGAGCGTGGTGCTCTTGCCCGCGCCGTTGCGGCCGAGCAGCGCCACCACCTCCTTCGCGCCGACTGTCATCGACACATCGAACAGGATGTGGCTGTCGCCGTAGTAGCTGTTGACGCGTTCGACTTCGAGCAGCGTGCTCATTCCGCCGCGATCCCGCCGAGATAGGCGTCCTGCACCGCCTGGCTGCGCTGGATCTCCGCCGTGGTGCCCTCGGCCAGCACGCTGCCCTCGTGCAGCACGGTGATGCGCTCGGCGAGTTCGAACACCGCATCCATGTCGTGCTCCACCACGATCAGCGTGCGCCCGCGCGCGATGTTCTTCAGCAGCAGCACGGTCTCCGCGCGTTCCCGCGGGCTCATGCCGGCAAGCGGCTCGTCGAGCAGCAGGAGCGAGGGCGAGGCGGCGAGCGCGAGGCCGATCTCCAGCCGGCGCTTTTCTCCATATGCTAGGTCGGAGACCGGCACGTCCGCGCGCGCGGTAAGCGCCACGAGCGCGAGCGTCTGCTCCACCTGCTGCGCGAGCCCGGGCACGCGGTCGAGCCGGCGCAGAAGGTCGAGGCGGAAGCGCCCGCGCCGCTCGGCAAGCGCCGCCACCATGACGTTCTGGCGCACCGTCAGGCGCGTGAAGAGCTGGTTGACCTGATAGCTCTTGGTCAGGCCGAGCTGGCAGACGCGCGAGACGTCCCAGCCCGTCACGTCCCGGCCGTGGAACAGGATGCGCCCATGCGTCGGCGGCACCTCGCAGGTGAGCATCTTGAAGAAGGTGCTCTTGCCCGCGCCGTTCGGACCGATGACGCCGCGGATCTCGCCCTCGTTCACCGCGAAGTCGATGTCGCGGTTGGCAAGCAGGCCGCCATAGGCCTTGGTCAGACCGCGCGCCTCCAGCACCGGCCCGCCGGCATGGGCCGCTTCGCGCCGCCGGAGCGGGCCGAGGCTGGCGAGCGTCGTCGCGGACAGGACGGGCGCTTCCTCCGGCGCCTCCTCATGCCGCGGGGCGCGGCGGAGCAGCGCGGCGAGGTCGAGCACGCCGCCGATCAGGCCGCGGCGCAGGAAGCAGACCAGCAGCACGAACACGAGGCCGAGCACGAGGCGCCAGGCGGCGCCGAGATGCAGGCCGGCTTGCAGGAAGTCGCGCAGATAGAGCCAGACGGCGGCGCCGACCAGCGGGCCGAACAGCGTCGCGCTGCCGCCGATCACCGTCTGCATCACGAGCTGGCCGGAGGTGTCGAAGGTGAAGGCGTCGGGCGGCATGAAGCCCTGCTGCACGCCGAGCAACCCGCCCGCAAAGCCGGCATAGGCGGCGGCGATGACGAAGGCGGCGAGCTTGTAGGCGCCGACCGCGTGGCCGATCGCACGGGCGCGCAGCGGGTTGTCGCGGATCGCGGTCAGGATCGCGCCGACCGGCGAGCGGACGATGCGCAGCGCGAGCACCATCGAGAGGAAGTAGCAGAGCGCGATGAACCAGTACATCGACCAGCCGGTGCCGACCATCCAGAAGATCGGCCCCACGTCGAGGCGCGGCGGGGGCACGCCCGGCAGCCCGTTCTCGCCGCCGGTGAAGGCGGAGAGCGGCGAGTTCTCCAGGAAGAAGAAGGTCTCGGCGATGGCGACGGTGATCATCGCGAAATAGATGCCGGTGCGACGCAGCGCGATCAGCCCGACCAGCACGCCGGTCACGGCGGCGCCCAGGGTGCCGATCAGCAGCGCCAGCGGCACGTCGGTCATCAGGGTCTGCGTCAGCAGATAGGCGGCGATGAAGCCGCCGGTGCCGAAGAAGGCCGACTGGCCGAAGGACAGGAGGCCGGTGAAGCCGAACAGGATGTCGAAGCCGATGCCGAACAGGCCCCAGATCAGTACCTGGTTGGCGGTGTCGGGCGCGAAGCCGATCAGCGGCAACGCGTAGCGCGCCGCAACGAGCCCCGCCGCCGTCAGCCCCTCGGTCAGGAACGGCACGCGCGGACGGCGAACGACCGCGCCGATCATGTACGCCCCATCAGGTTCGCCCCGCTTGGCCGAACAGGCCTTGCGGGCGCAGGATCAGCACCAGGGTCATCACCGCGAACAGCATCACCTGCGCGTAGCTGGGATCGACCATGGACGTCAGGCTGAGAATCTCGCCCGCCATCAGTCCGCCCACGATGGCGCCGAAGAACGAGCCGACGCCGCCGATCACCACCACGACGAAGGTTTCGATCAGGATCTGCTCGCCCATGTCCGGGGTAAGCGCGACGACCGGCGCGTTGACGATGCCGGCGAAGCCCGCCGCCATCGCGCCGATGCCGAAGACCAGCATGAAGACGCGATCGACGTTGATGCCGAGGATGTCGACCATCCCCGAATCCTCGATGCCGGCGCGCACGATCATGCCGATGCGGCTGCGATACAGCACGACGTAGAGCGCGGCGAGCGCGAGCGCGGCGATCGCCAGCACGATGATGCGGTAGGTGGGGTAGACCAGAAAGCCGAGGAAGACGACGCCCCCTGCCCAGGCGGGCGGCGGCACGGTCTGGCTCAGGCTGCCGAAGCCGAGGCGCACCAGTTCCACGACGACGATGCCGAGGCCGAATGTGACGAGGATCTGGTCCTCGGGCGGGCGGGGGTAGAAATGGCGGATCACCACCCGCTCGATCACGACGCCAACGACCATCACGAACAGTGCGCCGACCAGCAGCGCGAGCGAGAACGAGCCGGTCGCCTGGTAGGCCACAAAGCCGGCATAGCCGCCCAGCATGAACATCGCGCCGTGCGCGAGGTTCAGCACCCCGAGCGTGCCGTAGATGATCGTCAGCCCAGAGCTGATCAGCGCGAGCAGCATCCCGAGCGCCGCGCCGTTGAACAGCTGGGAAAGGAAGTTGGTCCAGCTGATCATCGGCCGCCGCTCCCCGCCGAGCCGCGCGTCATGTGCACGGCTCGGTCAAGGACGGTCCGCGGGGCGCGCGTCAGGTGACGCTGCCGAGCTTGCAGCCGAAGGCGTCGGGCGCCTGCATGATGCCGGCGCCGGGCACCACCTCGACGATTTCGTAGTAGTCGTCGGGCGACTTCATTGCCGACGGCTTCTTGCCGCGCTGGATCACGACGGGACGGATCAACTGATGGTCCTCCGCCCGGAACGAGACCTCGCCCACGGTGGAATCGATCTTCGCGCCCGATTCGTAGGCCTTGATGACATCGGGCGGATAGAAGCTGCCGGCCGTCTCGACCATCTGGGCCCACATCGCGACCTGCATGTAGCCCGAGTTGGCACCCCATTCGGGTTTGTAGCCGTATTTCTTCTCGAACGACGCATTGAACGCCTTGGCGAGCGGATACTGGTCCTCCAGCGTCCACCAGTAGTCGGTCGCGGCATAGACGCCCTGCATGAGGTCGCCGCCCACCTCGCGCGCGAGGAAGGGCGTGTTGTAGGGCACCACGAGCGTCTGCTTGTCCAGGATGCCGAACTGCTTCGCCTGCTTGATCGACAGCACGGCGTCGTTGCCGAAGTTGATGTTGATGAAAACGTCGGCGCCGGAATTGGCGATGTTGAGCAGATACGAGCTGTAGTCCGGCGCGCCGAGCGGCGCGACCTGGTTGGTGACGGTGGTCCAGCCGCCCTTCTTGGTGAACTCCTCCATCGACTGGCGGACGGTGTGGCCATAAGTGTAGTCGGG
>Ga0335069_10015272_pt1 | contig 10735 bp, 15 predicted proteins | sample Lox_Sample_11_FD_206714 | JGI IMG/M metagenome (GOLD analysis project Ga0335069, IMG submission 206714) | Soil microbial communities from Loxahatchee National Wildlife Refuge, Florida, United States - Lox_Sample_1.1 | ecosystem: Environmental > Terrestrial > Soil > Wetlands | place: USA... | reverse complement strand
ATGATCTTGCGCCAGGCGTGGGCTGCCTTCTCCTCCATGCTTCTGCAGTTCCCCTGATCTTCGAGGTCGGAGGATTGGGAGAGATGGAGGGCAGTCGAGGAGACTCGAGAGTCCATGAGGAAGGCGTGAGTCTCAGAGATGAGACCGAGTATTTCTTCTCCGTCATCCAGGCGGTGCATTGTGACTCTCACCACAGATTCTCCTCGATCAACTACAACCTGATTTTCTCACAGAGAATTGGAACTGAATCTGGTCTTCCCAGGGACATGGCGATTTTCTCTGGAGAAGGGAGGGCTCCTGTCAGGATTCTTCTCGTTGAATCTCCTGGGTCCTCTCCGCGAAGTGTCCTCGGCTCTCCGCGAAGTGTCCTTCGTCGAATCGGACGTCGACGAGCACCTCGTGCTTCCTATCACCACGTGTCCGGCTGTACACCCTCAACACCGTGGCAGGCTTGTGGAACACACTGTTATCGCCGATGTCGTGGCCCACAATGTTCCACGCGGCGGAGTCGAACACGAGCAAACGTTGACCAGGGACCATCTTGATGTTGCTCATCTCTCCCCCCCACTCGGATCAACTCCCCCACTCGGATCAACTGGACCGTCTGTGAGACTGGATTTCTCTGTGGGCCTGGACAAAACTGACCCCTGAGAGAAAACCTGACCTCCTGAGACAAAACCTGGATCAACTGGAGCCTGATCTTGTGCAAATCCAATATGCCTCAACAGAGTGTCCACACTCCACCGAGGAGTTTTTTATGCGGTTCTGGAGGCTCATCCGAAAGAACCGCCCTGAGGGAGAGGAGCCCAGGAGAACCAGAGGAGATTCTCAGGCTCCTCTCCTTCCGCGTCAGCGGAGAGGAGGAAGTCCATCCTCCTCGATCTTCGAGACAGGAGGAGTGGGCTCAGCCTTCTCCGCAGAAGGGGTCTCCTGAGTCTGGGAGACGAGAGCTGCCTTCAGGGCTGCCTTCTTCTCCCGACGACGCTGGTGTCCCGCCTTCATGGCCTCTCGGGTCTCGGGCCTCGTGAGAGCCTGTCGGATGCCGGAGGAGATCCTCTCACGGATCTCTGGGTCGGCCCAGGCCTTCTTCATGGCCTCCGAGTGCTTCGCCTTCTGCTCCGGAGACCAGGGCTTCCGCGGTCCCGATCGGGAGGACCTGCGCTTCTTGGGAGCCTCTCCCGACTCTCCTGCCTTGTTCTCAGTGTCGGACATCTTCTGATCCTCCCAGTCTGTGATTACCGGGATCTTGATTTCAGGAGACCATGATGGGTCTTCTTGAGGAGGAGAGGGGAGGATCGTAGGGGTATACGAGAGGACTCAGGAGGAGAGACGGAAGGAGACTCGAGGAGTGCTCTCGACGAGTTCGACACAGGAGAGGACCTCGTCCCTTGTCTCAGGTGGGAGAGTGTTCAGGATCTCCTCGAAGTCCTTCACGGGCGTGAAGGAGACAGTCTTCGTGAAGAGCTTCTCCCGAAGGAAGAGGGGAAGATTTCCGATCCTCTCCATCTTCTCTGGCGAGGACTTGATCTCTGTCCCCAGGAAGAGGACTCGGACTGTTCCCTCATCCTGGACAGAAGATGGGAAGATGACCTCCTCTGTCTCCTTCTGACGAGCCCTCTCTCGGAGGGTTCCCTTGACAGACTCGAGAGCTGCCTTCAGCTTCTCCTGAGTCTGATGGATGATGAGGCCCAGATGTGCCAGATCCTCGTCTGTCATGGCGTGGCGGCGAGAGACCATTCGCGTGATCTTCTCGCCAGTCTTCTGAAGGAGATCTTCGGGAGTCATCAGGTCTTCCCCTGGGCGACGGCGTTCAGAGCACAGGAGATATGGACGATCCCCCGACCCGGGAGGTGAACCGTCACGGTCTTCTCGGGCATGGTCTTGTCACAGAAGGAGCAGACTCCCTCGAAGGGAAGGGGAACGGTCCCGACCTTCTTGCCCACGATCTTCTCGATGGTGGCGAGGATCTCATCCATCGAGGGGGAAGAGGACGACGTCGTCATGGTCTCGGCCAGGGCCGCAGCCATGTTCTCGGAGACCTCCGCGCTGTGCTTGGCCTCCAGATCCTTGACGAGGTCCGTGGAGACCGGAGCCTTGGGAGTCAGGGCTGCACGGAGCTGAGCCTTCTTGGCTTCGAAGCGGGCTCCTCCCGGGAGATCCTGCTGCACCTCGGCGTCGAGTCGACGGGCGATCTCATCGAGCCGGGCCAGAGTCGCCGTCCGACAGAAGGGAGCCAGGGGGCACGAAGAGCACTCGAAGCCTCCCTCTCGGTGGTTCGAGAAGCACGGGGTCGAGGTCATCGCGAGACGCCGAAGACCGACGTCCTCGGCGTAGACGCCGACGTTCTCGGGCAGAGACTCTCCCGACTTGTTCGAGATCGAGTGGCCCGTCTGATGCGACCAGGAGATGGTGACCTCGGGCTCCGTCTCGGTTCCGGTCCCTTCCAGGGCCGCCAACAAAGTCTCCGCGACCGAGGGGGTCGGGGACGTGGAAACCGGGACGGGAGCCGGAGCCTTCGGCGTCGTCCTGAAAGTCGACGGAGTCGTGTAGTATCCACGCTTGTCCGGGACCGAGAGGATGTTGGGGGAGTTGACGAAGTCGGTGATGGACTGGATGGCGTTCTGGCCCCAGACATCCCAACCCAGATGGGTCAGGACAGCCTGGATGTCCTTCCGGGTGAACGGGTCGTGGCCTGCCTCGATGAAGACCCGGACGATCTCACGACAGTCGTCGTAGACGGCCTTCCGGTTGCCACGCAGCGAGACCTCCTTGGTGAAGGCCTCAACCTGGAACGGCGCGAGTTGGAGACGCATGATCACTCCGTGGCCGTGAAACGGCGCGAGAGAGGAAGAGGGACACAAGGATTACGTCGAGAGAGACTCCCTGGAAGTCCCTGACAGCTCTCCTGAGAATATTAGACTGGACGATCTCAGGCCGTCTTCTTGGTGTTCATCTTGCCATCGAGAGTCATCTTCTTGGCCGCAGCCGGGAAGATGATATTGTCCAGGACCTCGAGGAGCTTTTCGGGCAGCTCCGAGATCTTGAGGACCGCGACGTGCTCCGGGAAGAGCTTCGTCACGTTCCAGCAGCCGGCGTCAACGCCAACGCCCACAATGTGGACGCCAGCCTTCTCCGCGAGGCGAATCTGGTGACGGACGACGTTGCTGTTGTTCGGAGAACCATCCGTGATGACCAGGACAACCCGGTGACGCTCGGGGCGATGGTTCAGCTCCTGGAGGGCAAACTGGATGCCGTCCTCGAGGGGAGTCGAACCCACCGCCTGGACGCGACCGAAGCGGTTCCGGGCGACGGTCATCGACTCATCCCAGCCCTTGAACACGTCGATGACGACGTGGCTGAGCCGGTGGAACCGAGAGATCGGGTTCCCATACTGGTCCTTCTTCCCATCGTTCTCATAGTAGTCACTGGGGGTCCCCTCATAGTTGCGAACGAAGTCACGACCAGCATCACGAGGACCGACGACGAGACAGGGAGAGCCGAGGACATCCAGGGGCTCAGCGATGGCAAGAGCTGCCTGGCCGACCTTGGCCGTGAGGGCCGACATCGAGCCCGACTCATCCAGGACGATGGCGCAGGCGAGGGAGACATCCTCGACCTTGTCACGACGCCAGTCAGGGGCTGTCGGACGACGACCCGACTTCAGCTCAACGAAGCTGTTGACGAGGCGACGCTCACTCAGTCCCTGACCCTTCCGGACGCCATGGAAGGTCTTCGGCTGGCGCGCCTGGAGGAACTTCGACCGGAGCTTGTTCTTCAAGAAGGAGATCTCAGTCTTGACCGTCGCCCTCATCCGAATGACAGCCTCCTTGGAGGCGTCCGTGGCGCTGACCGTCTTGACCACGTCCTTGTCCGGATAGTAGGGACGCCACTCCTGTTCGCCCTGTTCCAGGTCTTCGGGAGCCTCTCCTTGGGCCTTGACAGCCTCGCTGAGGGCCTCCGAGGAATCCTTCAGGCCCGTCTCCTCCTCGGAAGTCATGGCGTCCAGGAGGCTCTGGGCGATCTCCTGGTCCGAGGTGTCAACCTCGCCTTCTTCCTCGGCCTGGCCGTGTTCCGAGTGGTCCTCCGTCTGGGCCTGGGAAGAGTCACGGCTGACCGGGGAGTCCTTGTCTCCCTCGTTCTCGTCCCCTTCCCCCTCTTCCCCTTCAGAATCGGGGGACTCCTCTCCCGACGAAGGGGCCGAATCCGAACCGTTGCCCTCGGAGTCCTCTTCCGAAGAAGAATCCGAACCGTCGTTGTCCTCGTCTTCTTCGTTGTCCTCGGACCCTTCTCCATCCTCGTCTTCCGACGAAGAGCCCGAACCGTTGTCTTCCTCGTCTTCCGACGAACCGTCGTCATCTTCTTCGTCGTTGTCGGAGTCCTCTCCCTCTCCCTCGCCGTTGTCCTCGTCATCCTTCTTGGGGGGCATGATGGCGATGAGGTCCTCGTTCGAACCCTTGAGAACGAGGCCGAGTTTCATCATCAGGGAGAGGGACATGGGATTCTGCTCCGCTTACACAAGGATTACGTCGGGAACAGATCCCCGGAAGGCTCCTACTCGAGGTCTTTCTTCTCTGTGTACCAGAGGACGCCTTTCTCGTCTTCCAGGACGACGCAGTGGGGGATGTCGTGGTATCCACGACGAGCCCGCACACGGCTGTTCATGACCTTGAAGAGCTTGGTCCCGTCTCCTCTCTCCGAGGAGTATCGGGGAGGAAGCCTCGTCTCCCCGTCTTCTCCGATCCCCTTCGAGTCCGGAGAATCTTCCCAGGCCCTGAGCTCCTCTGGCGTGATGGGACGCCAGATCCAGCCTGATCTCTGAATGCGGACGATGTGTCCGCGCTTCACGGCGTTGTTGTCCATGACAAACCTCAGATGGTGAAGTCGACGCTCAAGTCCCGATCCGGCTCACAAGAACCGCGGGGAGCCGTGTCAGGTTCGACGTGAGTCCGCTTGGGCGGAGGGAGAACCGACGGAGGAGGCGGAGCGGGAAGCCGGAGACAGGGCCTCTTTTCTTCCTCTTTCCGAAGCCGGTCCTCTTCGATCTTCTTGATCATCCAGGGACGCATGGCAGCCTCCAGGGCCCACACAAGGGACAAGAGGATTACGTCGGAAACGGAGACTGGGAAGGAGACAGGATCAGGGGAAGAGGATCTCCTTCTCCTCTCGGAGACTCTGAATCCACTTCCCTGCAGCCTTCTGGACTTCCTTTGCCACAGAGGTGCTGTGGTCGTCCCAGAGCCACTCCTTGCAGTTGTCGAGAACTGCCGCCGTCGCTGCGTCCTCGATCCAGGCCTTGAAAGCCCAGACCTGGAAAGGGGTCAGGTTCAAGATGATCTTCCGGGAGTCCTTGTACCACGAGGACTCCTCGGAGTCAGGATCCTCCTTGTACCACGAGGACTCCTCGGAGTCAGAATCCTCCGAGAAGACCGTCCCCATCCGGGTCTTCCAATCGGGGAACTTCTCTCCCGGAAGAGGCTTCGTCTCCGAGGACATGTAGCCCTCGAGGAGGTAGGCAGCGATGTTCCGAGCCCAGTCGACAAGCTCGAGGTTCTGATGGGAGAGAATCTCCACTTTCTTCTCGATCTCCTCCAGCTTCCCCTTGTAGAAGGGGTCGGGCAACCCAATCGACCCGTATCGAGTCAGGAGAAGCTCGAGGACGATCTGTTTCTCAGCGTTGGTCATCATGACTTCCCCCTCAGGAGGCCGGCTTGCGGTTGGGACAGAAGGACCACAGACCGAAGCTCGCAGTCTGGACCCAGGAGAGGACTCCTTCTTCTCCGTCCCTCAGATCCCTCCGCGGAACCCAGTGACCTGACTTCAGCGCGGAGGGGGCAGCTTCGATGTCGAGGGGCATGATGAGCGCATTGGCCCGGTCAAACATGGTGACCTTGGCCGGAACATTCTTCACGGGAACCATGGGAACCTCCGGAATCCATCACTTATCGAGGATTCCTGATGGATATCATTCTTCCTCGACCAGGGCAAACTCGAGATCCTGGCGACCCTCTTCGTCAGGGAGGCCCGCACGGGTGATCTCGATGACCTTCCCCGCATGAGGACCCGACTTCAGGGTGGCGCGGTCCCCGACCTTGTAGAGGATGAGGTTCGACTTGGGAGGCTTGGCCGACCCAGCGTCCTTCTCAAACTCTTCCTCGTCTTCGTCCGGGATCTCCTGCTGAGCCGCTTCCTGCTCGCCTCCCGACTGAGGTTCTGGCTGGGCCTGAGGTTCCCCCTCTTCCTCCTCCCCTTCCCCTTCTTCAGAAGAGCCCTCACCTTCGCCCTCGTTCTCATCATCTTCCGAAGGCTCCTTCTTCTTGGGTTCTTCCTTCTTGGGCTGAGGCTTCGGCTTGGGAGTGGGGGGAGCCTGGATGGCGTTGGCGATGGCCGCAACGACCTCCATGGCAAGCCACAGAGAACCGAGGGAGTCTTCCACGGACTCCGTGAGGTGGATGGCCCGCTCGAGGAGGGGCTTCAGGGGACCCCGGGTGACGAACTTCCAGGCACCCGGAGAACGGCTCTCGTAGTCCGAGAGAGCTGCCTTCTGCTTCGGAGTCTCATAGCCGAGGCCGAGATCCCGGAAGGCGCCCATGACGACCTGGAGGTCCTGATTGACCCCACCACCGCTTACTCCGCGGTGTTCGGCCATCTCACGACCCTCAGTCTCCTGATCCAGGATGAGGTCCTGAAGGGCTTCCATCGCGGGAGTGGCACCCGGATACTTGGCGCAGCCGAGCCGCTCGATGCGGATGTCCTCGATGATGTTCGACCAGGTCAGGAGAGGACCAGTGAGCCCCTGCCAAGGGGAGAGCCGGACACCCGACTTCTGGGGGATGAGCTTCCAGTGCTGCTCGAGGAGCGGCCAGACCTCGCAGACGTTGATCTTGGTCCGGCGGCTGAACTCCGTGTGCCAGGCCTCGTGGTACCCACCACCCATGAGGGCGAACGAGAGGCCCTTCGGAAGATCATCCGGGGTCGCCGCGATGACGATGCCCTTCGTGGACTCCGGGACGTACATCGAGTTGCTCTTGACGAGCCAGCCCTCGACATCCCACTTGGTCGGGACGTTCTCCTTGTTCAGGCGAGCCCACTCACAGAAGGCTCCCACGAAGGTCCGCGCCGTCCAGGTGTCCTTGTTGTAGAACTGAGAACCCTGGGACCGAATGGTCCGAACCCCAGGACCGAGGATGCTGTCCACAGTGGCCTGGTGGGTGTTCCGCCACTTCTGGCCGCTCAGGGACGGACCAGACATCGCCTTCTTCACGGGAACCTCCTGGGGACAAGAGGATTACGTCGATTCCGGCTCTTCGGAAGGAGGATCCTGGGCCTCACTCTGGGATTCCCGGTGAGCCATCTTCTTGTTCTCGTGGATCTTCTGAGCAAAGAGGACGCGAAGGATCAGTCGGTTCTTCGTCCCCGAGACGGGGAGGGGACGAGGGAGGATCTTGTTCAGATCCCTGATGAGAAGAACAAGGTCTCCCTTCTTCAGGGTCTTGAGCTCAGCTTCATCCCTGGTTCTCATGGGTTCCTCACGAGAGGACGGCCAAGCACTCGTTCCTCGGCCTGGAGCTGTTCCACCTTCACGAACTTGGCGTAGAGACCCTGAACGCGAGGATCTCCAGGATGAAGGACATTGAAGACACCGACCGCAGCGACGTGGATGAACCGATCGCCCACGTAGATGATGTCTCCGGAGAGGACGTGGTTGGTCTCCTTCGCGATCCTGACACAGATGTCGACGGAATCCGCGAAGTCTCCGTGGTCGGCTTCCAGCCAGCCAGTGAGGACATGCTCGCCGCAGCGGGCGACTCGGTATCGGATGGACATGATCAGACTCCCTTGATGGTCTCTACGAAGCCCACTTGATCCGACGCCAAAGCCGAAGCATCGGGATGAAAGTCTTCGCCGTTCCTGGGCGGCCAGCCAGCATGTAGTTCTTGAGAGTGGACATTGGTGTCTCCTCAGAGGCCCAGGAAGTGACGGATCTCGCGGTCCCACATCTCCTCGCGGGCCCACAATTCCTCGTCGTGGGCCTGGAGAAGATAGAAGTCCTCGAGGACGGCCCGTTCTTGCTCGGTGAGGCCACCGAGGGGATCTTCATCCGGATCCGAGGGGAACGAGTCGTAGTCGTCGAGGTCAGGACCGTCATCTTCTTCGGGCTCGGGCTCCTCCTCTTCCCGGTCCTCGGGACGGGTCTGCGTTTTCCAAGCATCGTAAGAACCGGACGGGAAGAAGGACATGGGAACCTCCAGACAAGACAAGTTACGTCGAGTCTGGACTCCCAGAAGGACCTCTTCCTTCTGACTGGCCCGTTATGGATTGGCCCGTTACGGGGAGAAGGTATTATGGATTGGCCCGTTACGGGGAGAAGGTATTATGGATTGGCCCGTTACGGGGGAGGGAGAAATGTTTCACACCATTTACAAGACAACCAACACCGTGAATGGGAAGATTTACATTGGAGCCCACTCGACCATGGACCCCCACGATCGATATCTGGGGTCTGGGGCGGAGCTCAGGAAAGACATTGAGCTCCTTGGGTACAAGGTGTTCATCAAGGAGATTCTTCACGTCTTCGACACAGAAGAGGAAATGAAGAAGAAGGAAAGAGAGCTAGTCACACCCGAATTTTGTCTCAGGGAAGATGTCTACAACAAGAATCGGGGAGGCGGGATCGGGGGCCACAGGAAGAAGTGGCCGGGTGTCACAAAGGTTGTCCGACTGCCCCGCATGTCAGAGGACCAATGGGCGCAAATGGAGCTCCAAGCATCTCTCCGCTCTCAGTCCGTTGGCGACCTTCTCACCAGGCTTTTCAAGGAGTGGCTGAAGACCAACCCACCGAACGATCAGTACGATCATGTGTCCGAAATGCTTGTGCCATCCGGAGCCGATGTCGCTCCAACCAACGTCACCACACCACAACCACCACCGGTTGCCGAATCCTCAAAAGGACGTGTTCGCACCTGGGTGACCCCAGATTTTACGAAACAAGGTTCTGGAGGGTGGATGTGGCTCGACCAGGAAACAGGACGTTTCTACCGGACCGAAAAGGGTGGCCGCTAGTAGTCGTCGTCCTTGCCCGCCGAGCCGAAGGCACCATCCTTCAGGTGGGGGGAGACGAGGCGCTTCGCCGTCAGCTGGGTGTCGGCGTCGAGACCGTCCATCCAGGAGCGGAAGCCCTTCTTCAGGAGGCCCGTCGGGGAGCCACCGAACGAGAGGATGTCGTCGCACTCCGAGAGGACCTCACAGAGGCCACGGTGGGTGAACTCCGCGTAGATCTCCTCAGCCTCGATGGCCTTGCGGAGAGCCTCCGTGGCGTTGCCGAGCTGGTCGAAGACCCCCGGAGCCATCTCGAGGACGCGAGGGAACTTCGCCCGAAGGACCTGAACCTCGTCCGACCAGTCCATGTAGGCAGCCTGGACCTTGCGACCGAGACGGTCGAGGATGGAGGCGTCCATCGGATTCGAGGAGGCCATGCGGCCACGAGCATCCCCACTCCCACAGGAGTTGGCCGTGCAGACGAACTGAGTCCCCGGCATGAGGGGAACCATCTTCCCATGGGGGTCGAGGATGCGACCCTCGATGGAGTCCGTCAGGATGCGGAACCACTCGGCCTGAGCGCTGTCAGCGCGGTCAACGTCCGACAGAAGAACCAGGACCGGACGACGCTTCCCATCCCGACCGACCACACCTTCCGTGAGGGCATGCCACAGATGACCATACTCCCAGCCGGTCCCATCCTCGGAGATGCTCCGGGTGTAGAACCAGGGAGCCAGATCCGTCCCCGGACGGAAGGTCACCATCACGACCGGCTTGCGGGTCATCGCCGAGTAGGCGTGGACGACAGCGTCCTTGCCCGTTCCCGGCATGCCCCAGATGAAGAGGTTCCGGCCACGAGCGAGACCCTGAATGATCCGCTCGAAGACCGCCTTCGCCTTCCCCTTCGTCGGGAACATGTAGCCTGGGGGCAGGGGGAGACAGTTCTCCTCGGGGACGCAGACGTCCACCGGGAGCTTGATCCCCATGATGTTGGTCGTCAGGGTGACGGCCAGGGGAGCCGGAACACGACGAGCCCTCAGGGTCTCCTTCTCCAGGGCCGAGAGGGCATTCACCGAGACGGTCTCTGCTCCTGGGAACTTCTCCAGGTAGTCGGCAGCCGTCATCTTGTGGGCCGAGACCAGGTGGGACAGGATGGAGTGGCTCTTGAAGCCACAGCAGGTTCCGTTCTCCGAGAGAACCTGGCAGGTGACCCGGTTGTCGACAACCTTCAGGACCGGGCTCACAGGGGGGACAGGAAGAGGGGAAGACATGAACGCTCCTTGGCGAGGACAGACACCAAGATTACGTTGACCCGACACCCCGGGAAGCAGGAAAGCTTCTGAATCTTTGCCCAAGGGGTTGGGCTCTCCTGATCCTCTCACAGTTTTGGCAAAATCAGACCTGCTGACAGGTTTGGCGCGGCATCTTCACACATGAACCGCGCAGGTTTAGTTCCAAGAAGCCCAGGGAGAGGAGAAGGCCCAGGAAGAGGAGAGAAGAGGAGAAGCCAGATTCCACAGGAGAAGAGGAGAGAAGAGGAGAAGCCAGATTCCACAGGAGAAGAGGGCCCAGGGAGAAGACAGAGTCTAGGAGAGGAAGGTCCGGAGGTGAGAGTCCGGATTCTGAGGGAGAGGAGAACTGAGACTGAGACTAAGAACTAGCCCACATTTTTGTTCAAGATGTCTTCAGTCCCTTTTCT
>Ga0335069_10015271_pt1 | contig 10736 bp, 10 predicted proteins | sample Lox_Sample_11_FD_206714 | JGI IMG/M metagenome (GOLD analysis project Ga0335069, IMG submission 206714) | Soil microbial communities from Loxahatchee National Wildlife Refuge, Florida, United States - Lox_Sample_1.1 | ecosystem: Environmental > Terrestrial > Soil > Wetlands | place: USA... | reverse complement strand
GTGCCACCTGCGACGGCTTCTTCTTCCGCGGCAAACCCATCGCCGTGGTGGGCGGTGGCGACTCCGCGATGGAGGAGGCGCTCTTCCTCACGCGCTTCGCTTCCAAGGTCACGCTACTGCATCGCCGCGACGCCTTCCGCGCCTCGAAGATCATGCTGGACCGCGTGATGGCGCATCCGAACATCGAACTCCGTGCGAACACTGTTGTCGACGAGGTGCTCGGTGTGGAAGAGAAGGAAGTGAAGGGGCTAAAGCTGCGCGACGTGAAGTCGGGCGAAACCTGCACGCTGGATGTGGACGGTCTCTTCCTCGGCATCGGCCACGAGCCCAACGCAAAGATGTTTGCGGGTCAGATCGACACTGATGAGGACGGCTATATTCGAACCGCGAACAACGTCTTCACCACGCACAATGGCGTGGTGGTGCCGGGCGTCTTTGCCAGCGGCGATGTGCAGGACCGACGCTACCGCCAGGCGATCACCGCCGCGGGCACCGGCTGCATGGCTGCGCTCGAAGTGGAGAAGTATCTCGAAGAGCACGGCCGGTGAGGGTGCGGTGACCTCACTCAAGGAAAACCTAGAACAGCTCGAAGACCAGATCGAAGCGGCGTGCAGGCGTGCCGGTCGCGAGCGCCACGAAGTCGAGCTGATGGCGGTTTCGAAGACATACTCGGCTGGGACGATTCAGGACGCCGAAGTGCTCGGCCTGCGCCTCTTCGGCGAGAACCGCGTGCAGGAGTTTGCATCCAAGGCGCCGGATTTGGAGCCGCTGCGCGCCGGCGGTGCCATCGCCGCGAAGGACGTGCCAATTCTCGTGCATCTCATCGGTCATCTGCAGTCGAACAAGGCGCAGCGCGCGGTAGAGCTCTTCGATGGCATCGACTCAGTGGACTCGTTGCGGCTGGCCGAGCGGCTCAACGATGCCGCGGGCAAGCTGGGCAAGCATCTGCCCATTTTGCTCGAAGTGAAGCTGAGCCCCGAGGAGACCAAGGCAGGGATCGAGCCCGAGTCGCCGGAAGCCGGGCAACTGATGGAGAGGCTGCCAGATCTGCATCACCTCGACGTGCGCGGCCTCATGACGATTGCACCATGGGGCGTGGCGGAAGACGTAACGCGCGCCTGTTTCCGCGGCCTTCGCCAGTGGCGCGACCGCTGGGTTTCCGCATACCCCAGGCTGCATTTGCACACGCTCTCCATGGGCATGAGCGGCGACTTCGCGTTGGCGATTGAGGAGGGCGCGACGCGCATCCGCATCGGCACGGCGTTGTTCGGCAAGCGCGCGCCCTACACAGGACCTGCCTGATGCTGCGTGAGACTTCCTCTGGCGTGACGGTGGCCGTCCGTGCACAGCCCGGCGCGAAGAAGACCGCGATTGTCGGCTTGTACGGAGAGGGCGCGGCTGCGCAACTGAAGATCGCAGTGCAGGCCCCGCCCATAGAAGGCCGCGCCAACGAAGCGCTCGTCGCATTCCTCGCCAAGGCCCTCGATCTTTCCAGGTCTTCAGTCGAGCTGGTGAGCGGAGAGTCATCGCGCAGCAAGGTGTTTCTGCTGCGCGGTGTCACTCTGGCTCAGGCGAAATCAATTCTCTCGAAAACAAAGTAATCAGCGGCCGCAGGCGGCGCAGGCCATGGCTAGCGCTTCTTTCGGCTCTGGACGAACGCGGAAGTCGGCGTGCGCTTCGGCGAGGACTACGCGTCCAGCGGTACTTATGACATACGTTGCGGGTAAGGGTAAACGCCAGCTTGTTTCGCCGTTCACGAAGGGGATGTTGACGAGGATGGAGAGGTAATACTCGCGCATGGATTCGGGCACGGTGTAGACCAGCCCGAACTGCTCGGCGACTGTGTTGTTCGTATCGGTGAGCACGGGGAAGGGAAGGCCGTGCTGGGCAGCCATGAAGTCCGACTGCCGCGCCAGTTGCGGGCCGACGGCGACCATCAGCGCGTCGCGCTCGCGAAGCTGGCCGTAGAGGTCGCGCCACGCCTCGAGCTCCGTCATGCAATAGGGGCACCAGCGCCCGCGAAAGAACTTCACGACCAGCGGGCCCAGCGCGAGCAGGTCCGCCGAGCGCACCAGCTGGCCGCTTGAGTCTTTCAGCGCGAACTCGGGCGCCGTCGCGCCGACTGGAAGAATGTGGTCTTCAATGCCCGTGGCAAACAGCTCTTCCACCGCGCGCTCGCCCACGGCTAGCCGATCAGCGTGCACGAGGTCGCGCGTGCGTGCTGTGATCTCGTCGAGTTGGTCCTGGAGCGGAGTCATATGCGTTTACCGACCGAACTTCTGCCGGCCACCCATGCCCAGCGCGCCCATGCCGCCGCGCATCATGCTCTTGGCCAGGCCGCCTTTGCCCATCTGCTTGAACATTTTGCTCATCTGCGCGTACTGGCGGAGGAGTTGGTTCACGTCCTGCACGGAGGTGCCCGAGCCTGCGGCGATGCGCTTGCGGCGCGAGCCGGAGATGATTTCGTGGTTGCGGCGCTCGTAGGGCGTCATCGAATTGATGATGGCTTCGAGGCGCACGAACTGCTTTTCGTCTACGTGCTGCGCAGCCTGCTGCATGCCGGCGAAGGGGCCGACCGAGGGCAGCATCTTCAGGATCGACTCCATGGAGCCGAGTTTCTTGATCTGCTTCAACTGGTCGCGGAAGTCTTCGAGCGTGAAGCCGTCGCCCAAAAGCGCCTTCTTGGCGAACTCCTCGGACTTCTTGCGGTCGAGCGTGGACTCGGCCTTTTCGATGAGCGACATCATGTCGCCCATGCCCAGGATGCGGCCTACGATGCGATCGGGGTGGAAGGGTTCGAAGGCGTCCGGTTTTTCGCCTACGCCGATGAACTTGATGGGCTGGCCGGTGACGTGGCGAATCGACAGCGCAGCGCCGCCGCGCGCATCGCCGTCCATCTTGGTAAGGACGACACCGGTGAGGCCGAGACGGGAGTGAAACTCCTGCGCGGAGTTGACGGCGTCCTGGCCGGTCATGGCGTCGGCCACGAAGAGAATTTCCTGCGGGTTCAGCAGCTTCTTCAGCCGCTCCATCTCGCCCATCAGGTCTTCGTCAATATGCAGGCGGCCGGCAGTGTCCACGATCAACGTGTCGAAGCCGAAGTTGCGGGCCTCTCGCCGTGCTTCAGCGGCGAGCCGCTCTACGAGCGCGGAGCCGGGGGCCTCGCCCTTGGTGTCGCCCTCGTAGATCTTGGCGTCGATGGACTTGGCGACGACCTTCAACTGTTCACGCGCAGCCGGGCGGTAGACGTCGACCGAGACGAGAATGGGACGGTGGCCGCCCTTTTTGAGCCACGCAGCCAGCTTGCCGGCGGTGGTGGTCTTACCGGAGCCCTGCAGGCCGGCCATGAGAATCACCGTGGGCGGCTGCGAGGCAAACTTGAAACGCGCCGTGTCGCGGCCCAGCAGTTCAATCAGCTCGTCGCGCACGATCTTGATGACTTGCTCGGAGGGCGAGAGCGCGGTCAGTACCTCAGTGCCCACTGCCTTTACGCGGATGTGTTCGATGAGGTCTTTGACGACGTTCAGGTTTACGTCGGCTTCGAGCAGCGCTACGCGGATCTCGCGCAGGGCTTCGGCGATGTTTTCTTCGGTCAGCGTGCCCTGGCCGCGAAGGGTCTTGAAGGCGCGCTGCAGCTTGTCTGTAAGGTTCTCGAACATAGGTTTCTCAGGATTCCGTCAACACTTCAGTGTATCGTGACGGCGGCCTCCGGTTCGCCTCCGCGCCCGCCTGCACCGTAAAATGGTTGCCTATGCCAGCTTATCGGTCTCGCACCTCCACACACGGACGCAACATGGCGGGCGCGCGCAGTCTTTGGCGCGCCACAGGCATGCAGGACGGCGACTTTGGCAAGCCCATCATCGCCGTGGCTAACTCCTTCACCCAGTTTGTTCCCGGGCACGTTCACCTGAAAGACCTGGGACAACTGGTGGCCGCTGAGATCGAGAAAGCTGGCGGCATTGCCAAGGAGTTCGACACCATCGCCGTGGACGATGGCATCGCCATGGGCCACGACGGCATGCTCTACAGCCTGCCTTCGCGCGAGCTGATTGCCGACTCGGTCGAATACATGGCGAATGCACACTGTGCCGATGCGCTGGTGTGTATCTCGAATTGCGACAAGATCACGCCCGGCATGCTGATGGCCGCGCTGCGACTGAATATCCCCGCCGTGTTTGTCTCCGGCGGGCCCATGGAAGCGGGCAAGGTTCAGCTTGGCAACATCGTCAAGGCCGTCGATCTGATCGACGCCATGATTGTAGCCGCGGACGACAAAGTGTCTGACGAGGACGTGGCCGAGTATGAGCGCTCGGCGTGTCCGACGTGCGGTTCGTGTTCGGGCATGTTCACGGCCAACTCGATGAACTGCCTGACCGAGGCGTTAGGCCTTTCGCTGCCCGGCAACGGAACGATTGTGGCTACGCACTCCGACCGCAAGGAACTGTTCCTGCGCGCAGGCCGCACCGCTGTCGAACTCGCAAAGCGCTACTACGAGCAGGACGACGCCAGCGTGCTGCCGCGCTCTATCGCCACGTTTGAGGCGTTTGAGAACGCCATGACGCTGGACATCGCCATGGGTGGCTCCACCAACACGGTGCTGCATCTGCTGGCGGCGGCGCAGGAGGGCGAGGTGCCGTTCACCATGGCCGACATCGACCGGCTCTCGCGCAGAGTGCCGCATCTTTGCAAAGTTGCGCCATCCATCGCCACCGTGCACATTGAAGACGTGCATCGCGCAGGCGGCATTGTCGGCATCCTGGCGGAATTGGATCGCGCCGGTCTGATCCACCGCGATACGCACACCGTGCACGCGCCTACGCTGGGCGCGGCCATCGACACGTTCGACGTGAAGGGCAAGCCCTCGGCTGAGGTGCAGCAAATGTATCGCGCGGCTCCCGGAGGCATTCGCACCGTAGTGCCGTTCAGCCAGTCGGCGCGCTATCCAGCGCTCGATCTGGACCGCTCTACTGGTGTCATCCGCGACCTGGAGCACGCCTTCAGCAAGGACGGCGGTCTGGCGGTGCTCTTCGGCAACATCGCCGAAGACGGCTGCATCGTGAAGACCGCAGGTGTCGATTCCGCGCACCTCACATTCACCGGCCGTGCGCGCATCTTCGAAAGCCAGGACGCGGCGGTCGATGCCATCCTGGGCGACCATGTGGTGCCGGGAGACGTGGTGCTCATCCGCTATGAGGGGCCGAAAGGTGGGCCCGGCATGCAGGAGATGCTCTACCCCACGAGCTACCTTAAGTCGAAGGGTCTGGGCAAAGTGTGCGCACTGATCACGGATGGGCGCTTTTCCGGCGGGTCGTCGGGGCTTTCGATCGGTCACATTTCTCCAGAAGCCGCGGAAGGCGGTGCGCTGGCGCTGGTGCATGAAGGCGACACCATCGAGATCGACATTCCGAAGCGTGTGCTGCGGGTGGCGGTCTCCGACGAAGAACTGGCAGTACGTCGTGAAACGATGAACTCCAAGGGCGCAGACGCATGGAAACCCGCTGCACCGCGTGCCCGCAAGGTTTCGAAGGCCCTGCAGGCCTACGCCGCCATGACCACGAGCGCTTCGCGCGGCGCCGTACGCGACGTGACCCAAGTTGCAAAATAGAAGAGAATCACTCAACGGGGAAAGTCCATGCACGTCTCTCTGATCCTCGGGCATCCACATCCGGGCAGCTTCAATCATGCGATTGCGGAAGCTGCCCGCGATGTGCTCGTCTCCGCAGGCCACACAGTGGCCTTTCACGACCTCTACGCTGAAAGGTTCGATCCGATTCTGCCGTACGAGGAGATTCCAACAGATGCAAAAGTCGATCCTGTTGTTGAGGCGCACTGCCGCGAAGTGGCTGCCGCCGATGGCTTCATCTTTGTGCATCCGGACTGGTGGCACATGCCGCCGGCGATCCTGAAAGGCTGGGTAGACCGGGTGCTGCGCTCAGGCGTGGCCTACGCTTACCGGCCGGACGAGACGGGCAAAGTTTCGCTCGTCACGCTGCTCAAGGCTCAGCGGGCCCTTATCTTTACAACTTCGAATACGCCTGCCGCGATGGAGGCAGAGATGTTCGGCGACCCGCTCGAAAACCTGTGGACGCGCGGCATTCTGAACTATTGCGGCATCAAGGACGTGACGCGCACCAACTACAGCGTTGTGGTGATCAGCACGCTGGCCGATCGGGAGGCATGGCTCGCGGACGTTCGCAGCCGCGTGGCCCGCGCCTTCCCGCCCGATGCATTGCTCTAGTCCGCCGGTTCGATGAGGTATTGCTCCAGCTTGCCGTCGGGATAGGTGTAGGTGGTCAGGCGCAGGCGCTTGCCGGGATAGACGATCTGGAAGCCGCGGAAGGTCATGCCGCCGCGCAGGCTCTCGCTCGTCAGGCGGAAGGTGAGCGGCTCGCCGAGCGGCCCAAGGCTTGTCTTGAAGTCCTCAACTGTCTGCGCGGAGAAGTAGTCGTTCAGGTTAGGCGCCAGCAGCGAGCGGTCGATCGTTCCCTTTTGCAGATCGTGATAGATCGCCAACGCCTGCTTTTCGGAGTCGGTCTGGTGTGCGTCTCCGGAGATGGTCGTGGCGACCAACTGCGCAATCTGGCTGGCGCCGCTGGCCATGTGGTTGGTGGTTACGGCCACGGCCACACCGTCGTCGGGCAATACGATGTTGTCGGAGACAAAGCCGGTGACCTCGCCCGAGTGTTCGATCACGCGATGGCCATCGCGGTTCAATACCTCCACGCCCAGGCCGTAGTGCGTGCCCTTGCCGTCTTTCAGTTTGACTTCGGTGAACATCTCTCTGTAGCTCTCGGGCTTCAGGATCGACTGCGCCATCATGCTGATATCCCACAGCGCCAGATCGTGCGGCGTCATGGCCAACTCGCCCGCGGCGAACATCCAGCCGCGACCCTCTTCCGGCGCGCGGCGCAGCGGTCCGAGAGCGGCACGCACGTAAGGCGTGGCGTCGGTCGAGGTTAGCGCTGCCTCGTCGCGGTCCAGCACAGACTTCATGCCCAGCGGCCGGAAGACATGCTCGGCCAGGAAGCCGGTCAACTTCTCGCCCGTGATCTTTTCCACGATCGCCCCGGCAACAACGTAGTTCGTGTTCGAGTACTGCCACTGCGTGCCCGGCTCAAAATCCAGCGGCTTCTTGGCCCAGGTGTCGAGGATGTACTGCGCGTTTTCGGGCTTCATCATCGGCGTCATCAGGTAGTCCTCGGGCCAGTAGTCCTGGTAGCCGGAGGTGTGCGAAAGCACCTGCCGAATGGTGACCTCGTTACCGCGAGTGAGGTCCGGCACGTACTTGCCCACCACGTCATCGAGTGAGAGCTTGCCCTGCTCCTGGAGCAGCAGGATGGCCGCCGCGGTGAACTGCTTGGAGATTGATCCAATCGAATAGCGCATGGCGGGCGTTGCGGCCACGTCCGGGGCCAGATGCGACTTGCCGTAGGCCTGCGTATAGACCAGCTTGCCGCCATGAACCACGGCGATGCTGGCGGAAGGTATGCCGCGCATTTCAAGCACCTGCGTGGCAATACGGTCAATCTTGGCTTTGAGCGCCGGGTCGATGGTGTCCACAGCCTGCGTGTGACCCGTCGCGGCACAGGCTGCGATGAAGGCGAAGAGAAGAGTTGCTCTGCGTTTCACTTCGTGCTGGTCTCCTTTAGCATCTCGCACCAGAATAGCCGCTCCGGCCGGGTGCGCTAGGCTGGAGAAGGAGAGGCGCGGACTTCCCCCATGCCCGCGCCGGGAGATCGCCATGCAGCGCCTGCTTGAAGGCCACCGCAAGTTCCACGACGAGATTTTTCCTAACCGCCGCAGCCAGTTTCATCTGCTGGCCGAGTCGCAGTCGCCGGAGTGGTTGTTCATCACCTGCGCCGACTCGCGCGTGGTGCCTGACCTCATCCTCGGCACCGGCCCGGGCGACCTGTTCATCACGCGCAACGCAGGCAATGTGGTGCCGGTGACGGGCAACGACGTGGACGGCTGCACGGCCACCATTGAGTACGCCGTTGAGGTGCTCAAGGTGAAGTACGCCATACTCTGCGGCCACTCTGACTGCGGCGCCATGAAGGCCGCGCTCGACCGCACGGGGCTGGACAAGTTGCCCAAGGCTGACCGCTGGCTGCACCACGTGGAGGCAGCCTTCAGCCATCGCCAGCCCGTGAACCCCGCAGATGGCCCCGGCGCCGAACTGGCCTCGCTCATCCGCGGCAATGTGGTGGCGCAGTTGCTCAACCTGCGCGCGCAGCCCTCCGTGGCCCACGCAGTGGCGGAGGGTCGGCTCGAAGTCTTCGGCTGGTACTACGACATCCTGACGGGAAACATCGAGCAGTACGACGAGCAGCAGAAACGGTTTGTACCGCTGCTGGGATAAGCTGGACGCAAACTACTCGGAATCTTGACTCAGACCAGACGCCTTGAGCAGGACCTCGCGAAGCCGCGAGCGGTGGCAGTGCGTCTCATCCTCGCAGAAACAGCCAATGGATACCGGCATCCGGGCAGCCACTTGCGCAATGAGTTCCACGGTTTGCCGTTTTTCGGCGTTGCTATCAATTTCCTTCTCATACGCATCGAGGAACTTCTGCCAGAGAGCGTCGTCCTTGATTCCCTGCGGGTGAAACCGTGTGAGCAGTTCAAGCGAGGGGGCTATGGCTGGCATCCAGACGTCGAACCAGCCAAGCCGCTTCCAATCCGCCTTTGGCACGCCGCGCGGCGGTCTTCGCGTAACTGCGATCCTTAGTCCCTCGCCGGAGCGGGCAGGGCTCCCAATTTGAAAGGTGCTTAGACGAACAGTCTTCGACATAGCGGTTCTCCTTGTGCTCAGTGCGCCCCTGGCGGCGGTGCGGCATGCTTCGGCGGTTTGCGGAAGAGCCACACGGCGGCGGCGCAGAAAAACGCCAGCAGCGCAGTCCAGCGGAAGACGTCTACGTAGGCCATGAGGGCAGCTTGCTGAAGCATGAGGTTGTAGACGACGCCCAGCGCGCCCGGCCGGCCCTGCGCGCGGCCGAGGAAATGGCCGATGTAGCTGCTCATCATCGCGGTCTTCTGCTGCAGCACTGCGCTGGATGCAGGCAGGTTGGCGCCGATTTCGGTCTGGTGCAGTGCTGCGCGGCGAATGATCGCCGTTGTCGCCATCGCAATGCCGATCGACCCGCCGATGTTGCGCAGCATGTTGAAGAGACCGGTGGCGTTGCCCAGTTCTTCGCGGGAAAGCGTCGCGGTGGTCATGGTGGAAAGCGGGACAAAGACGAAACTCAGCGCGAAGCCGGTCAGCGTGATCGGAATCAGCAGCGTGTAGGGGCCGATGTCGAGGTTCACGGTGCCGAAGAAGAGCGCGCAAGTGCCAAAGCCCAGAAAGCCCAGGCTCAACAGCTTGCGGTTGTCGATGCGCGAACCGAGGACACCGATGATCGGCGAGCCGATAAACGAACCGATGCCGCGTGGGCCCACCACAAGGCCCGCGGTGAATGCGGTGTAGCCCATCACCTCCTGGTAGTAGAGCGGCAGAATCGTGATCGTGATGTAGATACACATGCCCAGCAGGGCAATCAGGAAGCACCCGGTGCGGAAGTTGCGGTTCCTCAGAACGTGCAGATCGACGAGACCGCGCGGATTGGTCCACGAGCGCCAGATCCAGCCGATGAGCCCGATGATGATCCCCGCCACCGCCCAGCGCACCCACAGAGCGCCGAACCAGTCGTCCTCCTGGCCCTTGTCCAGAACTACCTGCAGGCAGCCGGTCCACAGGATCAGCAGGCCGAAGCCGATATTGTCGAAGGCGCCCACCTTGGCGTTCTTGATGAACGGCGGGTCGTGGACAAAGCGGGCGATGAGAAACACCGCCAGCAAGCCGATGGGGATGTTGATGTAGAAGGCGTAGCGCCAGCTGAAGGTGTCGGTGAGCCACCCCCCCAGCGTGGGGCCGATGACCGGCGCCACCACTATGCCCAGGCCATAGGCGGCCATGGCCATGGAGCGTTTTTCGATCGGAAAGCTCTCCAGCAGAATCGACTGCGAGAGGGGCTGCAGCGCGCCACCGCCCGCGCCCTGCAGAATACGCGCCAGCAGGAGTACCGCCAGCGACGGAGCCGCTCCGCAGAAAAAAGACGCAATCGTGAAGATGATGACGCAGCAGAGCAGAAACCGCTTGCGCCCGAAGCGCCGCGCAAACCAGTTGGAGGCGGGCAGGATGACGGCGTTGGCCACCAGGTAGCTGGTCAGCACCCAGGTGGCCTCGGAGTTGGTGGAGGCTATGGCCGTGTCCAGCACCTCCATGAACGTCGGTAGCATGACCGAGACGGTGACCAGCCAGGGATTGACACCCTGGGTGAGGGAATAGCGCGTCTGGTTTTCGGCTGGTTTCATGGTGGAGGGAAAAGAAAAGGTTAACGCAATCGGGCGGCCCGGAGATAGGGCGCACCGCTGTCCCGCCCATCGGCCCTGCCCCGGCGCGCAAGCTCCGGGACAGAACCGATGGACTACACCCTACTGGATGGACCGCAGGTAGGCGATGAGCTGCCAGCGCTGCGCTTCGGGCAGGATGGACCACGATGGCATGCCATGGCCAAGGTCGCCCTGGCGCAGGAACCACTCGAGATCGCCATCCGTCGCGGTTCGGATCCGCTCACTGCGCAGCGCCGGCTTCTTGCGGCCATCTCCCATGGCGTCGGCCCGATGGCACTGCAGGCAGTGGTCACGATAGAGCAGCCCGCCCGCCGCTACTGCGTCGGCTTTCCCGGCCATGGGGTTCG
>Ga0335069_10015269_pt1 | contig 10737 bp, 7 predicted proteins | sample Lox_Sample_11_FD_206714 | JGI IMG/M metagenome (GOLD analysis project Ga0335069, IMG submission 206714) | Soil microbial communities from Loxahatchee National Wildlife Refuge, Florida, United States - Lox_Sample_1.1 | ecosystem: Environmental > Terrestrial > Soil > Wetlands | place: USA: Florida... | reverse complement strand
GGGGTTCGGTCAATTCAATGCGGTTGGCGCGCGCGAACAAGTGGGCGCCGTCCTCGAACAACAGGTCCACAAAGAAATTCAGGCGCCAAGTATCGTTGCCATTCGGGGATATGCCGAGCGTTACGTTGCCCGTCTTCAGCTCGCCGCGCGTCGCCTGCTTGACCGGGACCAGATCGAACGGGCCGGCGTCGCTGTTGTCGGCAAAATGGGCGAACTGATCGGTGATGCTGGTGACGACGCTCCCGTCAATAAGCTTCACGACCACTTCGACCCATGTGTCGTTATCCTTGTCCTCATCGTTGGTATGAAATGCAACGCTCGCTCGAGTGAGAACGGCACTGTCTCCGGTCGCCATCCCGCCCCCCTATTCGATCCCGACGGTCAACTGCGAGGTCACTTCGGTCAGTTCGAGCCCGTTCGCCTTGGCGAACAAGTGCCCGCCGTCCGAGAAAAATAGGTCGAGCAGAAAATTGAATCTCCAGGTATCGTTGCCGTTTGGCTCGATCTCCAGATCGACGTGGCCCAGCTTCAAGTTGTCGCGACTGACAGATTCGAGAAGCACCAGGTTGTACGGCCCCGAGTCGCTATGATCGTCGAAGTGGCCGAAGCACTCCGTGAGCTTGGCGACGACCGTTCGCTTGTCGGCCGCAAAGACGTAGATGTCGACCTGCGTGTCGTCGTCCTTGTCTTCGTCATTGGTGTGGAAGCTGACGCTCGCCCGCAGGAGCATCGGTTGGCGAGGCGGTCGTGCCATGCGTCCCCTCCACGTTTTCTGCGACCCCAGCTGCCGGCGAAGGCGATCCGCCGTCCGCGCGCCGACCGTTACTTGACCCGCTGTCTAGCATAGGGAAACGAGGCGGGCCAGCGGCGGCGGCGCGTGCTGAGATACAGCTTGCCGGCAGAAATGCGCCTCAGCGGATGCGGATCGAGAACGCGCCAAACGACCCTTGCGGAAATGTCGCCAAGCGGACCGGCGCATTTCACCCTCCGAAGGTCGTCAGTTCGCAGCGTTCGATTCGGTGAGCGCCGGCTCGCGTCTGTGGCGGCGGCTCGTCGGCGCGCGCTGAGCGTTTAGAAGATCTCGCACGAGGTATGCAGCGTCTTCGGCAAGGTGAAATGGGTCATTTCGTGTGTGTCGGCTCTCGGAACATACATGTCCGTGAATCCTGGCTTCAGCGTGAACCGGACGTCGAGCGTGCATTGATTGCCGGTCGTGGTGATGGTCATCTTCTGGATGTGCTGCCTGAAAGTGACGGTCTTTTCGAGCCTGTTCGGGCCGGCGACGCGCCAGATCGCGCTGCCCCGGGCCTCGCCCAGATCGGATTCGTGCTGACCGGACGTCCTGAGGTTGTTGTTGTTCTGCCCGTCCCACTGCTCGTGGATATGGTTCTTCCCGGACAGCGTGATCACGAAGTTCTGCGTCCATGTGATCGGATTGCAGTCGCATTCGAGCATGGTGTGGGTTTCGGTAAACGAGCCGCGGATCGTGGTGGCTTTGTCCTGAGCGAGAGATGGCGGGGCGACCGGAAGCGCGATGAGGCTGCAGAGCAGAGCAAACTTGGTCGACGTCGATGACATCGTCGGCTCCTCAATCCGCCCCAAGCCGCCGCGTTTCAAGCCCAGCGATCCTACGCTCGCGGGCTACTCGCAATACTGCTGGCCGTTGAACACGAAGCAAGCCGGTTTGGGCGAAGGTTGCGACGCCGCGACCCGGCTCCGCCAGGCGACCTTGCGCCGGGGGGCAAGCGCGGCTGGCGTCACGATCCGCAGACTGACCGTTGCCGACGGATGAGCGCCCGCCCAGGCGTTGGCTGGGCTGAAACTGACGCGGCAGCCGCCGCCGGGCTGAAGCGCAATCGCCACATCCATCGAACAACCCCGGCAGAGCACGGACGCCGGAATTTGGCAGCTGTATTGGCCTGCGCCCGCTCGCCCCGCAAAGGCGAGGCTGGATAGCGCGGCGACAATCATGAGGCGCCGTCCGGGGCGTCCAAACACGCGCGTCACTCGCAATATTGCGCTCCGTTGAAACTGAAGCAGCGGCCGCCGGACGCCGGCCGAACTCGGGCCTGATCGGCCTCGCGAGGCGCGGGCTTCGGCTTGCGCGCGGCCGCGGGCGCTCGTTCCTCGCGCAGGACGGTCGAGCGAATTGTGGCTGGGGCTTCGCGGGCCGCCGTAACGCGCGGGGCCTGCCTTGGGTAGCAATGGCCGTCCCGTGCAAGAGCCTCGCCCGCGGGGCACCCGGCGGCGACGCAACGCCCGTTGCGGGCGACTTCTCCCGCACCGCATTCGAGGGGACAGACCCGATCGCTCCGGCCCTTGAGGCTGTCGAGCAGGGCGCCATCCGGCGTCGACGGCGTTGCGGAGAGTTTCGCGTAGCGCGCGTATTCAGCGAGTCCGAGCCGGACCTCGGGGGCATCCCAGTCTTTTTCGCCGCCATCGTAGCAGCCGATGCGGCGAAGTTCGGCCTCGATCGGAGACACCAGCGGTCGCTGCGCTGCGGCCAACTCGCCGGCCGGCGCCGCAGGCGCGGACGCTGAAGCGGTTTTGGCGACCTCGGCCGCCTTTTTCGCTTCGTCGGCTTTTCTCAACTCCACGTCTGCGACCGACTTCGCGTCCGCCGCCTGCTGCTCGAGCTTTGCGATTTGGGCTTTGAGGGCCTCGGCGCGATCGGTTTCCGACTGTAGTTCGCGCGCCTTCTCCTCATTTGCGGTCCGCTCGCGCTCGGCGCGCGCCTGGTCCTCGTCCGCCTGGGTCCTTCGTTCTCGTTCGAGCGCCTCACGCAAGAGTCGCTCCTTCTCGAGCTGGCTGGCGGCCGCCTGGTCCTTGTCGATTTGCGCGCGAAGACTGGCCTCGCGCTCCTCCTGATCCTTCTGAAGTTTCTCGAGTTCCGATTTGTTGCGAGCCTCGGCTGCCGCCTGGTCGGCGGCGCGCTCAGTCAATTCCCGCTCCAATTTCCGTCGCTCGTCCTCCGCTGCTGCGAGCTTCGCGGTCAGCTCGCGTTCGTGAGCGCTGGCCTCGCTGGCCTCACGCTCGCTTTTCGCCTGTTCCTCCTGCAGGCGAGCCGCCTCGGATTCCCGTTTTGCAACATCCGCGGTGGCGGCTTCATGATCCGCTTTCTCGCGCGCCTCCCGCTCGAGCAGATCCATGAGCGCGCGCGCGTCGGGAGCGTAGAAGCTCGCGGGATAGCGGCCGAGGAATTCTCGCAGCGTGGACACGTCCGCGCCAGTGCGGATGCGCGCCCAGATCGTCTGGTCGGTCTCGGATTGGTTCAGGTAATATTCGGGGACCATCGAAATCGACAGCTCCGGCGACTGGCGCCCCTTGGTGGCGGCGTAGACGTCGGCGCCGACGCGACGGAACATCGAGCCGACCTCGAGTCCCGGCTCCCTGATCTCCTTGAGGAACGCGGCCGAGAACGGGCTGTTGCGGCCGATCCCGTCCTGCGCCACGTCGTCGACCTGCGTCGCGTAGACGATAATCATTCCTTGCGCCTTTTCCGGCCGCGCGAGCCCGCGCGACATCGGCACGTCCCGCGTAGAGACGCTGATCGATCGGACAAACCTCTCCGCCAGCGGATTGTCGCGGCACGCGTCGAGAACCATGATCTTGATGCCCGGAGAAAACTGCATCGTCGACTTCACATCGTCGAAGCCGACCATTTCGTAGCGGAGGCTCACCTCGTCCTCGAGCTCGGCGTCGACCGGCATGAGATAGTTCTTGCCGGCGTACTGCATGCCGTGCCCGGCGTAGTAGAACAGCACGGCGTCAGCCCCCTTTCCGTCTCGCGCGAATTGCGCGATCGCCTGATCCATCTGCCGCTTCTCGACGTCAATTTTGAGCGTCACCTCGAACCCGATCGCCTTGAGCGCCTCGGCGACGTCTGCCGCGTCATTCGGCGGATTGATGAGAGCGGGGGTGTTCTTGTAGGCGCCGTTGCCGATAACAAGCGCCACACGCTTGTCGGCGAGACAGGGCGCCGCCAGGCTAAGAAAAGAAAGCGCGGCCAGACAAAAGACCAGCAACAATTCGCGTTGCGTCTTCATGCGGTCCCCAGGCCGCGTTCGCGCCTCGATCAGGCGCGCTGCCATCAGAAAATGCTATTCCAAGCCGATATTTCTGTCCAGTTTGTGGGCCGCGGACGAAAATTAGCGCTGGGAGTCGCCGCGACAGTCGAACCCTTCGCCATGCCTCGCTGGAGCCGTCCGGATCCACACCCCGCGCTGCAAGCATGCGCCGCTGCGGTCAGCGCATGTGAGGTTTTGCCTACACGGGCTCAGGCGCGCGCAGGCGATTGACGCCGAGCCTCTTCATGACGAAGCGCTCATAGCCCGGCTCGCTTGAGCCGTTGCGAACCTTGCGCAGAAAATACCGCTCGAACGCAACCTTGGCCATGTGCACCCAATAGCCCTGGCTCGACCAGTTGACGTTGCGCGGCGGAATCTGCGGCAGCGCGACGAAGGCGACGCCGCTATCGCCGAAATCGGCAAGACACACCGCGTTCCAGGTGGCGAGGTGCGAGGGCTCCTTTCCCTTTGCAAGCTCGGCGATGTTGTGCGCCGCGGCCGTCACCATCGATTCGATCATGAAGCCGGTCTTGGGGACGCCGACCGGAACCGGCGTCGGTTCGTAAGGCGGGATCGCGACACAGACGCCGACCGCGAAAATGTTCTTGTACTGCGGGTTGCGCTGACCCCTGTCGATGAGCACGAAGCCGCGCGGATTGGTGAGCCCGGCGATCCAGTTGCCGTCTTCGCCTTTCAGGCAGTCGACGCCTCGGAAAGGGGGAATGAACATCGAATATTTCGACGGCAGCTTGTGAGCTTTTCTGACCGACCCGTCGTCGTTGACTTCCGTGACCTCGACCGCGTCGGGCGCGATGCGATCGACCTTGGCGTTGGTGATCCATTTGATGTCCCGATCGCGCAGGATCGATTCGAGCATGCCCTTGGTGTCGCCGACGCCGCCGAGCCCGAGGTGGCCGATATAGGGTTCCGAGGTGACGAAGGTGATCGGCGCGCGATCGCGGATCTTCCTGCGCCGAAGGTCGGTGGCTGCGGTCAGCGCGTATTCGTAGGCCGGGCCGAAGCAGGACGCGCCCTGAGTCGCGCCGACGACCATCGGGCCTGGGTTTTTGCAGAACTCCTCCCAGCGCTGCGCCGCGAGAGCGGCGTCGTCGGTCTGGCAGATCGAGCGGGAGTTGGCCTGCGGGCCGAGGCCCTCGATCTCGTCGAAGGCGAGCTTGGGGCCGGTGGCGATGACGAGATAGTCATAGGGGATCCTGCGGCCGTCGCCGAGTTCGACCTCGTTCTTCGCCGGATCGACCCGCCTCGCGCCGACGGCATGAAAGCCGATCCCGAGCCGCGCGAACACCGGCGGCAGATGGACCTTGACGTTCTCCGGCTTGCGCCAGCTCACCGCCACCCATGGGTTCGACGGAACGAACTGGAACCACTCCGATTCGGCGATCACGTCGATCTGCCCGGAGCCTCCCAGTTGCTCGCGCAGCTCAAAAGCCATCGGCACGCCGCCGATCCCTGCGCCTATCACGACCACTCGCGGCATTTCAGTTCCTCCCACGCTTTTCAACAGCGGTAAATCTCTCCAAACCGGACAGCCTTGCACTGACATGGATCAATGAGCGCCCCGCCGAGCGGCCTAAGAAAAGGCCTGGCCCGCCTTGACGCCAAGGCGCTTGAACAGGAGCGCGACCGGACAGAACCCGGTGAACGAGGCCTGGATCAGGTTCAGTCCGACGAACGCCGTCAGCAGCAGCCAATACGGGCTGAAAAGCTGGGCGAGCGTCAGGCTCACGAGAATCAAAAGGCCGGCGAAGGCCATGACCATGCGATCGAGCGTCATAGGGTTCTCCTTCTTTCCGCGCCCGGCGCGGATCTTTTCGTCGTCGTTTCGCGCGCCGGGGCGCAATAGAGCTCGTAGAGCAGGCCGATCAGCCGGCTCACGCGGTCGCTGGCGATCGAATAATGGATCGCCTGCGCCTCCCGCCGGGTCGTCACCAGCTCGTCTTCCCGCAGCCGCGCCAGATGCTGCGACAGCGCCGACTGGCTCAGGCCGACCGCGCTTTGCAGCGCGCTCACCGATCGCTCGCCCTTCAGAAGTTCGCACAGGATGACCAGGCGGTTGCGATTGGCGAGCGCCTTCAAAAGCGTCTCCGCTGCTCCGGCTTTTGTTTGCAGCTCCCTTAAATTCATGCTTGCTAATTTAGCAATCACTAATATATGTGTCAAGAGCAAATACGGAGAGAATTTTCGATGCGCGCGAGCCTGATCGTTTTGGCCCTGGTTCTGGCGTCGCCGGCGGCGCGCGCCGGCGACGAATTCGCGGTCCGCGCAAGCGAGGTCGCCGACCAGAAAGCCGTGATCGCCACGGTCGAGCCGGTTCATCAACTGGTCGCCCGGGCGCGCATCGGCGGAACGATCGCCGCCTTGAGCGTCAAGGAAGGCGACAGCGTCGCCGGCGGCGCCCAGATCGCCGTCGTCGCCGATCCCAAGCTCGTCCTCGAGATGCAGGGCCTCGAATCGCGCATCCAGTCTCTCCGGTCGCAACGCGACAAGGCCAAGGCCGACTTCGACCGCGCGGTTGAGCTCGAGCGTCGCGGAGTGAGCACTCAGGTGCAGGTCGACGCCGCGAAGACCGCGCTCGACGTCGCCGAGCGTACCCTTGCGGCGATGGGCTCCGACCGCGACGTCGTCGCCCAGCAGATGAGCGAGGGCGCCGTGCTCGCGCCGGGAGCCGGGCGGGTGCTGCGCGTGCCCGTGTCCGAAGGCTCGGTGGTGCTTGCGGGCGAGACGATCGCGACCCTGGCCGAGGACCGCTACGTTCTGCGCCTTGAATTGCCGGAGCGGCACGCTCGGTTCATGCGAGCCGGCGACGCGGTGCAAATCGGCGCCCGCGGCCTCGAGGACGGCGGCGCAAAACGCGAAGGGCGCGTGCGCATCGTCTATCCGCAAATCGAGGGCGGGCGGGTTGTCGCCGACGTCGAAGTGCCCGGGCTCGGCGACTATTTTGTCGGCGAACGCACGCGCGTCTACGTCAATACCGGCATGCGGCGCGCCATCATCGTCCCGCGCGCCTTTATCTACCGCCGCGCCGGAGTCGACTATGCGAAGCTCGCCGACGGTTCGGAGGTCGTGGTTCAGCTCGGCGCCGCGCAGGATTCAAGTGTCGAGATTCTCGCCGGCCTGAAGGATGGCGACTTGCTGGTGTCGCCATGAAGCTCGGGATTTCGGGCCTTATCACCCGTGCGTTCATCAATTCGCCGCTGACCCCGCTCCTGCTGATCGCCGCCATCGTCGCCGGGCTCATCGCCGCCGCGGCGCTGCCGCGCGAGGAGGAGCCGCAGATCAGCGTGCCGATGGTCGACATCATCGTCGAGGCCAACGGCTACAAGGCGGATCAGGCTGTCGAGCTCGTCACCCGGCCCCTGGAGGACATCGTCAAAGGCATCGACGGCGTCGAGCACGTCTACTCACAGACCGAGGACGACCGCGTCGTGGTCACCGCGCGTTTCCTCGTCGGAACGGACCAGGATACCGCAATCCTCCGGGTTCACGAGAAGATTCGCGCCAATATCGCAGACTTGCCGAAAGGCATACCCGAGCCGCTGATCATCGGCCGCGGAATCAACGACGTCGCGATCGTCGATCTGACGCTCTCGGCGTCCGCCGGCAAGGCCCGGCATTGGTCGGACAATGAGCTCTTCCAGGTCGCCCAGGAGCTTCAGCACGAGCTGGTGAAAGTCGACAACGTGGGCGGGGTCTACATCGTGGGCGGCAGCCCGAACCAGATTCGCGTCGAGCCCGATCCCGAACGCCTGGCCGTCTATGGCGTGACGCTGAACCAGCTCATCGACAAGCTGACCAACGCCAACCGCTCCTTCCTGGTCGGCGCGTTCCGCGACGGCGGGAAGTCGCTGCCCGTTCTCGCCGGCCAGACCCTCCAGGGCGTGCCCGACGTCGGCCTCCTGCTGCTCACCACGCGCGACGGCCGGCCGGTCTACGTCAAGGATGTCGCCGACGTTGTCGTGGGCGCGGCCGAGCCCGAGCGTCGAGCCTGGACGATGTCCCGGCTCGCCGATGGCAAGCTCGAACGTCGTCCCGCGGTCACCCTCGCCATCGCCAAGCGCAAGGGGGCCAACGCGGTCCTGGTCGCCGACGATGTCTTGCGGCGCCTTGAAATCGTCAAGGGCCGAGTCGTTCCGAGCGGGCTCGAGATCAGCGTCACGCGCAACTACGGAGCGACCGCGACCGAGAAGGCGAACGAGCTCCTGTTTCATCTCGGCCTGGCGACGCTGTCGATCGTTGTCCTGATCACGCTGGCGATCGGCTGGCGCGAAGGCTTCGTCGTGCTCATCGTCATCCCGACCACGATCCTGCTGACGTTGTTCGCTTCGTGGCTCATGGGCTACACGATTAACCGGGTCAGCCTGTTCGCCCTCATCTTCTCCATCGGCATTCTGGTCGACGACGCCATCGTCGTGGTTGAGAACATCGCCCGTCACTGGGCGATGCGCGACGGCCGCGGCCTCGCCGAAGCCGCGGTGGATGCGGTGGCCGAAGTCGGCAACCCGACCATTGTCGCCACGCTGACCATCGTCGCCGCGCTGCTGCCGATGATGTTCGTGAGCGGCATGATGGGGCCTTACATGAGCCCGATCCCCGCCAACGCCTCTATCGCGATGCTGTTCTCGTTCTTCGTCGCGGTGACGGTCACTCCCTGGCTGCTGCTGCGCTTCGCGCGCCGGCGTTTTGACGCCAAACAGGCGCAGCCGGACGGCCATCACGACATCGGCGCCATGGGCCGTTTCTATGCGCGCGTCGCACGGCCGCTCTTGAAGGGCCGGATCCGCTCGATAGCGTTCCTCGTCGCTGTCGGGATCGCGACGGTCGCCGCCTGTTCGCTGTTCGTGACCAAGGACGTTCGGGTCAAGCTCCTGCCCTTTGACAACAAGTCGGAGATTGGGGTCGTCCTCGATCTGCCGCGTGGCGCGAGCCTGGAAGACACGGATCGGGCGCTGATGGCGGCTGCCGACCGGCTCAAGGACCTGCCCGAACTTGTCTCCATCCAGGCTTATTCGGGGACCGCGGCGCCGTTCAACTTCAATGGCCTCGTGCGCCATTACTACCTGCGCGCGAGTCCGAACCAGGGCGACCTTTCAATCAATCTCACGCCCAAGGGCGAGCGGGGGCGCGCGAGCCATGCAATCGCGCTCGACGTCCGCCAGCGGCTCGCCGATCTCGCGCTGCCCGCCGGCTCCGCGCTCAAGGTGGTCGAGGTTCCGCCCGGACCGCCGGTGCTGGCGACGCTTTTGGCCGAGATCTATGGACCGGACGCGGAAAGCCGGCGAGCGCTGGCCGCGAAGGCGCGCAAGGCGTTCGAGTCGGTGGATTTCATCGTCGACGTCGACGACAGCTTCGGCGCGCCGGGCGACCGTCTGCGCTTTTCGATCGACCAGGAGGCGCTCGAATTCCATGGCGTCGAGGAGCAGGCGGTCTATGACACGATCGGCGCGATCGTCGGTGGGGTGAAGGTCGGCTATTCGCAGCGCGGCGAAGGCCTGAAGCCGATCGATATCAGCGTGAAGCTGCCTAAGAGCGCCCTTGCGCTCGGCGAGCGCCTCCTTTCGACGCCGGTGCCCGCCGGCGGCACGGTCAGGCAGGGAACGAATGTCGAGCTCGGCGACGTCGTCAAGGTCCAGCGCGAGCGCGCGTCTCACCCGATCTTCCGGCACAATGGACGCTTTGCCGAGATGGTGTCGGCGGAGGTCGCCGGGCGTTTCGAGGCGCCGGTCTATGGCATGCTGGCGGTTCAGGACGCGATCGCCAAGATGGATTGGGGCGCGGCCGGACCGCCGGAGATCAGGTTTCACGGCCAGCCGGTCGATGATTCCAGGCCGACCCTGCTGTGGGACGGGGAGTGGGAGGTGACTTATGTGACCTTCCGCGACATGGGCGCGGCCTTCATGGTCGCAATCCTCGGCATCTACCTTCTGGTCGTCGCGCAGTTCGGGTCGTTCCTGCTGCCGCTCGTCATTCTCGTGCCGGTGCCGCTGACGTTGATCGGCATCGTGTTCGGGCACTGGCTGCTCGGGGCCGCATTCACGGCGACGTCAATGATCGGCTTCATCGCGCTCGCCGGCATTATCGTGCGCAATTCGATCCTGCTGGTCGACTTCATCCGCCGCCGGCGCGCGGACGGCAAGGTCGGGTTGCGGGATGCGCTGATCGAAGCCGGCGCGACCCGGTTCAAGCCGATCGTCCTCACCGCGGCGGCGGCGATGATTGGCGCCGCCTTCATCCTGACCGATCCGATCTTCCAGGGGCTGGCGATCTCGCTCGTCTTCGGCCTCGCATCGTCGACCGCGCTCACCGTTCTGGTCATTCCCGCCATCTACGTCTGGCTCAGGGACGACGGACGTCCGGCCAAATTGGCGGCAGGGGGCGCTCCGGGCGGCGAGCAGCGAGGCGCGTGAGCGCCGCATTGAGGCGGCCGACGCTTCGACCGCGCGTCGCCGCAAGAGTTGATTCCCCCGGGACGAGTAAGCCGCCCCTCAGGCCCCCGCTTCGGGTGTAAGAGTGGCCTCCCGGTTCGATTGAGGAGACGAACGATGAATCGCCGCGAATTTGTCGGAAACGTCGCCGTGGCGGGAGCGGTGGGTCCGCTCGCTCAAACCCGGGCCAAGGCGGCCGAGCCGCCGCCCAAGGCCCGCAACGTCGT
>Ga0335069_10015268_pt1 | contig 10737 bp, 9 predicted proteins | sample Lox_Sample_11_FD_206714 | JGI IMG/M metagenome (GOLD analysis project Ga0335069, IMG submission 206714) | Soil microbial communities from Loxahatchee National Wildlife Refuge, Florida, United States - Lox_Sample_1.1 | ecosystem: Environmental > Terrestrial > Soil > Wetlands | place: USA: Florida... | reverse complement strand
GGAGACGATAGTGATTTTGTCGATGTTGGACAGCGGTGAGGCCAGCGCCTTGACGATCTCAGGCATGCCCGTCAGGAGTTTGTCGATGACGGCGGCCTGATTGTATTCCTGATAGGCCTCCGCTTTGACGTTCATCGCCTTGGCTTCGGCTTCGCCTTTCTTCAGGATGATCTCAGCCTCGGCTTCACCCTGTGCGCGAATGGCTGCGGCGCGGCCCTCGGCTTCCGCGGTCAGGCGGAGTTTCTCGGCGGCGGCCAGGGTCTCGATGCGCCCGCGCTCCACTTCGGCCTGCTTCAAGGTGGTGGCGATCAACTCGTTCTCACGGCGCTTGATTTCGGCCTCTTGAACCTTGATCTGTTGCTCCTTCTCCACTTGTTGGATTTTCACCTGCTCGGCCGTCACCTGCTGCTGCATGATGTTGGCCTGAATCTCGTAGGCCTTATCGGCCTGCGCCTGCTGCTTCTTGGTGGCTTCCAGATATTGGGCCTTTTTGATTTCCATGTCGCGCGTAGCTTCGGCCTGATTGGCTTGCGACAAGGTTTCCGCGTGAACCCGTTCCTGATCGGCCTGCGCCTTGGCAACGGCCGCGGCACGCATGGCTTCGGCGCGCTTGATGGCGGTGTCGCGCTCGGCTTCGGCGGCCGCGATATCGGCGTCGCGCTTGATGCGGGCGATGTCGGGACGTCCCATGTTGGCGATGTACTCGTTCTTGTCGCGGACTTCTTTGATCGTGAAGGAAATCACTTCCAGGCCCATCTTGCTCATGTCCCCGGCACAGGTGGAACGCACGTGGTCCCCCACCATCTCCGGCTCTTTGACGATCTGTTCGACTGATAGCTGGCCGATGATTCCGCGCAAATGGCCTTCCATCACCAGTCGGATCAATGCTTCGCGGGCTTGATCGCTCTTGGTCAGGAATTGCTCTGCGGCGGTGCGAATGGACTCCAGGTCGGATTTCACTTTGATCTGGGCCACGGCTTCCACCGTGACGGCAACGCCCTGCACAGTGTAGAGATCCTGCTGCGGCGCGACATCGAAGGACATCAATTGCAGCGAAAGCTCGTGGTAGTTCTCCACCATGGGGAAAATCACGGTTCCGTGGCCGATCACGACACGCGTCCCGCGGAATCCATACACCACCAAAGCTTCGTGCGGCCCCGCCTTGCGATAGAGCCTGGCAAACATTGCCATCAGAAACAGCACGGCCAGGACCATCAGGCCGGCGATCACGACCACATCCATTGAGATATGCACTTGAACCCTCCCCTACAGTTCCTTCAATTCCTGCGTCCCGGGCTCGCTGAGTTCATCCCAGGGCCGCACATACGCGATGCCCTTCTCGTAACGCGTGACAACAACCTCTACACCCTTCTCGATGGCCTGACCGGTTTCGCTGCGAATGCTGGCCGCGCGGCGCGCTCCGTCGCGCGAGAAGATCATCTCGCCAGTGCCGCCTTGGCGCAGCGGGCTGCTGACGCGCCCGAGGACTCCGGCCATCTCGTAGTCCGCGGGATCCAGGACCCGTTCGTGAGCCAACAACACCTTCACGAGAAACCAGAAGACGACGGACGCTCCTGCGATGCCGCTGACGACCGCCAAGCCGAGCGTCACGAGCGCCCAAAAGCTCGAGTAGCGAGTCAGAAGGTAACCGGCGCCGCCGAACCAGGCCAGAAACGCGGAAACGGTCCCTAAGTTGATGGGCGAAGATTGCGATCCTCTGCCGGCCGGCCCATGCCCGTGAAATCCGCGCGGCAGGTGCAGGTGGGAATGCGCCGAGCCCGAGAGAACGGAGGCCACGCTGAAGAAGAAACCCACCAAGAAGCAAACGAAATAGAATGCTTCCCAACTCATCCTGCTTTCCTCCTCTTCGTCGCGGCATCCGGCTTCAGCACCTGGAACAAGCGGTCCACCAGATCCGGCGTGTCCAGGATGGCATCCATCAACAGCAGGCATTTTCGCGAGTCTTCGTGCTTGGCCAGGCTCAGCAGCGCGGCGCTGATTTCCGGATCGCGGGCGAAACGCTCGGCTCCATTGATGAGCCACAAATCCAGTTGATCTTCGCTGGCGCGCACGTCGGAAACCAGTTCGGTGTGGTAGCCCTCGGGATCGTCCACCAGGTAACCGGGGTGGACCTTGTAGAAGCGGGCCAACAGCATGCGGGTGGAGTTGGTGAGATGCGGGCGAGCTCCGCTCTCGATTTGCGAGAGGTACGACTGGCTGATAGTCTTCTTCAACTCGCGCTTGAGCGCGCGCACGGTTTCCTGCTGGGTCATCTCACGGCCCAGGCCGCGGAGCGTGCCCTCGACCTCGCGGAGGTAGCGGAGCTTTTCACCCAGCTTCATATCGCTAATCGCAATTATACTATTGCAATTTGCAATCAGTCAAGAGCCCGGAGCGCAACCAACTGATTCCAAAACATTTATCGATCTGCGGCGCCCGGCTCAGCCCGGCTGCTTCATCACGGCCCGGCCTTCGTAAGCTTCCAGCACGGCGTCCACGTCGCTGTCCATCATCACCGCGCCGTGGTCCAGCCAGATCGCGCGGCGGCACATCTGCCGGATAGCAGGAGCCGAGTGGGAGACGAATAGCAGAGACTTGCCGGCGCGCTGGTAGGACACCAGCGTCTCCCGGCATTTCTCCTGAAAGCGGGCATCTCCCACGGCCATGACTTCGTCGATGAGGAGAATGTCCGGATCGGAACGGATGGCCACCGAAAACGCCAGGCGCATCACCATGCCGTTGGAATAGGTGCGCAGCGGATCGTTGATGGATTCGCGAATACCGGAGAACTCGACGATGTCCTCGAACAGTTCCATGGTGCGGCGCCGGGTCAGCCCCAACAGCGCGGCGTTGAGCACCACATTCTCGGCGCCGGTTAAATCGGGATGAAAGCCCGCGCCCAAATCCAGGAGCGCGGCCACGCGGCCGTTTACCGTAACGCTTCCTTGATCCGGCCCCATCAATCCGGCCGTCAGACTCAACAGCGTGCTTTTCCCCGCCCCATTGGCCCCTACCACGGCCAGGCTCTCGCCGGGCTCCATGCGAAAAGTAACGTTGGTCAGCGCGTACAGCTTTTTGTGCTGGGTCTCGCCAAACCACCGCAGGATGTGGGTACGCAACAATTGGCGTCCAATGTTGTGGCGAAACCCTTTCGAGACGTTCTGAAACTCAATGGCGGGGTTACAGCTGCTCATAAAACCGCTTCTTCAGTGCACTGAAAACGACCAGTCCGGTGGCGAGCATGGCGAAGGAAACGAAGGTAAGCCGGCCCAGCGTAGATGCCAGCGGGGCCCGGCCCTCCAGCAGGACATTCCGCATCATCAGCACCAGCGCGGCCACCGGGTTGAACTGGTACAAATCGCGATAGCGGGCGGGAATCGCGGTGAAGGAGTAAAAGATGGGCACCAGCCAAAACAGCACGGTATTCGCGGATTCGACGACGTATCGAATGTCGCGGACAAACAGGTTCAGCGGCGCGAACACCAGGGTCAGGCCGGCGACGAACAGGATTTCCAGACCCCAGATCACCGGCAGCCACAGCCAGTAGATGTTCACGCCATGCCCGAACACCGCCACCAACCCCAGCAGCAGGGCAATCTGAATCACCAGGTGCAGGCAGTTGGACAGGACACTGGCGATCGGGAAAACCTCCCGCGGCACGGGAACCTTCTTGATCAATTGCGCATTCTCCAGAAGCGACAAGGTGCCGGTGACCCAGGCTGTGGCGAAAAAGTTGAAAGGCACCAGGCCGCACAACACGCTGAGCGGGAAGTTCACGCCGCTCCCGCGCGTGCCGAAAATCTTGGTGAAGATGAACGTCAGTACGCTCATCATCACCAGGGGATTCAGCAGCGACCAAAACACGCCCAGCGACATGTTCCGGTAGCGGACTTTGAAGTCCTTTTCCACCAGGTTCCGAATTACAAAGAAGTAGTCGCCATTCCACACGGGAGTCGATCCAAGTCCCTAATTATAGCGTCGCCCGGCAGAGGCCATGTCGTTCAGGTAAGCTTCTAAGGATGATCCGGTCCACCGTACTCTGCGCACTGCTCGCCCTGCCGGCTGCGGCTCAGGCGCCGGCGAGCGAAGAGCTTCAGTATCCTCCCGGGCTGTACGCCGTAATTCACACGTCGGTCGGTACAATCCAGGCGCAGTTGTTCGAAAAGGAGACGCCGGTGACGGTTCGCACCTTTGTAGGACTGGCGCGTGGCACCCAACCGTGGCTGGATCCAAAGACCAAGAAGCCGGTCACTCGGCCGTTGTACGAAAATCTGATCTTCCACCGGGTGATCCCCGACTTCATGATCCAGGCCGGGGATCCCACCGAGACCGGCGCGCATAGTTGCGGATTCACCATCCCCGACGAGTTCGTCGATACTCTGAAATTCGACCGGCCCGGCCGTCTGGGCATGGCCAACGCGGGCCCGCATACGGCCGACTGTCAATTCTTCATCACCGAAGGAAAATATCCGGCCGGAGACGGCCATTACGCGATCTTTGGCCAGGTAGTCTCGGGCCAACCCCTGGTGGCGAAGATTTCCCACGTCATTCGAGACGATCGCGACCGGCCCAGAATACCCACCAAGCTGCTGAACATCACCATCCTGCGCATCCCGGGCGAGCCCACGCCCGCCAAGTAACCGCGCCGCTTTTCGAAACGCCTACGATTGTTAACATGGAATGAGGCTCTCGCGTCTCGTCTTCGCGAAGGCTAACCCCAAAGATTTGTATGCACACATACCGTCTCCTGAGTATTCTGGCGTTCCTTCTGAGCGGCGCGTTCCTGGCCGCTCCGCAAACCGCATCCGGACCGCCGCAGCCGGTTCCGCGCACCGCCGACGGCAAGCCGAACCTGGAAGGCATCTGGCAGGCGTCCACCACCGCGGGAGCCGACCTGCAGGATCACGCCGCACGGCTCAACATGCTGGCGGGCCGTTCCGTCGTCGTCGGCGGCGAAATTCCCTATCAGCCGTCGGCCGCTCGCAAGAAGGCCGAGAACTTTCAAACGCGCCAGACCGCCGATCCGCTGTCGAAGTGTTTCATGCCGGGCGTACCGCGCATCATGGCTCTGGATTACCCTTTCCAGATTTTCCAGACACAGAAGACGATCGGCATGGCGTTCGAGTGGTCGCTGGATTATCGCCTGATCTATACCGACGGCAGCGCCCACCCCGAGGACCTGGACTTCTGGATGGGCGACTCGCGCGGGCGTTGGGACGGCGACACGCTGGTGGTCGACGTTGCCAATCATAACGACCTGACGTGGCTCGATATGGCGGGCGATTTTCACAGCGGCGCACTGCATGTTGTCGAACGCTACAACATGACCGACGACGACACCATTCAATACGAGGCTACCCTTGAAGACTCCAAAGTCTTCACCAGGCCCTGGACCATTCGGTTCGAGTTGCACCGCCGCACCGATCGCGACCGGCTGTTTGAGTACGTTTGCCAGGCCGAGGTCGAGGAGGCGAACGGAGCGTTCACGCGCGAAGAGCGTACCTGGTATCCGGGCAATGGTACGCCCGCGCCCGCAATGACAATCGCGGCTTCACAACCCAACCCCGCTGCGCCCCCGGCGGCCGCCCGGATTCCACGCAAGCCCGACGGCAAGCCGGATTTCCAGGGATTCTTTGTGCCCGAGGGCGGAGGCGCCAATTTCGGATTGGAACCGCACGGCACCGACGGGCTCACCCCTCCCGGCCGCGGCGTGATCGTCGATCCGCCGGACCACAAGCTGCCTATGCAGCCCTGGGCCATCCAGGAGCGAGCCGATCGGCAACGGCCGGAACGCGGCTACGACGATCCGACGGCCCATTGCTTCCCCGCCGGCGTTCCGCGCGCCATGTACGTCCCCACGTCGTTCTATTTCCTGCAGACAGCCGACTACCTCGCCATCTTCCACGAACGAATCGCGTGGCGCATCATCTCGCTGCAGCCGCGCGCCCACCTGCCTGAGAATATGCGTCTCTGGCAGGGCGATTCGATTGGGCATTGGGAAGGCGACACCTTGGTCGTCGATACGACCAACCTCAACGGCAAGACCTGGCTCAACGAAGTGGGCGAAGTAATCAGCTACGCCGCGCATGTAGTGGAGAGATTCACGCTCGCCGGCCCCGACACAATCAAGTACCAGGCCACCGTCGCCGATCCGGTGGTCTATACGAAGCCCTGGACGATCGCCATGCCCTTCAACCGCAACAGTGGGACCTTGTTCGAGGCCGCCTGCCGCGAGGAAGACCACGACCTGCCGCATCTGAAGGCTATCAAGGACGCTGCCGCAGCCGCGAAGCGTTAGATCGAAGAAGCGCTAGAGTAGTCATGTAGCCTTCGAGCCACGGAGTTCGAAGCATTGCCCATGATCCGGACACGTCTGACGGAGCGCCTCGGAATCAAGCATCCTATTCTGTGCGCGCCCATGGCCTTAGTAACTGGCGGGGCGCTCACCGCGGCGGTCTCACGCGCCGGCGGATTAGGGATTCTGGGCGGCGGTTACGCCGGGACTCTCGGCGGCGAGCCCGACCTCGAGACCGAGCTGCTGCAGGCGAAATCAGGCCGGTTTGGAGTCGGCTTCATCGGCTGGGCGCTGGAACACAACCCGCAAATGCTGACCCAGGCATTGAGGCACTCGCCTTGCTGCGTGTTCCTCTCCTTCAGTGATCCGCGACCCTTTGCTCGCGAGATCCGCGATGCGGGCGTTTTGCTGATCTGTCAAGTCCAGTTCTTGTCGCAAATCGATGTCGCGCTGGAGGCCGGTGCGGCTGCCGTGGTGGCCCAGGGAGCCGAGGCCGGCGGGCACGGAGCCACGCGCGCCACCTTTCCATTCGTTCCCGAGGCAGCCGATTACCTCAAGCGGCATTCCCCCGAGACCTTGCTGCTGGCGGCGGGCGGCATCGCCGATGGCCGAGGTCTGGCGGCCGCATTGATGCTCGGAGCCGATGGTGTCGTGGTTGGATCGCGCTTTTGGGCGTCGGCCGAGGCGCTCACCCCGGCGTCCCACACCGACAAGGCAATCGGCGTCACCGGCGATGCGACAGTTCGGACCTCGGCATTCGACGCGCTGCGCGGTGTGCCCTGGCCGCGCGAATACTCGTTCCGTTTCCTCAAGAACAAGGTGACCGACGAATGGGCCAGGCGCGAAGACCAGGCGTTCGGAGCCTACGGCTCGCTTTCAGAGAAGTACGCCAAGGCCCGCGCGGAAAACGATCTCGACACTTTGGCTGTGGTTTGCGGAGAGGCGGTCGGACTGATCACGGCTCGCCCGTCGGCGCAAGAAATCGTGACATCGATGGTCACCGGCGCCGAGCAGCTTCTATCCAAAGGCGCCACGCTCGACTTCACCCGGTGACCTACGACTCCGGCGTGACTTCCAGGTAGGCATCGGTATTTCGCCACAGGAATGGTACTCGCGCCAGCCAATACTTCGCATTGATCAGCCCGCGCACCCTGTCGAATTCCTCAGGCGGAAGGATGCGCGCGGCCGCCTTGAACTCGGGGCCGATAATCTTGCCGCGCATCGTGCAAGGCGCGATGGTGGCCTTGGGATTATTCCGGATGCGTTTGTACTTTCCCAGCCTGCTGCTGGTCATGATGTAAAGCCGCCCGCTTTCCTCGGCAAACCAGACCGGCGTGTGCACCGCAACGCCATTCTTCCGGAAGGTCGCCAGGCTGATGTATTTCTGGCCGTGAATCTCTGCCGGGACTGCCATAGCTCAATTGTGGCTCAGATTGCCCCGCCTTCTGCTATCCGCAGTTCTGCTTTCCGTCATTGCTCCAGCGTTCCCAACGTGCTTCAATATTGGTAGACTCCTTTCCGGAACGCTGGAGGAAAATCCGAATTGAATTCTGCAATCCTCGCCCTGGAGGACGGGACGGTCTTCGAGGGCGCTAGTTTTGGTGCGCCAAGAGTCAGCCAAGGCGAGGTCGTCTTCAACACTGCCATCACGGGCTATCAGGAGATTTTCACCGATCCGTCATATTCGGGACAGATCGTCGTCCTCACCAACCCTGAGATCGGCAACTATGGCGCGAACGAATACGATCAGGAGTCGAAGCGTCCGTATATCGAAGGTCTCGTCGTGCGCGAGCTGTCCTCCGTCGCCAGCAATTGGCGCTCGGAAGAAACGGCCGGCGAGTTTCTCGAGCAGAACGGAATCCCTATCGCGGCTGAGGTCGACACTCGCGCACTGGTGCGTCATCTGCGATCGCGCGGTGTAATGCGAGGCGTGCTTTCGGTCGGCGGCGGAGATCCAAAGGCCCTCGTCGAACGCGCGCGTCAGGCTCCCTCCATGGCTGGTCTGGATCTTGCCACTCGCGTCTCCACCGCGGCCAGTTACAGTTGGGACCAGCCGGTCGCCGGCTGCTCGCCGTCGGATCATCTGGCGGCACAGGTAGAACCGCACTGTCATGTGGTCGCCTACGATTTCGGCATCAAGCGGAATATTCTGCGCCGGCTGGTGCATGTGGGCGCGCGCGTTACCGTGGTTCCCGCGCTGACGACCGCCGAAGACGTGCTCGCCCTGAACCCCGACGGCGTCTTCCTCTCCAACGGACCCGGCGATCCCGAGCCATTGCAGTTTCAGGCACAGCAGGTCCGCAAACTCATCGGCAAGAAGCCCATCTTCGGCATCTGCCTCGGCCACCAGATCCTCGGCCTCGCCGTTGGCGGCAAGACGTACAAACTCAAGTTCGGCCATCGCGGCGCGAATCATCCCGTGCTGAACCAGGTGACGCAAAAAGTGGAGATCACGTCGCACAACCACGGATTCGCGGTCGACCCCGATTCGCTGAAAGACAGCGAAGTCGATCTCACCCACATCAATCTGAACGACCAGACTCTGGAGGGTTTCCGGCATCGCAGCGAGCCGGTGTTCTGCGTGCAATATCATCCGGAGGCCGCGCCGGGCCCACACGATTCGCACTACCTGTTCGACGATTTCATGAAATTAATCCAGGAGTTCAAAAAGAAGTAGCCGATGCCGCGCCGCAACGACATCCACCGCATCCTGATTGTGGGCTCCGGCCCCATCGTCATCGGCCAGGCCTGCGAGTTCGACTACTCCGGCGCGCAAGCCTGCAAGGCGCTGCGATCCGACGGCTATGAAGTGGTGCTGATCAATTCGAATCCTGCCACCATCATGACCGATCCCAACCTGGCCGACCGCACCTACGTCGAACCGCTCAGCGTCGCTTTCGCCGAAGAGGTCATTCGCAAGGAGCGCCCCGATGCGCTGCTTTCCACCGTCGGCGGCCAAACCGGATTGAATCTTTCCGTCGATCTGGCTGAAGCCGGCGTGCTCGACAAGTACGGCGTGGAGCTCATCGGCGCCAAGATCGAATCCATCAAGAAGGCCGAGGATCGCCTCCTTTTCAAGGACGCGATGCGGAAGATCGGGCTCGAGACACCGCAATCGCAGCTGGTGACCAACGTCGAAGATGGCCTGACCTTCGCCAATCGCATCGGCTATCCGGTGATTCTGCGGCCCAGCTTCACGCTCGGCGGATCCGGCGGCGGCATCGCGTACAACCGCGAGGACCTCTACGACATCCTGGAGCGCGGCCTGGATCTATCGCCGGTCCACGAAGTCCTGATCGAAGAGAGCGTGCTCGGCTGGAAGGAATTTGAGCTGGAAGTCATGCGCGACCTGGCCGACAACGCCATCATCGTCTGCTCCATCGAGAATTTCGACCCCATGGGCGTGCACACCGGCGACTCGATCACCGTCGCGCCGGCCCAAACGCTCACCGATCGCGAATACCAGATGATGCGCGATGCGTCGCTGCGCTGCCTGCGCGAGATTGGCGTCGATACCGGCGGCTCCAACGTCCAGTTCGCCATCAATCCGGAAGACGGCCGCATGGTGATCGTGGAAATGAACCCGCGCGTTTCGCGAAGCTCGGCGCTCGCGTCCAAGGCCACGGGGTTCCCTATCGCCAAGATAGCCGCCAAGCTCGCCGTCGGCTACCGGCTGGATGAAATCAGGAACGACATTACCAAGGTCACGCCGGCCTGCTTCGAACCCACCATCGACTACGTCGTCGTGAAGATCCCTCGCTGGCAGTTCGAGAAGTTCCCGGGCGCCGAGCCCGTGCTCGGTACGCAAATGAAGTCGGTCGGCGAAGTGATGGCCATCGGGCGCACGTTCAAACAGGCACTGGGCAAAGGCCTGCGAAGCCTGGAAACCGGAAAAGCCGTCACCGCCGAAACGTTCGATCCCGGCCTCATCCGCCAGCGCCTCACCACGCCTAACCCCGAACGCCTCGGCTACATCCGCTTCGCCCTCGAGCAAGGCTGGACCGTCGAGCAGATTCACGAGATCACGTCGATTGACCCCTGGTTCCTGCGCCAACTGCGCGAAATGCGAGATCTCGAAATCGACCTGGGGCAAGAGAGCCTGTCCACCATCGCGCCCGTCAAGCTACAGAGAGCGAAGCGCGACGGAGTTTCCGATACGCGCCTGGGCCGCTTGCTGCGCTCCGACGCCGCCGCGGTACGTGCCCGCCGCAAGGAACTGGGCATCCAGGCCGTCTTCAACCGCGTCGACACCTGCGCGGCGGAATTCGAAAGCTTCACGCCCTATCTTTATTCCAGCTACGAATCGGAAAACGAAGCCGCGCCGGCGAATCGCAGGAAAGTCATGATTCTCGGCAGCGGGCCGAATCGCATCGGCCAGGGCATCGAGTTTGACTACTGCTGCTGCCATGCCTCTTTCGCGCTGCAGGAATTCGACCACGAGT
>Ga0335069_10015267_pt1 | contig 10737 bp, 12 predicted proteins | sample Lox_Sample_11_FD_206714 | JGI IMG/M metagenome (GOLD analysis project Ga0335069, IMG submission 206714) | Soil microbial communities from Loxahatchee National Wildlife Refuge, Florida, United States - Lox_Sample_1.1 | ecosystem: Environmental > Terrestrial > Soil > Wetlands | place: USA... | reverse complement strand
CGCCAATAATGACAAATTCCTTAAACGGCTCCAGCAACTTGATCAATCCGCTTCGCACTAATGCATGATCGTCGGCAATTAAAATTCGTATTTTATTCATGCCTTCTCCGTAAGTAAGGGAATTTCCACGCTCAACAGCGTTCCGCTTCCAAGCGTTGAATCGATCATAAATGTTCCTCCAAGCGATGCCGCGCGTTCCCGCATACTCACCAAACCGATACCGCTTTTGCCCGTTGTACGCGTTTGCGGGTACACCATGCCGCTGCCGTTATCTTCAACCACCATTCGCAAAACAGTATCATGGCAAAGGATCTGGAGATTGACTTCCGTGGCATGAGCATGCTTGGCAATATTGTTGAATGATTCCTGCGCGATGCGATAGAGGCCGACTTCTATCTGTGAATCCACGCGCTCGGTTAATCCGTGTGAGTAAAATGTTGTCTTGATACCTGTCCTATTGCCGTACTGTTCGGTGAGCAGTTGCAGCGCGGGAACAAGCCCGAAATCTTCTAACACACTCGGCATTAAATTGTACGAAAGTTCGCGTGCTTCTTTCATCACGCTGTCTAATAATTCTTTCATATCGCGAATACGTTCATGTTCTTCTTCAGTCGCTTTGATAGTGTCTTCCAGAATTTCGAGATTGAATTTGATCGCTGTCAACATTTGCCCGAGTCCGTCATGAATTTCCCGTGCTATGCGATGGCGTTCTTCTTCTTGCACAGCGACCCGAACTGTGGAAAGTGTGACCATATCTTTTTCCCGCTGCATCAGTTCACGGTACAATTTTACAGTGAAAATTGGAAGCGCGTACTGCTTGGCAAGCAACTTCAATTCATACTGTTCATTCGGGAGTGCGCGTTGTTCCTGCCGGTACCCTGCCAGCAGCATTCCTTGCGGCTGTGAACCCGTATGCAGCGGTGCAATGCAGACCGCGCGCAATGATTCCTCTTGCACCAATTGTTGCAGCGAGGAAGGGATAGGAAATTCGGCACGTTGGGGAAAAAATATCTGGGGTCCCTCTTGAAGCAGCGCTTGCTGTAATTCCGCATCAAGCTGAAACGAGTCCGCCGGTCGAAAGACAATATTGCCTTGAATGGCACACCATTGTGCTTGCTTGTTCGCACCATCGACCATGAAAATCGCCGCAACATCGGCACGCGAACGCGCCGAAATTTGCTGAAGGACAGTAGCATAAATTTCCTCGACATCCAGCAACTCAGAATATTTTTGTTCGCGTTCGTTCATCATCGTCGTCGATCATTGCGCCAATCAAACAGCGTTTTCTTCATTTTGCGCATGATCGATTTTGTACCAACCATTTTTTCAGTAAAAAAATTGCGCGGTAAAAATTATTTCCCGATCAATTGTTTGTATGCCGCGGCATTCAACAAGGCACCGAGTTGACTTTCATCTGCCACCGAGATTTTTACAATCCATCCTGACCCGTAGGGATCTTTATTCACTAATTCCGGATGGTCTTGTATTGCATGATTTACTTCCGCAACATCACCTGATACAGGCGCAAATAAATCCGATACAGCTTTGACGGCTTCAATCGTTCCGAACGACTTTCCCTGCTCAATTTTTTTACCGACTGCAGGCAGTTCCACGTAGACAATATCGCCAAGTTCTCCTTGCGCATACTCGGTAATTCCGATCCAGCCAAAATTCCCTTCGACACGGATCCATTCATGATCTTTGGTGTATGTTAGATTTTCAGGAAACTCCATAGTACCCTCACTTCTTTAAATCGAGGTAATTCCAGTTTGCAAACATTGCTCACTTTTTTATCGGTGAAAATGTGCAAGAATTACTCTTCAAACGCAAATGTTTCAATAAATTTCGTATCAAACATTCCACTTTGGAATTGCGGATTTTGCATCAACTTTTTATGGAACGGAATCGTTGTCTTGATGCCTTCGACAATAAATTCATCGAGCGCGCGGGACATTTTCGCAATTGCTTCGTTTCTCGTTTTTCCTTTGACGATCAATTTCGCAATCAACGAATCGTAATACGGAGGAATGACATATCCCACATACACGTGCGAATCTACACGAACGCCGTTGCCACCGGGGAAATGCAAGCTGGTAATTTTTCCGGGGCTTGGCCGAAAATTCGTGCTCGGATCTTCCGCATTGATGCGGCATTCGATGGCATGCCATTGCGGCTTCGCTTGAGCTTTTTTCAATCGCTCGCCTGCTGCCACTTGCAACTGCAATTTCAACAAATCGACGCCCATAACTTCTTCCGACACCGGATGTTCGACCTGTATGCGCGTATTCATTTCCATGAAATAAAATTTTTTATCTTCGTCGAGCAAAAATTCGATCGTACCCGCGCCAAGATAATGTACACTCTTAACACCTTTGATGGCTGCTTCGCCCATCGCTTCTCGCAGTTCTGGTGTCAATGCGGGCGACGGCGATTCTTCCAACAATTTTTGGTGGCGGCGTTGAATACTGCAATCGCGTTCGCCGAAGTGCAGTACTGTTCCGAATTTATCCGCCATAATCTGTATTTCCACATGGCGCGGACGTTCGATATACTTTTCGATATACACCGACGGATTGGCAAAAGCAGTTTCTGCTTCGTGGCTCGCCGTAAGATAGGCGTTTTCCAATTCTTCGGCCGAACGTACGATACGCATTCCGCGCCCTCCGCCGCCTGCCGTGGCTTTGATGATGACAGGAAAACCGATTTCCTGCACCATCGTAGTCGCCTGCTTCAAGTCTGCAATCACGCCGTCGCTGCCCGGCACCACCGGCACACCGGCTCTCTTCATCGTTTCTTTCGCGAGCGCTTTATCGCCCATTGCCGTAATGGCTTCTGCCGACGGGCCAATAAAAGCAATTCCCGACGAGGAACAAATTTCTGCAAAGTTTGCATTCTCGGAAAGAAATCCGTAACCGGGATGGATCGCGTCAGCATTTGTCACTTCGGCTGCCGCGATGATGCGAGGAATATTGAGATAGCTTTCCTTGCTCGGCGGTGGACCGATACATACAGCTTCATCGGCAAATCGGACATGCAACGAGTCATGATCCGCTTCCGAATACACGGCGACAGTTTTAATGCCAAGCTCACGCGCGGCGCGGATTACACGCAGCGCTATTTCACCGCGATTCGCTATTAAAATTTTTTTAAACAAGTGTTGGTACCGGTCAGTGTGTAAATTCGTTTATCAGGATTTTTCAATCAAGAACAACGGCTGGTTATATTCGACGGGCTTTCCGTTCTCTACCAAAATTTTTACGATGGTGCCATCGGCATCGGATTCGATTTCGTTCATCAACTTCATCGCTTCAACAATACAGAGCACCGTTCCCACTTTTACCGTTTGTCCGATTTCAGTGTATGTTTCGGCATCCGGAGCCGGCGCACGATAAAATGTTCCGACAATGGGCGAACGAACTTCATGAAATTGCTTTCCGCTTTCAGGCGCAGCGGCAGCGACATGCGGCGCTTCGACCATCACACTTGCAGGTGCAGGTGTAACAGGCGCTTGGGCTGGAACAGAATATGGAGCTTGCGAAACAACTTCCACTTTGCGATTGCGTGCAACGCGTATTTTTTTTCCTTCTTCTTCTATTTCTATTTCATCGATCTCGCTATGCTCGACAAGCTTGATGATCTTTTTCACATAGGAAAGGTCCATCGTCATTCCCTTCTTTGTTGGTGCCGCCTCTGATCCGTTGTTTGTCATGAAGTTGCAGGTTATTTGTTCACGCGTTCCAAATATTTGCCCGTCGTTATATCGACACGAATCATATCGCCTTCATTGATAAACAGTGGAACGTTGACGCTTGCGCCTGTTTCCACCGTTGCAGGTTTCAATGCACCGGTGGCTGTATCGCCTTTCACACCAGGAACCGTTTCGGTCACTTTCAATTCTACATTGTGCGGCAATTCTGCGCCGACAACATTGCCTTCCACGATGTTCAATACCACCGTTTCGCCTTCTTTCAAAAATTTTGCGCCTTCACCCAGCATCATTTCCGAAACAGGGATTTGTTCATAGCTTTTTTTATCCATAAACTGATAACTATCGCCGTCATGGAAGAGGTATTGATATTCATTTTGTTCGAGGCGAACTTCTTCCACCTCTTCGCCGGAACGATAGCGTGTTTCCGTCACGCGGCCGCTCTTTAAATTGCGCAGTTTTGCTTGAACAAACGCGCGCAAGTTGCCGGGTGTACGGTGAATGTATTCTTCAATCCGGTGTAACTCGCCGTTATATTTAATAACCATCCCAATTCGGAAATCTGCTGTTGTTGCCATAAATTACCTCAAAACACTCTCATTTTGATAAAAATCATACCGTTTTTGTTATATTTTGCGTCGAAAAAGATACAGAAACTTAGGTGGAAAGTCAATGGCAAGAATTATTATGCCGCCAGAGATTGTTTTGCTTGCGCGATGCTCTATATCCTAGCAATTCGATATGAACAATCCGGATTCGGCAAAAAATTTAAACCGAGAGTACAACTGACGATGTTCCTAAAAACATCGGCCGCAATTCGTACATTCCTGAGTATCGATGGGATACAATTCAAGAAAATCTATTCTTAACGAGGATGATTTATTGTGAACAGCATTCCATTGATGGATGGAATTTTTGCGATGCTGCGTTCCCGATCCATGAATTCAAAATTGGATGACCCAGTTTTTTCCTTACAATATTCAATTCGATTACTTGCTAAAGTATTGAAGTTGAATATCGTATTCCGCAACTTGTAATGAGAATTTTTTAAGGAGTGGATGACTCTCTACAGATTGCCGGAGGCATTCTTTTTCGTTTCTAAACTCTGTACAGAGTTATCTGGAACGTTAGTTGTAAAAAAATTCAGGACGGCTACGGCCAGAGCCAGATAAAAACAAACGCTGTCACAACGGCAAAGATAAATCCGTCTATTGTTGTTTTGATCGTTGTGCTCCACTTACGATGATACCAGATGGACATCGGCCACACACCGAACGTGTACCCCATAAACGCCGCCGTACCGACGTAACGGAAAATGCCGTGATTGCTTGGCTTGCCAACGAGCGCATGCCCGGCAATATATGCTGCAAAAATATTGATGACGACGGAAAACAGAAACCAAAGTACCATGCTGCCCGACATAGACGTGTGTTTCCATAATGTGATGACGCCGACCGGACCCTTTTCCTGCTTTTCTTTGAACTCCGTCGATTTCATTTCCTTCATCGACGAAGGGCGCGGAAACATATAATCCCCCGGAGAAATGGAAAACGAACGCAGGGCTTCTAATATTTTTTCCTCCGACGGCAATGGCAGATAATCGTTTTTGTGCCACGGCAAAAACATGTGAATGATGGAGCTAACGAGAAACACTGCCACAGAGGAAACAAGAATCGGCAGCCAGAGTGAACAGATGATCGTCATACAAATATCCTTTCTAGTCATTTTTACGTTTTTAGTATAACAACCGGAGATTTTAAGAGAGTTCCCTTTTCTTTATCCGTTCCGCCGTCGTGTTGTTCATATACTTCGTACAAACACAAAATAGTTTTGCACAAGCAGCGAAAAAAATGCAACTTCCAATGCAGCAGAAAGTAATCCGTGAAAATGAAACATTGAAATTCACTGGTCGTAACATTAAAAAACGAAAGGAAATCTATGAACGACGAATTAACGCCGCCTTCTTCCCTTCTTCGCCGCATTTTTACCGGAGCACAGGGCATTCGCGCCGGCTGGAGCATCGGCATTTTTTTTATCCTCATGGGTATTTTCACGGCGATGTTTTTCTTTCCGGCAAAAATGCTGCTTGAGAAAAACAACATTCCTCTCTCCGATTCTCAGCCCATCTCGACCATGGTCGGAGAACTTGTCGGCTTTCTCGGAATTTTGTGCGCTTCAATTGTTATGGCATACATCGAACACAAGCCGCTGATCTCGTACGGATTAAATGGAACACAGCGCATAAAAAATTTTGTGTTGGGCAGTGTGTGCGGCATCGCAGCACTTTCGCTTCTTGTTGGTACATTGTTCCTTTCCGGATTTCTTTATTTCGATGGGCAAACACTGTTCGGCTGGAGCGCCGTACACTATGCTTTTGCTTGGGGAATTGCATTTATTTTCGTCGGATTGTATGAAGAATATTTTATGCGCGGATATCTGCAGGCGACGCTCACACGCGGCATCGGATTTTGGTGGAGTGCATTGATTTTTTCTTGTGCGTTCGGATGCCTCCATTTGGCGAACAAAGGAGAATCGCCTGTCGGCATCATTGCGGCAGCGCTTGTCGGTTTGGTTTTTTGTATCAGTCTCTGGTATTTAAAAAATCTCTGGTGGGCAATTGGATTTCACAGCGCGTGGGATTGGACCGAATCGTATCTCTGGGGCACTGCCGACAGCGGGAAGATTGTGCAAGGGCATTTGTTTTCTGTCCATCCACAAGGGAATATTCTCTGGAGCGGCGGCGCGACAGGGCCGGAAGGCAGTTTGTTTATTGTTCCGCTCTTACTTTTTATCGCTGTGCTGATGTGGCTTGTGTGGAAGAAAAAGAATTTGACATTGCCATAAAGAATTTACACATTGCTTTATACTATTACATAGATTGGGTGGAGGTGTTTTTTTTATGAAGATAGTTAACTTGTATGCACTTATTGTTTTTGTTGCAGCGCCATTATTTTCTCAAACAGCAACATTGTATGATGTATTTCCACTGAACATCAATAGAAATTATATTTATAATTACCGATATGAATATATTGATCAAGAGCTTGGTTTCCTTTGTTATCATAATATTGATTCTGGTTTAGTCACCTATACCATTAAAGATTCTCTTTCTCATTCCGATTCAACAATTCAATGGACAATCATACAAAATGCGAAATTGTACCATTACAGATTAGATACTACGTACTGGACAATGGATACAAGTACTTGTATTTTATATGAAAACAATCAGGGAAATCATGTATTAACTTGTTCATCACTTGTTTGGTCATTTCCATTTTCAAGCCGTTCTTTATATTCTCCAATTCCTGTTCCTGTATATCGATTTTCAAATATCGCCAGCCAATCAATGAAAGTTGACTTCGATTCAACACATATAAATTCAGTATTGAATATTATCCATTATTATTGCGACAATATACATGGTATGTATAAACAATCAGACACATTGATAACAAATAATATTGTTTACCAATATTTATCCCACGAAATAAATTTAGTTTCAACAACAGATGCTGTCAAACCATTATCGCCATCCAATCCTTCGCAAATTCAACTTCAACAAAATTATCCAAATCCCTTTAACCCTTCGACAATCATGAGTTATTCGCTTCCGCAACAGTCGTACGTTCGTTTAACAGTGTATAATACTTTGGGACAGAAAATACAGGAATTGGTTTCAGATTTTCAGCAAGCGGGAGAACATCAAACAATATTTAATGGAAACAATCTGCCATCTGGCATTTATTATTACCGATTATCGGCAAATGGAGCAATAGTAACAAAAAAACTTTTGTTGCTGAAATAATTTTTTTTCTATAGATACGGCCGGATATCTGTTCCAAGCATTCCCGCTGCTTTTGCCGCATCGAGTCCGATATCGCCGTCTTCAAAAACCTGACAGAGTTTCGGCTCTACGCCGATCTGCCGTGCTGCTTCCAGAAAAATATCCGGCGATGGTTTTGGCTTGACATCATCATCTGCCGTGAGGACGACTGAAAAATATTTTCTGATGCCGGCAATTTCTAACTGCAACGTGACATTGCTGCGTGAGCCGCCGGATGCGACAGCCATCGGCATTTTTCCCGCGTAACGACGAACGACATCCGTCACAATTCTGATTTCCTGCATCTCCTTAAAATGATTCCGAAAATATTCTTGTTTCTTCGCAACAACCTCTTTCACATTCAATGATAACTTGAATTCAGAATTGTAAAGCGCAAGAATATCTTTCGATTGCATGCCTTTTTTCGAAAAAAGAAAGTCATAATTCCACGGACTGCCGGCGCTGGTAATGGCATATTCCCATGCTTTCATGTGCAGCGGCATAGAATCGACGAGCGTTCCGTCGCAATCAAAAATTAATCCTTTTATGTGTGAAGGTACTTCGATGTGCTTCATAATTTTTTGTAAAAAAGAAACAGCCAATAAAAATTCAGATTACCGATGTCAAAACTACAAACAAGTTTCCAATGGCCAAGAATTCAAACGATTCAAAGCAATTCTTTGAAGATTGTTACTCGTTACTTGCGATTTGCGATTTATTAATATTCCGGCGGCAGCTGCTGCAGCTGCTCGTACGAAAACACCGGCCCATCTTTACAGACATATACCGGACCAACATTGCAGCGTCCGCATTTCCCCACACCACACTTCATTCTGTTTTCGAGTGTGGTAAACATCGTTTGCGGCGTGAATCCTAATTTTTCCAGAACCGGAAATGTGAACTTAATCATCACCGGCGGACCGCACACAATCGCAATCGTGTTTTCACTCGACGGTGCAATCTCTTCCAACACTTTCGGAACAAAACCGACCTTGCCTTTCCATTCCGGCGTCTCTCCTCCCGGATCGACGGTCGTCACTAATTTTACATCCGGACGTTTTGCCCATTCATCGAGTTCATCTTTATAAACAAGATCGGCAACAGTGCGCGCGCCGTACACAATCGTTACATCCTTAAACCAATCGCGCTGATCGAGAGCGTTCCAGATAACGCAGCGCATCGGCGGCAAGGCAATACCGCCGGCAATGAAGAGAAGATTTTTTCCTTTCCATTGCTCCAGCGGAAACGTACTTCCGTACGGCCCGCGAAATCCTATGATGTCACCTTCTTCTCTTCGCGCGAGTGCAGAAGTAACACGGCCTGCTTGGCGGAATGTGCACTCGACATACTCTTTTCTTGTCGGTGATGACGCGATACAGAATGTCGATTCGCCTTCACCGAAGACAGAATATTCCGCAAACTGTCCTGCTTTAAAGTTGAATGCTTCGCGATCTGCATCGTTGGTGAACTTGAGCCGGAATGTTTTAACGCCCGGCGCTTCGTTCGTAATCTTTTCAATCCGCATCAAGTAGGGATTGTATGTATTCTTTGTGCACATAATGTTTTCTGTTATTCGATAATAATATCAAGATTGCCCAGAAGTCCGACAACATCCGGCAATGAAAATTTTGTTTTCTTCAACTTGTTCGTTTCGGGATTGATGGTATAATTCCGAGACGAGGTGAAATCAGCTTTTTCTAAATTTGAACGTTCGAAGGCCGCTTTCTCTAAATCGCACCGGATAAATTTTACCGATGTGAGATTCGTTTCTAAAAAACTCGTTCCGTTCATCCGGCATTCTGTAAACATAAAATTCTTCAGATTATTTTTATGAAAGATTGCATAATCAAGAATGCAGTTATCGAACTTTAGCGAGAACGCCATCTTCGAACATTTCGAAAAATCCACGCCGACCACTTTGCAATTCGCAAGCTGAATATCATTCAAGACTGTTCCATTGAATTTTACCATCGATAAATTGCATGAATCGAAGGTACAATCTTCCAGCCGTGTTGATAGAAATCCCGCATTCGTCAAATCGCATTTGCGGAATATGCAGTGTGAATATTCTTGTTCCAGAGTTGCAGGAAGATGTTCCTGATCAAAAGTAGTATTTTCAAAAAGTTGATTCACGAATCTATGAAAAAGAACATTTATACAGCTTCGACTGTTTTTTTGATGTCGACGAGCTGTTCTTTTAAATTCATGTCGGACGGACAGGCGCGCGAACATCGTCCGCAGCCGACACAGCCAAGCAATTCCAATCGTTCCGGCTGATACGAAAACTTGTGCATCACGCGCTGGCGCCAGCGTTCGCTTTGATTGTGCCGCGGATTATGTCCCGACGTGTGCAGCGTAAAGAGCGAGAATCCGCAAGAATCCCAGCTCCGCACGCGGTCGCCTTTCTTTGCCGTTCCTTCATCCTGAATATCGAAACATGTGCACATCGGACAAACAAACGCACACGCACCGCAGCCGATACATCGAAGCGATGCATCATTCCAGATTTCATGGTTGAATGCTTTGGAAAGTTTTTTCGTAATTTCCTCGTGCGAAAAGACCTGCTCGACTTTGGTAAGCACATCTTCTTTTTTTATTGACGGCGCTGCACCAAATAAATTTTTATGCTGTTCGACAATCGCTTTCCCTTTTTCTGTTATCGCTTCAACAAGATATTGATCGTTACCGATCGGCGTCAACAGAATATCGCTGCCGGTTGTATCGCCGGGGGAAGTTCCCGTGGAAGTGCAAAAACAATCTGCATCCGCTTTTACACAACTCACACTGATGACGGTCAAAGCTTTTTTACGATTGGCAACAAGAGCATCGGGAATATCCTTTTTAAAAAATTCTGCAAGCCGCTCAATGGCGCTTGCATCGCACGGACGCGTTCCAAAGACAATATGTTCCACCGGTTTTGTTTCAGCATAATCGGTGACCGATAATTCTTTTCCCTGATATTCAAACGAGATCAAACGTTCAGTCTTGGGAAATAAAACTTCTTTTGCAGATTCTGTCGTTTGAATATAATCGAAGACAATCTGCTGCACGTCGCCGATTGCCGAGAAAAATACTTTCTGCCCTTTTCGAACCGGCGCATACAACCGCTTGCCCGATGCAGCAAGCGCGCTGAGAAGTTGTAAAAGATTTTGATGTGTAAGTGAATTCATTTCTGTTTCGATGTTCTATTTGATGAACGTTTCTT
>Ga0335069_10015266_pt1 | contig 10738 bp, 6 predicted proteins | sample Lox_Sample_11_FD_206714 | JGI IMG/M metagenome (GOLD analysis project Ga0335069, IMG submission 206714) | Soil microbial communities from Loxahatchee National Wildlife Refuge, Florida, United States - Lox_Sample_1.1 | ecosystem: Environmental > Terrestrial > Soil > Wetlands | place: USA: Florida... | reverse complement strand
TGTTTTTTTTTCGGGGGGGGGGGGGGGGGGGGGGGGGGGGGGGGGGGGGGGGGGGGGGGGGGGGGGGGGGGGGGGCGCCGGCGGCGGCGCCTCTTCCTTCGCAAACGAGCATCCTACGAGCGCGCCCGCAATCGCACCGCCGAAAGCGGCGAGCGGGACACCCAGCTGATAAGAGCCCGAATGCGCATGTCCCCCTGCGAGTGCTCCGGTAATCGCGCCGCCCGCCACCAGAGCGCCTACGCCGGCCCCAATCAGACAGTCTCGCTCACGCTCAGGCGACATCGATGAGCACCCCGCGGCAAAACCGGCGAGCGTCACGCAGAGCAGGTAGATTCCGAGTTTCTTTAGCACTTTCCGCACCTCCCCTTCCTTGCCGCTCATGACAACGGCAAGCCTCTTGCGGATTCCACAACGCTCAGACTAATGAGCGCCGAGCGCATCAGACGCCCAGCTAAAACAGCTCTTCAAGTTATGCCAGCAAAGTAAATCCTGTCAACCGAGGTCTTCGCCTGCGCGAAGCCATTCCCTCGGATCACGAGTATCGCTTCATCATCCACGACCACGATGCGATCTTTTCTGCAAAGTTGGACGCTTCGCTGACGCGGCTTGGACTTAAAGTGATAACCACGCCGATGCATAGCCCGCAGGCTAATTCGCTCTGCGAGAGGCTGATCGGAACCCTGCGGCGGGAGTGCCCTCAATTGGATCATTCCGCTGAGCGAAGGGCACCTGGGGAAAGTCCTGACCTCGTGGATGGCCCACTACAATCGAAAGAGTGACACTACGGTCGGGCAAGATAAATCCCTAGACTTTTCGATACTTTCCGAGTTTTAAGTAGGGACAAAGGAGCGCTGCGGCGATGACATGAGGGAAGACGTGTTAAAATTTTGCTCGTCAAAATACACTCGTTTGAGGAAAGCCTAGTGGTTTCGTTCAACAGCATCCTGTGCGCATTCGACTTCGACCGAAATTCGCTTCTGGCGCTCCGCGTCGCCTCGGAGCTGACGCGCTCGAGCAAAGGGGTCCTCCATATATTTCATGTCGTGGGGATACCGCCCGATGCATCATCTTTCGAAGAGCTTGAAACCATCGCCAAACGAAAGCTTGAACGATTGGCTATGAACAGAGTCGGCAAAGCGGTGCAATACAGAGTTCATGTTACGGATGGCAATCCGGACGTGGAGATCGTCGCGATGGCGACGCGCTTGCATGCCAATATGATCGTAATGGCGACTCACGGCTGGAAAGGACTTCGTCGTCTCCTCCTCGGAAGCGTCGCCGAAGGCGTTATGCGGGAGGCGCCATGCCCTGTTCTTACCGTGAGACCCGGGGCTCGGCCAGCTCGAGCCCGGCTTGGCAAGAAGGCGCGTGGTTGAACCCCGGATGGAAGGACCACCAATGCATGTTCTATATGTGGGTGGCGAATTGCTGATTTTTCGACACAAATCAGCAATTCGCCACCCACAGGCGCGAAAATCCTGTGCTTTTAGAAGTGGAGGGAGTTTTGAGGACGCACACGCATAGCGGAAGCATATCGTCCCACTTTGGTAAAAATACCGCGTATCTGTCGATTTTACAGTTTTAGTTCATGCGGAGCGTCTTCCGCTTGTTCCTGCTTTTTGCTTCCCATAGCAACAACCCCGGCGCGAGCTTCGTCGGCTGCCCATCGACGAACGTGACCTCACCGTTGACCATGATGTAGCGATAGCCGCGGGCGCGCTGCACGCGCCGCCATTCGCCGCCAGGCAGGTCGTGGACCACGACGCTCGGTTCGAGCCCTAAACGGTCGTAGTCGTACATAACGATATCGGCAGCGTATCCCTGGCAGAGCGCGCCGCGATCCGAAAGCCCCGTGCATATCCCCGGCCACGTGCTCAGTTTCCAGTGCGCCTCCTCCAGGCTCAGCATGCTGTGTGTGGCGAATTGCTGATTTGTGTCGAAAATCAGTAATTCGCCACACACAAGTTGACACTATGGGGCGGTTGACAAGCGGCGGTTGACGGCGCCCTGCAGTCGGCAAGGCAGGTCAGGATGGAACAATATCGAACAATGTTTTAGTGAGAGCGTCTGGTCATGTTGTAATGGGCATCAGAAGTAACGTCCGACTTGTCTGACCGGACCACTGCCGACAGCTCGATGTTCATGCCAAGGAAAGTTGTTGGGACAGTGGCTCGTAGGGGCTCCGACCCATATCGACGCGCAAGGCACCCATACAATAATCTAGGAGCTGGAGTCAGCGCCTAGAGTGACGCTCAAACCAATCTCCCCGAGTAATGATGACGAGCGTTCCGATTCCGAAGAACAAAATGCCAACAATGGAGACCAGTTGTCCCATCCTGGAGCCGGCCTGAAGAGCGACCTTGAAAGCTCCGACGCTCATCGCGGTCATCAGCGCCGCCAGCAAGGCTCCCATCGAAAAGGCGCGTCGGATCCCAGAAGAAGACGAGTCGCGAGATCCCGGTGGTTGTACTCGAACGGGTAAACTGACCAACCTTCCGGGAAGCTGGCGGCTCCGCTATTGAGGTTCGCATGCGGAAGTTGCGCGCGCGACACGACGACACGCACTCGCAACGGGGAAGCTCTAGCGTTGCGGGAGTCGGATCGAGATTCAAGTCAAGTTCGGGCACGTTTCAAAATCGGATCGCTTGAAGCAATTCGCGCCGGCACTTTCGATCTACGCGGCGGCTGATTCTTCGCCAGCAGCGCCAGTTTCGGCTGTCGCTACGGTGCCACCCTCGTTGACTGTGATTCCCTGGCTGCGGAGGAAGCCGATAATCAGCACAGCCGCAGCGTAACCCACCAGAGCGATAATCGCACCGACTTCGCATGCACCGCTTGCGATACACGCGGCGAGTGCGGCGATCGCCGCCGCGGTCAGCACGATTCCGGCTGCGATCAGCAAAGCCTGCAGTGCCTGCATGATTACCTCGACGGCCTTGCTGCTGGGATTTTCGTAGCATACGCATCCGTAGGTGATCGTCCCCGACCACCGGCAAGTACCCGGCTTGCCAGAAGTGGGATGCGTGCATGAGCCACCGCAGTCCTTTTGGCTCTTGCCCGAGCAGCTGCTTTGCATCATCACGCTGACCGGCCATCGATGCAGTGCCGGACCAAAGGCGCCGCTGAGCGCACTCGTGCTTGAGCCACCACCCTGCTGAATCGTATGAGCAAGCTCGTGCGCGATGAGGCGTCTTCCGGAGGTTGTGCTGGGCGTGTACCTGCCAGCGCCGAAAACGATGTCGCTGCCGACGGTGTACGCGAGCGCGTCGATCGAGCGCGCGGACTCCGCAGCGGCTCCTCCGGTATGAATCCGAACCTGGCTGAAATCGTGGCCAAAGCGCGATTCCATGAATCCGCGAGTATCCTCGTCCAGCGCTTGCCCACCACCGTTCACGCCACGAGCAACCACTGAGGACAAATCGCCTTGGGCAGCGGAACAGGCCGCACAACTGCGATGAACCGAAGCATCTGCCATGCGCGAAATCTGCGGAGTCGGAATCGCCGAATCCGGCATGCGCATGACCTCGTCGGCTACCCTATAGGCTTCGAGTTCGGCAGGATCGCTCGGATTGCTGACGCTCAGGCTCGGCTGCACCTTCGCCCGCATGGTGTTTTCTTCGAACATCGGACCCGCGCCGCATCCGCATGCGCGCTGAACGGAGTGGTTGAGTGCAGGATTTAATCCGATCACCGCGGAAGCGAGACTTTGCTGCCGATGCGTTCGTGGGGGCATCTTCGTTGCACCAGGCCGGCGCTGTGCTGCGCGGTCGGCTAAAGATGGGGTCCGAGCCTGTGCGGCGAAGCTCATGGAATGCCCTCACTGAGATCGTGACTAATCATCATCAGAACTCTATTAGTTTCGCGCGCCTATTAGAATCCTTTCGCGGCTTGTTCATGGTCCGCTCGGCGTTGGCGTGAAGTCGCTGGTAATCGAGTAGCTTTGCCCTTGCCTGATACTTTCCTCGCACGCCGCGGAGTACAGCCTGAACGGTGCACGGCTGGTTCCCCAGATATACGTGCAGGGTTCAGAGAGAACGGTAAACTTGAGCGTAATTTTCTTCTGCTCCTGGATAACGTCATCGACCTGCATGTCGAATACCACCACAACAGGTTCGACTTTGACTCCGGACGTGAAGGTGAGGCCAATGAATCGAGCTTCTTTTACTACTTCGCCGCGTCTGTAGACCGGAGAACCGTGCATCACCAGCGGCGTTACGATTCCGGCGTGATTATGCAGGGCACCAAGCATGCCATAGTTGTGCGCGAAGAACGCGACATTATCCATCACCGTGGCCGGGTCTGAGGGGCAGGTATCGACCGGTGCTGGATCGTGAGCTGGCGATGGGGGCAACCCACACTCGACCGCGCCAGCCGGAATCAATAGACCTCCGTCCGAGGAATGACAGCTTCCCTTGAAGGATACCGGCGAGCCGGCCGTTGCCATCTGGTACCTGGTTCGCGTTACGCCGCCCAGTCCGATATCGGTTTCCGAATGACTGCCAGTCAACGCTATGCGTCCGACGCTGGTGCTCATTGTAAAATCAGAGGGCGAGCGCGGATCGTCCGGATTCTCCTTCGAGAGCTGCAGGCCATCCGTGTCGAACACCGGAGCGATGCCGATTTTGGGCGGCAGGAGCTTAATCTTGGGTTTCACTCCGACCGTCAGCTTGCCGCCGCCGCCCACCAATGAAGTCTGCTGAATCGAAAGTGGACATCCCTTGGCGGGCTGAATCCAGAAAAACGGCCGCCATACAGGATGGGTCGAGACTGCGCCGATATTGACGCGCGCTACTTCCGCGTCGCATCCGATGCCCTCGAGTGCGTCGCGCAGTTCGGCGGGAACACTGTCCGGCGCCATCCGCCCGAACCTGAACAGAAAAGCATCGGCAGTACAGGTGCGGCGCGCCTCTGGACATTCGTCATGGCAGCTTTTTTCCGCGGGTATCGCGTCCATCTCGAGCGCCTCGCAATGCACGGCGCTTTCGGCGAAGATCGAACCGGCGAGAATCTCGGTCCCGCCTGGTATGCACTTTTCGCCGAGCAGCTCGAACCTGCCGACCCCGACTATCCAGAGATTCTCGGCGTTCGAGTCGGGATTGCGAGTCAAGGTCGCTGGGCGAACGTTCACGCCATCAAGGCTTACCGGATCCTTCAATGTCGCCTCGCCCCGTGCGCTTTCATCCTTCCCTCTCTGCTCGCATCCTTCAGGCCCGTAAGCGCGCTTGGCGACAAAAACATAGCGGCGCCAGATGTCGTCGCCGCTCGATTTCTTCTCCGCGTCGGTTTTTGCCGTACCGATATCGAGAACGCGAATTTCCGTATTCTCGTCGACCTTTCCAGTTAGCCAGTCGACGATTTTGCCCTTTATCCCGCTGATCTGCGTCAGCTTCGCCTTAAGGTGCGAGGCCGATGATTCGCGTCTTTCCTTGGGGCACTCCTCTTCCTTTGGAGTAGGGCATTTGGTGGATGGCGGCGTCGGCATAGGGCCGCATCGCACCGGCCCCGCCGGTCGCAGTAAACCTATTGTTGCCAACTGCTGCCCGGCGGCAGCCTGCATCTGGCACGAGGCGGGATTCCAGCTTCCCCAGAAATCGACCAGCGCCAGATCGTCGTCCGTTTCAAACTCGAGTGTGCTTACCGGATCGGTGAAGGGTCCGGCGCTCTGCGAGATTTGCAGCATAGGTGACTTGAAATCCGATGGTGAGTCGGCGCGCTCGGAGAACGCCAGCCTGACCGGTTTCATCAGCCGGGTGAATGTGACGGTGGGATCGAGGTCGGGCAAGAAATCACAATCTGCTGGAATACCCAAGACCTTCTCCCATACAAATTCGCGATAAATTTCCGGGTTCGAATCACGGTTCCCGATTATGATCGAAACCTTATCGCGGCCTATGCAGCCAAAGCGGAACGCGAGCCGCTGCGACGAACGGAGCTTGGCCTCGATACTGCAGTCGCTCGGCGGAACGTTGATGGTGATGGTCACCCGGCGGTCATCAGGATTTTCGATATCACGTGCGGTGGGCGACGGTTTTGCCGCCAGCCGTGCCGTCGAGTGACGATCGCCCACCCAGCAGAGATCGAGGACCGCGGGGCTGATTCCGCGCGCCGCAAGGGCCGCTGCGACGCATCGAGTCCGCCGCCGCGAAAGCCGCATGTTGTAGCAATCGCCGGCGGTCGTGCTCGCCTCCCCCAGCAGATGGACCCGCTCGCCGGGATTTGCACGCAGGAAATCTTCGATCTTGTCAGCGATGTCGTCGAGGGCGTCTTCGTGCTTTTCCTTCAAGAAGTGCTTGTCGACGTCAAAATTCCGCAGCTCCCATCCGTTACCGGCCGGCGTCGGCTCGACCACGCCCCGTCCGTTATGCTCCTCTCCGGTACAATGCAGACCGTCGTCTTTGACGTTGGGATCGCCGCAGTCCTCGGCGGGTGCGCGCTGTATCCGCCCGGCAACGGGATTGCGGTCGCCATTCTGCTGAATCGTATGCGTGAGCTCGTGCGCTATAAGGTGACGGCCGGAGTTGGTCCCTGGAGCGTATCGGCCCGAGCCGAACACGATGTCATTGCCGACGGTGTAAGCGAGTGCGTCCAGAGAGCGCGCCGATTCTGCGGCTGCGGTCGAGGTGTGCACTCTTACATCATCGAAGGTGCGGTTGAATCGCATCTCCATGAATGCGCGCGTGCTCTGGTCCAGCGCGTGGCCGCCATCGCCGATCCCCCGTGCTACGGTCGATGACAGCTCGCCATCAGCCGTTGCGCAGGAATCGCACAGGCGGCCGATTGGCGACGCGTTCGTAGCGATATGCGTAATCGCCGACGGCTGGACGGAAGGCTCGGCGGTCCGCATCACCTGTTCGGCGACGCGGCCGGCCTCCAATTCGAAAGGATCGTCGGAGCTGCTGAGGCGCCGGCTGGTCTGTCTGGCCGGGCGGAGCGGTTCGTCTTCGGCCATTCTGCTTCCGCCACAGTTGCATGCTCGCTGAATCGCTCCGGCACGAAGAGCGAACATGCGCGACGCATCGGATTGCAACTGCGGGCGACAGATCGCTTTCGCTGCATCGCCTAACCGACCAGAGCTCGTCGGTTCGGCGGCCGCGCGTGCAATAGTTGTCATCATCGACGCTGAACCTGCTTCCGTCGATTTCCGTCACTTGCTCAGAGTCGCGCAATCCACTCCATACCTTGTGACAGCTTCCGGGGTGTTGTGCGCTCGGATCCATTCGCAATGCCGGCGGCCACCGACTGCCGAGCACGGTAGACCAGGATTCAGAGCACAATTGTTGGCCGAGCACGGCGGATAAACGATACAGCAGGGACAATTGATGTTGTGGTCGGCCAGGATCCGTGAAAGCGCTGGGCCATACTCGGTCGGACCCGGATCCTGGTAATAGTTCGCCATTATGTCGTTTACGTAGCCTGACTGGCTTCGGTTCCCCAGAAAAGGAAGGCGCCAGTAGTAATCCCCTTGCCCCATCAGATGACCGACTTCGTGTACTATTGTCCGGTTATCAGCATCGATCGGCCAATCGCCGCTATCGATCAGAACGTTTGTCACCGCGCGATAGCCGGGCTCGCGCACATACGAGCTATTCGCTTCCGGGACCTTCCACCACCAGTTGATGTCGGGATGCGCAGTGACAGAGGCGGTGACATGAGTGTCGCATGCGCCTGCACTGTTGCCATGGCAAGCTGCGCTTCCTCTCCACAAAGAGTTGAGCCAGCCCTGCCAGGTCGAGGCCAGCGCGGCCGTCGCCCGGCTTCCATAGATTCCAATATCCATTCCAAGCGAAATCGCGCATCCGCCGATTCCGACTGGTCCGAGCTTGCGGCTGACCACCGGGCGCGACTGCTGCGCTGTATGCGCGAGTTCGTGCGCGATCAGTCTCCGTCCGGGCTCAGTATGGGGAGCATACTGGCCGGCAGCGAAGACGATGTCGTTGCCGACGGTATAAGCGAGGGCGTCCATTGCGCGGGCTGACTCTGCCGCGGCGTTCGAGGTGTGCACCCTGACATCGGTGAAATCGCGGCCGAATCGGGGTTCCATAAATTCCCGCGCGCTCTCATCGAGCGCTTGGCCACCACCAGCGGTCGCGCGCGCCACGACCGATGCGAGATCGCCTTCTGCACTGGCGCAGGTATCGCAACTGCGACCAACTGAGACACTGGTCGTGAGCTGGGAAAGCGTTGGCGGCCGCGCAGGACGAGCCGGCATGCGCATCACTTCATCGGCGGCGCGATTGGCCTCGAGCTCCAAGGCGTCTCCTGGGGCGCTGATACTTAGGCGCGGCTGAATCACCTCGCGCCGAAGCAGATCAGCGTTCGCACCGTTTCCACCGCATCCGCACGTCCGCTGAACTGCAAATGCCTGCGCAGTGAGGGCGAAAGTCCGCGAGCTGTCAGTTTGCGCCGGCTGCCGTCGCGGATTCTTCGCGGAGTCTGCCGACGGAACGAGCGTACTGGAACCCGATGATTTTCGCGTCGCAGCTTTGGTCATGGGATTCGAATTCAGCAGACCATGAGACTCGTATTCCAATTCTCAACGCCTTTGCGGATCTCAGTACGGCTTCAGGCGGCCTTCCTGCGCAGCTGCAGGAAAAGCATCGCGTTGGCATCCGTCACAGGAAACGCAACCCCGGAGTGACTCGCCGGAGGATAGGTTACTGGATGTGGCATCAGTGGTGCCGACGAATCCAAATCCTTGACGATTTTGGTGCCCGCGGTGCCTCGGTTGTTTAGCGCGTCGGCCGGGTCACCGGCACGCGAAATCATCAGCGATGCTCGGATAGCCATGCTCGGAAACTTGCTGGTAAACGCCGATGTGACATCAGTATCGTTCACAGTTTGCGTGCTGCCGGTCCCTGATGCGCTGGCGATACCAAGATCGGTGAAGCGCTGGAGTGAGGCTGCGACGGTGGCCTCGCTGATCATTCCCTGGAAGGCTTTCCAGACATCCGCGCTCGTCGTTGCGTAAACGTGAACTTTCTCCAAGGTGGCGACGGTGACGAACAGCATCACTCCGTCGGCGTCGCCCGGAATTGCAGTTGGCGGGTACGGCAGGATCGCGATTTCCTTTGCGGAGGGATCCTCCTTGCTGTCTGCCGAGATGGCGCTCTCGAAGGTTCGGATTCTGCTGAGCTGCAGCGTGCTGTCGGTTTCGTCTTTGGCGCCGGCCGCGGCCAGATAGATGGTGTCTCCCGGATTGAGTTGGCGCCAATCGGACTCGGCCGCGGTCAAATTGGAAATTGCGACCGCTGAATTGCCGGCATATTGAAGAACCAAGTGTGGTTGGGGCGCCTTTGATATGAGGGCATTCAGCCAGTTGCCCAGAGTGGCTGGATTTTGGAGGTTCGCCGTCAGATCTTCGATGTATCTGTTTGCGGCCTCAGCATTCAGCGCCCGAATATCGAGGACCAGGTATCTCCGTGGAGGCGCAGCCGGCGTCGGCGTGACCTCCAGCGCGCACTGCTCTTCGCGCCGCTTGGTGAACATTACCCAATCGCGCACCGCCTGGATCACAAGCTCGGAGGTCGCCGGCGGCAGGCTCGGAAACAGTTCGGCGGCGGCTTGCTGCTCAAACGTGGGCTCGGACTCAATCAACGAAGCCTGCACGATATCGAGTCCGTTCCGCGCAAGCTGATGGTTTTGATTGGCCGGATCGAGCACTCCCGCATCTGCCACCAGGTCGAGCTTCGCGAGCGCAATGACCTGGCCGGCCATTATCCCGGTAGCTGGGGAAATACCGAGACTGTAAGTGACGTGAGCGTTGCCCGCGTAGGTCTTTTGTACAACATAAGATTCGGTATCTGAGTACTGCAGGACCAAGGTAGTTGACCCATTCTGATCATCGCCGGTGTATCTCAGCGTTATCTTCAGGTTGACATGTGCGATAAACAGAATTTCGGTTTCCGTTTGCTGCGCCTGATTGGCCCTGAAAGCGCCGACTGTCACCAGTCCGTTGATCGACCCGCTCATCGAACTGCCCCCGGCGCCGATCGTGTCGATCGCGAGGCGTCCGTTGAACATCATTTCATAAGCGATTGGGGTGGCCGGATGCGCGCCGATCAGCAGCCGCGCACTCACCTGGGCTTGAGTGCCTGTCGCCAGAGACTTCAGTTCCTTGTCGCTCTGCGCGGTCAACCAGAGTCCGTCGGCTGATTGGCGCGCGCTGACCGGCGGCGCCTCGGTCATCTGGACGCCACTTGCTTTTGCGACATAGCTGCGGGCCAGCGTCGCAGTTCGCGCGACGCGCGCAGCAAGATTAACCGTGTCGGCCGAGTTGGTCGCGACGAATTCGTTCGTAGCCAGATTGGGCGTGAGCGCCATCATCGGCATGGTCGCGGTCTTCTTGCTCAACGATGAAACAATGTCCGCAAATTTAGACGGCGTGGATTCGCTGACACCCGCGGTCGCGACGTACAATGCGGTACCGCCCGAATCCAACGATTCTTCGCGGCCCGCTCCACGATACGCCAGGCCGCCGGTTTGCTGAGCACTGAATGTCACCAGGGCATCGTACAGGCCACCGCTGGGAGTGGTCGCGCCCGCTGCGATCTGGCCGTCAGGAACGATGATATCGACTCTGGGCTTGTTGGTCGGATCGTCGAGGCCCTGCAGAAGGGAAATGCGATCCATGTGTTGCGCTTTTTCTACCTCATGCGCGATGAAGTCGGCCGGCGCGATACAGAACCGCAGATCGAGTCCTTCGCCCAGAAGCGCACGCACCTGATCATTGACGCTCACG
>Ga0335069_10015264_pt1 | contig 10739 bp, 10 predicted proteins | sample Lox_Sample_11_FD_206714 | JGI IMG/M metagenome (GOLD analysis project Ga0335069, IMG submission 206714) | Soil microbial communities from Loxahatchee National Wildlife Refuge, Florida, United States - Lox_Sample_1.1 | ecosystem: Environmental > Terrestrial > Soil > Wetlands | place: USA... | reverse complement strand
CTGGGACTGCGACTGGCTCATCGATCTGTACTGTTGTCCAACCGGCAGGGCGGGCGGATGCTAGCGTCGGGTCCCCGGCCCGGCCACCCCTTAATCCCGGATGAACACGCATATGCCGGTCCATCTTCCCTGCCTCGGCAAGCTTGCCTGACAGGACCACCTTCGCTATAACCGCGCCTCGCTTTTTGGGAGCCGACCATGAAGAAGGGCGTTCACCCCGACTACCACGAGATCACGGTGGTGATGACCGACGGCAGCAGCTTCAAGACGCGCTCGACCTGGGGCAAGGCGGGCGACACGCTGCGCCTGGACATCGACCCGAAGTCGCACCCGGCCTGGACCGGCGTGCACCGCCTCGTCGACTCCGGCGGCCAGCTCGCAAAATTCCAGAAGCGGTTCCAGGGCCTCGGCCTTAAGAATCAATAATTCCAATCTAGTACGACGGAACAAAAGGGCGACCGCTGGATGGCGGTCGCCCTCTTGATTCCTGCCATGCCGTAACCAAATGTCGGGTCGATCGGATGCCGCTGACGGGTCCGATCACTTAACGGCGGAACCTGTTCCGCCATCCATGTTGCTCAACGGAGGATATGGCAATGCGTACACTCGATCTCTCTCCCCTTTTCCGTTCCACGATCGGTTTCGACCGGATGACGCGCCTTCTGGACGCGGCGGCGCGCCTGGATGATGGCGCCGTCTCCTACCCGCCCTACAACATCGAAGTCCTGGACGAGAACGCCTACCGCATCACGATGGCGGTTGCCGGCTTCGGCGAAGGCGATCTGACCATTACCGCACAGGAGAATTCGCTGGTGATCTCGGGCAAGGTCGCGAAGTCCGAAGAGGAGCGCAAGTTCCTGTATCGCGGCATCGCCGGCCGGGCCTTCGAGCGGCGCTTCGAACTCGCCGACCACATCAAGGTCAGCGGTGCCAGCTTGGTGAACGGTCTCCTGCATGTCGAACTGGTGCGCGAGGTGCCGGAGGCGATGAAGCCCCGGTCGATCAAGATCGACACCAAGGCGACTGCAAAGCCGACGGTCATCGAAGGCCATAAGGCCGCCTAACAAGCTTCGGTCGTCAGCAACCGAAACAGGGCCGGACGGGGCAACCCGTCCGGCCTTTTGCTGTCTGTCAGATGATCCCGCGCAGAGCGTCGATCACCGCATCCGGCCGCTCGGTCATCAGCATGTGTCCGGTATCCGGCAGGACGGTGGTGCGCGAGGACGGGATCGCCCCGGCCAGCGGCGCTGCCTTCGCCGGCGGCGTCATCCGATCCGTCGCCCCCAGGAGAAACAGAGTCGGAGATGTCACGCGGCTGGCGGCGGCGCGGGCTCCCTCGTAGGCGTTGCAGGCGGCAAGGTCCGCAGCGAGGACGCCTTGCGCCGCACGCTCGATCAGGCTGAGCGCGCCGCCCATCATCCACAGGCCCGGCGCGGGATGGCCGCCGAAATGGCCCGTGCGTCCATGCCCCCAGGACACGACGAGCTCCGGAGCGAGACGCTCGTTCTGATCGGCCGCTGCTTGGAGATCGGCATGCACCGGCATCCGCTCGGCGACGCCCAGGAGGGCGAGGCTCCGGATGCGTTTCGGGGCTGTCGCTGCCGACTCCAGCGCGATCAGGGCACCCATGCTGTGGCCGACGAGCACAGCATCGGGAACATTCGCGGCATCGAGCAGCCGGATGGTCCATTCCGCGAGCCCGGCGATCGAGCGCAGAGGCTCGCCGCCCGAGCGGCCATGGCCCGGCAGATCGATCGCCAGCACCGATCGTCCGTGATGGGCGAAGTAGCGAGCCTGCAGGGCCCATACCGTGTGGTCCATACCTGCGCCGTGCAAAAACACAACCGCCGGGGCCGTCGTGTCGAACGGCCGGCCGCCGGTCGCCGCGAATGTGTCGGAGCCATCGACCGTGAGACGCATGCGTGCCTAGGCCCTCTGCGCGGCCCGCAGCGCCTGGCCGAGATCGTCCAGAATGTCGGTCGTGTTCTCGATCCCGACCGACAGCCGGATCAGGTCCTCGCTGAGGCCGGCGGCCTTGAGGGCCTCGGCGTCCAGCTGCTGATGGGTGGTGCTCGCGGGGTGGATGACCAGCGTCTTCGCGTCGCCGACATTGGCGAGGTGCGACGCCAGCTTGAGGCTTTCGATGAAACGCCGTCCCGCCGCGCGTCCGCCCTTGACGCCGAAGCTGACGATGGATCCGCAGCCGTTGGGCAGCAAGTGCGTGGCCCGCTCATGATCGGGATGCTCGGGCAGGCCGGGATAGTTGACCCACGCCACGGCCGGGTGATCCCTGAGGAATTCGGCCGCCTTCTGCGCATTCGTCACATGGCGCGCCATGCGTAGCGGCAACGTCTCGACACCCTGCAGGATGTGAAACGCGTTGGCCGGGCTCATGCAGGCACCGAAATCGCGAACCCCCTCGACACGGGCGCGCATGACGAAGGCCTGCGGTCCGAACTCCTCGGCGAAATCGATGCCGTGATAGCCGGCATAGGGCTCCGTCAGCGTCGGGAATTTCCCGGAGGCTTCCCAGTCGAAGCGGCCGCCATCCACCAGCACGCCCCCGATGGCGACGCCATGGCCGCCCAGCCATTTCGTCGCGGAATGCATGACGAGATCGGCGCCGTGCTCGATCGGCCGATTGAGGTAAGGTGTCGAGAACGTGGAATCGATCAGGAGCGGCACGCCGGCATCGTGCGCGATGGCGGCGACGGCCGGTAGGTCCAGCACTTCGAGGTTGGGGTTGCCGATGGTCTCCGCGAAGACGAGGCGCGTCTGCGGACGGATCGCGCGCCGAAAGCCCTCGAGATCGCGCGGATGGACGAAGCTCGTGGTGATGCCGAAGCGCGGCAATGTCAGCTTCAGGAGATTGACGCTGCCGCCGTAAATCGATGCCGACGCGACGATATGGCCGCCGCTGTCCATGAGTGTTGCGATGGCGAGATGCAGGGCGGCCTGGCCGCTGGCGGTGCAGACGGCGCCGACGCCGCCCTCGAGCGCCGCGACGCGCTCTTCGAGCACTGCGACGGTCGGATTGGAAATCCGCGAATAGATGTGGCCGGGACGTTCTAGATTGAACAGTGCCGCGGCGTGGTCCGTGTCGCGGAAGACATAGGATGTCGTCTGGTAGATCGGGACGGCGCGAGCGCCGGTCGCCGGGTCGGGTTGCTGGCCCGCGTGCAGGCTCAGCGTGTCGAAATGCAGGAATTTGGGATCGGCCATTCGTCCTCACCGCGACTGAAAGTCGCGCCGCAGAAGACGCCAGAGCGGGGAGACACGCAAGACCCCACAAAATGCAGAAGGCCGCCGGACTTTGTCCGCGGCCTTCTGGTCTTTTGTGAGCCTCAACCTGTCAAACTTGCCGGGGCAAACGCTATTTGCATTGCAGAAATGCGTCAAGCGCCGATTTTCCGAGGTGCGACAGTTTTTCTGTTGCTCCGGGCGTCGGATTCTGCAAGCCGAGCCAAAAGAAAAACCGCCGGCACAAGGCCGGCGGCAAGTTAGACAGGGAGGCGTCAACAAGGATCAGGATGATCCTCGGGAAGATCCCCATGGCAGGGATCATCCATTAACCACATTGGCGCCAATTGGTTAAAGCATGGTTAATGAAACAGGCGCACTTTCGCTTCGGCTTTTCCAGCCGGTCAATGTTTCAGGTCTTGCGGAACAGCGAAGCCGCCCCAGCCAGATGCGCCTTCTTTGCTTCGATCTTTGCCTTTACACGGACGATCTCGGCTTCCAGCGCAGCGATGTAGTCGGTCAGCTCTTCGACCGACAGCGGATCGAGGTTGCGCGGCGGTTCCTTCTTCTTTTGCGGCTCAAGATCCTCGACGTCCATGCGCCTGCCTCCCGAAGCTCCGGGCTTGTGTGGTCGCGGCGATCATACTAGAGCGTCGCCCGCCATCGCCAGCCCGGGAGTCCGCCATGCCTGACCTGCCCCAGACGATGCAAGCCGTGGAGATCAGCCGCTTCGGTGGCCCCGAGGTGCTGACGCCGTGCCAGCGCCCCCTGCCGCGTCCCGCCGCCGGCGAGGTGCTGGTGGCAGTGGAGGCGGCCGGCGTCAACCGGCCGGACGTGTTCCAACGCCAGGGCGGCTACGCGCCGCCGCCGGGGAGCTCCGATCTCCCCGGCCTGGAGATCGCCGGCCATGTCGCCGCACTCGGCGAGAACGTGACGGAGTGGCGCGTCGGCGACGGCGTCTGCGCGCTGGTCGCCGGCGGCGGCTACGCCGGCTATTGCACCGTCCCGGTGCCGCAATGCCTGCCGGTGCCCAAGGGCTATGACATGGTGCGGGCCGCGGCGATCCCCGAAACATTCTTCACGGTCTGGACGAATGTGTTCGACCGCGGCCGCCTCAAGGCGGGTGAATCGTTCCTTGTCCACGGCGGCTCAAGCGGCATCGGCACGACGGCGATCCAGCTGGCGCATTCCTTCGGCGCGCGCGTCTTCGCGACCGCCGGAGACGCGGAGAAATGCGCCGCCTGCAAGCGCCTCGGCGCCGACCTGGCCATCGACTATCGGCGGGAGGACTTTGTCGATGTCCTGACGAAGGCGACCGATGGACGCGGCGTCGACGTGATCCTCGACATGGTCGGCGGCGACTACATCGCGCGCAATCTCAAGATCCTGGCCCTCGAAGGACGGCTCGTGCAGATCGCCTTCCTCAAGGGCAGCACGGCCGAGTTGAACCTGACGCCGCTGATGCTGAAGCGCCAAACGCTGACGGGTTCGACGCTGCGGTCGCGCTCAATCGCCGAGAAGGGCGCCATTGCCAAGGCACTGCACAAGAACGTCTGGCCGTTGCTGGAGTCGGGCAAGGTCGCGCCGGTTATCCATGCGACGTTCCCACTGGTGAAGGCAGCCGATGCGCATCGCCTGATGGAGTCCAGCGGCCATATCGGCAAGATCGTGCTGACGACCCGCTGAGCCCGCCGAGGCGCCCGGAAAAATCATCCCTGGCAAGGGCGGCGGAACGGTGCTATTTCCCCACCCTGCCTCGCACAGCGGCTGGCAAACCCCGACATCCGGGAGCGGTCGATGCGACGGTTCGCCGGAGTGTTTGCCGGCGGGCCGCAAGGGGCGGGGCTTTGGCTTGATCGAGGAGGATCGCATGGCGCAGTTGCTGATGCCCAAGGCGACCGCCGTCTGGCTGGTCGAGAACACCACGCTCACCTTCGAGCAGGTTGCGGAGTTCTGCGGGCTGCATGCGCTCGAGGTTCAAGGCATCGCCGACGGCGAGGTGGCGCAGGGCATGCTCGGGCTTGATCCCACGGTGAACGGCCAGCTGACCAAGGAAGAGATCGCCCGCTGCGAGGCCGATCCGACCACGCGGCTTCACATGCAGAAGACCACGATCCCGTTGCCGGCGACGCGGACTAAGGGACCGCGCTACACGCCCGTGGCCAAGCGCCAGGACAAGCCGGATGCCGTCGCATGGCTCATCCGGCATCACCCGGAGCTGACGGACGCGCAGATCTCCAAGCTGATCGGCACGACCAAGCAGACGATCGCCGCCGTGCGTGACCGCAGCCACTGGAACTTCGCCAATCTCCGCCCGCGCGATCCGGTCCTGCTCGGCCTCTGCACGCAGAGCGACCTCAATGCCGCCGTGCTGAGGGCGCGCAAGGCGCTCGAGAAGACGACCGGCGCCAAGGAGGAAGCCGCTCCCACAGCAGAGGCGGCGAAGCCCGACGAAGCGCAGCGCCGCGGCACGTTGGCCGATCTCGGCAAATTCCTGCCGGACCAGAGCTCCTAACCGCCAGCCGCTTATCCCGCGACGTCGAAGCTGATGCCCTGCGCCAGCGGCAGGGCGTTGGAGTAATTGATCGTGTTGGTGGCCCGGCGCATGTAGGCCTTCCAGGCGTCGGAACCGGACTCGCGGCCGCCGCCGGTCTGCTTCTCGCCGCCGAAGGCGCCGCCGATCTCGGCACCGCTGGGGCCGATGTTCACATTGACGATGCCGCAGTCGCTGCCGCGCGCCGACATGAAGGCGTCCGCCTCGCGCAGGTCGGTCGTGAAAATGCAGGAGGCTAGGCCCTGCGGCACGCCATTGTGGATGGCGAAGGCGTCTTCCAGCTTCCGATATTTCACGGCGTAGAGGATCGGGGCGAAGGTTTCCTCCCGCACGATATCGGTCTGTTCGGGCATCTCAACGATCGCCGGCTTTACATAGAATCCATCGGGAGTCTTGTTCAGGCGCACGCGGTCCCCGCCAAAGATCTTGCCGCCATCCTCGGCCGCCTTCTTCAGCGCCGCCTGCATGTGCTGAAATGCCCCCTCATCGATCAGCGGCCCGACCAGCGTGCTGGGCTCACGCGGGTCGCCCACCTTGACGCTGCCATAGGCTTTCTTCAGTCGTGGCAACAGACGGTCATAGACCTGATCGTGGACTATGAGACGGCGTAGCGTCGTGCAGCGCTGCCCCGCGGTGCCGACAGCGGCGAAACAGATTGCCCGTACCGCCAGATCGAGATCGGCCGATGGCGCCACGATCATGCCGTTGTTGCCGCCGAGTTCCAGCAGCGAGCGACCGAAGCGTTGCGCGACACGCGGCGCGACCTCACGGCCCATGCGGGTCGAGCCCGTGGCGCTGACCAAGACGACTCGCGCATCGTCGATGAGCGCCTCGCCGACATCGCGCCCGCCGATGACGACTTCCAGCAGGCCCTTGGGCGCGGTGCCGAAACGCTTGAGCGCCCGCTTGAATAATTGTTGGCAGGCCAGAGCCGTCAGCGGTGTCTTCTCCGACGGCTTCCAGACGACGGGGTTGCCGCAGACGATTGCGATGGCGAAGTTCCACGACCAGACGGCGACAGGAAAGTTGAAGGCGGTGATGACGCCGGAGACGCCGAGCGGATGCCAAGTCTCCATCATGCGATGCCCCGGGCGCTCCGATGCGATCGTCAGCCCGTAGAGCTGGCGCGAGAGGCCGACGGCAAAGTCGCAGATATCAATCATCTCCTGCACTTCGCCTTTGCCTTCGACGAGGATCTTGCCGTTCTCGATCGTCACGAGCTCCCCGAGCGCTTCCTTGGCCGCGCGCAGCTCTTCGCCGAGCAGGCGGATCAGTTCGCCGCGCTTCGGTGCCGGCACGTCGCGCCATTCCTCAAAGGCGCGCACCGACCTGCCGATGGCAGCGCCGACCTGCGCCGGAGTATGGGTTTTGACGCGGCCGATCTCCCTGCCGTCGATCGGCGAACGAACAGGCAGATCACCCGACGCGAGATCAGCGGCATCGAGATCGAGAGACTTGAGCAACACTTTAAGGTTCATGGCATCCCGCATGAGTTGAAAATTTGCCGCCGTAAGCGTGCCGCGGAGTTCGCTACAAGGACGCGGAAGGACGCGCCGCCGCATAGCCGACGCGACCGAGCGATTCGCCGATCTCGGAGAGTATCGCCGGATCGTCGATCGTGGCGGGCATCCGGTACTCCAGGCCGTCGGCGATCTTCTGCATGGTGCCGCGCAGAATTTTCCCGGAGCGCGTCTTCGGCAGCCGCTTCACGACGGTCGCGGTCTTGAAAGCGGCGACAGGGCCGATGCGTTCGCGCACCATCTCCACCACTTCCTTGACCACATCGGCATGATCGCGTTGCACGCCGGCCTTGAGCACGAGCAAGCCCAGTGGAATCTGCCCCTTCAATTCGTCAGCCACGCCGATAACGGCGCATTCCGCGACATCGGGATGGGCGGCGAGCACCTCTTCCATGGCGCCGGTCGACAGCCGATGACCGGCGACGTTGATGACGTCGTCGGTGCGCGCCATGACGAAGACGTAGCCGTCTTCATCCATGAAGCCCGCGTCGCCCGTCTGGTAGTAACCCGGGTAGGTCGTGAGGTAGGAGCGGACATAGCGCTCGTCGGCGTTCCACAGCGTCGGCAATGAGCCCGGCGGCAGCGGCAGCTTGCAGACGAGCGCGCCGATGTCGCCGCGCTTGGTCTCGTGGCAGCCCTCGTCGACGACGCGCACGTCCCAACCCGGCACGGCCTTGGTCGGCGAGCCCGGCCTGACCGGCAGCGCCTCGATTCCCATGCAATTGGCGCAGATCGGCCAACCGGTCTCCGTCTGCCACCAGTGGTCGATGACGGGCACCTTCAGCTGCTGCTCGGCCCAGGCCAGCGTCGGCGGATCGAGACGCTCCCCGGCGAGGAAGAGCGCACGGAAGTTCGAGAGATCGTAGTTGCGGATCAACTTGCCTTCGGGATCGTCGCGGCGAATGGCGCGAAACGCCGTCGGTGCGGTGAAGAGCACCCTCACCTTGTGCTGCGCGATGACACGCCAGAAGGCGCCGGCGTCCGGCGTGCCGACCGGTTTGCCTTCGTAGAGCAGCGTCGTGCACCCATAGAGCAACGGGGCGTAGACGATATAGGAATGACCGACGACCCACCCGACGTCCGATGCCGTCCAGAACACCTCCCCCGGCGCCAAGCCATAGATGTTCTTCATCGACCAATGCAACGCCACGGCATGGCCGCCGTTGTCGCGCACGATCCCCTTGGGCTCACCGGTCGTGCCCGAGGTGTAGAGGATGTAGAGCGGATCGGTAGCCTGCATCGAGACGCATTCATGCGGCGCGGCGCACGCGATCGCTTCATGCCAGTCGACGTCGCGTCCCGGAATCAGCTCGGCGCGAGCCATCGGCCGCTGCAGGACGATGCAGCGCTCCGGCTTGTGCGTTGCCAGCATGATCGCGGCATCGAGCAGCGGTTTGTACGGAACGATCCGGCCGACCTCGATGCCGCAGGAAGCGGAGACGATCACCTTGGGCGTCGCGTCGTTGATGCGCGTCGCCAACTCGGCCGCGGCGAAGCCGCCGAAGACGACGGAATGGACGGCACCGATGCGGGTGCAGGCGAGCATGGCCACGACCGCCTCCGGCACCATCGGCATGTAGATGATCACGCGGTCGCCCTTGACGACACCCTCGCTCACGAGCACGCCGGCAAATCGCGCGACCTCGTCGCGCAGCTGGCGGTAGGTGAACTGCCGCACCGAGTTCGTGACCGGACTGTCGTAGATGAGTGCCAGCTGGTCACCACGGCTGCCGACGTGACGATCGAGCGCGTTGTAGCAGGTATTGAGCACGCCGCCCCGGAACCAGCGGTAGAAGGGCGGGTTCGAGTCGTCCAGGACTTTGTCCCACCTCAGGATCCAGTCGATGCCAGAGGCCGCTTCGCCCCAGAAACCCGCCGGATCGGCGAGAGAACGCGCGTGCTCGTCGGCATGGGTCCGCCGGGCTTCGGCGACGCGCTGGCCTTCCTTCGGCGTGCCCGCCAGCGCCTGCTCCAGCATGGCCCGCTTGCCCGGCGCCTCGGCGCGCGGGACATGGAGCTTGAGTGCAGGGCGGCTGGCGGCTGGCCGTTTCGGCGCTTTCTTGACGGCAGCGTTGGCTTTCGGGCGGGACTTGGCCGTTGCCCTCTTTGCCGTTGGGCGAACCCGCGCCTTCGTCTTCTTGGGTGCCGCTTTCTTCGCCGCGCGCGGCGGCGCTGCTTTCTTCTTTGCGACCTTCTTGCGCGTCGGCTTCGCCTTCTTCGCCGCCATCGTCGCCCCTACCCTTCCAGCGTTCGAGCGATTGTGTGCGACGGGCCGGCGCTTGCCAAGACGGGAGCTAGGCAGCGACCCAGGACCGGTAGTCGGCAGCCAGGTGATCGACGGCGGCAGCGAGCAGCCGGCCACCCGCCTCGACGCTGGCGAGCCCCGGATTGGAGCCGATGCGCCCGTCCGGGAAGTTGCGGCGGTAATCGTCGGCGTCGGCGAAATCGCCGCTCGGGGCAATCGGCGGATCGAGCTTCATGGGCCGTGCCGCGTCCGGGTAGATGTGCCAGGTGAGTGACACTTCGGACGGCGTAGCGTGGCCGCCCTCGGCATGGCCGTAGAGTTCGCGCACGATCTCTTTCACGCGAGCCGACTCCCACCAGTTCCGCAGCTTGCATTTGATGCCAGAATGATTGCTGCCGCCGCCGGCGAGGCTGGTCTCGGCATAGACCTCGGAGAAGGCGGCGTTGACGGTGGCGATGTTCCCGCCATGACCGTTGATGAAATAGAAGCGGCGAAAGCCGTGGCGGGCGAGCGAGACCACGTTGTCGCGCACGACCGCGATGAGCGTCGAGGGCCGCAACGTCATCGAGCCGGCGAAGCCCAGATGGTGCTGGGCCATGCCCACGGCGATGGTCGGGGCCACCAGCGCCCCAGTCGCCTCGCCGACGCCGCGGGCCACCGCTTCGGCGCAGATGGCGTCCGTGCCGACGAGGCCGTTCGGCCCATGCTGCTCGGTCGAGCCGATCGGAATGATGATGCCGACGTTCTGCTTGAGATAGGCCTCGACGTCAGGCCAAGTCTGGAGATGCAGCAGCATGGTGGTTCCTTTACCCGCTCGTTCCGGGGCGGCATGATGCGGGCGGGGGCGGTCCGCAACAAGTCGATTCCAAGGGGGTGCTTCCGCGGACGATGGCGACCATCGGCGTCTTTGCCTTCCTGCGCAACGACAACGGCGACGTGCTGTGCGTGCGGCAGAACTATCCGCCGTTCGAATGGACCTTGCCGGGCGGCCGCGTCGAGCCGAAGGAGTCGCCCTTGGCCGCCCTCTACCGCGAGGTGCAGGAGGAGACGCGCTGCCGCATCGAGGTCCGGCGCTTCATCGGCAGCTACGCGCAACCCTACGCCGACGACCTCGCGCTCGTCTTCGAGGGCCGCATCCTCGAGCGCGCGCCCTGGGAGCCGACCGGCGAGATCGCGGCGC
>Ga0335069_10015263_pt1 | contig 10739 bp, 8 predicted proteins | sample Lox_Sample_11_FD_206714 | JGI IMG/M metagenome (GOLD analysis project Ga0335069, IMG submission 206714) | Soil microbial communities from Loxahatchee National Wildlife Refuge, Florida, United States - Lox_Sample_1.1 | ecosystem: Environmental > Terrestrial > Soil > Wetlands | place: USA: Florida... | reverse complement strand
CCGCAATTCCTCCTTCGTCGACGGCGTGGCCAGCGACGCCAGGTTCGTGGCCGCCCACGTGATGATGCGGCGGATGACCGCCCGCGCCCTGGCGGCCGCCGGCCCGGGCGCGTGTGACCTGAGCGCCTGACCCGACCACCTATGGAGCAGTCACATGACAACGAGAAACACCCCGCACTATGACGTGATCATCGCGGGGGCCCGCTGTGCGGGCGCCGCGACCGCGCTGCTGCTGGCCCGCCAGGGCGTCCGGGTGCTGGTGCTGGACAAGTCCCGCTACGGCACGGACACCTTGTCGACCCACGCGCTCATGCGCGGCGCGGTGGTGCAGCTGCACCGGTGGGGACTGCTCCCCGCCGTCGCCGGGGCGGGAACCCCGCCCGTTCGGTCGACAAGCTTCCATCTCGCGGACGGGGTCACGACCATCCAGGTCAAGCCCAAGCACGGTGTCGAGGCGCTGTACGCCCCGCGCCGCCGGGTCCTGGACGCGATCCTGGCCGACGCCGCGCGCCGCGCCGGGGCGGACGTGCGGTTCGGGACCTCGCTCACCGGCTTGCGGCGGGACCGGGCCGGGCGGGTGACCGGGATCACCGCCCGGGTCGGCGCCACCCGCCTGGAGGCCAGCGCCGGCCTGGTCATCGGCGCCGACGGCCGCGGCTCGGCCGTCGCGCGGTGGGCCGGCGCCCGGCCCACCCACGTAGCGCCGGCCTCGAGCGTGCTCATCTACCGCTACGTCCGCGACGACGCGCCCGTTGACTACCACTGGTATTTCCGGGATGGGGCCGCGGCCGGGGTCATTCCCACCAACGACGGGCTGGCCTGCGTCTTCGCCGCCAGCAGCGCGGAACGCGTCAAGCTCGAACGCGGCGGCGGCGCCGACGCGGCCTGGCGGCGCATCCTGGCCCAGGCCGCGCCCGGGCTGGCCGGACGGCTCGATCGTCGCGGCCCGGCCGGCCCGCCGCGCGTGTTCCCCGGCCTGACCGGATACCTGCGTGACGCGGCGGGTCCCGGGTGGGCCCTGGTCGGTGACGCCGGCTACTTCAAGGACCCGATCACCGCTCACGGCATCACCGACGCCCTGCGCGACGCCGAGATCCTGGCCCGCGCGGTCGCTGCCGGCGGTCCCGACGCGGTCCGCCGTTACCAGGCCGAACGCGACGAGCTGTCGCTGCGCCTGTTCCGCGTGACCGGGCGCATCGCCTCGTTCGCCTGGACCAATGAGGAGATCGGCGACCACCTGTTCGAGCTCGGCGAGGCCATGGCGGAGGAGGCGGCGGCAATGACCGGGAGCGGTCCCGGCCGCCGCCTCGAGCTGGCCTCAGCCTAGGCGGGAGCGGGCACGTGCGGTATCCGCTCGTCCAGCGCGGGCTCATCGCGCTGGCGCTGGTGCTGGCCATGGCGGTGTGGTTCTCCGCTTCGGCGGTGGTTCCCGCCCTGGCCAGCCAGTGGCACCTGAGCGACGGCGCCGCCGCCTGGATGACGGTCCCGGTGCAGGCCGGATTCGTGCTGGGAGCGGTCGGCTCGGCCGCACTCGGCCTGGCCGACCGGATCCGGCCGCACCTGCTCGTGGCGGGCTGCGCCGCCGGCGCGGCCGCGTGCACCCTGGTCATGGCGTTGTTCGCGGACAGCCCGGTGGCCGCGGTTTCGCTGCGGTTCGCCACGGGAGCGTTCCTGGCGGGCGTCTATCCGGTGTGTATGAAGCTCATGGCCTCCTGGTCACCCCCGGCAGGCCGGGCGCTGGCCATGGGGGCGCTCATCGGCTGCCTGGCCCTGGGTTCTGCCCTGCCGCACCTCATCGACGGGCTCGGGCGGCTGAACTGGCGCGCGGTCCTGGCCGCCGCCGCGGCCGCCGCGTTCTGCGCCGCGATCGTGGCCGGTGCCCTGGTCAGGCCCGGTCCGCAGTTCCCGGCCGGAGGCGGCACCGGTCGCCGCCGCTACGCCCTGGCCATGTTCGCGGCCCGCGGTCCCCGGCTGGTCAACCTCGCCTACTTCGGGCACATGTGGGAGCTGTACGCGCTCTGGACGTGGCTGCCGACGTTCCTCGCCGCGAGCAGGACCACGGCCGGCCAGCCGGTCCCTGGCGGCTCCGGCATCGACGCCTTCCTCGCGATCGGCGTCGCCGGGCTGGCGGGGTGCCTGCTCGGCGGCTGGGCGGCCGACCGTATCGGCCGTGCCGCTACGGCCGCCGCGGCCCTCGCGGTCAGCGGCACGTGCTGCCTGCTCTCGCCCCTGTTCTTCACCGCGGGCCGTCCCTGGCTGCTGGCCTTCACCGCGGTGTGGGGTGCCGCGGTCATCGCCGATTCCGGCGTATTCTCCACGCTGCTCAGCGAGCTCGCCGACCGCCGCTACCTCGGCACCGCGCTGACCACCCAGACGGCGACCGGATTCCTGCTGACCATCGTCACGATCCAGGCGATTCCGCTGTCCGCCGCCGTCACCGGCTGGCGGTACGCCTTCGTGGCCCTCGCCGCCGGACCCGTGACCGCCCTGCCCGCGCTGACCGCCCTGAGCCGCCAGATGAGGCCGAACGGCCTCCTATCAGCCACTACCGAAAGGACATCGCCATGACTACCTGCTGGCCAAGCGGCCCGCCCGCGATCGGCGCGACCGCGGAGCTATCCCGGACGATCGCCCCGGACGACATCGATCGGTTCACCCAGATCAGCGGAGACCGCAACCCCCTGCACTACGACCTCGCGGCGGCCAAGGCGTCACGGTTCGGCGAGATCGTCGTCCAGGGCGGGATAACCAGCGCCATCCTCAACGCGGTGGTGGCGGAGTGCCTGCCCGGCCCGGGAACCGTCTTCCTGAACGTGAACTGGGATTTCAGGGCACCGGTCCGCCCCGGCGATGTCATCACCGGCCGCGTGGAGGTTCTCGAAGCCAGGACCGACAAGCCGGTCACCAAGCTCCGCACCACCGTGATCCGCGGTGACGGAACCATCGCCCTGACCGGCACCGCCATCTGCTACACCATGACGACGGACCCTCGCTGAGGGACCGAGCTACGCGGTCGGCTTCCTGGCCACGCCGGCCAGCACGTACACCGGTCCGGGTGGTGTCGCGGGCGCGTCGGGTGAGCCGACCCGCCAGCCGTGCGCCGGTACGACCCCCAGAGATACCGTTTCGAGGCCGTCAAGACAGCCCTCGATCTCGGCTGACGTGTGATTGTAAACGTCCGCGGCGGTGTATGCCTCGCTCAGTTTCGCCCATAGCGCCTCGTCATCGCACCGTACGCACGAGATCACGACGTAGCTGCCCGGCGCCGCCCGGCGCAGATAGCCAGCCACCACGTCGCGGGCATTCGTGGCCGGGATGAGGCCGAGGACCAGGCCGAAGATGAAGCATGCGGGCCGCGCCAGGTCGATGACCGCGCGCAGGTCCAGATCGGCGAGCACGGATTCGGGATCGGTGAGGTCTGCCGCGCTGACGGCGACGCCGCTGGCGGGTGCCCGGAACACCTTGGATCGTGCCAGGATGAGGGGGTCGTTGTCGACGTAGGCCACGTGCGCGGACGGTCTGGCCGCCTGGGCCGTGACATGGATCTCCTCGAGCACCCCGGCCCTGGCCTTGAGCACCGGCATCCCGGCGCCGAGGTCGATGAACTGGGTCATGCCCTGCCCGGCCGTCCAGGCGACCGCCCGGGCGAGGAGAAACCGGTTCTCCAGGGCCACGATGCCGAGAGTGGGGCAGATCCGCAGCAGGTCGGCGGCCTTCTCGCGATCAGCGGTGTATGACTCGATGCCGCCAAGCAGGAAATCGTAGATCCGGGCCACGTTGGGCCGGGTGCTGTCGATGCCTGCGTGCGTCATCCGGATTGCCTCTCCTTCCGGTTGGTGCGAGGTTACCGAAGAAACCACCGGCGCCGGCCGCGCCCGGCTGAACGCCTGGGATTGGTGTGACAGCAGGGCTACTTCAGCCCGGTCACGTTCCGAGCGGGACGCTGCTCGGGTGGGTGCCAGGCACCAGCCGGCCCACGCCGCCCACCGCCTCGTCGAGCAGCAGGCCGAGCACCGAAGACCCGGACCAGCTTCGGGTCGCCCCCATACCCGTCACGCTGCGGCAGCCCGACTCTTGCAGGGTGACCGGCGGGAAGCTGCGCTGTCCGGCCGCGAACACCAGCCGGATCGATTCCGCGGAGGTGGCCGCGCAGTGCTGCCCGGCCGGCGCCGCAGCCTGGGCGGACGAGGCCAGCAGCGAGCATGCCACGGCCACGGCCACGACTCCGCCCCAGCCATGCCGTTCCGTCAGGCGCCCGGCCGTCCCAGCTCCGCGGACAGCTTCCGGATGCTCTCCTGATCCGGCCCGAGCACCGCGAGCACGGGAATCGTGATACCCGCCCGGACATAGTCGGCGACCCCTGACCGTATCTCGGCGGGGCTCCCGATCACGAAGAGCTCGTCGATGACCGAATCGGGTACCGCCGCCAGTGCCCCCCGGCGGTCGCCAGCCTGCCAGGCGTCCCACATGGCCGCCAGCGCCGGGCCGCGGCCGAGCCAGCGCTGGTACTCGGCGTAGACGCCGGTATTCAGGTAGGCCGTCACCATCCGCCTCGCGAGGCCCCGCGCCGCCTGCCGGTCCGGGCCGGTCACGACGAAGATCCGGGCGACGACGTCGGCGGCGGGATTGCCGTCCAGGACGAGGGGGACCACCCGGGCGGTATCGTCCGGGCTGAGCCAGTTGAGCACGACCCCGTCGCCCTCGCGGCCGGCCATCCGCAGCATTCCGCCCCGCAGGGCGGCTACCAGGATCCGCGGCGGATGCGGCGGGACCCGGGCCAGCCGGAAGCCGTCGATCTCGAAGCTGTCGCCGCGGAACGTGACCCGCTGCCCGTCGAACGCGGCCCGCAGGAAGCGGACGGTATCGCGCACCCGCTGGTAGGGCTGGACGAACGGCGTGCCGTGCCACTGCTCCACCATGTTCTGGCTGGAGGACCCGACTCCGACGTAGATCGGCTCGTCGCTCAGTTCGGCCACGGCGAGCGCGCTCATCGCCATCAGGGCCGGGCTGCGCGAGAAGACCCCGGCGATCGAGGTGCCGAGCCGCAGGTGCGGCACCTGCCGCGCGGCCATCAGCAGCGGCGCGAACGCGTCCGTGGCGTTCACCTCGCTGGTCCAGATATCGGAGTAACCGGCCTCCGCCAGCTCGTCCAGCACGGCCGGAAGCTCCGCCATCGTCTCGCCCGCCACCGGGACCGTCATGCCCAGCCTGTTCATCGGCGCCAAGCCTAGTTGCCGCGAACCTCTGGTACCAGAGCCCGGCTGGCCGAGCGCGCGACCAGAAGGGGTGGCCTGCCGGAACAGGCCACCCCTCGGTCTTCGCTACGGTCCGGATCCTGGCCAGCTACCTCACTGGACAGGGATTCGCCAGGTCACCGCTATTGAAGTTCTCGTAGCGCTCGACGGTGGTGAAGCCCGCGGCCGGGACGACGCTCTTCAGCAGCGGGCCGAACTCCGTGGTTGAACTCCCCCGAAATGATTCTTGGTTCCGGGGATGAAGTTCCCGCCTTCCTGCCACGTGCAGGTACCGTTGGCGATCCCAGCCCGCGGAACAGCTCCGGTGCCGCGCGCAGGTGCGTGCGTGCCTCCTGACGACGCCGTTCGCGTCGCAGCCATTCGCCGAACAACAGCTCGGTACGGGCCCGCTGGAACGGCGCCAGCGCAGCACCGTGCTCAATCGCCTCGGCGAAGGCTTCCAGCGGCGGGCGCTCGCCGAGCAGCGCCTCGCACCGGGCCAGCAGGGCCCGTCGCGGCGGCGACGGCGCCTGGGCGACCCAAGCGCGGAAGACGGCGAGGCGATCGGCGGCCTCCTGGTGCCGGCCGGCGCGCACTCCGGCTTCCACCGCGTCAGGTATCGCCGACAGCGCGATGATCGGGCTGATGTCGGAGCGCTCGAAAGCCGTCACGGCGAACAGCCGGTCGGCCGCCTCCGCTGCCCGGCCCGCGGTGAGTTCGATGAAGCCCAGCGTGAATTCGGCGGCGCTGACCAGAAAGGCCGAACCACGCCGCTGGCCGATGGCATGGGCCTCCGCTGCGTGGCGGCGTGCCTCCTCGGTGCGTCCCCGCACCGCTTCGAGGCTCGCGATGTTCGCCAGGTGCTCACCTGAGCCGTATCCGACTTCGAGTGACAGCCGGTATCCCTCCTGCGCGGCCGCGTACGCCTGGTCCAGCTGGCTGTTCCACAGCAGCTCCATCGCTTGCCGGCGCAGTGCCAGCGGCAGCAGCCCCAGCATCCCCTGCTGGCGGGCCACGTCGACGGCGCGGTTGGCGTAGGGCAGGCCAGCCGGCACGCGCGGCATATCCGGCCACTCTGTGATCGGCGCAGACCGCGTCGCCGGCCGGCTCAGCTGGCCGGAACTGCCAGCACAGATCGTCGCTGACGCCCGGTCCATGCTGGGCTCCCGGCGCGCGGTGCACCGGACCTATCGCCTCGGCACCGACGAGGTCCAGGTCTGGATGCAGTCCAATCCGGAGATCGGCCCTCTGACGTAGCCGGATCACCGGTGACCGCCGGAGTCCCCACCTACCAGCAACCTCCAGGCGAATATGCCCTGATTACACTGCCACAACCAGCAACAGGCAACCCTTTGCGCGCCCGATGAACCCACCTCGATGGCACAGATCATCGATCCTGGAACAAGCTGAATGGTTGCCGAAAGCCCCTTGGACTGCTAAGCCTCACGGTAGGGACCGTGTAGAGCGTGCGCTGCGCCATGGGCGATGCGCGTGCCGAGAGGGGGCTTTGCCCGCCATGAACCGCAGGTGGCGTTTTTCTGGTTTCAGGCTGATATCCGGTGCGGGCGCTCTCGTCGCCGGTATCGCGTTCTTCGCGGTGCCGTCCCAGGCGGGAAACGCGAGCACGATCTGCTCCGACTGCTACATCGTCACTCCAGCCACCGCTTCGGCGACCGCCGGCGCGGGGACGGCCCAGGGCTACGCGTTCCAGGTGACGAACAATGACCCGAACGAGACGCTCAAGAGCCTGACCTTCGCTGCGCCCGCGAATTTCGTCATCACCGGCGCCGCCGGTCCGAGCGGGACCTCGGTCTCGGCGGTGCCAGGCGCCTCGGTCACGCTGAGCTTGCCAGCTGAACCCACGGGGAGCACATTTACCGTCACCGTTACGGCGCTGGCCCCCTGCACAGCGGCGAGTTCAGCGAGCTGGGGGGTATCCGGCGTAGACAGCCGGGGGGAGTCCAACGAGGTCTACTGGAGTTCCTCGCCGCCCAGCGTGTCGGTCACCGGGATGTGCAGCCTGGCCTTCACCGGACAGCCGGCCCAGACGGTGGTGAGCTCCGACATCCTCACCGGGTTCAACTCGACCGGTTCCCCGCTCACCGTGCAACTGGCCGATGCGAACGGCAACCCGCTCGCGCCGGCGGACTTCTCCGCCAACGGGACCCAGGTCACGGTCTCGATCCAGACCAACCCCGGCGGCGGGACGCTGACCGGCACCACGACGGTCACCAGCTCGAAGGGGGCGGCCAACTTCGCGGACCTGCAGATCAACACCGCAGGCGCCGGGTACGACCTGACCGCGAGCGCGGCCAATTTCACTGCGGCGACCTCGGCCTTCTTCACGATCAGTGACCAGATCCAGCCCTGCGGCACCGGGTCCTGCTCGGCGTCGCAGTCGACGCCGACCACGGCCGCGTCAGTCGCGGCGTCGTCGGTGACCGGCGACTTCGTGACGCTCGGCCTCGGCGGTGTCAGCTTCTCGTGTAACCACTACAACGCGGTGTCGGACGTGGCCGCCTTCGGTGTTCTCAGCTCCGCGGGGGCCAACGTCGCGGGCGCGTCGGCCATCGTCACCCTCACCATCTCACCGTCGGTCGTCCAGTCGGCACACCGTCCGCTCTTGCTGTGGCAAGTCTGCTACGCGTCGCAGTCGCCCTTCCTGGCCATACCGGGCACCAGCGGCACGGCCGTCATTGGCGGCACCAGCTACAACACGGGTCTGCTCCTGCCCTGCATTCTGTTCAAGCCAGGCAGCCAGCAGCCCTGTCTCAAGTCCCAGCAGCTGACCAAGACAGGTGCGATCACGCTGACCTTTGTCGCTGTCGGGGATCCCTTCGGGCATACGTGACCTGTGCCCAGGCCATTGGCCGAGCGGTCACCCGGTGATTGCTTGGCTGGCGGTCTGCCGTGCGGGCCCATCGGCTGAGGACACAATGGTCGGCGGAAGAGGCGCAGACGTAGGCTGGGGTAGTGCAGAGGTGCCCGAGCTGCGGCGAGGAGAACCCCGACCGGTTCCGGCTCTGCGGTTACTGCGGGTCCGCTCTCGTTGCGCAGCCTCCTCCCCAGGAGGTCCGCAAGACCGTCACGGTTGTCTTCTGCGATCTCAAGGGCTCGACGGAGCTGGGCGACCGGCTCGACAGCGAGGCGTTGCGCGAGGTGCTCGCGCTGTACTTCTCGGCGATGAAGCCCGTACTGGAGCGCCATGGCGGGACTATCGAGAAGTACATCGGTGATGCGATCATGGCCGTGTTCGGCCTGCCGCGGATGCACGAAGACGACGCGCTCCGCGCCGTACGAGCGGCAGCCGAGATGCGCCTGGCGCTGGAAGACCTCAACGTCACCCTCCAGGCCCAGTTCGGGGTCACCCTCGAGAACCGGACCGGCGTCAACACCGGCGAAGTCGTCACCGGTGATACCGGCGGCGCCCAGCGCCTGGCCACCGGCGACACGGTGAACGTCGCCGCCCGTCTCGAACAGGTTGCCCCGGTCGGCGAGGTCCTGATCGGCGAGTCCACCTACCGGTTGGTGCGACAAGCCGTCGAGGTCGTGCCGGTGGAGCCCTTGGCGCTGAGGGGCAAGCCGGAACCCGTCCCGGCCTACCGGCTGCTGTCGGTCACCGCCGACGTCGGGAGCGCCAACCCAGCGGACCGGCCACTGGTCGGCCGGGATCGCGAGATCGCCGTCCTCGACGCGGAGTTCCGCCGCGCGGTCGCCGGACCCGAGGGTCGGCTCGTCACGATGCTTGGCGAGGCCGGGGTGGGCAAGAGCCGCCTCATCGAGGAGTTCGTGCGCCGCCTCGCCGGCGAGGCGACGGTGCTGCGGGGCCGCTGCCTGTCCTATGGCGACGGCATCACGTTCTGGCCGCTGGCTGAGGTGCTGCGGCAGGCCGCGGGGATCGTGACCGAGGACAGCGAGGAGGATGCCCGCATCAAGCTCAAGTCCTGCTTCGGCGAGCAGCTGGCCGACGCGACCACGCGCATCGAGTGGGGCATGGGCCTCTCGCAGGACCCGTACGGAAAGGACGAGCTGTTCTGGGGCGTTCGGGTAGCCCTTGAGGAACTGGCCCGCCGTACGCCGCTCGTGGTGATCTTCGATGACATCCACTGGGCGGAGGCAACCTTCCTGGACCTCATCGAGGACATCCTCGACGCCTCGCTCAGCGTGCCGCTCCTCCTCATCTGCACGGCCCGGCACGAGTTGCGAGAGGACCGATCGGGTTTCGCCGCCGGGCGACGGACGGCGTCCCAGATCGAACTCCACGAGCTGTCCCGGGAGGAGACCGGCCTCGTGATGAGGAACCTCCTCGGTGCGGCGAGCCTGCCCCAGCGGCTGGAGCGGCGCATCCTCGGCCTCACGGAAGGCAACCCTCTGTTCGTCGAGCAGATGCTCTCCATGCTGATCGATGACGGGCTCTTGCGTGAGCAGGGCGGGCGCTGGGTCTTCTCCGGTGGCGCTGGGGCCGTCTCGATGCCGGGGAACGTCTCGTCCTTGCTGGGTGCTCGCCTCGACCGCCTGGGGCCGGTCGAACGTAGGGTCGTCGAGTCGGCCTCGGTGATCGGCCTGGAGTTCTCCAGCGGCGCGGTATCGGCTCTGCTCGAGGGGAGCGATGCCCCGGCCGAGCTTGAGCCCGCGCTTGCCGCGCTGTGCCGCAAACAGCTCATCCGCCGGGCCGAGGTGGGCGCGGCCGACGACTTCCACTTCAGCCATATCCTGATCCGCGACGCGGCATACGCACGCCTGCTCAAGCGAACCCGGGCCCGGCTGCACGAGAGCTTCGCCGCCTGGCTCACCGACGTGGTCGGGTCACGGGTCGCCGAGCACGAAGAGATCCTCGGCTATCACCTGGAGCAATCGTTTCGCTACCGGTCCGAGCTCGGTCCGGTGGACGACGACGGGCGGCGGCTCGGTGCCGAGGCGTCGCGGCGTCTGAGCTCGGCCGGTCGTCGCGCCCTGGTCCGCGGCGACCTGTCCGCGGCTGCGAACCTGCTGCAGCGGGCGGCCGCCCTGCTCGGTGAGAAAGACCCGACTCGCGCGCTGCTCCTGCTCGACGTCGGCGAAGCGGCGGCCGATATCGGCGAACTAGAGCGAGCCGAGTCGGTTCTGACCGAGGCGGTGGATCGGGCGCTTTCCGCGGACGAGATGGGGATCGCCCGGGCGGGGGCGCTTGCTCTCCTGCAGCTGCGCTACACGACTGATGCGCACGCCGTGCAGGAGAGCATCGGTCAGCAGGAGAGCATGGTTGAGCTCGTGGAACGGGAGATCCCCGAGCTCGAGGCGATGGGCGAAGACCGCGCCCTGGCGCGGGCCTTCGGCCTGCTCACCTACGTGCATTGGACCGGCGCCCGTTTCGGTGACGCGGCTGCCGCCGCGGAGCGTACGATCCGGCATGCGACCGCCGCTGGTGATCAGGTGACCGCCCGCCGTTTTCTGAGCTCGCTGGCGATCTCCGCTCTCTATGGCCCGATGCCCGTTCCTGAGGCCATCGCTACCTGTGAGGAAGTG
>Ga0335069_10015262_pt1 | contig 10739 bp, 8 predicted proteins | sample Lox_Sample_11_FD_206714 | JGI IMG/M metagenome (GOLD analysis project Ga0335069, IMG submission 206714) | Soil microbial communities from Loxahatchee National Wildlife Refuge, Florida, United States - Lox_Sample_1.1 | ecosystem: Environmental > Terrestrial > Soil > Wetlands | place: USA: Florida... | reverse complement strand
TGCTGGTCATCGCCGAGGACGTCGAGGGCGAGGCGCTGGCCACCATCGTGGTGAACAAGATCCGCGGCCTGCTCAACGTGGCCGCCGTCAAGGCGCCCGGCTTCGGTGACCGCCGCAAGGCCATGCTCGCCGACATCGCCACGCTGACCGGCGGCACCGTGGTCAGCGAGGAGCTCGGCATCAAGCTGGAGTCGGTCGGCCTGGAGGACCTGGGCCGGGCCCGCCGGATCGTCGTCACCAAGGACGACACCACGATCGTGGACGGCGCGGGCGACAAGAACGCGATCGAGGACCGGATCCGGCAGATCCGCACCGAGATCGAGAACACCGACTCCGACTGGGATCGCGAGAAGCTGCAGGAGCGGCTGGCCAAGCTGTCCGGCGGCGTCTGCGTGCTGCGCGCGGGCGCGGCGACCGAGGTGGAGCTCAAGGAGAAGAAGCACCGCCTGGAGGACGCCATCTCCGCCACCCGGGCGGCCATCGAGGAAGGCATCATCCCCGGCGGCGGCGCCGCTCTGGTGCACGTGGCCACCGACCTCGACGACCTCGGCCGTACCGGCGACGAGGCGACGGGCGTGCGCGTGGTGAAGCGCGCGCTGAGCGAGCCGGCCCGCTGGATCGCGCTGAACGCGGGCCAGGAGGGCTCGGTGGTGGTGGCCAAGATCGCCACCCTGCCCGCCGGGCACGGCTACAACGCCGCCACCGGCGAGTACGGCGACCTGGCTGCCCAGGGCGTCATCGACCCGGTGAAGGTGACCAGGTCCGCGGTGCAGAACGCGGCGTCGATCGCCGGCATGCTGCTGACCACCGAGACCCTGGTGGTCGAGAAGCCGGAAGAGGAGAAGGCCCCCGCGGCTGGCGGCCACAGCCACCCGCACTAAAGCACCACCACGGCCGGGAAAGCCGGGTTCCAGCGCGCTGGAACCCGGCTTTCCCGCGTTCCCGCGGAAACGGCTTGTGAAATTATGCACAAAGCGTCTCCGCGGAAACGTCTAGGATGGGTAGGTCCCCCGCCGCCGCTCCCGGTTTGGTGCCATGACTGATCAAGTACCTGCGGATTCCCCCTTTCCGGGGGGGACCCATCCCTACGGACCCCCCGCGGATAAGTTCGCCCCCGTCGGCCTGACCTTCGATGACGTGCTCCTGCTGCCCGCCCACTCCGCGGTGCTGCCCAGCGAGGCGGACACCAGCACCCGGATCACGCGCCGTTACCGGCTCCGCGTCCCGCTGGTCTCCGCGTCGATGGACACCGTGACCGAGGCCCGGATGGCGATCGCCATGGCCCGCCAGGGCGGCGTGGGCGTGCTGCACCGCAACCTGTCCATCGAGGAGCAGGCGCAGCAGGTGGACATGGTCAAGCGGTCGGAGGCGGGCATGATCACCGACCCGGTGACCTGCGGGCCCGATGCCACGATCGCGGACGTCGACCGGCTGTGCGGCCGCTACCGGATCTCCGGCGTGCCGGTGACGGACCCGGACGGCGTGCTGGTCGGCATCGTCACCAACCGCGACATCAGGTTCGAGAACGACCACAGCCGCCAGGTGGCCGAGGTGATGACCCCGATGCCGCTGGTCACCGCCCCGGTGGGGGTCGCGCCCGAGGAGGCGCTGCGGCTGCTGCGCCGGCACAAGGTGGAGAAGCTGCCGCTGGTCGACGAGTCGGGCCGGCTGCGCGGGCTCATCACCGTGAAGGACTTCACCAAGAGCGAGAAGTTCCCCTACGCCACCAAGGACCCGGCCGGGCGGCTGGTGGTGGGGGCCGCGGTGGGGGTCGGCGAGGACGCCAAGCGCCGCGCCCAGGCGCTGGTCGAGGCCGGCGTGGACTTCCTGGTCGTGGACACCGCGCACGGCCACGCCCAGGCGGTACTGGACATGATCAGGCAGCTCAAGGCCAACTCCGACGTCGAGGTGATCGGCGGCAACGTGGCCACCCGGGCGGGCGCGCAGGCCCTGGTGGACGCGGGCGCGGACGGCATCAAGGTGGGCGTCGGACCGGGTTCCATCTGCACCACCCGGGTGGTGGCGGGCGTGGGCGTGCCGCAGGTCACGGCGATCTACGAGGCGGCCCAGGCGGCCCGGCCGGCCGGCGTGCCCGTGGTCGGCGACGGCGGCCTGCAGTACTCAGGCGACATCGCCAAGGCCATCGCCGCCGGCGCCGACACCGTGATGCTGGGCAGCCTGCTCGCCGGGTGCGAGGAAAGCCCGGGCGAGATGGTCTTCATCAACGGCAAGCAGTACAAGCTGTACCGGGGGATGGGCTCGCTCGGCGCCATGCGGAACCGGGAGCGCGGCCAGTCCTACTCCAAGGACCGGTACTTCCAGGACGACGTGCTGCGCGAGGACAAGCTGGTGCCGGAGGGCATCGAGGGACAGGTGCCCTACCGCGGCCCGCTGGCCGCCGTCGCCGGGCAGCTCGTCGGCGGGCTGCGCGCGGCCATGGGCTACTGCGGCGCCCGGACCATCGCCGACCTGCAGGACGCGCGGTTCATCCAGATCACCGCGGCCGGCCTGACCGAGAGCCACCCGCACGACGTCAAGATGACCGTCGAGGCGCCCAACTACAGCGGCCGCTCCGGCCGGGACGGAACCCAGGCGTGAGCGACGTGGAGATCGGCCGGGGCAAGACGGGAAGAAGAGCGTACTCGCTCAACGAGATCGGCATCGTGCCCGCCCGCCGGACGCGGGACCCGGAGGAGGTGTCGATCGCCTGGCAGATCGACGCCTACCGGTTCGAGCTGCCGCTGATGGCCTGCCCGATGGACAGCGTCGTGTCGCCGGGCACCGCCATCCAGATCGGCCGGCTCGGCGGGCTGGCCGTGCTCGACCTGGAAGGGCTGTGGACCAGGTACGAGGACCCCGAGCCGCTGCTCGCCGAGGTGACCGAGCTGGACGAGCAGCAGGCCACCCGGCGGCTGCAGGCCATGTACGCCGAGCCGATCTCCGAGGAGCTCATCGGGCGCCGGATCGAGGAGATCGCGCGGGCCGGGGTGACCACCGCGGCCAGCCTGTCGCCGCAGCGCACCGCGCGGTACGCCAAGGCCGTCGTCGACGCGGGCGTGGACATCTTCGTGATCCGCGGCACCACGGTGTCGGCGGAGCACGTCTCCGGCCGGGCCGAGCCGCTCAACCTGAAGCAGTTCATCTACGAGCTCGACGTCCCCGTGGTGGTCGGCGGCTGCGCGACCTACAGCGCCGCGCTGCACCTGATGCGCACCGGCGCGGCCGGGGTGCTGGTCGGCTTCGGCGGCGGCTCGGGCCACACCACCGTGAAGGTGCTCGGCGTCGCGGTGCCGATGGCCACCGCGATCGCCGACGTGGCCGCGGCGCGCCGCGACTACCTGGACGAGTCCGGCGGCCGCTACGTGCACGTGATCGCCGACGGGTCCATGACCAGCAGCGGCGACATCGCCAAGGCGCTGGCCATCGGCGCCGACGCGGTGATGGTGGGCTCGCCGCTGGCCCGGGCCACGGAGGCGCCCGGCCGGGGCTACCACTGGGGCAGCGAGGCCAACCACACCGAGCTGCCCCGGGGCGCCCGGGTCCGCGTCGGGACGATCGGCACGCTGGAGCAGATCCTGCACGGCCCGTCCACCGTGCCCGACGGCTCGATGAACCTGATGGGCGCGCTGCGCCGCACGATGGCCACGGCCGGATACTCCGACCTGAAGGAGTTCCAGCGGGTCGAGGTGGTCGTCGCCGATTCCGGCCTGCCCGCCGGTCGCCGGTAAAGCCGCCGCTAGACTCGGCGCATGTCCCGGCTCCGCGTCCTTTCCGGCATCCAGCCCACCGCCGATTCCTTCCACCTCGGCAACTACCTCGGCGCGCTGCGCCAGTGGGTCGCCCTGCAGGACAGCTACGACGCCTTCTACTGCGTGGTCGACCTGCACGCGATCACGGTGCCGCAGGACCCGGCGCTGCTGTCCCGGCGGACCAGGGTCGCCGCCGCCCAGCTGCTGGCGGCCGGGCTCGACCCGGACCGGTGCACGCTGTTCGTGCAGAGCCACGTGCCCCAGCACGCCGAACTGGCCTGGGTGCTCAGCTGCATAACCGGGTTCGGCGAGGCGAGCCGGATGACCCAGTTCAAGGACAAGTCGTCCCGCGAAGGCCAGGAGCAGGCGTCGGTCGGCCTGTTCACCTACCCGATCCTGCAGGCCGCGGACATCCTGCTCTACCAGGCCGACCAGGTACCGGTGGGCGAGGACCAGCGGCAGCACCTCGAGCTCAGCCGGACGCTGGCCCACCGGTTCAACCACAGGTACGGCCAGACGTTCGTGCCCCCGCAGCCGTACATCCTGGCCGACGTGGCCAAGATCTACGACCTGCAGGACCCGACGGCGAAGATGAGCAAGTCGTCCTCGTCGCCGCAGGGCATCATCGACGTCCTGGACGACCCGGCCGCGATCCGCAAGAAGATCGCGCGCGCGGTCACCGACCCGGGCTCCGAGGTCCGCGCCGACCCGGACGCCAAGCCGGGCGTGACCAACCTGCTGCGGATCTACTCGGCGCTGTCCGGCGCGCCGGTGGCCACCCTGGAGGCCAAGTACCAGGGCGTGGGCTACGGCGGGTTCAAGAAGGACCTGGCCGAAGTGGTCGTGGCCAGCTTCGCCCCGATCAGGGAGCGGACCGAGCAGATACTCGCCGACGAGGCCGGGCTCGACCGGCTGCTCGCCGACGGCGCCGCCCGAGCGCGCGCCGTCGCCGGGCAGACCATGGCGGCCGCCCGCGACCGCATCGGCCTGCTCAAGCCGGCCAGCTAGCACCGGCCTCCCGCTCTCCTCGTGGGTCGTCCGGGGCCCCGGAGTTAACCTGGGCACATGGAACGCACGTCCGAGTCCGGACTTCCCATCGATCCCGTTTACGACGAGAGCAAGCTTACGGATTTCCGGCCCGAAGAGAAGCTCGGCAGGCCGGGAGAGTATCCATTTACTCGCGGAGTGTATCCGCGAATGTACGTCGACCGGCCCTGGACGATGCGCCAGTACGCCGGGTTCGCCACCGCCCAGGAGTCCAACCGCCGTTATCACGAGCTGATCGAGGCCGGCACCACCGGGCTCTCGGTCGCCTTCGACCTGCCCACCCAGATGGGCTACGACTCCGACGCCAAGGTCGCGCACGGCGAGGTGGGCAAGGTCGGCGTGGCCATCGACACGGTCGGCGACATGCGCACGCTGTTCCAGGGCATCCCGCTGGATGAGGTGTCCACGTCGATGACGATCAACGCGCCCGCCGCGGTGCTGCTGCTGATGTACCAGGCGGTCGGCGAGGAGCAGGGCGTGCCCCCGGGCAAGCTGACCGGCACGATCCAGAACGACGTGCTCAAGGAGTACATCGCCCGCGGCACCTATATCTACCCGCCCCGCCCGTCGCTGCGCCTGGTCGCGGACACCTTCGCCTACTGCCGTGCCGAGCTGCCCCGGTGGAACACGATCTCCATCTCCGGGTACCACATGGCCGAGGCGGGCGCGACGCCGGTGCAGGAGATCGCGTTCACGCTGGCCAACGCCAAGGAGTACGTCAGGGCCGCCCTGGCGGCCGGGCTCAAGATCGATGACTTCGCCCCCCGGCTCTCGTTCTTCTTCGTGGCGCGCACCACGCTGCTGGAGGAGGTCGCGAAGTTCCGCGCGGCCAGGCGGCTGTGGGCCGGCATCATGAAGAACGAGTTCAAGGCCGAAGATCCCCGGTCGCAGATGCTGCGTTTCCACACCCAGACGGCGGGCGTGCAGCTCACCGCGCAGCAGCCCGAGGTGAACCTGGTCCGGGTGAGCCTGCAGGCGCTGGCGGCGGTGCTGGGCGGGACCCAGTCGCTGCACACCAACTCCTTCGACGAGGCGCTCGCGCTGCCCAGCGCCAAGGCGGCCCGGCTGGCGCTGCGCACCCAGCAGGTGATCGCCTACGAGAGCGACCTGACCGAGACGGTGGATCCGTTCGCGGGCTCCTACGCGATCGAGTCGATGACCGATGAGATCGAGGCGGCCGCCGCCAGCCTGATGGACCGCATCGAGGAGATGGGCGGGGCGGCCGCGGCCATCGAGCACGGATTCCAGAAGGCCGAGATCGAGGGCGCGGCGTACCAGGTGGCGCGGGAAATCGACGAGGGCGAACGTATTGTCGTGGGCGTAAACAAATTCGCCGCCGCCGATGCCGAGGAGCCCTATCAGCCGCTGCGCGTCGACCCCGCCATCGAGGCCGAGCAGGCGGCCCGGCTGGCCCGGCTGCGCGAGACGCGGGACCAGGCCGGCACCGACCGCGCGATTTCCGAACTCAAAGCGGCCGCCGAGGGCGCCGGAAACGTCCTCTACCCGCTCCGCGACGCGCTGCGCGCCGACGCCACCCTGGGTGAGATCTGCGACGCGCTGCGGGACGTCTGGGGCGAGTATCAGCCCGGGGAAATCTGATCCCTTGACAATTCCGGGCACCGAGGCACCAAGGCAGGGTGCCGAGGCACTGAGGTATGGAGGCCGGAGGATGGCTATCGAGTGGAATCCTTCCCGCGGCGCGACGCTCGGCGTCGAATGGGAGGTGCAGCTGATCGACGGCGACACCAAGCTGCTGCGCCAGGAGGCGGGCAAGCTGCTCGACGCGCTGCCGATCCTCAGCGACACGGGGGAGCACCCCCGGATCCGCCACGAGCTGATGCAGTCCACTCTTGAGCTGGTCACCGGTATTTGCAGTACGGTATCTGAGGCAAAGGACGACCTGGCCAGAACGATCACCGAACTCCAGCGGATGACGGCGGAGCACGGTATCCTATTGGCGTGCGCCGGGACCCACCCGGTGAGTGACTGGCGAGACGCGACCATGGCGCCTATCCAGCGCTATGCGGAGCTTGTCGAGCAGATGCAGTGGCTTGCCCGCCGGATTCAAACCTTCGGCGTGCACGTCCATGTGGGGATCCGGGACGGGAGCAAGGCGATTCCGATCGTCAATGCCCTGTCCGCTTACCTTCCGCATTTCCTCGCCATTACCGCGTCGAGCCCGTTCTGGTGCGGGTACGACACCGGGCTTGCCTCCAGCAGGTCGGTGACATTCGGTGCACTGCCGACAGCGGGTCCGCCGCACCGGCTGACGAACTGGAAGCAGTTCGAGGACTACATGGATACCCTGCTGCGCGCGGGGACGATCCGCAGCATCAAGGAGGTCTGGTGGGACATCCGGCCGCACCCGGACTTCGGCACCGTCGAGATTCGCATGTCCGACGGCGTCCCGACGCTGCGCGAGGTGGGCATGGTGGCGGCGCTCTCGCAGTGCCTGGTTCAGCTCTTCGACACCCAGCTGGACCGCGGCTACATGCTGCCCTGCCCGTCGACCTGGGTGGTCAAGGACAACAAGTGGCGCGCGACGCGGTACGGGCTGGACGCGATCGTGATCACTGATGAGGCCGGCGCCACCGCGCCGCTGCGGGATGAGCTATATGAGTTGCTCGCCGAGCTCGAACCGGTAGCCTCGAAGCTAGGCTGCCAGGACGAGCTCTCGGTGGCCTCAGAAGTGCTCGAACATGGCGCCTCTTACGAACGGCAGCGAGCCGTCTACGCGCAAACCGGGGATCTCAGCAGCGTAGTAGACGCCCTCGTTACCGAGTTCGCTGAAGACAGATTCTGCACGCACGGGGATGGTGGGCATGGCCGACAATGAGCACGGCAGTGATGAGCACGGCAATGATCTGCTCGCGGAGCTGGACGCGTTCCTCGCCGAGCACGAGGCGGAGCTGATCGAGTTCCGCCGGGATCTGCACGCTCATCCGGAGCTGGCCTTCAACGAGCACCGCACCACCCGCCGGGTCGCGCTGCGCCTGGCCGCGGCGGGCCTGCGCCCGGTGATCCTGCCCAAGGGCACCGGCATGCTCGTGGACATCGGCTCCGAGCAGGTTCCTTATACCGAGCGGCCCATCGTCGCGCTCCGGGCGGATCTCGACGCGCTGCCGATGCAGGACGACAAGGACGTCCCGTACCGCTCCACCGTGCCGAACGTCTGCCACGCCTGCGGCCATGACGTGCACACCACCGTGCTGCTCGGGGCCGGCCTGTTCCTGGCCGGGCAGGCGGCCGCCGGCGTGCTGCCCGGGCGGGTCAGGCTCATCTTCCAGCCTGCCGAGGAGTCGGCCGGCGGCGCGCTCGACGTGCTCGCAGCCGGCGGCATCGCGTCGGTCGGCCGGATCTTCGCGCTGCACTGCGACCCCAGGCTCGACGCGGGCCAGCTCGGCGTGCGCTCGGGCGCGATCACCGCGGCCTGCGACAAGATCGAGGTGCGGGTGTCCGGGCCCGGCGGGCACACCGCCCGGCCGCACCTGACCGCGGACCTGGTCTACGCGCTCGGCAAGATCCTCACCGAGGTCCCCGCGGCGCTGTCCCGGCGGGTCGACCCGCGGTCCAGCCTCAGCCTGGTCTGGGGCCGGGTCAGCGCGGGCACCGTGGCCAACGCGATCCCCGACGAGGGGGTGGCCGAGGGCACCATCCGCTGCCTCGACGACGAAGCCTGGCACTCCGCGCCGGACCTGCTCAAGGGGCTCGTCGACTCGGTCGCCCAGTCGTACGGCGTGAACGCCGAGGTCAGCTACCAGCGCTACGTGCCGCCCACGGTCAACGACCAGGCCAGCGCGGCCATGATCTCCGCTGCCGCGCTCGACGTGCTCGGCGCGGGCTCGGTCGTGCAGACGCCGCAGAGCCTGGGCGGCGAGGACTTCGCCTGGTATCTGGAGTCCCTCCCCGGCGCGCTGGCCCGGCTCGGCACCCGGGTGCCCGGCTCGGTCGTCTCGCACGACATCCACCAGCCGACGTTCGACGTGGACGAGCGCGCCATCGGCGTCGGGGTCCGGGTGATGTCCGCCACGGCGATCACCGCACTGTGGGACGACGGCGCGATCGTCGCCCAGCCCCTGCCGGGCGTGACCGGAGCGTAATCCTCACAGCGTTACCCTGAGCGGGTGGAAAAGCCGCTGACGTTCCGCTCGCCGATCGCGGTCGTCGTCTGGATCGTGGTCCTGCTGTTCGTCGTCGGCAACTGGGTCGACCTGGCCGTCCAGGGCCGGGACCACCTGTCCGCGGTCGCGGCGGCCGTCCTGCTGCTGGGCGCCGGCGTCGCCTACGTCACCGCGCAGCGGCCGCGGATCATCGCCGACGACGCTGGGGTGACGGTCTGCAATCCGCTGCGCGATCACCGGATCGGCTGGGCGGGCGTGGCCGAGATCGACCTGGTCGACCTGCTCCGGGTGCACTGCGCCTGGGGCGGCCCGCCGGGTGCGGCCCCGGCCGACCGGGACCACCACAAGACCATCAGCGCCTGGGCCATCCACTACTCGCGGCGGCGCCAGCTCGCCGCCGAGGTCAAGGCGCGCCGGACTTCCCGGCGTTCCGCCGTGGGTCTCCCCGGCGGCCTCGGCGGCCGCAGCCTGCCCTATGGCAGCGCCCCCTATGGCAGCTCCGCCCCGAGGACTGACCACACCTCCGCCGAGGCCGACGCCGAGCGGATCGTCAGGCTGCTGCAAGACCGCGCCACCGCCGCCCGCGCCGAAGCCGTCTGGGCCGGCAGCACGGCCGAGGGCGCCGCCGACACGGCCCCCGCCGGTGCCGCCCCCGCCGCCGACACGACCCCCGCCGCCGACACGACCCCCGCCGCAACCACCACTGTCGCCGCCTCCGGCCGGGCCGAACCCCTCACCAGCACCTGGAGCCGCCGCGCCCTCGCCGCCCTGCTCATCCCGGCGCTGATCCTGCTGATCGTCGTCCTGCTCTGACGCTACGGCCCGGGGGAGGGCCAGGGGCTCTCGTACCAGGGGTTCGAGTCGCCCATCTTGGCGCAGGGCAGGGCCCGCAGCGCCCCGACGTAGTCGGCCGGAGCGCCGGCCCGCTCGGCCGAGTCGGCCAGGATGCCGATGCTCCGCGCCGACGGCAGGCCGCCCTCGTAGAAGTTGAGCACGTACAGCCAGGCCAGCATGTCGCCGTCGAGGGTCTCGGCCCGGACCTTGGCCTTGCGGTAGTAACCGAGAGAGACACCGTCCCAGTTGTCGAGTTCCTTCTCGTCGCCCTCGGACACGTCGTAGAGGGCGACGAAGACCCGGGAGCCCGGATCCTCGACCACGGTCGCGAGGGCGCCGTCCCAGCCGATGTCCTCCCCGCCGAACGCCAGCCGCCAGCCCTCCAGCCACCCGGTTCCGCGCTGCGGCGAATGCGGGCAGCGCAGCAGCATCTGTGCCGGGTCCATGTTGCTGCCGTAGGCCGCGTACAGTGCCACGGGGGCAAGCGTACGGTGTCAGGTGGCCGGAGGAAGCGCATTGCCCTGCCCCTGATACCCCCCTGATACCTGAAAGCGACCAATCCACCGGGGAGAATTACCCACCGTGACCCTGCCACGCCAGAGAATCGCGATCCTCGGCGGCGGCCCCGGCGGCTACGAGGCCGCCCTCGTGGCCGCCCAGCTCGGCGCCGACGTCACCGTCGTCGATTCCGACGGGCTCGGTGGCGCCTGCGTGCTCACCGACTGCGTGCCCTCCAAGTCCCTCATCGAGACCTCCAACGCGATGACGCTGCTCAACCGGAGTTCCGGCCTCGGCATCGCCAGCGGCGGCCTGCACACGGTCAACGCCGTGCGGCTGTACCAGCGGATCACCGACCTGGCCCGGGCCCAGTCCCGCGACATCACCGCCCGGATCGCCGCCGAGGACATCACGGTGATCAAGGGGCACGGCCGCCTGGACGGCCCGGGCGCGGTCCGGGCGGGTGACGAGGAGATCAGGGCGGACGCGA
>Ga0335069_10015260_pt1 | contig 10739 bp, 9 predicted proteins | sample Lox_Sample_11_FD_206714 | JGI IMG/M metagenome (GOLD analysis project Ga0335069, IMG submission 206714) | Soil microbial communities from Loxahatchee National Wildlife Refuge, Florida, United States - Lox_Sample_1.1 | ecosystem: Environmental > Terrestrial > Soil > Wetlands | place: USA: Florida... | reverse complement strand
GATCCACTTTGGCGATCGAGTTCCCGGCAGCACTGCTTCAGGCGCCGATGTTCGATCCCCATGCCGATCCTGCGGTGAACTATGGTGCAATTGGGGCATTCATCGGACACGAGATCACGCACGGCTTTGACGATCAAGGGCGCAAGATCGACGCCGTCGGACGTTTGCGCGATTGGTGGACGGCCGACGATGCGATCGAGTTCGAACGGCGAGCCGCAGTTCTCGGGGCGCAGTATGCGGCCTACCAACCACTCCCCGGTCTGTTCGTGGACTCTGCCGCCACGATGGGCGAGAACATCGCCGACCTCGGCGGTGTCAATGTTGCTTTCGATGCCTACCGCATTAGTCTGCATGGCAATCCTGCGCCAGTCATCGACGGGCTGACCGGAGAGCAGCGCTTCTTTCTAAGCTGGGCTCAGGCCTGGCGTGGGAAGCTGACTGACGAAGCGACCGCAAAACTGGTCAAAGGAGACGAACACGCACCTCGCAATTTGCGCGTGAATGGCGTCGTACGCAATATTGACGCGTGGTACAGCGCGTTTGGTGTCGGCGACGGAGCAAAGCTCTACCTCCCAGTTGGTGCCCGAGCGCGTATTTGGTGACGAACCTGATTTCACGTGACGCGATGCAGCCGAAATTGTGCGTCAACCACTCTGACCCGCGAGTTCGAGAATGCGTCGTCATGTTTCGCGTCGAGAACGGAACGCGGCTCATCAGATTGAAACTGGCGTACGACTACGGCGTAAAGGCCCTTTAATCTGGCCTGAATACGACGCCCAGCCGGGGACGATAGTCTTGACCGGCGCGCCGAGTTCGCGGTGGCCGCCGCGCCGATCCCCGGCGGCATGCGAATTCGGCGGGACATCTCGAAGCAGGAAACGTCGCCCGCGACCGCGACGGTTTGGCAATTTGCGCATCGGCGGCGCGAGGCTGAATAACTGCGTTGGAACGCGTCGACGGTCGGTTTGAGTTCGAACGTAAATCGTTCCTTCGAACCGCCGCTGACAACTTGTACTGAATCGGCGGAGTACAAATCGCAACTATTTGATTTTATTTATTTTTCTGGCGGAGACGGACGGATTCGAACCGTCGACACGAGTTTTTGCTCATGTGCTCCCTTAGCAGGGGAGTGCCTTCGACCACTCGGCCACGTCTCCGGTCCTGAACCGGTGGGTCGGCGCCGGAGCGCCAACCGTCAAAGCAAGCTTTACTGCGATCGGGGAGCGCACCCGCTCGGGCCGCAACCCCCGGTCACCCCGACGACCCGAGAAAAAAATACGACGCGAGCCGGTCGACAAGTCTAGTTGCGCCGCACACCACGGTCAACGCGCCCCGCGGCGCCGGCCTCAGGCGACTGCGTGGTCGAGCCCGAAGGCCCGATGCAGCGCCCGCACCGCAAGTTCCATGTACTTGTCGTCGACCACGACCGAGATCTTGATTTCGCTCGTCGAGATCATCTGAATGTTGATCCCTTCCTCCGAAAGCGTCTTGAACATCAGGCTCGCGATGCCGACATGCGAGCGCATCCCGATACCGACGACCGACACCTTGCAGATCTTCGGATCGCCGACGATCTGCGCCGCGCCGACGCTCGCCTTCACCTTCGAGTTCAGGACGTCCATCGCCTTCGCGTACTCGTTCCGGTGCACCGTGAACGAGAAGTCGGTCGTGCCCTCGACGCTGGTGTTCTGGATGATCATGTCCACGTCGATGTTCGCGTCGGCGACCTGGCCCAGGATCTGGAAGGCGATCCCGGGCCGATCGGGCACGCGCGTCAGCGTGATCTTGGCCTCGTCGCGCGAGAACGCGATGCCGGAAATGACCGCCTGTTCCATCTTGGTGTCTTCCTCGAACGTGATCAGGGTGCCCGAATCCGCTTCTTCGGCAAGCGGCAGCAGCGCGTCCGTCATGCTGGAGAGCACGCGCAATCGGACGCGGTACTTGCCGGCGAACTCGACCGAGCGGATCTGCAGGACCTTCGATCCGAGGCTCGCCATCTCCAGCATTTCCTCGAACGTGATCGTGCGCAGCCGGCGCGCCTCGGCGACGATCCGCGGATCGGTCGTGTAGACGCCGTCGACGTCGGTGTAGATCAGGCACTCGTCGGCCTTCAGCGCCGCGGCCAGCGCGACGGCCGAGGTGTCGGAGCCGCCGCGACCCAGGGTCGTGATGTTCCCTTCCTCGTCCTGGCCCTGGAACCCGGCGACGACGACGACGCGTCCCGCATCCAGGTCGCGTCGGATGTTCTGCTCGTCGATCGACAGGATGCGCGCCTTGGTGAAGGCGCTGTCGGTCCGCACGCGGACCTGCGCGCCGGTGTAGCTGCGCGCGTCGACGCCGATTGCCTTCAGGGCCATCGCGACGAGCCCGATCGTCACCTGCTCGCCGGTCGCGGCGATGACGTCGAGCTCGCGCGGGTCCGGCTCCTTCTGCAGTTCCTTTGCCAGCGCGATCAGGCGGTTCGTCTCGCCGCTCATCGCCGACACGACGACGACGAGCTGGTGGCCGGCGCGCGACCATTTTGCGATCCGCTGCGCGACCTGCCGGATGCGCTCCGGCGAGCCCACCGAGGTCCCGCCGTACTTTTGAACGATGAGCGCCATGGCAGCGCGATTCCCGACGAGCAAAACCGCGGATTATATAAGGCCGCCGTGGAGGCCCTGCCCGGCCTCGTCGGCCATCCATTCGAGGCGGACGCGCCGCCCGCCGGAGCCGACCCGACGCGCATCGGCGCCTACACCGGCCACGTAGAGCAGGTCCGGACCGGCCCAGACGAGCGGCAGCGCGCGGCGCGCCGGTGCCGCGACGCCGCACTCCTGGTAGACCTGCTTCAGCGTCTTCGACGGCCGCGCCGGATGCGGCTTGAAGCGCTCGCCCCCATGCCGCCCGCGGACTTCGAGTTCTGCGCCGCGCAGCCAGTCGGCATCGAACCCCTGCCCTTGCGTCGAAATGAAGCGCAGGCGTCCGGACCATCCCGGCACCGCGATTTCCGCTTCGCCGTCCCAGCGCAGGCGTGCCGTGTCCGGCGCCGGCGCGACCACGTCACGGGCGGTACGCAGGTGCCGCGCATCCCGCCGCTCGACGCGCAACACGCCGTGGGCGCACAGGATCGTCGCGTCACCCAAGTCGACCCGCTGCGCGGCGCGCAACGGCGCAGCGAGGAGCGCGTCGATCGCGCCCTGCAGCCGCCCGCGCGCGGGCGCCTCGAAGCCGGCGCGCGCAAGCCAGGCCCGCAGCACGTGGGCGCGCCGCCCTTCGGCAAGGGCGCGCCACGGCGCAAGGCGCAGGCTGGCGGCGCCGGCGTCGGCCGCGCAACGAAGGAGATCCTCGAGCGCGACATCGTTCAGCGTGGCCGCCATTTCGGCGACGAGATCGATCGAGCGCGCGGCGGCGCGCCGAAAACCGCGGCGAATGCCGGCCAACGTCGGAAGGACCTCGTGACGCAACGCGCTCCGGTCGACCTCGATCGAGCGATTCGAGGGATCCTCGATCCACGAGAGCCGGTGGCGTCGCGCAAAAGCCTCGATCGACGAACGCTCCACGTCCAACAGCGGGCGCAGCAGCCTCGTTCCTGCCGGCAGCCCGGGGTCCAGGGGACGGCACGGCGAGGGGCCGGCGAGACCCTGGGGCCCGGCACCGCGCAGCCACTGCAACAGGAAGCCTTCGATGCGGTCGTCGGCATGGTGCGCGGTCATCACGGCGTCGAAGCCCTGCTGCCGCGCGACGTCGGCCAGCGCCGTGTAGCGGGCGCGGCGGGCCGCGTCCTCGGTCCCGCGCCCGGAACGGACGACGCGGACCCGGCGCAGGATGAATTCGAGGTGGCGGGACGCGCAGTGGCTCCGAGCATGTTCCGCCCACGCATCGGCCTGCGGGAGCAGCCCGTGGTGGACGTGGATCGCGGCCAGGCGGCCGATGGGGGACCCGCGACGCGCGCGCGCGAGGGTGGCGAGTTCCAGCAGGACGGTGGAGTCGCAGCCGCCGCTGAAAGCCACGGCGAGCGAGAGCTTCGCCGGTTCCACCGCGGCGTTGCCCTGCCCCGCGCGCTGCTGCGACGAGACGGCAAAACGGGGATCCGCCGGAGCCTGCGCCAGCCGACGCAAGGCCTGGGAGAATGCGGCGAGCAGCGGCGCGTCGGCGTTGGCGGCGCGCGCCGCCCGCGGGGCCTCAGCCTTCCTCGACGCCGGTTTCCTTGAACTTGCCATAGGCGAGAAGCCGCGTGTGGCGGGCCGCCAGCAGCTCGCGCGGCTTCATGTCCTGGAATTGCCGCAGGCTGTCGCCAAGCGCCCGCTTGAGCATCACCGACATCTGCTTCGGATCGCGGTGTGCGCCACCGAGCGGCTCGGAGACGATCTTGTCGATCAGGCCCAGGGCCTTCAGGCGATGCGCCGTCAGTCCGAGCGCCTCGGCCGCGTCGGCGGCGCGGTCGGCGCTCTTCCAGAGGATCGAGGCGCAACCCTCCGGCGAAATCACCGAATACGTCGCGAACTGCAGCATCAGCACGGTATCGGCGACCGCGATCGCCAGCGCGCCGCCGGATCCGCCCTCGCCGATGATTGTCGTGACGATCGGGACCCTGAGCTGCGACATCACGTACAGGTTGTGCCCGATCGCCTCCGACTGCCCGCGCTCCTCCGCATCGACGCCCGGATAGGCGCCCGGCGTGTCGACGAACGTGAAGATCGGCAGGCCGAACTTCTCCGCGAGCTGCATCAGGCGGAGCGCCTTGCGATAGCCCTCGGGCTTCGGCATCCCGAAGTTGCGCAGCGCCCGCTCCTTCGTGTCGCGTCCCTTCTGGTGCCCGATCACCATCACCGCCTGGCCGTTGAACCGGGCCAGCCCGCCGACGATCGACAGGTCATCGGAGAACGAGCGATCGCCGTGGAGCTCGTGGAAGTCGGTGAAGATGTCGCCGACATAGTCGAGCGTGTACGGCCGCTGCGGATGCCGCGCGAGCAGCGCGACCTGCCATGGCGTGAGCTTGGCGTAGATCTCCTTCAGCAGCGCCTGCGCCTTCACCTCGAGGCGCGAGATCTCCTCGGTAATGTCGACGGCGGAGTCGTCCTGGACGAAGCGCAACTCCTCGATCTTGGCTTCCAGGTCGGCAATCGGCTGCTCGAACTCGAGATAGGTTGTCTTCACGATGGCAACCACCCTAGATGACTCAATATTCGACCGGAACGGGGTCCAGGCTGCGCCACAGGTACCACGTTGCGACGCTGCGGTACGGCGCCCAGCGCTGCCCCAGCGTCGCCACCCGCGCGCGGCCGGCACGTGCCAGCAGCTCTTCGACGGGATCGCCGTCGAAGTAATGGCGGCTCACCGCCTTCAGCAACCCGAGATCGTCGAGCGGCAGGACATCCGGGCGCATCAGGTTGAAGATCAGGAACATCTCGGCCGTCCAGCGGCCGATGCCCCGGATGTCGGTCAGACAGGTTATCACTTCCTCGTCGGGCATCGCGGCCAGCCGCGCCGGCTCGACGCGACCGGAGGCGAAGTGGCGGGCGAGGTCGCGCAGGTACTCGACCTTGCGATCCGACAGGCCGCAGCGGCGCAGTGTCGCGGCGCGGCGGCGCAGCAGCGCATCCGGCGTCATCTGCACGCAGGTGCCATGCAGCCGGCCCCAGATGGCATCGGCGGCCTTCACGGAGATCTGCTGGCCCACGATCGAGCGCACCAGCGTATGGAACGCGTCACCGCGCGAAGTGATCGCGACGCGCGGGTGGCGCCGCATGATCGCCGCCAGGGTCGGGTCGGACCGCGCGAGGTGGCGGCGCGCCTGCGCCCAGTACGCGGGCCGCGCGCGCGCGGCCGTCAGGCCCGTCGCCACGTCGTGCCCCCCGGGCCATCCTCGAGGATGATCCCGCGCCCGGTGAGCTCGGTGCGCAGCGCATCGGCCGTCGCGAAGTCGCGTGCCTTCTTCGCGGCCGCGCGACGGGCGATCAGGTCCTCGATGTCGGCCGCCTCGGCGCCGCCGGTCGCCGCCGGACCGTTGCCGCCGCGCCGCAGGTATTCCACCGGATCGCGCTGCAGCAGGCCCAGCACGCCGCCGAGCGCCTTGAGTTGCGCGGCCTGCGCCGGCGAATGCGTGCGGTTGACCTCGCTCGCGAGTTCGAACAACACCGCCGTCGCGAGCGCGGTGTTGAAGTCCTCGTCCATCGCGGCGGCGAATTTCGCCGCGTGCGGCTCGTTCCAGTCGATCGCGGCCGCCGGCTCGGCGGGCGGCGAATCGCGCAGCGCCGTGTAAAGCCTCAGCAGCGCGGTGCGCGCCTCGATGACCTGGTCGGGCGAGAACGAGATCTGGCTGCGGTACTGCGACCGGATCAGGAAGAAGCGCAGGACCTCGCCGTCGTAGTGCTCCAGCGCCTTGCGGATCGTCACGAAGTTGTCGAGCGACTTCGACATCTTGTCATGCCCGACGCGCAGCGCGCCGCAATGCATCCACGTCGTCGCGAACGTGCCGCCGAATGCGCCTTCGCTCTGCGCGATCTCGTTCTCGTGGTGCGGGAAGATCAGGTCGGGTCCGCCACCATGGATGTCGAAGTGGCGACCGAGGATTTCGGTCGACATCGCGGAGCATTCGATGTGCCAGCCGGGCCGCCCGTCGCCCCAATGCGATGCCCACGACGGTTCGCCGGCCTTCGCGCGCTTCCACAGCACGAAGTCGAGCGGGTCGCGTTTGGTGGCGCCGACCGCGACGCGTTCGCCGGCGCGCAGGTCTTCCAGCGACTTGCGCGACAGCTTGCCGTAGTCGGGGAAGCGACGGACCGCGAAGTTCACGTCGCCGTCGTTGTCCTGGTAGGCCAGCCCCTTTTCTTGCAGCAGGCCGATCAGGTCGAGCATCTGCGGAATGAACTGCGTCGCGCGCGGCTCGACGTCGGGGGGCTGGCAGCCGAGGGCGGCGAAGTCCTCGTGCATCGCCTTGACGAAGACCTCGGTCAGCTCGCCGATCGAGACACCGCGCTCGGCAGCACGCTTGATGATCTTGTCGTCGATATCCGTGATGTTGCGGACGTACGTCAGCTGGTAGCCACGCAACCGCAGCCAGCGCTGCACGACGTCGAACGTCAGGATCAGCCGGGCGTGCCCCAGGTGGCAGTAGTCGTAGGTCGTGATGCCGCAGACATAAAGGCCGATCTTGCCCGGCTGCAGCGTCTGGAGCGGCTGTTCGCGGCGCGCTAGCGTGTTGTAGATCGTGATCGTCATGGCGCGGCGGGTCCCCGGCGGGTGGCAGGTCGGCGTCCCGATCCGCCTCGCTTCGGATCGCCGCGCCGCCTGGAGGCGGCCGCGACGCCCGAGGCGAAAGATCCCGCAGACAAGTTCATTGGTAGACTGGGCCGATGAGTATAAGGCTCCCGTGCCCGCCCCTGCCCGCTCCGGTGCCACGCGCCGCCCGGATAGCGCGACCGGCCGCACGACGATGACGCCGGCACGCGGTTCTCTCGCCCTCATTGCACGCGCCGCCGGCGGTCGGGTGCTTGCCGCTGCGCTGGCCCTGTGCGTCGCGACGGCCGCGCGCGCGCAATCCTCGGTCCTGGTCCCGGAGCCGCAGTCGGAAGCCGCGGAAGTCGCCAAGCTGATGCGGTCGGGGCAGGAGGCGAAGGCGCTGGAACGAGCCGAAACGGTCATCCGGGCGCAGCCTCGCAACCTTCAGGTGCGGTTCATGCGGGCCGTGATGCTCGGCGACCTGGACCGCCGCGACGAAGCCATTGCGGAGTACGAGAAACTGACGCAGGAATACCCGGAGCTCCCGGAGCCCTACAACAACCTCGCGGTCCTGCTGGCCGCGCAGGGCAAGCTCACGCAGGCGGAGGCACTGCTGCAACACGCGCTCGTCGCGCAGCCGGACTATGCGACGGCCTACGAGAACCTGGGCGACGTCCACTTGGCGCGCGCCGTCGATGCCTACGAGCGCGCCGCGCGCCACGATGCCGGCAATGCGGCCCTGAAGGCCAAGCTCGACGCGACGCGCGCGCTGCTCGCGAAGCTGCGCCCTTCGCGCTGAAGGCGGCGTCCGGTCGCGTTCCGCGGTACGATGCATCGTTTATCCGGCAACCCTGCCAGCCGCCGACCTGCCAGCCGCCGACTGGGCTCGGCGCGGCCTGATCAAGCCCGATGAAAAAAACCTTCAGCACCCGACGCGCCGCCGGCGTACGTCCGTCCATCGACGCCGCGCGCCGCCGCCTCGGCGTGGCGGCGGCCGCTTCCATCGCAACCCTTGGCGCGCTTCCGCTAGGCGTGCTGCCGTTTGCCGCGCGGTCCGCCGAGAGCGCCGAGAGCGCCGCCGCCGTGCGGCCACGCGTCCGGTTCGAGACGTCGCTCGGCGCCTTCGTCGTCGAACTGCAGCCCGACAAGGCGCCGAAGTCGTGCGCCAACTTCCTGGACTACGCGAAGAGCGGTTTCTACGACGGCACCGTCTTCCACCGCGTGATCAAGGAGTTCATGATCCAGGGCGGCGGCTTCACGACCAACATGGTGCAGAAGCCGACGCGGCCGCCGATCGCCATCGAGAGCAACAATGGGCTGAAGAACGTACGTGGCGCGCTCGCGATGGCGCGCACCGGCGATCCGAATTCGGCGACGGCACAGTTCTTCGTCAACGTCGTCGACAATCCGTTCCTCGATTATCCCGGCCGCGACGGCTTCGGCTACGCGGTCTTCGGCTCGGTCGTCGAAGGCATGGACGTGGTGGACCGGATTCGCGACGTCGAGACCGCGAGCTTCGGTCCGTTCCGCGACGTGCCGAAGGCGCCGGTCGTCATCAAGTCGGCGCGCATCCTGAAGTAGCGCGCGCCGCGCCACCGCACTTCAACCAAACGCTTCCAGGGGATTCATAGATGGTCCGGCTGCATACGAACCACGGCACGATCACGCTCGAGCTGGACGCCGCGAAGGCGCCGAAGACGGTCGAGAACTTCCTTTCGTACGTGCGCAGCGGCCACTACGAGAACACGCTCTTCCACCGCGTCATCAACGGCTTCATGGTCCAGGGCGGCGGCTTCGAGAACGGGATGCGCCAGAAGCCGACCCAGTCGCCGGTCCAGAACGAGGCGGACAACGGGCTGCGCAACCAGCGCTACACGATCGCCATGGCGCGCACCTCGGACCCGCATTCGGCGACCGCGCAGTTCTTCATCAACGTCGCCGACAACCATTTCCTGAACCACACGGCGCCGAACGCGCAAGGCTGGGGCTACTGCGTGTTCGGCCGCGTCATCGAAGGATTCGACGTCGTCGATCGCATCAAGGACGTCCGCACGACGCGCCGCGGCATGCACGCGGACGTCCCGGAAGAAGACGTCGTGCTGCTGCGCGCCGAGGAAGTGCCCGACGTTGCCTGAGGCCGGCCAGCCGGGGGCGGCGCCGCCGGCGCCTGGCGCAGGTGGCGGTCCGGCGTTCGCCGAGCTCGAACTCGCCGACCCGGTCTTCATCTCCGACCTGCACCTGGCGTCCGCCGCGGAGGCGACGACGCAGGCTTTCCTGCGCTTCTGCACCGACATCGCGCCGGCCTATCGCGAATTGCTGGTCCTCGGCGACCTCTTCGAGTACTGGGCGGGCGACGACGACCGGGACAGCGAGATCGGTCGCGCCGTCGCCGCGGCGCTGGCCGGCGTCGCGGCAGGCGGCTGCCGCGTGCTCCTGATGCACGGCAACCGCGATTTCCTCATCGGCGCGCGCTATGCGCAGGCCTGCGGCGCGAGCCTCCTCGACGATCCGGTACGGGCGCGCGTTGCCGCCGCCGGTGGATCGCGCCGCGGGGCGTCGCTGCTGCTCGCCCATGGCGACCGTTACTGCACTCGGGACACGGCCTACCAGCGGTTCCGGACGCAGGTCCGGAACCCCGCTTGGCAGCAGCAGTTCCTGGCGCAGCCGCTGGCCGCACGGCATGCGCTGATCGGCAATGCGCGGGCGCAGAGCGAGGCCGGCAAGCGCGAGAAGGCGATGGAGATCATGGATGTCACGCCGGAGGCGGTCCTCGAGGACCTTAAGGCCGCCGGGGTCGCGACGATGATCCACGGCCATACGCACCGTCCGGGGCACTACGCCCTCGAGGGCGGCGCGGACCGCTGGGTGCTGCCGGACTGGGACCTCGGAGCGAATCCGCCGCGCGGCGGCTACCTGGACCTTCGCGGCGCACCCTGGACGTTCGCGCCGGTCCCCTGAGCGAGCCCGCGCGCCTTGGCGCGCCGTCCGCCGCGCGACCCGGCCCGCTCGAGCTTGCGCTCCACCATCGCGGCGAAAATCCCGCGCAGCAGCGCAACGTCCGCGGCCGACGGTTGCGCGCGCGCGAAAAGGCGCCGCAATCGCGCCATCGTGCGGCGCGGCGCCTGCGGGTCGAGGACGCCGAGCGCGACCAGACCGCGTTCCAGGTGCTCGTGCATGGCCTCGATGTCGCCGACCTTCGGCGGCGGTTCCTCGTCGAAGCGCGACGCGAGCGACGTCTCCGGCGAAACGGCCAGCTGTGCCATCCGGCACTCGTAGGCCGCCACCTGGACTGCCTGCGCGAGATTCAGGGACGCGAAGCGGGGGTCGGCCCGTATCGCGCAGCTGTAATGGCAGCGCTCGACATCGCGGTTGCCGAGCCCGGTGCGCTCGGTGCCGAAAACGAACGCGACGTCGCCACGGCCCGCCGCCAGGTGGTCGATCGCGAGGCGCGCCGCGGATCGGAGGTCGCGCAACGGCGGACCGTATTCGCGATCGTAGCCCGTCATCGCAAAGGACAGCGTGCAGTCGCCCAGCAC
>Ga0335069_10015255_pt1 | contig 10740 bp, 9 predicted proteins | sample Lox_Sample_11_FD_206714 | JGI IMG/M metagenome (GOLD analysis project Ga0335069, IMG submission 206714) | Soil microbial communities from Loxahatchee National Wildlife Refuge, Florida, United States - Lox_Sample_1.1 | ecosystem: Environmental > Terrestrial > Soil > Wetlands | place: USA: Florida... | reverse complement strand
TCGAATCCGAGGCCTGGATCACCTTCGAATTGATTTCATAGGCGCGCTGGGCGGTGATGAGATCGGTCATCTCGCTCACCATGTTGACGTTCGACTGCTCCAGGAAGAACTGCTGCATCTCGCCGAAGCCGATGTCGCCGGGATTGCCCACGGTCGGCGGGCCGGAGGCCTCGGTCTCGACCAGCAGGTTGTCGCCGTTCGCCTGCAGGCCGGCTTCGTTGATGAAGTTGGCGAGCTGGATCTGTCCCAGCAGCTGCGGGGCGACCTGGCCGTCGACGGTGGCCTCGACCTGGCCGTTGGCGTTGATGGTGAGCGAGGTCGCGTTGGTGGGCACGGTGATGGTCGGCTGGATGGTGAAGCCGTCGGCGGTCACGATCTCGCCGGTGTTGGAAAGCTTCAGGGCGCCGTCGCGGGTATAGGCGGTGGAGCCGTCGGGTAGCGTCACCTGCAGGAAGCCGCGGCCCTTGATCGCGATGTCGAGCTGGTTGTTGGTCGGGATCAGCGAACCCTGCTCGTTGATGCGATAGACCGAGACCGGCTTGACGCCGAGGCCGACCTGGACGCCGGCCGGGACGATGGTGCCGGAATCCGACGACTGGGTGCCGACCCGGCGGTATTCCTGGTAGAGCAGGTCCGAGAATTCCGCCCGGCTGCGCTTGAAGCCGGTGGTGGTGACGTTCGCGATGTTGTTCGCGATCACGTCGATGTTGAGCTGCTGGGCGGCCATGCCGGTCGCAGCGGTGGTGAGGGAGCGGATTGCCATGTTCTATTGCCCTTCCGGCTGCCGTCAGCTCGGGATGATGTAGTTGACGGCGCGGCGCATCCGGTCGTCCTCGCCGTCGAGGAACTTCTGCACCGCCTCGTAATTGCGCTGGACCCAGATCATCGCGGTCAGCTCCTTCACCGGCTGCACGTTGGATTGCTCGAGCATCCGCTGCACGATGTGCGGCTGCGCCACCTGGACCGGCGGCGCCGAGGTGTTGAACAGGATGCCTTCCTCGGGCTTCAGCTGATCGCGGTCCTGGAAATCGACGACGTCGAGCTTGCCGTAGACCACCTGGGCGTTGCCCTGCTGGGTGCGGTCGGCGGAGATCGAGCCGTCGGAGGCGATCTGCACCGGCCCGTCGTCGGGGTTGAGGGTCACGGGCGCGCCGCCCGCCAGCACCGGATAGCCGAGCTTGTTAACGAGCTGGCCGGCGGCGTTGAGCGTGAAGTGGCCGAGTCGGGTGTAGCGCGGACCGTTCGGGGTCTGCACCACGAAGAAGCCGCTGCCCTGGATCGCCATGTCGAGGTCGTTGCCGGTCGGGGTCATCGGCCCGGCGCTGAAGTCGCGCGCCGTGGCGAAGTCCTGCACATAGGCAAGCTTCTGCGGCAGCCCATAGGCCTGCGAACGAATCGGATAGGTGGTGAAGATCTCGCTTTCGGCCTTGAAGCCGGGCGTCGCCACGTTGGCGAGATTGTTCGCGACGACATCCATCTGCCGCACCAAGGCGGTCTGTCGCGACAGGGCGACGTAGGTCGGTGTCTCCATGGCGGCCCCCTTCTGGGTCCTCTCGCTTTCCGGCACTTCGACCGGTCCGGGTCGAGATATGCATTCGACGTGCCAACGATAATTGGCGCTGCTTCAAGGGCTTGCGGAATGGCGCCGGAGCGGTGCGGCCGGTGCGAACGGCGCACGCTCGCCTCGCGCCCGGCAGTTCTTGCCGCACTTCCGGCGGCGGCGCAGTGCTCTGCGAAGGCCGATTTCCGAGTGGTGCACGCGGCGTCGGCGCCGTGGAATCCACGTGCGCTTTTCACCAGATGTTAACCATCCCATTCATAAAGTCGGCCCCCGGAAGTCCTTCCTGACCGCGCGCGCGATCGCTCGGCACATCCTTGCGGTCGGCAGCGCGTCGAGGAAGGCGCTGGCGGCGGGATCGTGGTGCGGAGACCGATACGCAGGGCAGGGGCATTCCGATAACGCGAGTCGGGATCTTAGGGTCATCATCATGGCGGCAGCCGAAGAAGCAGCAGCACCTACCGAACAACCGAAGAAGCGGAAGCTGAGCGGGAAGCGGCTGGTCCTGTTCATCATCCTGCCGGTCCTGCTGCTGGGTGGCGGCGGGGCCGCGGCATACTTCCTGCTTCTGAAGAAGGCGCCGCCCGCCGCCGAGGACCAGGCGTCGGCCGACGGCAACGCCGACGCGGTGCCGGGTGTCTATGTGGAGATACCGAAGATCGAGGCCAATCTCGAATCGACCAGCAAGCGCGGCAACTACCTGAGCCTGTCGCTCTGGCTCGAAGTGAAGAACGAGGAGGAGTCGAAGAAGATCGACGGCGTCATGCCGCGGATCATCGACCAGTTCCAGGTCTACCTCCGCAGCCTCAGGATCGACGACCTGCAGGGTGCGGACGGCGTGCAGCGGATGCGCGACGAGCTCCTGATGCGGGCGCGCGCTGCGGCGAAGCCGATCGAGGTGAAGGACGTGCTGATTAAGGCGATGCTGGCCCAGTAGCAGGACCGGCGGACAGTGGAGTAGGGCATGGTGGCCGACGACAACGAGAACCCCTCGGACAATCCCGGCGAGGAAGAGCTCTCCGAAGAAGAGAAGGCCGCCGCGGCGGCCTGGGAGCAGATGGCCGGGGAGGGCGAGGAAGGCGGCGACGGTGCGGCCGGCGGCGACGGTCCGGTCTCCAACCGCGTCCTCGACCAGAGCGAGATCGACAGCCTGCTCGGCATCAGCGGCGGTGGCGGCGGCGCCGGCGAGAAGCCTTCCGGCATCCAGGCGATCCTCTCCAGCGCGCTCGTTTCCTACGAGCGCCTGCCGATGCTGGAGATCGTGTTCGACCGCCTGGTCCGCATGCTCTCGACCAGCCTCCGCAACTTCACCTCGGACAACGTCGAGGTCAGCCTCGACAACATCACCGCGATCCGGTTCGGCGACTACCTGAACTCGATCCCGCTGCCCGCCATGCTCGGCGTGTTCAAGGCCGAGGAATGGGACAACTACGGCCTGATCATGGTCGACAGCACGCTCACCTATTCGATCGTCGACGTGCTGCTCGGCGGTCGCCGAGGCACCGCCGCGATGCGGATCGAGGGCCGGCCCTACACCACGATCGAGCGCAACCTGGTCGAGCGCCTGATCGGCGTCGTCCTGAACGACTTGACCGCGACCTTCGATCCCCTGTCGCCGGTCACCTTCCGCTTCGAGCGGCTGGAGACCAATCCGCGTTTCGCCGCGATCGCCCGCGCCGCCAATGCCGCGGTGCTGGCGCGTCTCCGCGTCGATATGGAGGATCGCGGCGGCCGGATCGAGCTCCTGATCCCCTATGCGACGCTGGAGCCGGTGCGCGAGCTGCTGCTGCAGATGTTCATGGGCGAGAAGTTCGGCCGCGATTCGATCTGGGAGACCCACCTTTCCAGCGAGCTCTGGCAGACCGACGTGGAGATCGACGCGGTGCTGGACGAGCTGACCCTGCCGCTGGGCGAAGTGCTGAACTGGAAGCCCGGTTCGCGCCTCAACCTGGAATGCACGCCGGAATCGCTGATCGAACTCCGCTGCGGCGACGTCCAGCTGTTCAAGGGCCAGATGGGGCGGCGCTCCGGCAAGATCGCGGTCAAGATCTCGGACCGGCTGATGAAATGAGGTCGAAGTGACGGAGATCGGCCTCGCCGCCGACGGTCTGCTGATCGTCCTCCTGGCGGCGGCGATGATATCGGTCCATCGGCTGAACAAGCGGATGGCGGAGCTGCGCGACGGCCGCGCCGCGTTCGAGAAGCTGACCGCCGACCTCGCGGTCCAGACCAAGGCGGCGGCCGATGGATTGGCGGCGTTTCGCGGCAATGCCGAGACCCTGGGCAAGCAGCTCGAGGGCGGCGCCGAGCGCGGGCGCCAGGTGATCGCCGAGGTGCAGCACGTGTCCGACGATCTCCGGCTGCTGATCGGCCGCGCCGACCAGGCGTCGGCGCGCCTCGAGCAGTCGATCGCCGAGGCGCGGCGCAATGAATCCGTGATCGGCGCATCGCGGGATGGTCCCATCCAGGACCGTCCCGTCGCCGATCGCAAGCCCCAAGCCGCGCCGGCGCGGGGCGAACCGTCAACCCGCGGCGCGGAGACCGAGGTCTCCCCGGAAGCGGCGGCGTTTCTTTCGTCGCTCACCGGCATGCGCTAGCGGAAGGAGCGCGAAGACCATGGCCCGATTGAAGATCCGCCTGCTGCCGGCCCTGCTGGGGGCGATGGCGCTGCTCCTCTCGGTGAAGGTCGGCGAGATCTCGGTCTCGATCGGCACATCGACCGAGGCCCAAACCCAACCCGCACCGGCCCAGCAACCCGCGCCGACGCAACCGGCACCCGCGGCCCAAGCGCAGCCTGCGACCCAAGCACAGCCCGCACCCACCCAGCAAGCGGCGGCGCAGCCTCCGGCGCCGGGGACGCAACCGGCAACCGCGCAACCGGCGGCACAGCAACCCGCTTCCCCGCCGCCGGCGGGAGCGCCCGCAGCACAAGCCCCAGCAGGTCAAGCGCCAGCAGGTCAGGCCCCGGCGGGCCAGGCTCCTGCCGGCCAGCCGGCCGCGCCTCAACCGCCCGCCGGGCAGGCTGCCGCACCTGTCCCGGCGACGCCGGATTCCGCTGCGCGGGTCGATCCGTTCAACTACACGGACGAAGAGGTCGATGTCCTGCAGCAGCTCTCGAAGCGCCGCGCCGAGCTCGACGCCCGGGCGCGCGAGCTCGACGAGCGCGAGGCGCTGGTCGCTGCCGCCGAGCAGAAGATGGACCAGAAGATGGCCGAGTTGAAAGCCATGCAGTCCACGCTGCAGGATCTCCTGAAGCAGCGCAGCGCCGCCGAGGAGGCGCAGCTGCAGAGCCTGGTCAAGATCTACGAGAACATGAAGCCCAAGGCCGCCGCCGGCGTCTTCGAGGAGCTCGACATGGATATCCTGCTCGAGGTGGTCGCGCGGATGAAGGAACGGAAGGTGGCGCCGATCCTGGCGCTGATGACCCCGACCCGGGCGAAGGAGCTGACCTTCGAGCTGGCGCAGCGCCAGCAGCTCCCGGTTGCGCCCTAGAGGTTGCGCTCCAATGGTCGAGACCTACGGGGTCGCACGCCGACCGTTGCAGCCTAGGGTATAGCGTCGCACCCTGGGAATATCGTGATAAGACGGGGACCTGGCAACGAGCGCGAAGTGGCGGAATTGTCGTCGTTTAACCGGTACTTAACGATTACCGGTCTATTCAGATCACAGTGCGGAAGCCGTGGGCTGAAGAAGCCGAGAGGAATTTAAGATGTCGGTCGATATGCAAATGAACATCCTCATCGTCGATGACTACAAGACGATGCTACGGATCATCCGCAATCTCTTGAAGCAGCTCGGCTTCAACAACGTCGACGAGGCCACCGACGGCAGCATGGCGCTGCAAAAGCTGCGCGACAAGGAATACGGCCTGGTCATCTCCGACTGGAACATGGAGCCGATGACCGGCATCCAGCTGCTGCGCGAGGTCCGGGCCGACGCCAAGCTGAAGGCGCTGCCCTTCATCATGATCACCGCGGAATCGAAGACCGAGAACGTGATCGCGGCGAAGGAAGCCGGCGTCAACAACTACATCGTGAAGCCGTTCAACGCCGCGACGCTGAAGACCAAGCTCGCCTCGGTGATTGGCAACTTCTGATTCCCGGCCCCTCGGCCGGCAAAACGAACCCGGGAGATCCCAAATGTCTGGCGCGGTTCCCGCCGAACTGGTTGCGAAGCTGAGCGCGCTGAAGACGCGCATGCCCAGCTACACGAAGGACGAGATCCAGGACGTGGTCTCGGAGATGCTGGCGACCATGGAGGGCGACCTCTCCGAGATGAACCTGAAGCTCTATGCCGAGGTCGAGTCCCTGGCGCGCTACATCGTCACCGCGAAGAGCGAGATCGCCGCCCTCCGCCCCGACGAGATCATGAGCGAGCACCTGCCGAGCGCCACCGACGAGCTCGACGCCATCGTCGGCTCGACCGAGGAGGCGACCAACGGCATCCTGCAGGCGATGGAGAGCCTCGAGAGCCTGACCGGCGAGATGTCGCCGGAGCTGGCGGAGAAGGTCACCGACGCGGTCACCAAGGTCTATGAGTCCTGCAACTTCCAGGACATCACCGGCCAGCGCATCACCAAGGTGGTGAAGGCGCTGAAGCACATCGAATCCAAGGTCGACGCCCTGGTCGCCGCCTTCGGCGACGAGATCTCGAAGTACAAGGCGGCGCATCCCCAGGCCGAGCCCGCGGAGCAGCCGACCGAGGACCAGAAGCTCCTCAACGGCCCGCAGCTCCCCGACAATGCCTCGAAGCAGGACGACATCGACGCTCTTCTCGCGAGTTTCGACTAAGGGCGCGCGGTGACCGGCGCCCAGACAGCCGCTGCTGATACCGGGGATCCAGATGCCCATGCCGCACGCGCGGCGGAGTTGAAGCGCGCGGTCCCGAAGTGGATCGAGGTCGCTTCCGGGGGCCACCAGGGGCCGTCACGCAATCCGAGCCTGCCGACCCTGGTCGGCCTCTTCATCCTCATTCTCTGCTTCTTCGTGCTGCTGACCAGCATCTCGCTCCGCGACCAGGGGCGCGAGAAGTCGGTGATGACGAGCCTCGCGCGGACCTTCGCCGGCACGGGCACGGCGGCGCCCGCCGCGACCACCGTCGAGGCGGAGCAGAAGTCCCGCAAGATGCTGGGCGATCTCCAGGCCGAGCTCAATGCCGAGGTGCCGATGGTGAGCGGCGTCCCCGCCACCACCGCCGACGACTATGTTCTGAAGCTGCCGCGCGGCCTGGTATTCGCCGGCGACGGGCCGAAACTCGCCGCCGGCTTCCCGCATATCCTCTCCCAGGCGCTCACCGCTCTCAAGGTAGGCCCGACCGACTACGCCTATGAGGTCGAGGCGGTGGTCTCCGCGCCGCAGATCGACGACAAGGCGATCGCCGCCGGGACCGCGGTCGAAGGTGCCCTCCGCGACGCCGGCTTCGCCAACGCCGCCGCCATCGTCAGCCTCGAGCTCGGCAGCGGCGAGACCGTGGCGATCCATGTCCGGTTGCGCCCCAATGCGCGCCTTGCACCTTCTGATGGGGCTGCGCCATGAGCGCACCTGACCCACAGATGGATCTGATGGCGGCCATGCCGGTGCCGGTGGAGACGCCGCAGCCGCCCTGGCTGATGAGCTTCCTCGACTTCATGAGCTGCCTGCTCTGTTCCTTCGTGCTGCTCTATTCGCTGGTCGCGGTCGACCAGGAGAAGCTCGACCGGATCCTGGCCGGTGTTCCCGGCCGCCAGGTTACGCAGGCGATTCCGCCCAGCGCCGAGAAGCGCGCGATGGAGGCGGTGCCCCAGGCCGATGGCCGCAACACCGATTACCTGACCTCGCTCCTGAAGGCGAAGCTGGAGCACGAGCCCGCGCTGGTGAACGTCGTCGTCGAGGGGCAGGGGGACCGCGTGGTGTTGCATCTCGCCGCCAAGGACCTGCTCTCCGTGACGGCGTCCGGCGAGGAGCCGGGGCGCCAGTTGGTCTTCGCGCTGGCCGGCGCACTCTCGACCGTGCCGAACCGGGTCGCTGTCGAGGTCCGGCCGGATCGGCCCACCGAGTTCTCCGGCGGCCTCGGCTATGCGGTGAAGCTGGCGCAGCGTCTGGAAGCGGCGGGCGCCCCCGGGCCGATCATGCCTCGGGCGCGGCTGGCCTCGGCCGGCGAAGCCGCCGGCATCGACCTCGTCATCTTCGACAAGGCGCCGGAAGCTAATCCCTAAGGGGCGAGTCCCGGGCGGCGACTCGCCAGCTGCGTTCCGCTGGCGGTGGAGGCATCAAAGGGCTTCTCCCGCCAAAGACTTAGCACATCGATCGCGATATGATCCTGGCATGCGCCGTGCACCGATTCGGCGACAAGACCGAGAGTCGATGACCGAACCGCCGATCCGAGCCATCACCGCCGCCTGGCGAAGCGCGTTGATTGCCGTGCTTTGCCTGCTCGGCATTGCGCTCACGGCGGCGCCCGCTCTCGCGCAGACCGCGCCCGTCACCGCACGCGGCGGCGTGCACGAGGATTTCGGCCGCCTGGTGCTCGATTTCCCGCAGCCGGTCGGAACCGAGATCGTCGGCGAGGGACGGCATATCGAATTGAAGTTCGATCGCCCGGCCAATCTCGATCTCGGCGGCGCCCTCACCGAGCTGAAGAGCTACATCACCAAGGCGCGCCCCTCCGCCGACGGGCGCAGCCTGACGCTCGACTTCGCCGCGCCGGTCACCTGGCAGGCCTTCAACGACGGCAGCAAGCTCGCGCTCGACTTCGCCCTGGCCGACGATTCCACCCAGCAGCAGTTCGACCACGGTCCCGATTCCGCGACCGCCGAGCTCGCGGCCAAAGGCGCCGCCGCGGCGGAAGCCGCCGCACAGCCGCCGTCTCCGGTGCCGGTCCCGCTGCGCGCCGGCGAGCACGACGGCTTCTCGCGCCTCGCCTTCGACTGGCCGAAGGATGTCGCCTACACGGTCAGCCAATCCGGCGACCAGGCGGAGCTCAGCTTCGGCAGCCCGGCCGCGATCGATCTCTCGAAGGTCGCCGGTGACCTGCCGCCGCGCGTCGCCTCCATCAGCCAGGCGCCGAGCGCGAACGGCGTCGCGGTCAGGATCGCGCTGAAGCCCGGCATGCTGCTGCGCGACTTCCGCTCCGGCCGCACCGTCGTGCTCGACATCTACGACAGCAACGCCGCCAACATTCCCCCCCAAGCTCGGAACCAGCAAGCGCCCAACCAGCCAGTCCCGCAGGCTCAGGACAACGAGCTCCAGAACGTGCCGCCGGCGATCGGAGAGCCACCGGCGCCGGCCCTCGCATCGGCGGAGCCTGCCGCGCCGCAGCCGAAGCCGACGCAGGAGAGTGGCGCCGCCCAGGAACTGGCCGTGCCTGGTACGTCGGTGCCGAGCTCCGCGATCGCGGGCCCCGCGCCGAGCATCGCGGGCCTCGCGCCGCAGCTGCAGACCGCCATGCCGGAAGCGCCGGCCGCGGCAGCGCCAACGACCGCCAATGCCCCGAATGGCGGCGCCAAAGGGCCAGGCGTCGCCACGCCGGTGACCGCGACGCCGCCGGTCGCATTCCAGCCGCCGCGCTCGGCGCCGCCCGCGGTCCAGGTGAACGTGACTGCGCTGCCGCTGAAGGGCGGCGGCACGCTCTATTTCGACTGGCCGAAGCCGGTCGGGCTGGCGGTGTTCCGCCGCAACGATGCGCTCTGGCTGGTGTTCGACCGCCCGGGCAAGGGCGACTTGAAGGCGCTCGACAAGCTTGCGGATTCCATCGGCAAGGTCGAGCGCGTGGACTCGCCCTTCGCCTTCGCGCTGCGCCTGACCGGCGGCACCGCGGCCTCGCCGACGACCGCGACCGAGGGTGCCCGCTGGAAGATCACGCTGGCGCCCGGCGATGACGTGAAGCCGCTGCAGCCGCTGCAGCAGAAGCGCGAGACGCTGGCCGACGGCACCAGCCTCTACGTCCAGGCCATCGCCTCGGGCGCCAAGGTCGATCTCGTCGACCCCGCCGACCACGCCAAGCTTGCGGTGACGGCGGAGCAGCTCCCCGGCCTCGGCGTTGCCCGGGAATCCGACTGGCCGGACTTCAAGCTGCTGCCGAGCTATCAGGGCGTGGTCGTCGCTCTGTTGAACGACCGGCCGCAAGTGCAGGCCGGTCCGAACGGCGTCGTCATCACCGCGCCGACGCAGGCGACCCCGGCAACGCCCGCCGAAACGCCCGGCCCTACTCCGGCGGCAACGCCGGCGACGCCTGCCCCGGCCACGCCCACGCCCGATGCGCAGACTCCGCCGGCACAAGCGGCGCCCGCGGCGCAGGCGGCGCCGCAACCCGCAACACCGCCCGGCGGCGCGAAGGCGCCCAACGTCGTCAGCGGCCTCTTCGATCTTCCCGCCTGGCGCCGCGGCGGCGAGGCGAGCTTCTTCAAGGATCTGCACGATCTTCAGGAGAAGGCCAACGAGGCCGGACCGGCCGACAAGCCGAAGGCACAGCTCGCGCTCGCCGAATTCTATCTGGCGAACGGCTACGGGCCGGAGGCGGGCGGCCTCATCGATCAGGTCCGCCGCCAGGACCGCAATGCCGACGGCAACCCGCTGATCATGGCGCTCGCCGCCACGGCGAAGACCATGGCGGAGGAATACGACGCGGCGTCGCGCCTGCTGGCGGCGCCGGCGCTGCAGGGCGTGCCCGAGGCGAACCTGCTGCGCGCCTATATCGCCGCCGTCCAGGGCCGCACCGACGAAGCGGCGAAGCTGTTCGCCGGACCGCTGCCGGATATCGCCGCCTATCCGAAGACGTTCCGCACCCGGATGCGGGAGAAGGCGGCGAAGGCGCTGCTCGACGGCGGCGATCCCTTGAGCGCGCAGAACTACATCGACCCCTTGAAGAAGGACGATCCCGATCCGGAGGCGGAGGCGCGTGCCAACTACCTCGACGGTCTCCGGCAGCTGAAGCTCGGCAAGAAGGACGAGGCGATCGCGACCTGGCAGGCCCTGACCAACAGCCCGATCGACGAGATCAAGGCCGAGGCGCAGTTCGGCGTCGTGTCGGCGCAGCTCGACCAGAAGCAGATCGATCCCAAGGACGCGGTCCAGAAGCTCGAGGCTTTGCGCTTCCTCTGGCGCGGCGACACCTTCGAGTTCGACCTCCTGAACAAGCTCGGCCATCTCTATTTCGACGTGGCGCAGCCGCGGAAGGGCCTCATCACCCTCCGGCAGGCGGCGACC
>Ga0335069_10015252_pt1 | contig 10741 bp, 5 predicted proteins | sample Lox_Sample_11_FD_206714 | JGI IMG/M metagenome (GOLD analysis project Ga0335069, IMG submission 206714) | Soil microbial communities from Loxahatchee National Wildlife Refuge, Florida, United States - Lox_Sample_1.1 | ecosystem: Environmental > Terrestrial > Soil > Wetlands | place: USA: Florida... | reverse complement strand
CGGCAGGGCAACCTGTTCCTGCTGACCGTGCCGACACCGGCGATCGCGGCGGGAGATTTCTCGGATTACCGCGGCACCAACGGCGCCGTGGTGCCGATCTACGATCCACTGACCACCTGCGGCCAATTGAACAACTCGCCGTGCGGCACGGGAACGGTGCAACGGACGCAATTTCCGGGCAACGTGATCCCGGCGAACCGGATCAATCCGGTGGCCAGGAACCTGGTCAATTTTCCTCTGTACGCGCAGCCGACGGGACCCGGCGATCCCTTCACCCACAACAACAATTTCGCCAGCAACGCCGCGACGGGCGGCAACAACGACCAGGGCAATTTTCGGGGCGACTGGAACATCAGCGCGAAGCAGCGCATGTTCGCCCGGTACACCCGCTGGAAGAGCTCCAACCTGCCGGTCGACGTGTACGGCAACGGGCAGCGCAACGGCGATCCCTTCTCTCCCGAAGCGTTCACCACGGACCAGGCGGTGCTGACGGACACCTACTCACTGACGCCCACCACGGTGCTGGATCTGCGGCTCGGGTTCATGCGGTGGTTTTATCAGCGAACGCCCGGGCACCTGGGGATTCTTCCGGGCAAGACCTTCGGACTGCCGGCCTATTTCGACCAACTCTCGGCATTGGATGGTGTCGATGGCGTGACCACGCTGCCCGGTATCGCGGCCGGCTATAGCACGATCGCGACCGGGTTCCTGGCGGCGCGCGACAACAGCTACTCGATCGTGCCCACGTTGACCAAGGTTCACGGGCGCCACACCCTGAAGTTCGGCGGCGAACTCCGACGGCAGGATGTGAACTACTTCCAGAACAACAACCCGTCGGGCGCGTTCTCGTTCGATACGGGCTTTACCAGCCAGAATCCCGCCAACCAGGGGAGTAGCGGCGCGGCGTTCGCATCGTTCCTGCTCGGTTATCCGAACAATTCGACCACGGTGCAGACGTCGCCTTTCACCGCGGGGTCGATCCGGTATCAGGGCTACTTCGCGACCGACACGATGCAGCTTTCGCAGAAGCTCACGGTGACGCTGGGCGTGCGATGGGAGATTCCGGGTGTATATACAGAACGCTACGACCGCCTGGTGACGTTCGACCCCAACCTGCCGAATCCGATCCTGCAAGGCCGCACGATCAACGGCAACCCCATCAACGGCGCGTTCGTTCTGGTCAATACGCCCGGGCATCCGGAGCGCGGGCTGCGGCCGGAGCACTACGACCTGTTTGCGCCGCGCGTGGGCGTGGCATACCGGCTCACCAGCAAGACGGTGATCCGCACGGGCGGCGGGATCTTTTTCATCCCTGCAACGGTGCAATTCCCCGAGGGGCCGTACGGCAACGTGGTCAACTACCTCAACCATGTGATGGTGGGAACCACCAACAACAACGCCACTCCGCAGAACACGCTGAGCGATCCGTATCCCGGCGGGTTCCAGGCTCCCCCGGGCCGCAACCCGATCTACCAGCAAGTGCTGCTGGGCGGGAACAACCGCGCTCCGCTGGAATACGCCAACTACGGCTACACGGAGCAGTGGAACTTTTCCGTGCAGCATCAGCTCACGCCGGGGCTGGCGCTGGAGGGGTCCTACGCGGGACTTCACGGCGTGCATCTGCCGCAGGGGGGATTCCAGCTCGATGCGCTGCCCTCGCAGTATCTCTCGATGGGCGCCGCTTTGAACAACCAGGTGGACAATCCGCTCTACGGCCTGATTCAGAACGGACCGCTCTCCCAGCCGAAAGTGCAACAGGGATTGCTGCTCATGCCCTTCCCGCAGTACACCTCGCTGCCGGATCCGGGCGGGTACAGGGGCAACAGCATCTACCATTCGCTGCAGGTCAAGGCCGAGAAGCGCTTCTCCGACGGCGGCTCGCTGCTGGCTGCGTATACCTTCTCCAAGGTGATCTCGGATGTGGAGACCTTGACCACCTGGCTGGATTCCGCCAATGGCGTCTCGGGCATCCAGAATTGGAACGACTTCCGCAGCGAACGCGCGCTCTCCAGCTTCGACTCGCGACAGCGGCTGACCGTCAGCTATGTTACGGACCTGCCGTTCGGCAAGGGGAAGCGGCTGCTTTCCGATGTACACGGCATCAGCGACCGGCTGGTATCGGGCTGGGGTATCAACGGGGTCAGCACCTTCCAGGAGGGCTTTCCGCTGGGCTTCACTGCGACGCCGAACCAGCTCAGCGGGTTCAATTACGGCCTACGGCCGAACGTGGCGCCGGGCTGCGACGCCGTCAAGACGGGCGCGGCGCAGGATCGCCTGCTGCAGTGGTTCAACACCGCCTGCTTCACGGTGCCGGCGGCGTACACATTGGGCAACGAGGGCAGAAACGACGCGCGCGTGAGAGGGCCGGGCATCAACAACTTCAATTTCGCGATCTTCAAACGAACGAGCATCAGCGAGCGCTTCAATCTGGAGTTCCGTTCGGAGTTCTTCAACCTGTTCAACCGGGTGCAATTCGGGCAGCCGAACCGGACGGTGACCACGTCGTCCACCAGCACCTTGGGACAAATTACGTCGCAGCTCAACGACCCGCGCCTGATACAGTTGGCATTGCGGCTAAGATACTAGACGGCTTTTTGGGGAAGATCATGGGAACGAAAACGACCATTGGGATCGCACACAGCGACGCAGACCTGGGTAAACCGGCGGAGTACACCAGAGAGCAGCTCGACCTGGTGAAGGCAATGATTCGGCAGGTCGCCGACCAGACGATGGGGGGAATGCAAAACATCGTCCACAAGGGCGATAAGGTGCTGATCAAGATCAACACAGTGATACCGGTGCCGGCCAATGCCGGGTTTACCACGGATCCGCGCATGCTGGAGGCGCTGATCGAGCTGGTGAAGGAACAGAATCCGGGGCGCATTCAGATCGGCGAGCGGTGCGCCATGGGCGCGGACACGATGGAGGCGATGCGGGTTTGCGGCATCGTCGACGTGTCGCAGCGGACCGGGGTGGAGCTGTGCCCGTTCGAGCACGCCGAGTTCGACATGTACAAGATCGACCGGCCGATCAGCTTCAACGAATTTCCGGTGCCGCGGCCGGTGCGGGAAGCGGACTGCTACATCGGCCTGCCCAAGATGAAGGTTCACGTCCACACCACGTTCACGGGCGCGATGAAGCTGCAGTTCGGGAATCTGCCGAACTACGACTGGATGGTGCGTTGCCATCGCGACGACATTTATCAGAAGATCGTGAACCTGACGCGCGCGGCGAATCCCAAGTGGTTCGTGATGGACTCGCTGTACGCGTGCCAGGGGAACGGGCCGTTCAGCCCGTACAGCGAAGACCTGATCAAGGATTTCAACACGATTTGCGGCGGGCCCGATCCGGTGGCCGTGGATACGGTGTGCGAGGCGCTGATGGACTGGGACTATCCCGGCACGAATGTGCCTTCCACCGTGCTGGGGGCCGCGGAGGGGCTGGGAACGAACCGGATGGACGAGATCGAGCTGGCAGGAGCGCCGGTCGATAAGGTGAAGCGGCGCTTCAAACGGCAGAGCACGATTCTGCAGGGGCAGTATCCCAACGTGAACCTGGTGATGGGATCGACCTGCGAGGCGGGATGCAAGGCGATCGTCCGCATTCAACTGGATCAGCTCAAGGCCGACGGCACGCTGGACCGCCTGGAAAAGCCGCTCACGATCTTCACCGGCCTGCAATTCGAGCAGCACATCAATAAGGTTGAAGGCGAGGTTCTGATCGTCGGCGATTGCGCCAAGGGGATGCTGGAAAAGTTTCCCAACGCGCGCTACTGGGGGGAGTGCGAGGAGTATCCCAACTGCACGCCGATCTGGGCGAACCGGCCCGACGTGGGCATTGCGAATTACGTGCGGCAATTGAGCGCCGTTCGCGAAGGACACGCGGGATAGGCCCATGGGAGGTTCGACGACTGTCCTGACGGGACGGCGTACGGCGCGTCCCGAGCCGATTCCACGAGCCGGCCACCTGCTGCGGCAAGGCGTTCTGAAACTCCTGGCAGTCAAGGATTCGGACATCCGCATCCTCACACTGGAGCAATGCCGCGACGCGGTGGACAAGGGCTTGCACGCGGGCGGCGCCTTTTCGGCGGTGATCCCGCTGACCGCTCTATACTACGGCGGGTTCCTGGATATCGACATCGCCGACCCGACGCGGCGGGGACAGGATCTCTTCACGCTGAGCAAGGGCCACGCGGTAGCGGCCATGGCCGCGATCTACGCCGACCTGGGTTATTTCGGCCGCGAGATCCTGCGCAATTCGCGCTCGTACGCGAGCATCCTGAACGGGCATCCGGGTCCCATCCTTCCGGGCGTGCACATTGCAACGGGTCCGATGGGACAGGGCTTCGGCGTGGCACAGGGCTTTGCGATCGCAGGCCGCATCTCGCCGCGGTTCGATTCGTATTGCATGTGCGGAGACGGCGAACTCCAGGAAGGCCCGATTTGGGAAGGCGTCATGTTCGCCGGCGCGAAGAAGCTGGACAACCTGTGCCTGATGGTGGACCGCAATCACGGGCAGCTCGATATCTACAGCAAGACGGTCTTCCCCATGCCCGATCTTGCGCCCGTCTTCCGCTCGTTCGGATGGCAGGCGTTCGAGGTGGACGCCACGCAGTACGACGGAATCTACACGGCGCTCGAGGAGTTCCGCTACGGGCCGCGCAACGGGAAGCCCACGGCGATCATCTGCGGCACAACCAAGGGGTACGGCAGCCTGTCCGATTTTTTCAACCGGCACAAGGTGGCGGCGGGGGACGCGCTGCTGGCGCAGGAGCTGGCCCTGCAAAGCCAGCAGAGGGACGGCCGCGCCGCGGAATTCGGAAGGTTCTATCTGGGCCTGGAATCGGTAGAGGGCGGAGCGCAGATGCAGGATACGCTGGCGACCCTGGCGCGCGGCATGCACCTGGATCTCGAGGTCCGGGGAGATGAAGTGGCGCTGTCGCCGGCAATGGGGCCGGTGGTGCTCCAGCGTGTTTCACCCCGCGACAAGAAGGTTCGTTACGACGCATCGCTGCTCCCGCGGATCGATCGGTCGAAGGAATACGCGGCCAGCGACATCGTGACCGCGGCCATGAAGGTGTTTGCCCGGGACGCACGGGTTGTTTCGATCGATTCGGACCTGGCCAGCACGAGCGGCCTGGAAGCCGGTGTGGCTTCGGTAGACCAGCGGCGCGCACTCAACGCCGGCGTGGCCGAGGCGAACATGATGCTGATGGGCGAGGCCTTCGCGGCGCTCGGCTGCAACACATGGATCAGCACGTTCTGCCCGTTCTACGACTGGAAGGTTCTGCGGCGGGTCGCGGTGGGCTACCAGGAGCGGCTGGAAGCGATGGAAGCCGCGGACGGCTGGCTGAGCGAAGGTCACGGGCTCGACCTGACCATGCTGGCGACCGCGTCGAACTTCGAGACGCGGACCAACGGCGCGACCCACATGGCGAACGACGATAACCTGGTCTTCGACGCCATTGCGCACCTGAAGATCATCGACGTCGCGTGCCCGCAACAGATGCTGGCGGTCATGCAGTGGATCATGGAGGGGAACCGGGGGCTGGTCTACATTCGCGTGATGCGGACCGGCTCGGCGGTGATCTACGGGCCGGATTACCGTTTCGAGTTTGGCAAGGGACACGTGATCCGCGAAGCGCCCGGGGATACCGCGACCGTGGTCAGCAGCGGGCGCGGCGTACACGAAGCGATCGCCGCGGCCGGACTCTGCGCCAAGCGCGGCACCGGAGTAACGGTGGTGGACATGCCGTCGATGGACGACGGGCTTTTGCTGCAGTTGTACGATTCGGGGAAACTGCTGATTTTCGCCGAACAGAACAATGGCTATATCTGGCAGAACTTCCTCAAGGTCCTGTATCGCCATCGAAAGACGTCGGCCGACCTGACGCGCGTCGCGGCCATCAATACGCTGGATGCCAACGGCCGTGCGCGCTTCATTCACTCCGGCACGTATGAGGAACTGGTGGAAGCATTCGGACTGACGGCGGCGCAGATGGCGGAGTTCATCGGAAAACGGGTGAACCAATGAGCGTTCCTGTATTGCATGAGGGCGAAGTCGAGGAGTTGGATCTGCCGGGGCGGCGGTTCCGGTGGCTGGTGGCGGAGGGCCGCATCCCGTCGGAGCACTGCTCGGCGTGCGTGATTCGAGTGCCGCCCGGCGATCGCGTGCGACCCGCGCACAGCCATCCTCACAGCGAGGAAGTGATCTACATCCTGAGCGGATCGGGCCGTGTGCTGGTGGCAGGCGAAGTGGCGCCGGTGCGCGCGGGATCGGTGGTTTTGTTTCCGCAGGGGGCGGTACACATGCTGCACAACACGAGCAGCGAAGAGATGAAAGTGGTTTGCTTTTTCGCGCCGGCCACGACGCTGGACAACTACAAGATCCACGAGGGGGTGGATTTTCCGGAGTAGCGCCAGTGGGCACCAAGGAGGGCTTACGTCCACGAAGACTCTCATTTCGACTATCGCTGCGGTGAGCGGGCTGTTGTCGGTCATTTTCGCGGCCACCCACGATTTCATTCCCGACTATGCCTTCAAAGGATCGTCGCTGGCAGGCTGGCACACCTTAGGCCCGGCGACGTGGCGCGCCGAGAACGGGGAGATCAGGGCCACGCCGCAATCGCCGGAGGGCGGCTGGCTCGTGCTGGACAAGGGCTACCAGGACGTGAAGTTCTACTCCGAGTTCCAAGGCGCCGAGAAGTGCGAGGCCGGTGTGCTGCTGCGCGCGGAGAAGACAAAGGAAGGCGGCTGGAAGGGCGTCTACATCTCGCTTTCGGGCGAAGGCGGCGCCTACGAATTGACGATGAACGCGGACGGAAAAGAGCTGAACCGGACCCGCCTGCTGAGGGCGACCGCGCAATTCGCACGGATGGCCGCGGGGCCGTGGGCGAACGGACAGGCCCACGTGCCGGGCTTCGCGAGCCCGAGTGCCACGCTGGCCGAGGAACAGGAGGAAGCGTCGAAAGCGCCCGCTCCGGCCGCGGGACGGGGCGGCGGGGGACGGGGCGCCGGCGGTCCGCCGCCTCCACAGATCAAGACGGGTGAGTGGAACACGATCGACGTGATCGTGGATACCGACATGGTCTGGACCACGATCAACGGACGCCGTGGATTGAATTCGGCAACCAACGACCGGATGATGGGCTACGGGCCTATTGCGCTGCATGTGGCGGGCACGGGAGAGGCCCGGTTCCGCGATGTGGCGATCAAGGACCTGAACCGCAAGACGGAACCCGCCGAGCAGGTTTCCTCCCACTTCCGGATGCAGCAGCTCAACGATTTCTTCTACTCGTGGGGCGCCACCGCGGGCGATATCAATCACGACGGCATCCCGGACGTGATCGCGGGGCCGTTCTATTATCTCGGACCGGACTACACCGAACGGCGCGAATTTACGGCGGCGCGCAGTTACAGTCCGAGCAACAACTTTCCCGAAGGTCATAACTACTTTGCATACGATTTCACGGGCGACGGATGGGCGGACATCATTTGCGTCTATTCGCGGCCGATCTACCTTTTTGTGAACCCCAAAGGCGAACCCCGCCGCTGGGACCGTTACAACGTGGTGCCGAACGCGACTTCCGAAGTCGAAGTCTTCCGCGACATCGACGGCGACGGCAAGCCCGAGATTCTGTTCGCGGGACCGAACGCAACCATGGCTTATGCCAAGCCGGATCCCGCCAATCCAACCGCCTTGTGGAAGGTGCATACCATCTCCGAACCGGGCCTCGGCCTGCCTCACGGCATGGGAGTGGGCGATATCAACGGCGACGGCAAGATGGACATCGTGAACAGCCGCGGCTGGTGGGAACAGCCGGCCTCGGGCGCGGGCGAAGGTCTCTGGAAGTTCCACCCCACGCCGTTCGGCAACGGCGGCGCGGAGATGGGCGTGTACGACGTCAACGGCGACGGTCTCAACGATGTGGTGACCGCCGTTGCAGCTCACGGCTGGGGCATCGCGTGGTTCGAGCAGAAGCGCGATGCGCAGGGCAACATCTCCTTCGTGCGTCACGACATCATGGGCGATCTGAGCACGAAGAACGCGGGCGGCGTAGCGTTTTCGGAGCCGCATGGGGCCGCGTTCGCGGACATGGATGGTGATGGGGTGCCGGACCTGATCATCGGAAAGCGGCTCTACTCGCATCTGGAGAGCCACCTCGATCCGGACCCCTACGGTCCCGCGGTCCTTTACTGGTACCGGACGGTGCGCAACCCAAAGGCCGAGGGCGGAGCGGAATTTGTGCCGGAATTGATCCACAACCGTTCCGGCGTGGGCTCGCAGTTCGTGGTAACCGATCTCAACGGCGACGGCGCGCCGGACATCGTGATCTCCTGCGTGAAAGGCACATTCGTTTTCTGGAACCAAATGCACGCGCGGCCTCAGACGGCGCGGCGGAAAGAGTAACTCCTGAAAGGGCAGCCCATGAAAGCCATTCCCGTACGGTATCTCCCGATAGCGCTTGCGCTGTTCGTCGTGCCGCCCGCGGCTCTCAAGGCCCAGAAGGGCACGGGCTGGAGCGACTATCTCGGAGGTCCCGACAGCTCGCACTATTCGCCGCTGAAGCAGGTGCACAAAGGCAATGTCGACAAGCTGGAGGCCGCATGGAGTTATGACACCGGCGACGACCTGAGTTATACGTTCTGCCCGCTGGTGGTGGACAACATCGCGTATGTCGCGGCCAAGCGCGGTGCGCTGGTCGCGCTGGATGCGACCACGGGCAAAGAACTCTGGGCTTACACTTTCGCTGCCGGGGGACGCTTCGCCGGGATCGCGGGCCAGCGGGGAGCGAACTACTGGGAAAGCAACGACCGGACGGACCGGCGCATTCTGATCACATCGAGCGGGATGCTGCACGCCATCGACGCGCGGACCGGCAAGCTGGTCGATTCCTTTGCGGACCACGGGAAACTCGACCTGAGGACCGGCATCGACCGCGCGCCGGTGCCGCTGGGGTCGAGAACCCCGGGGCGCGTTTTCGAAAACCTGATCATTCTGGGCAGTGCGACGGGCGAAGGCTACCTGGCACCGCCGGGCGACATCCGCGCGTTCGACGTGCTCACCGGCAAGCTGGTGTGGGTGTTTCACACGATCCCGCGCCCGGGAGAGTACGGATACGACACGTGGCCCAAGGACGCCTACAAGTACATGGGCGGCGTCGACGTGTGGGGTGAAATCACGCTGGACGAAAAGCGGGGCGTGGCGTTCATGGCGACGGCGTCGGCCAAGTACGAGCTATACGGCGGCGACCGGCACGGCGACAACCTGTACGCGGATTGCCTCCTGGCGCTGGATGCGCGCACCGGCAAGCGGCTCTGGCATTTCCAGACCGTTCATCACGATCTGTGGGACACCGATCCCGCGGCGGCTCCGCAACTGGTGACGGTGCGGCACGACGGCAAGACCGTGGATGCGGTCGCGCTGGCGTCGAAGACCGGGTTTCTGTTCGTGTTCGATCGCGTTTCGGGCAAACCGCTGTGGCCGATCGAGGAACGGCCGGTTCCGAAATCCGACGTTCCGGGAGAGCACACGTCGCCGACGCAGCCTTTCCCGACGGTGGTGGCTCCTTTCAGCCGGCAGGGCATGACGGTGAAGGACATGTACGACGCCTTCATGACGGATGAGGAGAAGGGGTGGTGGAAGGACCGGCTTGCGAGTGCCCGCACCGGCCTGTTCACGCCGCCGGGTTTGGTGGATACGATCGTCATGCCCAGCGTCAACGGCGGCGCATTGTTCTTCGGCAGCGGCGCGGACCCGACGAACGGAACCGTGTATGTGCTCGGCAAGGACATGCCCTCCATCATCAAGCTGGTTCCGGCGGGTGAATCCCTGGCGTCCAATGCGGGCGGGCTGATTCCCGACCGGCCGCGCAACGGCCGCGGCGGACCGCAGTCAGGGGCGACGACGGCGGAACGGCGGGGGCGCACGGTGTACGAGCAGAGCTGCCAGGTCTGCCATGGACCCGACCTGAAAGGGGACCGCGGACCGCAGGTGGACAACGCGGTGAAGCGGCTCGGCGCGGATGCGACGCGCACCGTGATCACCAAAGGCAGGGGCGGGATGCCGCCGGTTGCATCGCTGGCGCCGGTGTTGCTCGACGATTTGATGGCGTTTCTGACGAAGCCGGAATCGGCTCCGCCGGGTACGGCCGCGCCAGCCGCGGCGCTGGCGATGATGCGGATCGAACCGCCGTATCCGGAAGACGTGGCGCCGCCGCCTTCGCGCTATAAGACAGGCTACGGCAACGAGCCGTACGTGATCACTCCGCCCTGGAGCCAGATCACGGCTTACGATCTGAATACGGGCAAGATCAAATGGCAGACTCCTTACGGCGACCTGCCGCAGGCCGGACCGAGCGGCAAACTGCGGGGCAATGTCTATCCGAAGAGCGGCTTCGTGGTCACCGCCGGAGGGCTGATTCTGTTCGCGGGCAACGACTCGAAGCTCTACGCGCTGGACAAGGACACCGGAAAGCTGATCTCGACGAAGAACCTGCCGAACGGTTCCCTGGGCGTGCCGGCGGTCTACGAGGTGAATGGCAGACAATTTGTGCTGCTGGCCGTGTCCGGGGGCAATCCGTTCCCCGCCGGCGGGCGGCTGGCTCCCAGGGGAGTGAATCCGCCGGCGATTTCGAGGAGCTACATGGCGTTTGCTCTGCCGGAAGCGCAGAAGCAATAACAGCCGTTGCGCCGCCTCTACTTCCACTCGATTATCTTTTGAGAAAATTCGCAACCAAAGC
>Ga0335069_10015251_pt1 | contig 10742 bp, 8 predicted proteins | sample Lox_Sample_11_FD_206714 | JGI IMG/M metagenome (GOLD analysis project Ga0335069, IMG submission 206714) | Soil microbial communities from Loxahatchee National Wildlife Refuge, Florida, United States - Lox_Sample_1.1 | ecosystem: Environmental > Terrestrial > Soil > Wetlands | place: USA: Florida... | reverse complement strand
GCACTTTCCGGGGAAAAGGTCATCACCGACATGTTCGCTGCCGGAAAAGAGCAGCCGAACATCGAATCTGCCGTAGAACATATCGCGGTCGCACAGTCCATTGATGGGTTGCTTGTTGCTCCCGCCACGGCCGACATCTTGGCGAAATTTGCGCAAGGCATTTCTTCTGATTTCCTAAGTACTCTCTTCCTCGCGACCACCGTGCCGGTCGTGGTTGCTCCGGCAATGAACGTGAACATGTGGAACCATCCGGCGACGCAGGCGAATATCGAGATCCTGCGCAAGCGTGGAGTACGAGTGGTCGAACCGGGCACGGGGTATCTAGCTTGCGGGATGGTCGGCGCGGGACGATTAGCCGAAAACGAAGCCATCGTGGCGGCCGCCTTGGAGGCGTTGGGCGCCTCACAAGAATTGACGGGCGAAACCGTGCTGATCACCGCCGGCCCGACTCGCGAAAAGATCGATCCTGTGCGGTATTTGACCAACCGCTCCAGCGGTCGCATGGGATACGCCCTCGCCGAAGCCGCTTTGCGCCGCGGAGCGCGGGTTCTGCTGGTCAGCGGTCCGACTGCATTGACACCTCCAGGCGCAGCGGAAGTAACTAAAATAGAATCCGCCGAGGAGATGCGGCGTGCTGTGCTCGATTTACTGCCTCAGGCGACGATCGTCATTAAGACAGCGGCAGTCGCGGACTATCGCCCGAAGGCTGCAGCGTCACAGAAGATCAAGCGCACTGGGCCGATGAGTCTGGAACTTGAGCCGACGACCGATATCCTGGCAGAGCTTGCCCGGCACAAACAGTCACAGATCATCGTGGGATTTGCCGCCGAAACCCAGAACGTGCTCGAGAATGCGCGCAAGAAGCTGGCTTCAAAATCGCTCGATGCCATCGTCGTAAATGATGTTTCGCAGGAAGGCGTGGGCTTCGATTCCGAGCGCAACGCGGTCACCATCATCACTCAGGATGAGGTCGTCGAAGTGCCAGAAACGACGAAGTGGGAAGTCGCGCAGCGGGTGCTGAACCAGATAACGAAGTTGCGTGAGCGCCGGCCTTCTCTCAAGTAATATCTCGCTCTGTCGTCCCGACCGAGCTTCGCGGTATTCACCGCAAATCCACGAACGAGTGGAGGTACCTGCTTTGGCGTTACTTGCCACTTTTCCACCCTGGTTCCTGATACCCTGATTCCCAGATGCCGCTCGTCCTTGATCCGCAACTGAAGCGTGCCCTTGCCGAGCGTGTGCGCTTCTACAACGAGCTTGGCATCTACGACTTTTACCGGCGTAGCGGTGCGATGGAAGCGGCATCAGCTGTAACCGACTCCCAGCCAGAACCGAGACAAGAAATGCCACGAAGCAAGGCCGCAGTAGCGGTTCCGCTCGAAGATGACAACGTTTTTGCTCCCGCGAGGCCCGAAGCCCGAGAAGGCGATCCCGCCAAGGCTCTGCGCATCATTCGCGAAGACATTGGCGACTGCACGCGTTGTGTTCTGCACAAACAGGGCCGCAAGCAAATCGTCTTTGGGGTCGGGAATCCCAACGCTGACCTCATGTTCATCGGCGAAGCCCCGGGGGCGGATGAAGATCAGCAAGGTGAACCGTTCGTCGGTCGCGCCGGTCAACTGCTGAACAACATGATCAAGGCGATGGGCCTGCAGCGCGAAGACGTTTATATCGCCAACATCATCAAGTGCCGTCCCCCAGGAAACCGGACGCCGGAGCGCGATGAATGCGAGACCTGCTCGCCGTTTCTGATGCGACAAATCGAGGTCGTGAAGCCGAAAGCGATTGTGGCCCTCGGCGCAGTCGCCGCCAAGACGCTGCTCGCCATCAACGCTCCCATGTCCGAGTTTCGCGGGCGTTGGTACGACTTCCGCGGAACGAAGCTGGCAGTGACCTACCACCCGGCGTTTTTGTTACGTGATCCGCGCCAGAAGAAAGAGACCTGGAAGGACTTGCAAATGGTGATGAAAGAACTGGGGCTGCCGGTGCCGACCAAAGGCGTCGAGTGACCTAAAACCGGAACGGTGCCGTCAATAGCCGTGCGGGAAGCATCACGGCTGCCCATACCAGTTTCAGCACGCCTTCGACCGCGATTCCCACGATCCGAAACGGCAACAGCATCAACCAGACCAACGGATAGAGCACAAGCGCGATCAGTGCTAGCGGCCAGCACACCACGAAAAGAATGCACCAAAGAATAAACGCGGCCATAAGTGCCTCTGAAGGAGTATACGAGCGGCGGAAGCTCGCAGTTCGGTTCATTGTTGTTAATCCGAGCGCGACGAGGGATCGGCAGTTCGCTGGTTAGATGCAAAATGCAGATCCCTCGCGTTGCTCGGGATGACAACCAGGAAAATCATGACCCTGCCAGCCTAGGCCAAGTACTTGTTTAGAAAGTTCAGTGTTCGCAGGCCTGCGTCGCGCCAGATCTCGCCGCTGAAGCCGTGGCCAACTCCGGGATAGATTTGCATCTCGTAGGGGATTTTTTTCTTCTCTAAAACTTCTTGAAGATGATAGGCCTCCTGCACGGGGACAGTTTTGTCGTCAGCGCCGTGAAGGATGAGCGTGGGGCAGAGCCGGCGCATGAAGAATTTCATCTCTTTGGGAAGCCCGCCAAAGAATTCCACGACTGCCTGAACGCGCGAGTCGATCGAAGCCGCGGAAATAGCCAGATACGCGCCGAGAGAGAATCCCAGCAGGCCGATTTTTTCGGGATCGACATTCGGTTGGCGGGCAACGAAGCTGACTGTGTCCCACAGAGTTTTCATCCATGCGGGATAGTGGCGGACAATGGTCTGCAATCCGTCGATGTCAGTAGTGCCGGTTCGGTCGAAGTAGTGAAGGACGTAAACGGCGAAGCCCTGAGCAGCCAAAAGTCCGGCAGGTTCGCTCATGCTTGCGTGACCGCCGCCTGAGCCGTGAAGTCCGATCACGGCCGGGAAGCGGTGGCCATTGTCGGAGGGCAGGAAGCAATCGAGACGGATCTGCTTGTTGCCGCTCTCGAATTCGAGTTGGGATTGCGCGATGGGGAACATGGACTGCTAGTGGTTAGCTTCCCGAGGTCACGGCAGCGTGGCCCGATAATTTCTTCAACGCGTCATCGTAAGGAGCCCGGGCGATTCCGCGCTCGGTCACAATCGCGGTTACGTACTCGGCGGGCGTGACATCGAACGCAGGATTTTCCACCTGCACTCCTTCGGGAACCATCTGGCGTCCGGCGATGTGGGTCACTTCTTTCGCATTGCGCTGTTCGATGGGAATTTTGCTGCCGTCGGGAGTTTCCAGATCGATAGTTGAAAATGGCGCTGCGACATAAAATGGAATCTTGTGCTCCTTTGCCAGGACTGCGACCGTGTAAGTACCGATCTTGTTGGCGACGTCACCGTTCGCGGCGATGCGGTCCGCCCCGACCACAATGGCGCCGATCTTGCCTTGCTTCATCATCGCGCCGGCCATGTTGTCGGAAATCACCGTGGTTGGAATTCCGTCTTTCATCAACTCCCATGCGGTGAGGCGCGAGCCTTGCAGGAAGGGACGCGTTTCATCTGCGTAAACGTGGATTTTCTTGCCCTGTTCGACCGCAGCGCGAATCACGCCAAGAGCTGTGCCATAGCCGCAGGTCGCGAGCGCGCCAGCATTGCAGTGAGTGAGCACGCCGCCGCTCGATGGCATTAAGGTCGCGCCGAAGCGGCCCATGGCCTGATTGGCGGCAATGTCTTCGGCATGCATGCGTTGCGCCTCTTCAATAAGCGCCTGCTTGATTTGTGGAAGAGGACGAATGCGGATGAACTCAAACTTGTCCTGCATGCGGCGAATGGCCCAGAACAGGTTGACGGCAGTCGGGCGAGTCTTGCCGATCATCTCGCAGGATTGATCGAAGTCGCGTTTCAGATCACCGACGGTTTCCGCCTTGGAGTTTTTTACGCCCACGGCAATTCCCATGGCGGCAGCCACACCGATGGCGGGCGCGCCGCGCACCACCATGTTGCGGATCACGTCTGCCACCTGCTCGGAGGTTCGGCAGTTGACGTAAGTTTCTTCGGTCGGCAGCTTCGTCTGATCGATGAAGCGTACGCCGGAATCGGTCCATTCGAGGGTTTGAATCATGAAGTCGTCGTTGGCTCCTGGCTTCTAGCTTCTAGCTTTCGGCTCTCGGCTCTCGGCTCTCGGCTCTCGGCTCTCGGGATGCTAAATGTTCTTTTCTGACATCATTCGCTGTGTAGATCGCGATAAATTTTGCTGGGGCGGCGGCCTTTTCTACGTTGGGTCGGCCCTTCGCTTCTTCACGCTCTACCAGGCACATCACGCCGACTACGTCGAAACCGAACTCGCGAGCTGCTTCAATCGCCTGCACCGTGGATGCGCCGGTGGTACAGACGTCATCGACGATTACAACTCTTGCGCCTCTTTCGCGAAAGCCTTCGATTCGCTGACCAGTACCGTGCTGCTTCTCTGCTTTCCGAACGAGGAAGGCGTCGACGTTGCCGCTGGTGACCGCAACTGCGACCACGATTGGATCGGCGCCCATCGTGAGCCCACCGATCGCCTGCGGATTCCAGCCCTGGGCTTTGATTTCTTCCAGAAAAACCTGCCCGGTAAGTTGGGCGCCTCGCGCGTTCAGCGTGGTGGTGCGGCAATCGATGTAGTAGTCGCTGGTGCCGCCGGACGATAGCTTGAACTCACCGAGGCGGAAAGACTTCTCCGCCAGAAGACGCACTAATTCCTGTCGAGCCGAAGACATGAATTTCTAAGATAACAGGGGCTAGTAGTGAGTAGCTAGTAGCTGGGAGTCAGGGGTCGGTAGTCGGGGGTTAGTTAGAGTATTCGCAGTTCCTAGCTACTAGCTACCCGCTACTACTGTCCCAGCTTATCCAGATGGCGAAAGCCGTTGGTGCCGACGAATAGCAGCAATGACAGGGTTCCGTTGTAACCCACGTGGGTCAGGAAACTTGCGGCCACGGATTTCGTTACGGCTCGCACAATCGTGAGCGCGAGTCCGACTAGAAAAATAATTACAACCGCCCAGGAATAGCCGAGTTGCGCCCAATGCAGAAGGCCGAACAGGCCGGCGGTTAAAACTACACCGACCACGGTTCCTAACCTGCGGGCCAGCACCGGGTAGAGAAATCCGCGAAAGAAAAGTTCTTCCATCAGGGGAGCAACCGTCACGGAAACAATCGATAACAGAGTGGCTTCAGTCGCGGTGCGAAAAAACTGGTCGATCGGGAGGTGCTTTGGGATGGGCAGCAGCGCACCGACACCAAGCAGACCAAAATAAACGGTTACGCCGCAGATGATGAATGCCATTGCCCCGCGGCCCGGCCAGTTCCACGAGACTGCACCCCAGAAACTGAGGTCGGGCCTTCGCTTAACCACCGAAATCATGAACAGAAAGATAAAACCATAAGCCAGCAACTGGGCCACGACGGAGACGAGCGGATATTTCAGAACCTCCATGTATGCGACCCGCGGGTAGAGCGCCTTCTGCGCCAGCAACCCGACCAACATCGCGAAAATGAAAATCGATACGATGGTCAACACCGCGATCTGCAGCACATCCCATCCGCTCCACACCGGATCTTCGACGGGCGGAGGGGACTCAAGGTAAGGCGGCTGAGAAAACGATGGTGGCTCCGGCGTGGGCCACGGATTTTGAAAGGAAGACACTCGATTGAGGAACTCTAAGCCGTATCTTGAATCTACACGAAAAGTGACACTTACGCAGTCGAGAGCTGCTTCTCACCGACTCTGAAAAATGGCGCCAAGGCTTGTCCAGTAAACGACTTTTTGTTGCGCGCAACCTGCTCCGGCGTGCCCTGAGCTACGATGCGGCCACCGTCTTCGCCGCCTTCCGGACCAAGGTCGATGATCCAGTCGGCGTTGCGAATCACATCCATATTGTGCTCGATGATAATGATGGTGTTCCCGAGATCGGTCAGCCGATGGAGGACTTCGAGCAACTTCTTCACGTCGGCAAAGTGCAGACCGGTGGTCGGCTCGTCCAGCAGATAGAGGGTCTTACCGGTTTGGCGCTTGGAAAGCTCGCGCGCCAGCTTGATGCGTTGCGCTTCGCCACCGGATAGCGTCACCGCGGATTGGCCGAGGTGAATGTAACCCAGGCCAACGTCGACCAAGGTCTGGAGCTTTTGCTTTACCTGCGGAATGTTCTCGAGGATAGGCAGCGCGTCCGATACTGGGCTTTCGAGGATGTCGGCGATGGAATAGCCTTTGTACTTCACCGACAGAGTTTCGTGGTTGTAACGCTTGCCGCCACAAACCTCACACAGCACGTAGACATCGGGCAGGAAATTCATTTCAATCCGGCGCTGACCTTCTCCCTGGCATGCTTCGCAGCGTCCGCCGGAAACATTGAATGAAAACCGGCCCGGCTTGTAGCCGCGCTCGCGAGACTCGGGGAGCATGGCATAGAGATCGCGGATTTGGCTGAAAACGCCGGTGTAGGTCGCAGGGTTGGAGCGAGGAGTGCGGCCAATCGGTGATTGGTCAATACGAATGACTTTGTCGATGTTGTCTGCGCCGGAAATCGCTTTATGAGCTCCGGGTTCCTCGCGAGAGCGGTACAAGGCCTTGGCCAAAGCTGCGTAGAGAATATCGTTTACCAGGGTTGACTTTCCGGAACCTGAGACTCCAGTCACCACTGTCATGACGCCCAGCGGAAACGTGACATCAATGTTCTTCAGATTGTTTTCGCGGGCTCCGAGGACAGCGATGCCATCGCCTTTAGACTGCCGGGGCTGTTCGCGAGCTTCGATCCGGGTGCGTCCCGCGAGGTACGCGCCGGTCAGCGATTGCGGCGAGTTCTCAATTTCCTGCGGAGTGCCGTGAGCGACCAGCGCGCCGCCGTGACGGCCTGCGCCGGGACCTAGATCGACCACGTAGTCAGCGCGGCGAATGGTTTCCTCATCGTGCTCCACCACGAGGACGGTGTTGCCCAAGTCGCGAAGCTCAGACAATGCTTTGAGCAGGCGCTCGTTATCTCTGTGGTGAAGGCCGATCGAGGGTTCATCGAGCACGTACAGCACTCCGCGCAGCTTGGAGCCGATTTGCGTTGCGAGCCGAATTCGCTGACCTTCGCCGCCGGACAGGGTGGCGGCTGAACGTTCCAAGGAGATATATCCGAGACCGACGGCATGCAGGAACTGCAGACGTTCGACAATCTCGCGAACGATGCGGCCAGCAATTATCTCTTCGCGGCCTGTCAGGTTGATTTTCCTGGCTGCTTCCAAAGCGCGGCTGACTGGAAGCCCGGTGAAATCCGCAATCGACATCCCACCAACCTTCACTGCAAGACTTTCCGGACGGAGCCTTTTGCCATGGCATGCCGGACACTCGGTCGCCGACATGTAATCGAGCAGGAAATCACGGTAGCCTTCGGAGCTGGACTCGTCGAGCGCGCGCTTCAAATACGGCAAAATTCCCATGAAGCCAGTTTTGCTGCGGCCCGATTCTCCGTACAGCAACAGATTCTGGATCTTTTCCGGAAACTTCTCGAAGGGGGTATTCAGATCAAAACCGTGCGCTGCAGCCGTGATCTGCAGCATGTGGATCAGATTTTGCGACGCCGATCCCGGCCCCAAGCCTCCATCCAACAGAGGCTTCGACCAGTCGGTGATGACTTTGGCCGGATCGAAATCGTAGCGGCTTCCGAGCCCGTGACACTCCGGGCAGGCTCCATAAACACTGTTGAAGGAGAATGAACGAGGTTCCAACTGAGGAACGTTGATGCCGCAATCCGGACAAGCGAGGCGCTCAGAATAAAGCTGCTCTTCGCCGTCAACTACCGCGACCTGCACCAGACCGCCTGCGAGCTTCATGGCTAAACCAATGGATAATTCCAGCCGATGCTCGATTCCCGGCTTTACCAGCAGACGATCGACTACGACTTCAATCGTATGGTTCTTGCGTTTGTCCAGCGAAATTTCGTCTTCAAGGTTTAGGATCTCGCCATCGATCCGGGCACGTGTGTAACCATGCTCGACCAGCTTCTCCATTTCCTTCTTGAACTCGCCCTTACGGCCACGGACGATCGGCGCCATGATCATGACGCGATCTTCCGGTGTCAGGGCCATCACGCGCTGCACAATCTGATCGGCGGATTGGCGGGCGATTGCCTGGCCACATTTCGGGCAGTGTGGCGCGCCGACCGAAGAAAACAAAAGTCGCAAGTAATCGTAGATTTCAGTGATGGTTCCGACGGTCGACCGGGGGCTTCGACTGGTAGTTTTCTGTTCGATGGAAATCGATGGGCTCAAGCCATCGATCGCGTCGACGTCAGGCCGTTCCATCTGATCCAGAAACTGCCTTGCATAAGCGGAGAGGGTTTCAACGTAGCGCCGCTGGCCTTCGGCATAGATGGTGTCGAACGCCAGCGAGGATTTGCCTGATCCGCTGAGGCCGGTGATGACGGTAAAACTGTTGCGCGGAATTTCGACATCTATGTTTCGCAGGTTGTGTTGACGCGCCCCGCGAACTGAAATCTTGGTGATGGCCATACTGGCAGTAATACCCTGCAGTGTCCTTCCGTAACGTGGACGGGTCCCCAGAAATGTTGGAGAGTGAAAGTGCGCAGTTCTACTCACGTATCTTAGTTGCTAACAGCGACAAGCGTCAACGCGGTTAGATTGTGGAAGCAGCGCGCATCAAAGGGATTCGCCAGATTGGTGCCAGGCGGTTCCTACAGGAAGGCAATCTGATTGAGTAGTATACTGGGTGTTCTGCTTCTGACTTCTACGGTATTTGCCGCCCTGGCGCTGGGGATCCTCTCAGCCTACGCCGCTGTGATCGGAATTCTACAGACGTTTGCGTCCGCTTCGAAGCCCAAAGACAAAAGCCCACGGCCAGTTCTGGCTGGCGGACAGGCCCGCGCGGCACACGCCGGGGGCGACTAATTACTTTATTCAGCGAAGTTTAAAAGTCTTACGGCTCCGGGTTCGGGGACGGATTATTTCCGTTTGGATTCGGTAAGCCACGGAACGGACGTCCTGGGAACGGCCTTTGCGGCCCATTTTGTTGACCGTTTTGGTCTTGCCCATTCTGACCGTTGTTAAAACCCTGCTGTTGCTGGGCTTGTTGCTGTTGGGCTTGTTGCTGCTGAAGGTCCTGTAGCATTTGCTCCGGGGTCCGCGCGTCTGGCTGTTGCTGGGGCTGCCCAAACGGATTGTTCTGAGCTTGCTGGTCGTCCGATGAGTTCTGATCGTCGGTTCCAAAAATGTTCTCAGACGAGTCGTCGGATTGATCCGAAGCCGAACCGAATAGATCATCAGGCGCATTCGCGGCCGGTGCAGGCGGTGGAGGTCCCTGATTCGGTTGCGCAGCACTCGCCTCCTGGGTCGCCGGGGCCTCACCACCATTCGATTTAGCGGTCAGCACGACTCGGTCGAGGGCCTCAGGATCAGTCGCTGATCCCATCAGCACGTAATTGAAGTGGGTTCCGTTCAACAATGAAGTCAAGACATCCCGCGCCGGCCCAGGGCCAAACTTCCCCATCACTCGTTCCGTGGCATTTCCCGGCATGTCTACCGACGCGCCGGTTTGATTTCGCACGCCTCGCAGAATGTCACCTAAAGTCGAATTCTGTGCGTTGATTGTGAGAGCGCCTTCGGTGAATGTGATCACTGGCGGCACGGCGGGCATCTGCTCAGGTCGCAATACAACCGGAGGGGTAGCGTTGGGCTGAGCCGCAGGGACTTGGCCTTGAATTGGTCGTCTACCACGAAACGGGCGAATCTGATCGGCATAGCCAGAAGCGGTAGTCGCTGCAAGGACGAGTGCTAGGAAAGCAAATCGCGGTCTCATGTCACCCCTGAGTGAGGAACGGCTGAGATGCTCAATCTTGCAGCCCTTCCGGCACGGTTCTACGTAAAATTGTAGCACTGGAGCCATGGGGATTCCCCGGTAAAATGCCTGCGGACAGGCTATTGACGCGGCGCGTAATAGCCTTTGCGCGCTCGGACCTGCAAGTCTTTCTTGAGGGCGGTAATTTCGATGGGGCGATAACGGCCATCAGCCTCGAAATCGGCCGGGTGGTAGGAAATAATGTACTGGCTGCGCAGCTCGTCCTCGATCGCGGCGAATGAGTTCTTTATGTCCTTCATTTTGAACGGGAAGAACGCACGGCCGCCGGTGGCATCTGCCAACTGTTGAAGTACTGTGTCACCGCGCAGGATCAGGCCGCTATCGTCGGTGGAGATTGCGTAGATGATCACCTCGGAACGCTGCGCCATTTCAATGGCTTGCCCTTCGGTGATACCGCTCTGATTGTCTTCCCCATCGCTGACCACCACGATGGCGCGGCGCACTGGAAAATTGCTGGTATCTTTCGCCAGCTTTCCCTGGCATGCGTGGTAGATGGCGTCGTAGAGAGCCGTGCCTCCGCCGTTGCGCAGTCGCTGAACGCCGGCTTGCAGCAGGGCCGGACTATCGGTGTAGTCCTGGGTCACGGCATCCTTGCTGCTGAACCCCATTACAAAGGCCCGGTCGAAGTCTTTACGGACGATTTGCTGCAGGAAACCTGCGGCAGCATCTTGCTCGAAGCTGAAACGGGTGCGTACGGATCCGCTGGTATCGATTAACAATCCGAGTCGCAGCGGGAGATCAGTCTCTCTTTTAAAACTGACCACTGACTGAGGCGGCTTGTGATCATCGAGAATGGAGAAATCCTGCTCGTTCAGATTGCGGACAAACTTGCCATGGCGATCGGTTGCGATGAAAAGGACATTTAC
>Ga0335069_10015248_pt1 | contig 10742 bp, 4 predicted proteins | sample Lox_Sample_11_FD_206714 | JGI IMG/M metagenome (GOLD analysis project Ga0335069, IMG submission 206714) | Soil microbial communities from Loxahatchee National Wildlife Refuge, Florida, United States - Lox_Sample_1.1 | ecosystem: Environmental > Terrestrial > Soil > Wetlands | place: USA: Florida... | reverse complement strand
CACGTCGACGACCCGCAGCACGTCGCCGAGCGCGGCGAACTCCGGGGCGAGGGCGGCGAGGGCGTTCGGGGCGCGGGTGAAGAAGGCCTCGTTGAAGACCACCCCGTCGTCGTCGGGGTAGAGCGGCAGGTAGCGGATGGAGGACTCGACCAGGTCCTGGAAGAAGTGGGTGCCGAAGGAGAGGTCGGGGAGGTAGCCGCCCTTCTGGCGGGCGATCTCCACCAACAGGGCGCAGTTGCTGATGTCGGCGTAGCTGACCGGTACCCCCAGCCGGATGTCGCCACGCGAGCCCCAGCGGCCCGGGCCCATCAGGATGAACTGGCGCTTGGGCAGGAGGCGATTGAGACGGCCGATGGCGCGGCCGACCTCGCGGATGCGGTCGGGATCCAGCCGGGCGTAGCCGTCCGGGTCGACGTAGACGACGTGGCTCAGGTCAGCCACCCGGCCGTTCGAGACGTAGCGGCGGGCGGTGAAGAGCAGGCGGTCGTGCGGCAGGTCGCGCGGGATGGCCGCCGGCTGCGCGTCCTCGGTGGCGCTTTGCGGGCGGCACTGCAGCAGGTAGACGTGGCGGCCGTCGGAGGCGAACTCGATGTCGACCGGCGTCTTCAGCTTCTCGCGCAGGACCTGCAGCAGCGCGCGCATGCGGGCCACGAACGGCGTCTCCGCGAACAGGCCCTCGAAGGTCACCACGGTCGCCTCGCCGGCGAGGTCCAGGAAGCCCATGGGCCGGCGCAGGTGGTCCCGGTCGGCGACGGAGATCATCTTGCGCAGCCACGGCATCTCGTGCCCGTGCCGGTCCAGCAGCTCGTGCAGGTCGACGGTCTCGAAGACCCCGGTCTGCAGGTTGACCACGTCCGCCTTCTTGGGCGAGTAGCGGATCGCCTCCTCCGGCGTCTGGTTGACCCGCAGGCCCGGCTGGCCGGGGGCCAGCAGCACGGGGTAGTCGTCGGCCAGACGGTCCACGGCCCGGGTGCCGAGCCCCGGCACCATCCGCAGCAGCCCGTCCTCGCGGCGGATGCGGGCCGACCAGCGGAACTCGTTGTTCGAGAAACCCACCCCGGAGAAGGCCGGCATCCAGTAGGGGCCGACGCGGGTGCCGACCACCTCCTGGATCAGGATGCCCATCTCCTCGTGCAGGTCGAGCAGCCCCCGGTGCAGCCGGTACTCGATGGGGTCGGGGCTGAAGACCGAGGCGTAGACCTCGGCGATGGCGTCGGTGAGCGCCGCCAGCCGCTCGCGCTTGCTGCCGGTGTTCGCCAGGAACAGGCTCTTGTACTTGCCCGAGAAGGCGGCGCCCAGGCGATCCTCCAGCAGGCTGGAGCTGCGCACGATGATCGGCCGGCCCTCGAGGTCGTCCAGCACGTCCGACAGCCCGCGCAGGATGTCCGGGGAGAAGAAGGAGTTCTTGAACAGCTGGACGATGTAGGGGTACTCGATGCGCACCCGGTCGGGGTCGACGTACTTGCGGTTGTAGACGTCGTCCAGGTCGTTGTGGTGGATGAAGTCGAGGATGCCGTCGGAGGGGACGTGCCAGCTGCGCGGCATGCGGATGTCGCCCAGCACGTCCTTGTACTCCGGGGAGCAGGCCACCACCCGCGAGGCCAGGAACAGGCCCGCCGACTTGCCGCCCAGCCGCCCGTGGCTGCGCGGCGGGTAGACGATGGTCTGGCACAGCTCGTGGAAGTCGACGAGGGTCAGGTACTCCTTGGCGATGTTCACGAAGTCGAGCTGGTCGGTGAGGAAGCGGCGCACCAGGGCGGCGCGCAGCTCCATGCGGGTGGCGGCGGAGAGGTCCGTCTCCTCGACGCCGCCGTGGCGGAAGCGCTGCAGGGCGTCGGCCAGCTCGGCCAGCGGCGTGTCCAGCCGCTCCAGCGCGTTCTTGAGGAAGGTCGACTTGTCCTCGCGGATCCAGCTCTGGATGCAGTTGAGGATCTCGTCCTCCGCCAGATGCTGGCCGGCGATGCGGAAGGCGGCCTCGGTCCTCTCGGGGTCGGCGGCCATGCCGGCCCTCGGCTGCGGCCGGTTCTCCTCGGCGCCCTCCTCGTCGGTGCCGTCGCGGGCGGGAACGGCCTCGCGCAGCAGGCGCTCGGCCGCCTCCACGCCGTTCCAGCAGAGGTGGTTGATCATCTTGCGGCCCAGCCGCGCCAGCAGCGCGCGGTCGGTCTGGCGCAGGAAGTCCAGCACCACCCACCACTCGGGCGCCGCCGGTCCCGCCGGCGTGTCGTGGGCCAGCACCCGCTGCAGCCGTCGCCGGGAGATGAAGTGGCCGATGCGCTCGGCCATCGCGTCCAGCAGCTTGCGCTCCTCTGCCAGGAACGGGCCCTCGTCCGAGCGCGGCATCGGCTCCGTGTAATAGACCTCGATCTCGCCGGCGGGCTCGCCCTGGGCCACGATGGTCGAGCTCATCCGGAAGGGCGAGGGGCTGAAGCCCGGCGGCTCGAACACCCGCTGGCCGATCACGATGCGCGAGACGCAGACGTCCGGGAACTGCCAGCCGGGGGGGATGATGCGGATCACCTCCGCGAGCACGTCGTCGAGCGAGGCCTCCTCGCGCCCGAGCTGCTCGTCCACCCTGTACAGGCAGTTCAGCTCTTTGGCCCGCTCCTGCAGGTCGTGCAGGATCCGGTCGAGCGGCTTCTCCGGGACGGCCGTGCCGGCGGGCTTGTCGGCGGCCATGGTCAGGCCCGCAGCACCACGCCGCGCCGTGTGCGGCCGTCCGCCTTCACCCGCAGCGGTGCGCCCGGGCGCACGTGACGGACGTGATCGGTCCTCGCCACCGTCTCCTGCTCCTCCAGCCAGCCCCAGTCTATGCCGCGGCCGCCAGCGTGGGGCACGGTGAAGTAGAGCACGGAGAAGCTCGAGAGGTTGTGGAAGAAGTGCGAGCCCTGGCTGGGCTCGGGGTTCATCTGCGGCAGGGCCGCCTCGACGATGGCGCGGGCGCCGGCGATCTGGTCCCAGCGCACCGGGATGCCGAGCCAGGGGTCGCTCGAGCCCCAGCGGCCGAAGCCGATCAGCAGGTAGGGCCGGCCGCACTCGACCAGCGGCCGGTTGAGGCGGTCGATCTCGGTCGCAATCGCCGGCGTGAGCCGCGCCTCGAACGTCGCCGGCTCGACGTAGACGACGTCGCGAAGCTCGCAGGCGCCGTTGCCCAGCGCGGCCGTGGAGACGACCAGCGCCTGCGGCGCCGAAAGCTCGGCCGGGCCGATCTCCACCGCGTCGTGCGTCACCAGCAGCGGCCGCACCTGCAGGAAGCCCAGCCGGGCCGGCTCGCCCGGTGGCAGCGCCAGCGCGAACTCGATCTCGACCGGCGCGCCGAGGGTCTCCTCGCAGACCGTCGTCAGCCGCCGCACCGCCGGCACCAGCGGCAGCTCGTTCCAGAGCAGGATCGGGGCGAAGTCGAGGACCCGAGGGCCGGAGCGGCCGGTCCCGGGCACCAGGCGGTCCGAGTCGGTGTCGTAGGTGGAGGCCGCGTAGCGCAGCGTGCCGTCCGCCTCCGCCTCGGCCAGGCCGGCGCGGGTGAGGTACTCGGTCTCCGCCATCGGGTCGTACGCCGGGGGCGGCCCCACGTTGACGGCCCAGAACTCCGACTGCGTCGTGCTCAGCCGCTCGCGCACGGACCCGACCGGAGGGCCGACCCGCGGGTGGGCGGGCGAGAAGGACCAGCACAGCCCGCCGTCGACGATCGTCTTGCCGAGGCCGAGCGCGAGATCGACCACTCCTTCCTCCGGCCGTGCCGGGCCGACCGGGTAGAAGCTGAACGAGCGCGCGACGCCCGAGAGGTCCGGGTAGAAGCGTCCGTCGTGGCGGCGGCCGACGACCTCCTGGATGACCACCGCCATCGCCTCGGCCTCCGACTCCCCGAGGGCCCGGCGATAGGCGCGGGCGCCGGACAGGAAGGTGCTGGCGAAGACGAACTTGACGGCGTCGACCAGCGCCCGGAAGCGCCCGTCGGCGTCGGGCTGGTTGCCGGGGATCATCTTGGTGCCGTAGACGCCGGCGAAGGGCCGGCCGAGGGCGTCCTCGAGCGCGCTGGAGGAGCGGCAGGCGAGCGGCACCCGGGCGTCGGCCGCCAGCGAGCGCAGGTCGCCCAGCCACTCCGCCGGCAGGGTCGCCTGGCGGAAGGCGAGTGCGATCACCTCGTCGCTCGGTGCCTCCTCCACCACCGCCCGCAGGCGATTGCGCTCGAGGAAGGACTCGAACACCTCCGTCGCCACCACGACGAGCGCCGGCACGTCGAGCACCAGGCCCGCGGCCTCCAGGTCGGCCCGGCGCTCCTCGAGGACGTGGGCGGCGGTGAGCAGCCCCCGGGCCTTGCCGCCGAGCGCGCCCGAGCCGATGCGGCTGAGGCGGCGCTCCGGGTCGAAGAAGCGCCGGGCGAAGGCGGGGACGCCCTGGTGGATGGCGCTCACATCCGCGTCACACCCAGCCGCGGTCGCGGCAGGCCTGCGCCACCCGGCTGATGGCGATGACGTAGGCGGCGTCGCGCATGTGGAGCTTGCGCTTGCGGGAGAGCTCGCTGACCGCGTGGAAGGCGGCCGTCATCTTGACGTCGAGCTTGGCCAGGACCTCGTCCTTCTCCCAGAAGTAGTTCATGTTGCTCTGCACCTGCTCGAAGTAGCTGCAGGTGACGCCCCCGGCGTTGGCCAGGAAGTCGGGGATGAGGAAGATGCCCTTCTGCTGGATCACCGCGTCGGCCTCGGGGGTGGTGGGGCCGTTCGCGCCCTCCGCGATCAGCCTGACCGACGGCTCGATCCTGGGGGCGTTGTCGCCGCGGACCTGGTTCTCGAGGGCCGCCGGGATCAGGATCTCGACCGGCTGCTCGAGCCACGCCTCCCCCGGCAGCACCTCGTAGCCGAGGCCCTTCGCCTTCCCCTTGTCGATGCCGCCGAAGCGGTCGGCGATCGCGACCAGCTGGTCGGGATCGACACCGGATTCCTTGCGGAAGGAATACGAGGTCTGGTCCTCCTGGTCCCAGCAGGCGACGGTGGTCACGGTGCCGCCGATCTGGCGGTAGAGCCGGATCGCGTACTGCGCGACGTTGCCGAACCCCTGCACGCTGGCGCGGGTCTTCCGCGCGTCGAGGCCCAGCTCCGAGAGCGCCTCGCGGATGGCGAAGACGACGCCGTAGCCGGTCGCCTCGGTGCGGCCCTCCGAGCCGCCGAGACCCACCGGCTTGCCGGTGATGAAGCCGGGGAAGTGGCCGCCGTGGATCTGCTCGAACTCGTCCAGCATCCACAGCATGTGCTGGCCGGAGGTCATCACGTCGGGCGCGGGCACGTCGGCGGCCGGCCCCACGTTGCGGGCCATCTGGCGCACCCAGCCGCGGCAGATCTGCTCCTGCTCGCGCTGGCTGAGGTGGTGCGGGTCGCAGATGACCCCGCCCTTGCCGCCGCCCAGCGGGATGTCCACCACGGCGCACTTCCAGGTCATCCACATGGCCAGCGCGCGGACGGTGTCGAGCGTCTCCTGCGGGTGGAAGCGGATGCCGCCCTTCGAGGGGCCGCGGGCGTCGTTGTGCTGCACGCGGAAGCCGCGGAAGACCTGGATCCGCCCGTCGTCCATGTGGACGGGGATGGCGAAGCTGTACTCTCGCAACGGCTGACGGAGGAGCTCGCGGGTGGCCGGGTCCAGGTCCAGGATGGCGGCGACCTTGTCGAACTGGGCCTGGGCCATCTCGTAGGGATTGACGCCCTTCATCGCCATGATGTCCGAACCTCCTGTCTCGGGCATGCTACCGGCCGGAGGGAGGGGGCACAAAGATCTTCAGGCACCGGATCTTTCGGCTCATTCGGTGCGGCTGAGCCGCTGATGCCAAGGGACCATGGCATAGACACCAGCCCGCGGGCCTATCATGGACCCCATCAGGGCCGCCGATCGCCCACGCCCCCAGGATCGGGCGGACGCGAGGGCGGCTGGTCAGGCGACGCGATGGCCCATCCGATGGCCGAGCCGCTCCTCTTCCCGCCAGCCCGCGGTCGCCTCATTCTTTCAGGGAGTCTCCGATGAACGAATACGTCACCTCTTTGATGGCCGAGGTCAAGGCCAAGAACCCCTCCGAGCCCGAGTTCCACCAGGCCGTCCAGGAGGTCGCCGAGTCGTTGACGCTGGTGCTCGACCGCCACCCCGAGTACCGGCACGCCAAGATCCTCGAGCGGATCATCGAGCCCGAGCGCGTGCTGATGTTCCGGGTGCCCTGGGTCGACGACCAGGGCAACGTCCGCGTCAACCGCGGCTTCCGCATCGAGATGAACAGCGCGATCGGCCCCTACAAGGGCGGGCTGCGCTTCCACCCGTCGGTGAACCTCGGCATCCTCAAGTTCCTGGCCTTCGAACAGGTGTTCAAGAACTCGCTCACCACGCTGCCCATGGGCGGCGGCAAGGGCGGCAGCGACTTCGACCCGAAGGGCAAGAGCGACAACGAGGTGATGGCCTTCTGCCAGGCCTTCATGGCCGAGCTGTTCCGCCACATCGGGCCCGACACGGACGTGCCGGCCGGCGACATCGGCGTCGGCGGGCGGGAGATCGGGTACCTGTTCGGCTACTACAAGAAGCTGCGCAACGAGTTCACCGGTGTGCTGACGGGCAAGGGCCTCAACTGGGGCGGCTCCCTGATCCGGCCCGAGGCCACCGGCTACGGCTGCGTCTACTTCGCCCAGGAGATGCTGGGGACCCGCAAGCAGACGCTGGAGGGCAAGCGCTGCCTGGTCTCCGGCAGCGGCAACGTCTCGCAGTACACCGTGGAGAAGCTGCTCGACCTGGGCGCCAGGGTCGTCACCCTCTCGGACTCCTCCGGCTACGTCTACGACGAGGCCGGCATCGACCGGGAGAAGCTCAAGTTCGTGATGGACCTCAAGAACGTCAAGCGCGGCCGCATCAAGGAGTACGCCGACCGGTTCAAGGGCAGCTCCTACTACCCGATCGACCCCAAGCTCGACTACAACCCGCTCTGGAACCACAAGGCCGACTGCGCCTTCCCCAGCGCCACCCAGAACGAGATCAACGGCAAGGACGCCGGCAACCTGCTCAAGAACGGCGTCTACGTGGTGGGCGAGGGCGCGAACATGCCCAGCACCATCGACGCGGTGAACCAGTTCGTGGCCGCGAGGATCCTGTACGGCCCGGGCAAGGCGGCCAACGCCGGCGGCGTCGCCACCTCCGGCCTCGAGATGTCGCAGAACAGCATGCGCCTGGGCTGGAGCCGGGAGGAGGTCGACCAGAAGCTCCACGGCATCATGAAGAACATCCACCAGGCCTGCCACGAGACCGCGGAGCGCTTCGGCACCCCCGGCAACTACGTCAACGGCGCCAACATCGCGGGCTTCCTCAAGGTCGCCAACGCGATGATGGACCAGGGCATCGTCTAGCCCGCTCCCCGGCGCCCGCTCGTCGGCGGGCGGGCGCCGGACCCTCCCGGCCCAGCGGCGCTCCCGCCGTCGCCCCTTGTCTGCGGCGATGCTGTGGGCCGGCGGGCCCCGCCGGCGGCGCGTCCGGTCCCGCCGGACGGGGTAGGCTAAGGGGGACCATGGTCGGCGCTCACGAGCACTGGCGTTCCCAGGAGTACCAGTCCCTGATGCGCCACCGCGTCATGGACATCCTGCTGGTCTCGACGCCCTACGACACCTTCATCCTGGACGAGGCGGGCGAGATCTCCGAGCGCATGGTGGGCGAGTTCCGCAACCTCGACCTGCACTACGCGCCGGGCCTGACCGGCGTCTCCTCCGGGGAGGAGGCGTTGCGCATCGCGCGCGAGCAGCAGCGGGTCAACCTGATCATCACCACCCCCCACCTCGCCGACATGAACGCTGCCGAGCTGGCGCGGCGGGTGAAGGCGGAGGGCCTCGACGTGCCGGTCGTGCTCCTGGCCTGGGACACCCGCGAGCTGAGCGACTTCCAGACCCGCTTCGACACCTCGGCCATCGAGCGCGCCTTCCTGTGGCAGGGCGACGCCCGCATCCTGGTGGCCATCGTCAAGTCGGTGGAGGACCGGCGCAACGCGCGGCACGACACCGACGCCGCCGGCGTGCAGGTGATCCTGCTGGTCGAGGACAACGTCCGCTACTACTCCTCGCTCCTGCCGGTGATGTACACGGAGCTGCTGCACCACTCCCAGCGGCTGATCCGCGAGGGGCTCAACCTCTCGCAGATGATCCTGCGCATGCGGGCCCGTCCCAAGATCCTGCTCTGCACCACCTGGGAGGAGGCGGAGGAGGCCTTCGACACCTACGGGGAGGACGTGCTCGGCATCATCTCGGACGTGGAGTTCCCGCGCCAGGGGCAGAAGGTGCCGCAGGCGGGGGCCGACTTCGCCCGCGAGGTGCGGGCGGCCTGGCCCGACGTGCCGATCGTCCTGCACTCCTCCCGGGCCGAGAACGAGGCGCTGGCGCGCAGCGTGGGGGCCGACTTCCTGCTGAAGGGCTCGCCGCTGCTGCTGCAGGAGCTGCGCCAGGTGATGCTCGAGCACTTCGGGTTCGGGGACTTCGTCTTCCGCGATCCCGACGGCACCGAGGTGGACCGCGCCGCCGACCTGCGGCAGCTGGAGGAGAAGCTGGCGACCGTGCCCGAGGCCTCGCTCGCCTACCACGCCGGGCGCAACCACTTCTCCCGCTGGCTCAAGGCGCGCACCGAGTTCGCTCTCGCTCACGAGCTGCGCCCGCGCCGGCTGGGCGACTACCCGGACACGGAGGACCTGCGTCGCAGCCTGATCGGCACCATCGCCAGCTTCCGCCTGGAGCAGGCGCGCACCCTGGTCACCGACTTCGACCGCGGCGACTTCGACCTCTCCGGCGACTTCTACCGCATGGGCGGGGGCTCGCTGGGGGGCAAGGCGCGGGGGCTCGCCTTCGTGCGCCGGCTGCTGGCGGAGCAGCGCCTGCGCGACCGCTTCCCCGGCATCGAGGTGGCCGTGCCCATCTCGGCGGTCCTGGGGACGGACGTCTTCGACCGCTTCCTGGACGACAACGACCTGCGCTACTTCGCCATCGAGTGCGAGGACGAGGAGGAGATCGAGCGGAGGTTCCTGGCCGCCCGCTTCCCCGAGGAGACGGGGAAGGACGTGGCCGCCTTCCTGGAACGGGCCCGCTGGCCCCTGGCGGTGCGCTCCTCCAGCCTGCTGGAGGACTCGCAGCACCAGCCCTTCACCGGCGTCTACGACACGCTGATGCTGGCGAACGACTCCTGGAGCCTGGGCGAGCGCGCGGCCCTGGCCATCCAGGCGATCAAGCGGGTCTACGCCTCCACCTTCTCCCGCCACGCCAAGGACTACCTTAAGGCGACGCCCTACCGGCTGGAGGAGGAGAAGATGGCCATCATCCTCCAGCGGGTGGTGGGGGCCGCGCACGGGGGCCGCTTCTACCCCGACTTCTCGGGGGTCGCCCGCTCGCACAACTTCTATCCCTCGCCGCCGATGGCGTCCCGGGACGGGATCGTGGCGGTGGCCCTGGGCATGGGCCGCGCCATCGTGGAGGGCGGGGCCTGCCTGCGCTTCTGCCCCCGCTTCCCCCGCCACATCCTGCAGTTCTCCTGCGTGTCGGACGTGCTGGAGTCGACACAGCGCGAGTTCTGGGCGCTGCCGCTCGACGGCAGCGGCGCGGGCATGCGCGAGCGGGCGTTCGACCTGGCGGCGGCGGAGACGGACGGAACGCTGGCCGCGGTCGCCTCCACCTACTCGCCCGAGGACGACGCGGTCTACGACGGCCTGTCGCGGCCGGGCCCGCGGCTGGTCACCTTCGCCCCCGTCCTGAAGCAGGGCCTCTTCCCGCTGGCGGAGATCGCCGCCACCCTGATGGAGGCCGGGGAGCGGGGGATGGGCACGCCCGTCGAGATCGAGTTCGCCGTCAACCTCCACTCGCCGGCGGGCCAGCGCGCCGACTTCGGGTTCGTGCAGATGCGCCCGCTGGCGCTGACGCGGGAGAGCGAGGCGCTGGAGCTGGGCGAGGTGGACGAGGCGAGCGTTCTCTGCCGCAGCCAGCGGGTGCTCGGCAACGGCCGCATCGAGGGCATCCGCGACCTGGTGGTGGTGGACTTCCAGCGCTTCGAACGCGCGCGCAGCCGGGAGGCGGCGGCGGAGGTCGCCCGCCTCAACGGCCACCTGCTGGCCGCGGGCACGGCCTACGCCCTGGTCGGCGTCGGACGCTGGGGCTCACGCGACCCCTGGCTCGGCATTCCCGTGACCTGGGACCAGGTCTGCGGCGCCCAGGTGATCGTGGAGGCGGGCCTGCGCGACCTGAAGGTGACGCCCTCGCAGGGCACCCACTTCTTCCAGAACCTGACTTCGTTCAACGTCGGATACTTCACCGTGAACCCGGACACGGGCGACGGCCTGGTCGACTGGACCTGGCTCGACGCGCAGCCGGCCCTCTCCGCCGCCGCCCACGTCCGCCACATCCGCCTGGACGGCCCGCTGCTGGTGCTGATGAACGGCAAGAAGAACGAAGGGCTGATCCTCAAGCCGTCCGCCGGTCCGCCGGTCTGAGGCCGGCCTATCTCCTCTCGAACGCGCTGACCGCCGCCGCCGTCGCGAGCACGCCGATCTCCAGGCGGAAGGCGATCGACTCGCCGGGCGCGAGCTGCCGCATCAGCCCCTCGTCCACCAGCTGCTGGCGGGTGGCCCGCATCGGGTGCATGCAGGGTTCGAGGCCACAGACGTACTCGCCCTCGCCGGTCATCTTCCACTGGGCCAGCACCGGCAGCTCGTCGGTGCGCCAGCGCAGGTACGCGCCGAAGCCCAGGAGGCGGTTGGCGAT
>Ga0335069_10015247_pt1 | contig 10743 bp, 6 predicted proteins | sample Lox_Sample_11_FD_206714 | JGI IMG/M metagenome (GOLD analysis project Ga0335069, IMG submission 206714) | Soil microbial communities from Loxahatchee National Wildlife Refuge, Florida, United States - Lox_Sample_1.1 | ecosystem: Environmental > Terrestrial > Soil > Wetlands | place: USA: Florida... | reverse complement strand
CGATCAGTACGAAGGCCACCACCACGGCGATCACGGCAATCATCACCGGCCCCACCAGCGCCAGCCGCGTCTCCAGATCGATGCTCACGTCCTCTTCGAAAAACTCCGCCAGGGCCTCCAGCATCCCTGACATCGCCCCCGTCGTCTCCCCTACCTCCATCATGTCCAGGGCAATGGAGGGGAAGAACCCGCTCTCCCGCAGGCAGGCGCTCAATTCCTTGCCCGCCGCCACCTCCGTCCGCGCCTGCGCGATTGCTTGTCCCAGCCACGGGCTGCTCACCGAGTCCTTGGCGGTCTCCAGCGCCGACACAATCGGCGTCCCCCCTTGCAGCAAGGTTGAGAGGGTACGCGCAAACTCCGCCACCGAAAACTTCAGCAGCAGTCCCCCCACCAGCGGCAGGCGGAATTTCAGCCGCTCCCACGCCAGTCGGACCCGCGCCTGCCGCGCCGTCAGCCTTATCATCACCCCCAACCCCGCTACTCCCAGCAGAATCAGCAGCGAGTAATGCTTGATCTGCATGGCGAAGGAGATGGTGAAAGTGGTCAGGGCGGGCAGTTGCACATCCATGTCAGCATACAGCTTGGCGAACTGCGGAACAATGAACGTGATCACAAAGGAGATCAAAAGCGTCAGAAAGACCAGCAGGAACGCCGGATAGATCAAAGCCGAAATGAACTTCTTGCGGAAGCCCCGCGACTGTTTCTGGTATGCCAGGTATTGCGCCAGGACCTTGTCCAGGCTGCCGCTGCGCTCCCCCGCCCGCACCGTGGCGCAATAAATCTTGGGAAAGCTGCCGGTGGACTCAAAGGCTTCGGAGAGCAGCGCCCCCGAACGCACCTTGTCCCGCACCGCCTCGATGGCCACGCGCAGGGCGTCGCTGCGGCTCTGGTGCGCCAGCAGATCCAGCGACTTCTGCAAGGGCAACCCCGACTTCGACAGGGTCAGAAACTGCTGGTTAAAGACCAGGAACTCGTCCGGGCGGACCTTCCCCGGCCGCGCGACCCGCGCCCGGAAACTCAGGATGTCCTTGGGACGCACCGAGAAGACCAGGTAACCCTGCCCCCGCAGCCGCTGGCGCAACTCCTCCTCGGAATGCGCCTCTTCCGTCTGGGTCAGGATGCGCCCCGCCTCGGTTCCGTATTTGCAAACAAATTCGGCCATTTCTTAGCTCACAGCCCACAGCTAACAGCCTACAGTTAACTGCCCCAACCCATCACTTGGTGCCCGAGGCGTCCCCAATTCCGCCACACTTAGCTCTTCTGCTGTCAGCTGTTAGCTGTCGGCTGCCAGCTTTTAGCTGCCCTTCTCACCAACCGCTATACGGCGTCCCGTCCAAAGACGTTTCTTCCGACCCGCTGTGCACGTCCACAATCCCGGAAGCGGACTGGTCGGGGCTGATCGGCACGTCCTCCGTATCCGTCCTCCACGTGTCATTCGACCCGGTGAACGGATCCACCGGAATCCCGCCCCGCAAATACCCCGCATCCACCAACTCGTCCAGCGAGGTGGGTGGGCGCTGCTTGTCGATGGTGAACTCGTCGATCAATTTGCGCATCGTGAACAGGTCGTCCCGCAGAACGGCCTCCCGGGCATGCACCACCGCGATCCGGTACATGGGCATGGCAAAGGAGGCAAGAATCAGAATGAGGGTGATGACCACCATCAATTCGATGAGGGTAAACCCCCAAGAGCGAAACTCGAAACTCGAAATTCGAAATTCGGGCGTTCCCGCCGCAACTTGTGCGTCCCGAGTCGCGAGTCGCGAGTCGCGAGCTTTACCAATCGGAATACTGCGTTCCATCGAGCGCCGTTCCTTGACTCTTGGAATACACATCAAAGACGTTCTGGCCGCCCCAACTCTTTGAGTCGGGATCGTCCTGCATCGATCGCATTCCCCAGTCTGCCGCCCCCGTCATGGGGTCCAAGGGTATTTTGCGGAGATATCGATACTTGCCTTTGGCGGCTCCCTTTACCGGCACTCCGTCCACCAGGGTCTGGAGATCGGGGGGGTAGCCGAATGTGTCCACCTTGATCGGGATCTTGCCCGCTTCCGAATCCGACTTATACCGGTCAATGGCCTCGCGAAGCATGCGCAAGTTCTCGTGCAGCAAAACCTCGCGCTTGCGAATGATGGCATTGCGGGCCAGGGGCAACGCCAGGGTCGTTAACACCAGCAGAATGGTGATCGCCGCAATCAGTTCAATCAGCGTGAAAGCTCTCTTTGAAATCCGATTGCGTCCTGCCGCCATCTTGCATTTCATCATCATGGCTGCCGAGGCACGGGGGGCGCGGGCTCGAAGGGAACAGCCGGACCCTCGACGGCTCCGGGGCCTTCGCCGCCGCCGCCGGAGGAACTCATCGGGACGGCCGCGCCCGTGGCTATGGCGGGTTCGGGAAAGCGAATGATTCGCGGGGTCAGCATAATCAGGACCTCCTGATCATTCACCTCTTTGTTTTCCTGGGAGAAGAAGTACCGCAATCCCGGAATGTCGCCCAACCCCGGAACTCCTTGCACCGAATTGGTCAAGGTGCGCTGAATTAAACCACCCAAGAGACTTACTTCACCTTCCGACAGGCGGAAATCATCCTCGATAATGCGCTGCCCGAACGTGGGTTGGTTTACTCCCCCCACGGAAACCACCGCCCCGAGAGAAGAAATTTCGATTTTGGCGTGGACGGCAACCTCTCCGTTCGAGAGGAGGTGGGGGGTCAGGTCCAGGTTCACCCCAATATCCTGGTACTGAAACTGCGTACTGGCCAGCAAACCCACCGATCCGGAAGAGCTCGTTGTACCCCCCAGCGAAGGCAGGAAGCTGCCGGTGGCATAGGGGACCCGGCTGCCAATCCGCAGCTTGGCGGTCTGCCCATCGGTCACCCGGACCTGCGGGCTCTGCATAATGTGGGTCTTGGAATCGTTCAACACCGCCTGGGCCGTAGCCCCGGGGAGAACGATGGCATAGTCCCTCCAGCTGATCGAATCCAGCGGCACGCTCGAACTCGTGGTGCTGCCGGAGGAGGAAGTGGAGGGTGGCGCAAAGCCCACTCCGGCCTGGATGCCGGGGGTGATCCCACTGGTGCTGACGGTGGCGGGAGTCAGGCCCAAATCTCGAATCCGGTCGCGGTCAGCTTCCACGATATCGATATCAATCAGGATCTCCGCTTTACCCCGGTCCAATTCGCGCACCAGTTGTTCAGCGGCCGCGATCTTCTCCGGCGTATCCCGAATGATGATGGCGTTGGCGTCGGGATTGTCCATAATCCTCTGCAAACCGAGGACTTGCTTAAGGGCCGTGGTAATGGCAGTGCGGTCGGCAGGGGCCAGGGGGTTGGAGAGATAAATCGTCCGCAGGATCTCCGAATCATAGTCCCGCCGGTTGTTCGGGTTGTCCGGAATGATCAGGATCGTGTTCGCCGTGACGGGCTTCCAGAACGATTTGCTCTGCATGGCCACCAGGTTCAGAGCGTCTTCCAGCTTGATGTTGCTCAGGTCCTCGCTCAGCGGGGCAGGCCGGAAATCCGGGGTAAAGGCCACATTTAACCCCGCCAGCTTGGCCAGGGTTTCAAACACTCGGCGGCTGTCGGCGGAGAGGCGAAAGTGCGCCAGCGGTTCCTGGGGAAGGGGTTGCAGCTTCACGAACGCCGGCTGTGTCTCTTCCTCTCGCGCCTTCAGGGCCTTCTGCAATGCCTCATTGTGCTGCTTCTTGGCCAGAGCCTGCCTTGACAAGACCTTGGCCAATTCCTGGGCCGCCGCCTGGTTGCTGGAATCTATGCTGACCGCCTTTTGCAGTTCACCGGCCGCTTCTTCCACGTGGCCATCCTGGAATAACTGGCGGCCATTCTTCAGGTGAACCAGGCTGGCATTGGTGCGGGCGTTCTTTTCGTGGAGGACATACAGGGGGTTGGCAGGGTCTTCATCCCGTGCCTTCTGGTAATCCACCAAAGCCGAGTCCCAGTCCTTCCGCTCCTCGGCCTTGCGGCCATTCTTGTAAGCGATGCCGCTGGAACCGCCCCCGCACCCCATGCAGGCGGTGACCAGCACCACGATTCCAATCCACCCGATTTTGTCTTTAGGCATCCCTATCCCCCGTGGTCAAAGCCTGGCACACACGCTCGAATCAACGACCGCCAAGAAGTTGCGTCCCCAAGTCCAGCCCGGGCACCCCCGAGGTGAGCAAATCCAACCCCAGGTCGGCCCAACTTGTGCCCCCTGCTGCGCCAATCTCTCCCCCTGCCTGGGCATTTGCCAGACCTGCAAGAAGATAAGCTGGATTTCCGTTCTTATGCTTGGATGCCGACAGGCCGCCGGATTCTGTCTGGAACGAGGGCGGGCTTTCGGAAGCTTCCGGCACGGCCCTCACCGCTAGAACCAAAAGGGAATCGACACTTGTGACCTGGTAACCGCCGGCGAACGTATCCCCCTGCTTCACGAGATACCGCTGGGAGCCGTCCGCCACGATGGCCTGGAGTTCCCCATCATTATCTTGTACCGTACCCAGCGTTTGGAAGACAAAGGTGGTGCCCGAGTGTGCCCGCTGCGAAGGTTGCGTAAGGGCGGGGAGGGACGGGCCGCGTCTGGGCGGCGGATCCTCGACGGCGATCACGGCGTCCGGGGCCACGCTGAGGGCGACCAGGTGCCCGGCAAATCGGTCACCTTGTCGCACAATGGCTACGCTGTCGCCATCGGGCAGAATCGCCGAGAGTTGGCCGTCGGCCTGGGTGACATACCCCAAGGGCTTGAACGTAGCGGTCATTTTGTCGGATCCAAGCGCCACGCCCCCGCCACCCGGCGCCCCCAAGGGCCCTGACAGGGAGCTATCGGTGCGCATCGTCACCAGATTCTCGCTTCCCGGAATCGACTCATTCTCACGGGCCGCCGAATTATCGATGCCTCCCCCTTCTGCCGAAGCCCCCGCGCCAGCGGGTTGAGCCACGTTGCGATAAGCCGCCTCCTGAGCCACTCCGTCCGGCAGCAGAGCGGATATCGCGTCGCGGGTAGCCGGATTCCCAGCCGCCGCTTCCACTGTTGCCGATGCTACGGCAGCAAGAGGCGCGGGCGGTTCTTCCGCAACGGGAGCCGGGGCAGAGGCAACGGGAGCCGGCGGAAGCGCAACCGGGGTCGCCTGCGCCATTAAGGTCGCCGCGCTGGCCGGAACCAGCCGCACCGTATCCCCATCTGCCATCACGGCTTCCACCTTGCCATCGGACTTCTCCACGTAACCCAGGGAACCGCTCAACGGCTCGGGCGGCAGAGCCCGGGCGGGAGCTTGCGCTCCGGCGTTCGCCGCCAAATCATTCTCACTGGCCCCCTTCGGCTCGGGCACGGAGACCTGCGCTTGTTCCACGTCCACCGCCGCGACTTCTTGGGGAGAGACTTTTGTAACCCGGAACTTCTCCGCGATCAGGTCACCTATATGAACGACCTGCATCTGGTTTTCTTGCAAAATAATTGCTTCCAGTTGTCCCCCGGCTTTCTCCACATAACCCAAGGTCTTGAAAACCTTGGGGACCACCGGTGCCGGAGTGCCCGCCGCGGCCACAACCTCTTGCGCCGCAGGAGGTTCGGCTGCGCGAAAGGCCCCAGGCGCGGGCCGGTGGACCGATGGCGCGGCGGTAACAAGGGGAAGCCGAGCAGCCACCGGGCGGCGCGCTTGCGTTCCTGGTTCCTTCCGAACCGGCGATGGCGATGCTCTTTGCACCCACGGCGGCCGCAGCGTATTGCCGCGCTGCCGCGCCCCCACTTGCGCCGAAGGTGTCACCCCGTGTGACGTATATAGGGGCTTGAGCTTTAGAAAAGAATAAAGACATGCCGCGACGGCACCACCCAGAACGAGACTGATAAGTTCCCTGAAGTTCTTCACAGGTCACCCGGCGCCGATTTCATGCAACCATTCGCGGACACCACTCCCCGATGGGTTATCATATGCACGCGAATGTCAAAAAGCAATGCGGGAGAGGTTTCGCTTCTATGAATATTTGATCGACGCTCCCCAGTGCCCACGGGCGGGGCAGGGGAGGGGGCGACTGCGGAGAGTGAACCCGCCGCCGAGCCCGGGGCCACCGCTCATGGGACGCCCCTGCGTGGTGTCTCTGAATTGCTATTTCGTAGTTTCTTTGCCGAATGCGAAGATTCATTGGTTTGCAATCTTGAATCTTGAATTTTGGATGCGGCCGTCAGGCCGCGCTGAGTCCCGGCGGTAAGAAGGTTCACCTTCCTCTGACAAACCGTCGATAGACGATACGGAGAAGTGTCGGGGGAACGGCGAGGGGGCCCAGAACATTTGGCCCGGGCCGTGCGTCTATTCTGACTCCTGACTCCTGACTCCTGTCCTTGACGTGTCGGGGGAACGGCGAGGGGGCCGAGGGGTGGAGGTAGTGCGGCATCCTGGCCGCGGTCACCGGGGCGTCCCCGCCGCTGCCGCAGACATGGCCGGAGCCTCCCCTGAGCTTGCCGAAGGGATGGCCATGCCACACGCGACGTGGCACGGGCATCTTGCCCGTGAGCGGGCATGGCTGGGAGGCCATGGCAAAAGCCTGCGCCCTGGGCACTTTCGGAGTGCGGCCGCGCAGCCGCGTACTTAAAGGCGCGTGGCGAAGCTGGCGCTTGGCTCTTCGCCAGCTCGCTGGCGGCCGGGACGTAGCGCCGACCTCGAGGTCGGCACTCGACCCGGAAGCGAGCTTCCGGTTCGTAGCGAGGAGGTGCGTGCTGTTCGACGCTCCTCCGCGGCTCCGCTGGGGGGTAAACATCCTCATCCTCTCGGGAGAACCGCCGATAGACGATACGGAGAAGTGTCGGGGGACCCGCGAGGGGGCCGAGGGGTGGAGGTAGTGCGGCATCCCTGCGGTCACCGGGGCGTCCCCGCCGCTGCCGCAAACATGGCCAGAGCCTGCCCTGAGATTGCCGAAGGGATGGCCATGCCACACGCGACGTGGCACGGGCATCTTGCCCGTGAGCGAGCATGGCCGGGAGGCCATGGCAAAAGCCTGCGCCAGGGGCGCTTTCGGAGTGCGGCCGCGCAGCAGCATGCTTAAAGGCGCGTGGCGAAGCTGCCGCTTTGCTCTTCGCCAACTCGCTGGCGGCAGGAATGTAGCGCCGACCTTGAGGTCGGCACTCGACCCGGAAGCGAGCTTCCGGTATGTAGCGAGGAGGTGCGTGCTGTTCAACGCTCCTCCGCGGCTCCGCTGGGCGGTAAACATCCTCATCCTCTCGGGAGAACCGCCGATAGACGATACGGAGAAGTGTCGGGGGAACGGCGAGGGGGCCCAGAACATTTGGCCCGGGCCGGGTGTCTATTCTGACTCCTGACTCCTGACTCCTGACTCCTATCCTTGACGTGTCGGGGGACCCGCGAGGGGGCCGAGGGGTGGAGGTAGCGCGGCATCCTACCCGCGGTCACCGGGGCGTCCCCGCCGCTGCCGCAGACATGGCCAGAGCCTCCCCTGAGCTTGCCGAAGGGATGGCCATGCCACACGCGACGTGGCACGGGCATCTTGCCCGTGAGCGAGCATGGCCGGGAGGCCATGGCAAAAGCCTGCGCCCTGGGCGCTTTCGGAGTGCGGCCGTGCAGCCGCTTACCGAGAGGCGCGTGGCGAAGCTGGCGCTTGGCTCTTCGCCAGCTCGCTGGCGGCAGGAATGTAGCGCCGACCTCGAGGTCGGCACTCGAACCGGAAACAAGCCGAATGGTAGCGGTCAACGCAGTTTCAATCGTGGGTTTTTCCTTGGATTGCGAAAGCAGAGCCGCGCGGAGATTGGCACTATGGTCGGTGAAGGCGATCACAAATGCCCACAGTCAGGAGAGCACTGACTGTGGCTACCACCCTGAAGTCAGGAGCCAGGAGTGAGAAAATCGCGCCTGATTTGTCCTCAGCCTGCCGCTTACCTATGTCGATTCGACATTTTGAATAGGCACCCGTACTTCTTGGCCGTTAATCGTCAACTTGACGCTTCTGCCCAACTTCCGAGCGGGGCGTAATGCGTCCACTGAGGTCGCCGTGAAGAAATCAGTGTTGCGAATCCGGCGCCAGCAGGAGGATCTTCCCAATGCCGCCTTTCTCCCCTAGCACATGTGCTTCTGCCGCATCACGCAACGGCATCCGGCGGCCAATCGGCAGAACGAACTTGCCGTCGCGCACGTCATCGGCAAACTCACGCACCTTGGATGGATCAGGCTTCGCGCCCACGCGCGTAATCTTCACTGTCGGATTTTGGGCCGCCGCGCTTTCCGGCAAGACAGATGCGTACCCAAAGGAGCCTCCCTGCCTTACCTTCGCGATCAGCTTCGCTGCAACGTCCCCGCCCACGGTGTCCGCAATTGCATCCACCAGGCGGGTTTTCTCAATCGCTTTATCGTCATCAATCGCGAGCACGTCAGAGACACCGAGAGAGCGGGCGCCGTCCAGGTCCTTCCCGCGAACACCTGCAATCACCTGCGCGCCTATCTTCTTCGCCGTATGCACCGCCGCGCGCCCAACACTGCCCAGCGCTCCCGTGATCAGCACCACCTGTCCCCTTTTTACGTTTGTCGCAAGGCGCACAAGCTGGTCTCCGGTGAGGGAAATCAGCGGGATCGCGGCCGCGTCCGCCAGGTCCACGCCATCCGGCAGATGGGTCACGTCCGAATCGTCCACGGCAACCAACTCGGCATAGGTCGCGTTGGATAGCGCAAGAACGCGGTCGCCGGCCTTGAAGTGCTTCACATTTGCGCCCACCGCCCGTACGACGCCACTCACATCGCGGCCCAGAATTGCCGGAAACGACAACGGAAAATTCTTCTGCAGCGTCCCTGAACGCAACTTCCAGTCGATCGGATTAACGCTCGCCGCGGCTGTCGCTATGAGTACCGTGCGTCCACTCATCTGCGGTTCGGGGACGTTGTCTTCAAATCTCAGCTTCTCGGGACCGCCATACTCATGCAGTACCACTGCCTTCATCTCGTATCTCCCACCTGCAGATCTTCACGCACATAATCTGACGAGATCATACCCCGCCCCAGGCCTCATTTCAACGAAGTCTGGCCAAACTCCCGTGGTTCGCAATCCGGAAGTAATCTACTCGAGCGTTAAATCGGTGAAGCGTGTTGGTGGATTGCCAGGGTGGGCAGGATGAACCGGAGGGCGCGAGCCCACCGCAGAGGTAGAAACTCGAGGGCCCTGTACCGTCTGGTACAGGGCAGCGCTGGGCCAGGCCGAATCGGTCAGCCCGTCGGTGGGCGGGTCTGGCGACCGGCGGGTTCGGCCCTACTCCGCCGATGTGCCCCGGCATGCCGGGGCCTGCAGTTTCTACATTTGCGATGCGGGTGCTTCTCGCAGGACCACTCGGGCTGTCATCTTACGTCCGTGAGCTGACGGACGCGAGCCCCCCGCAGTTTGCTTGCGCTCACTCCCCTCATCACCCAACCCATCAAACCCCTGTCATCCTGAGTCCCGACGCCTTTCATCGGGGCGAAGGACCTCGGCAGTTCGCTTGCGCTCACGTTCCCGGATACTACCGGGGTCCTTCGGCCTGAAGAGCGGGCCTCAGGATGACAGTGCTTTACTCAGCTTTCGCAGTCGCCGCCCCACAAACAGTGTAGAAACTCTAGGCCCCGGCAGGCCGGGGCTCATGCCGACCCCGCCTGGGCGGGGTCGGCGCTACGTTCCCGACGGCCCCCCCGCCGGCCGATTCGGCGGCAAGTTGGTCTCCCGTCAGCTTGACCGCCTCGGTTTGACTTTCGAGTAGGGCGTGATCCGGGAGTTGACTGGCCGTCAGATGTACGACACGCCAACTTGGCCAAGTGGTTGTACAGTGGCGGGGTGAGGATTCAAGAAACCCGTTTCTTCCAGGGTACACGGACCTCGGTCTACCCACACCAGATTGAACTTGACGGGGGAGAGAGAAGTGCGGTCTTATGGCGGTCCTATAGGACAGCATTTTAGCTATAATCGTATCGTAAGTCCTATGAGCCTCTCGCCCGATTGGAAAAAACCGGACATGGCGCCCAGTCCCCAAGCTGGCGCGGACGTGGACCTCACAAAATATGTTCCCAGTGATGTGCTTCCACTCGAAAACCCTCAGACCGACATTCCGCGAATTGCCAGGGACCCTAAGCTCACCGGGCTAATTGATTCGGCGGTCCAGAAGATCCCGACATTCCATAACCTCAACCTTGGGGATGCTCGCGCGATGAGCGAGTTGGCGGCGGGGAGCGTTCATTTGGTACTCACTTCGCCGCCGTACTGGACGTTAAAGGAATACCGGGATTCTGAAGGTCAGATGGGGCACATCGACAACTACGACGAGTTCCTTACTGAACTCGACAAAGTTTGGGCGCATTGCTTCCGCACTCTGGTCCCCGGTGGCCGTCTGATCTGTGTGGTGGGTGATGTGTGCCTGTCGCGGCGGAAGAATAATGGCCGCCATACCGTCGTTCCGCTGCATGCTTCCATCCAGGAGCACTGCAGGAGGCTTGGGTTCGACAATCTGGCGCCCATTATCTGGCACAAGATCGCGAACGCTGTGTATGAGGTCGACAACGGCGGAGGTTTTCTGGGGAAGCCCTACGAACCGAATTCCGTGATCAAGAACGACATTGAATTCATTCTGATGGAACGCAAACCCGGTGGTTATCGGACTCCCGACCTCGCGACTCGAGTCTTAAGCGTCATCTCTGCTGATAACCACAAGGAATGGTTCCAGCAAATTTGGTCTGGTATCACTGGCGCATCGACGCGCTACCATCCGGCTCCTTACCCTCCGGAACTGGCAG
>Ga0335069_10015243_pt1 | contig 10745 bp, 6 predicted proteins | sample Lox_Sample_11_FD_206714 | JGI IMG/M metagenome (GOLD analysis project Ga0335069, IMG submission 206714) | Soil microbial communities from Loxahatchee National Wildlife Refuge, Florida, United States - Lox_Sample_1.1 | ecosystem: Environmental > Terrestrial > Soil > Wetlands | place: USA: Florida... | reverse complement strand
GCCTTCGTGATCGACGTTGCGCACCTTCGAGGGATCGCCCACCACGCCGCTGTCGTAGTCCCACACCATCGCATCCGGGCCCACGCTGTCCCACAACTGGCGGCAGACCGCGATGAACTCCTCCATGCGGTCGTAGCGTTCGGAATGATCGGGCAGCGCGGTGAAGCCGTAGTTCTCGAAATCGGATTTGCGGGTGGAGGTGATGACGTTGAACGCGACGCGCCCGCCGGTGACGTGATCGAGCGAGTTCAGATAGCGCGCCAGGTAGTAGGGATGCATGAAGCTGGTCGAGTAGGTGACGCCGAAGCCCAGATGCTTCGTCACCCGCGACATCGCCACCATCATCGGGCTCAGGTCCTGGCGCGGCCAGCTCACGCCCCAGCGGATCGCGTCGTCCGGCTTACCCTGCCAGGTGGAGGGCACGCCCGTGCCGTCGCCCGAGAACAGCAGGTCGAGCAGGCCCCGCTCGCAGATGCGCGCGATCTCCTCGAACGTCTCCACGTCCGGGTAGCGGCGGTCCTTCCAGGCCGAGCCCGGCATCCGCCAGCGCCCGTCCATGTGTGTGTAGGACACGTCGAACGCGAGATGCATCTTCCTGGGCACGCGCCGCTCCTTCGGCCGAAAGTGTCGGCAGATGGAGCAAGATCGGTGCCAGCTACGCGGCGGCCTCGAATCCCGCCAGAACCGCCTGAAGGTTCGGCCCCAGCGAGGGCGACAGGTAGCCGCCCTCCTGCACGAACAGCGTCGGCAGGCCGAGCCGCGCCACCACCGCGCCGGCCTGGCGGAAGCCCTCGGTGGTGACGGCGGCACCGGCGAACGGGTCCTCCACCGAGGCGTCGAGCCCGAGCGCGACTACAAGCACGCTGGGCGCGAAGGCGCGGATGGTGGGCGCGGCGGCGTCGATGGCGGCCAGGAACACCTCGTTCGAGGCGCCGCGCGGGATCGGCAGGTTGAGGTTGCAACCCTCGCCCGCGCCCTCGCCCCGCTCGTGCGGATAGCCCCAGAAATACGGGTAGAACACCGACGGATCGGCATGGACGGACGCGGTCAGCACGTCGGCGCGGTCGTAGAAGATCGCCTGCGTGCCGTTGCCGTGGTGGATGTCGATGTCGAGGATCGCCACGCGCGGATGCGCAGTGCGCAGATATTGCGCGGCGATGGCGGTGTTGTTCAGGAAGCAGTGCCCGCCCGCGATGTCGCGATAGGCATGATGCCCGGGCGGGCGGCACAGCGCATAGGCGGCGCGCTCGCCGCCCAGCAGCAGCTCGGCGGCGGTGACGGCCACATCGGTCGCGCTCGCGATCGCCGCCCAGCTTCCCGGACCGATGCCGCAGGCCATGTCCTGCATGTACCACCCCGCGCGCCCGACGATGGAGACCGGCATGGTGCCCGCGCGGCGCACCGGATGGGCGTTGCCCAGCACCTCGTCGGACGCATCGGCCAGCGTGCGCCATTCGGCGGCGGCTTCCTCCAGGAAGCGCAGGTAGTCCGGCGTGTGAACCGCAAGGCGCGGGCCCTGGCCGAACGCCTCGGCCTGCATCAGCGCGTGCCCGCCCGCGCGCAGCCCCGCGATCAGCCGCGCGGCGCGCTCCGGCCGCTCCTCGCCCGGCGCGAACTTGCCGCGCAGCACGAAGCGCTTGGGATCGTGGCCGCTCGCCTGATCGGAATAGACCGCCTTCATCGCCGCCCCCGCTGTTGCGCCCCGCAGGACGATCAGGGTCACTTACGGCGCGCGGGGAGCTTCGGGTAGCCCCGCGACCGTGACGAGGGCGCTACAGCGCCACCGTCACGGCCGCGCCGGGGTGGAGCTGCCGCACGGCGCCCGCCAACTCGATCTCCATCGCAGCACCCGCAAGCAGCGTCACCGACAGGTCGGCCGGCGTGGCGCGCACGGCGAAGCGCCGCCCCCGCCAGCAGGCGTGGAACGACAGTTCCTGCCATTCCGCCGGCAGCCTGGGCGCAAGACGCGGCCTGTCCGCGGCGAGATGCAACCCGCCTAGTCCCATCACCGCGGCCTGCCACAGCCCGCCAAGGCCCGCGATGCGCACGCCGCCAGCGCTCTGCGGATCGGGATCGAGATCGAGCGCCGCGCCCTTGCGCACGTAGAGCAGCGCGGTCGCGGTATCGCCCAGCCGCGCGGCGGCGAGCGCGTGCATCGACGCGCTGAGAGAACTGCCGTCGGCGCAGCGCGGGGCGTAGTGGCGGAAGTTTCGTTCTGCCGTATCGCCTGGAAACACTTCCGGCAGTAGCCCGATCAGCGCCACGACATCGGCCTGCTTCACCACCTGCGCGCGCTGCGTCCGCTCGCGGCCAATCAGTACGTCGATGGGCCCGGGTTGGCCTGCAAACGCCGCAAGATCGATAGGCTCCAGCGCATGGAAGCCGGCGAATTCCTCATAGAGCCCGCTCGCGGGGTCGAAGCCGGTGACAATCCGCTCGGCTGCATCGCGCCAATCGTCCAGTTCAGCGTCGTGCAGCGCGAGGTTTTCGCGCAGCGCCGCCCCGCGATCCGGCCAGCGGGCGGCAAGGAGCGCCACTGTCTCCAGCCCGCGTGCGATGTTCCAGCGCGCCATCATGTTGGTGAAGGCGTTGTCGTCCACGTCCTCGTGGTATTCGTCGGGGCCGATCACATGGCGGATGTGGCGCCTGCCATCCGCCTCGGCGACCGCACGCGACGCCCAGAACCGCGCAGTCTCCAGCAGGATCTCGGCACCCGCGTGCAGGAAGAAATCGTCGTCGCCCGTGGCGAGCCAGTACTGCCACACCGCATAGGCGACGTCGGCGCTGATGTGCTGCTCCATCTTCCCGGTCAGGATTTCGACCGGCTGGCCGTGGGGCCCCAGCACGCTTTCGGGCGTCGTCTCCTCGCCTTTGTCTGCGGACTCCCAGGGATAGAGCGCGCCCTTCCAGCCGCCTTGCGCCGCCTTGGCGCGCGCGCCATTCAGCATGTGGAACCGGTACATAAGCAGGGCGCGCGCCGCCTCGGGCCAGGTGGCGATGTAGAAGGGCAGCAGGTAGATCTCGGTGTCCCAGAAGACGTGGCCGAAATAGGCATCGCCGGTCAGGCCGCGCGCGCCGATCGAGACGCGCTCGTCCTCCGGGTTGGCCGCGCTGGTGAGATGATAGACAGCGAAGCGCAGCGCCTGCTGGATGTGATCGTCGCCCCCGATGACGACCCCGCTCGCCACCCAGCGCGCGGCCCACGCCGCTTCGTGCTCCGCGAGCACGGCTCGCCAGCCGATCGCGCGGCAACGCGCCAGCGCCGCGAGAGCGGCCGGCACGGGGTCGTGCTCGGGTCCGTCGGCCCGCCCCACCGCGACGAAGCGGTCGAGCTCGGCGACCTGCCCGATCTGGGATCGCCAGCGCCAGACCCATCGCAGTGGAAACGGCCGCTCGGGTGGAAGCGTCTCGCCATCGAGCCGCAGCGTAGCCGACCCGGCCATCGCGACGCCCTTGCGCGTGCTTTCGGTCCACCACACGCCGAGGTCGTCCTCCAGCAGGGTCGGGTCCATGCCGAGGCCGGCCAGACCGAAGCTCGCCTCTACGACCACGTCCACGCCGGCACGGTCGATGACGGCGCGCTGGATCTGCATACCCACTGCTCGGTCCGCGAGCGAGAGCAGCCGCATCTCCTGGCCGATCCCAGTGGTGCCGGTTTGCGTGCTGTGTGTCCAGGCTGCGAACAGCGCGCCGCGCCGCATGTCCAGCGTCCGCCCGCCCATGAGCGTTTGCCCTTCGTGGACGAGCAGCGGGTCCCCGTTCACGAAGATCCGAACACGCGACCAATCGGCCACCGGCACCAGGGCAGGCACCGGCGGAATGGTATTCGGCGTATCGAACAGGCCGGCGACGTAGCAGCGCGGCCAGGACGCCCAGCGGATGTAGCCGAGCCAGCTCGTCCAGGTTGGACCCCGGCTGACCGAACGGGCGGCACGCATCCCGAGGAAGCCGTTGCCGATAGCGAAACGGGACTCCACGGCGCTTTCCGTGAGCGGGTGGTAGCCCTCGTGGACCAGAGTCCAGCCCGGCTCCTGGGTCGGCTTCAACGCCTCAAGCATCGGGTGCAGCCTCCGTGGCAGCCCTGGCACGCAGCGCGCCTTCGGCCAGAGCGGCGGTGTCGAGCAGATCGAGACTGGTAACGACAAGGTCGGCGCCCGCTTCGCGCAGCAGCGCCGCATCGCCGAGCCGCGCCACGCCGAGCGCCACCATCCCGCCGTTGCGCGCGGCACGGACGCCGGCGGGCGCATCCTCCACCACCACGCAGCGCGCGGGCACGACACCCAGCGCGTCAGCGGCGAGCAGGAACAGCGCCGGGTCGGGCTTGCCGCGCGGCACCGGACGGCCGCTCAAGTCGGCGTCGAACAGCGACAGCAGCGATGTGCCGCCCGGCATCGCCACCTGGCGCAGCATCGCCGCAGCGTTGCGAGACGACGAGGCCAGCGCGAGCTTCAGACCGATGCCGCGCAGCGCCGCGACGAGGCGGAGCGCGTCTGGGAAGGCGTGGAAGGCGCCTTCGGCGATCAGCCGCTCGATCAGCCGCTGCTTGGCGTCGGCATAGGCCGAGACATGATCGAGCGCGCCGGCTCCGCCGAGCCGCTCCAGCGCGGCCCGCGCCCCCGCCAGACGCGGCTTGCCCGCGACATTCGCTTGGTAGAAGGCGGTGGTGAAGCTGGCGGGATCGGCATAGGGCGCCAGCGCCTCGCGCCACGCCCTCTCGTGCGGGCTATCCACCAGCACGCCGTCCACATCGAAAATGACGCCGAGGAACAGGGCCGCCATGACGCAGTGCTCACCGGTTGTCGTTCTCGGTCGACGCCACACGCCCGGCCGGCTGGCCGCCCCAGCGCCAACCGGCGATGTCGGGCAGGTCGTCGCCATGACGGCAGATGTACTCGCGGTGCTCGATCAGCTTGTCGCGGATCGCCTGCTTGGCGTAGGCCGCGCGCGACGCCAGCCCGGGCACGCGATCGATCACGTCCGCAACGAGATGGAAGCGGTCCAGCTCGTTCATCACGCACATGTCGAACGGCGTGCTGGTGGTGCCCTCCTCCTTGTAGCCGCGCACGTGCAGGTTGGCGTGGCCGTGGCGACGATAGGTCAGGCGGTGGATCAGCCACGGATAGCCGTGGAAAGCGAAGATGATCGGCTTGTCCACGGTGAACACCGTATCGAAGTCGTGATCCGACAGGCCGTGCGGATGCTCGCTCGGCGGCTGCAGCTTCATCAGGTCGACCACGTTGACGACCCGCACCTTCAGGTCCGGCGCGTGCGTGCGCAGCAGATCGACGGCGGCCAGAGCCTCCAGTGTCGGCACGTCGCCGCAGCAGGCCATCACCACGTCGGGCTCGCCGCCGCGGTCGTTGCTGGCCCATTCCCAGATGCCAAGGCCTGCCGTGCAGTGCTTCACGGCTTCGTCCATCGTCAGCCATTGCGGCGTCGGCTGCTTGCCCGCGACGATCACGTTCACGTAATTGCGGCTGCGCAGGCAGTGATCGGTGACCGACAGCAGGCAGTTGGCGTCGGGCGGCAGATAGACGCGCACCACCTCGGCCTTCTTGTTCACCACATGGTCAATGAAGCCTGGGTCCTGGTGGCTGAAGCCATTATGGTCCTGCCGCCAGACATGGCTCGATAGCAGGTAGTTCAACGACCCGATCGGGCGGCGCCAGCCGATATCGTTGCACACCTTCAGCCATTTGGCGTGCTGGTTGAACATCGAATCGATGATGTGGATGAACGCCTCGTAGCAGGAGAAGAAGCCATGCCGTCCGGTGAGTAGGTAGCCTTCCAGCCATCCCTGGCACTGATGCTCGCTCAACATCTCCATCACGCGCCCGTCGGGCGCCAGGTGGTCGTCCCACGGCAGCGTCTCCGCGGCCCAGGCGCGGCTCGTCACATCCAACACGTCCTGCCAGCGGTTGGAGTTGTTCTCGTCCGGGCTGAACAGGCGGAAATTCCGCGCCTCCATGTTCAGCGTCATCACGTCGCGCAGGAAGCCGCCCATCACGCGCGTCGATTCCGCCGCGGCGGCGCCGGGCGACGGAACGGCGACAGCATAGTCGCGGAAATCTGGCAGCCGCAGGTCGCGCAACAGCATCCCGCCATTTGCGTGCGGGTTGGCGCTCATGCGCCGCTCTCCGCGCGGCGCCATTGCCGCGATCTCCGCACGCAGCCGACCCGGCGCGTCGAACAGCTCCTCGGGCCGGTAGCTTTTCATCCAGTCTTCGAGGATGCGCACATGCTCAGGGTTCTCATGCATCTCGCCCATCGGCACCTGATGCGCGCGCCAGTATCCCTCGGTGCGCTTGCCGTCGATCTCCTTCGGGCAGGTCCAGCCCTTCGGCGTGCGCAGCACGATCATCGGCCAGCGCGGGCGATGCGTGAAACCCTCGCGGCGAACATTGGCCTTGATGCGGTGGATGTCTGCGATGACGGCATCGAGCGTTCCGGCGATCGTCTCGTGCATCGACTGCGGCTCGTCGCCCTCGACGAAATAGGGCGTGTAGCCGTAGCCGCGGAACAGCTGCTCCAGCTCCTCGTGGCTGATCCGCGCCAGCACCGTTGGGTTGGCGATCTTGTAGCCATTCAGATGCAGGATCGGCAGCACAGTGCCGTCACGCGCGGGATTGAGGAACTTGTTGGAATGCCAGCTTGTCGCCAGCGGCCCGGTCTCGGCCTCGCCGTCGCCCACCACGCAGGCCACGATCAGGTCCGGGTTGTCGAACGCCGCGCCGTAGGCGTGCGACAGCGCGTAGCCCAGCTCGCCGCCCTCGTGGATCGAGCCGGGTGTTTCGGGCGCGACATGGCTCGGAATCCCGCCGGGGAAAGAAAACTGCGTGAACAGCCGCTTCATCCCGTCGGCATCCTGCGGGATGTTCGGATAAACCTCGCTGTATGTGCCTTCCAAATAGGCGTTCGCCACCAGCGCGGGCCCGCCATGCCCGGGACCGGTGACGTAGATCATATTGAGGTCGTGCTTGCGGATCAGCCGGCTGAGATGGACGTACAGGAAGTTCAGCCCGGGCGTGGTGCCCCAGTGCCCGAGCAGGCGTGGCTTGATGTGCGCGGCGGACAGCGGCTCGCGCAACAGCGGATTGTCGTAAAGGTAGATCTGCCCGACCGACAGGTAGTTCGCGGCGCGCCAATACGCGTCGATCAGTGCGCGTTCGGCATCCGACAAGACCTGGCTCATCGTCGTCCCCCCGCGGCGTCGTCCGCCGGTTTTCGGATACCGTAGCCTATCCGCGTGACCGACGCATCCGATTGACTTGTGTCAATTCCGCGACCGTGCGCCGGCGCCCCCCGGCGCGCGCGGCACCGCGCCACCCAGGCCCTGCGTGTCCAGCTCGCGCGCCAGCGCGAGGTCCTCGGGCAGCGTATAGCGCCCGACGAGCGTCGCATCCAGCAGCGCCAGCTCGCGGTCCAGCGCCGGGCGCCGGGAGTCCGGGAGCGTGGCAGAAAGGTCGCCGATCATCGCGCGCAGGCGCCGCGCCACCTGGAAATTCCCCGCTCCGTACAGCCGAATCTCGCTGAAGCCGAGCTGCAGGAAGTCGAGCCAGTCGGGCGTCGGAAAGATCAGCCTCAGGCGCCCCTCCGCATCGAGCAGCGTGTCGTTGTGCAGGTGGCGCAGCCCGGTCGTGCGCAACAGGCGGTGGAGCTGGTCGATCGCGATCACCGCCGTGGTCGGATCGTTGATCGCCTTCGACAGCGCCTTGATCGCGACATCGACGATGACGCGGAATGCGAAGGTGGAATCCTGTTCGATCGTGCGCTCCGGCCCGAATGCGACCTGTGCGCGCAGGCGGCGGTCCTCGAGGGCCGTCGCGCCCTCGTAGAGTCGGAACAACGGCGTGCCGGTGGCCACGAAATCGCCCACGCGCGGCAGGAACTCGATCACGCCGCCGGCGGCACGCGCCATCGCCACCAGCGCCGCCAGGTTCGCGGCCAGCACCACCGCGGAATGGCCGTCGTATGCCACCACCCGCCCGACGCCCTCGGGCGGCGGCCGGGCCGGCGCGGGACGCAGCGGCATCGCGGCCGGCTCCGGATAGACGCTCTCGATCACCTTGATGCCGCGGTCGCCAATCCGCCGCACGATGGCGATCGGCCGCAGCAGGCGCGCGGTGTAATCGATCAGGTACAAGAATGCCGCCACCGTTGCGATGCCGAGCAACGTCACCATCGTGCCGACGAACGGCGGAACCTCGTTCACGATGCGCGCCTTGGTGCCTTGCGCGAACAGCATGGTGAAGACGAACAGCCCGACGGTGAAACGGATGCGATTATCGCGCAGCAGCGTCGTCGCGATGATCCGCGGCGTGAGCTGCCCGCTCGCCACCTGGATCGCGACCAGCATGGAGCCGAAGGTGAACACGATGAACGACATCGACAGGTTCACGATCACGTCGATTGCGCTCGTCGTGCCGCCGGGCGTAAGGCCGGACCCCGGCACCCAGAGCAGATAGGCGTCGAGCGCGAATACAACCCGGATGAACGCCTGCTCCGCCACGAGGGCGACCAGCGGGACGATCCACAATGAGGACCGCAGGTAGCTGATGGCCGCGTAGCGGGTGCTCCAGCCCATGCCCTCCCCCCCTTGCGTCCAGCACTCTGCATCGACCGAATGGGCAGCCATGGCTTTGATCTCGGTCAATCCGCCCGTCAGACTCTGGTGATAATCAGGATCATGATGCAAACGCTATCAAGCGGAATGTGTCGGATTCGCAGTGCCGGAGCGGCATTGGTCGTCCTGCTGATTTCTGCCTGCGGCTCTATCGGACCAAGTTCGGTGCCGCGCGACCGCATCGGCTATGTCGATGCCGTGGCGGACTCCTGGAAGGAACAGACGCTGCTTAATATCGTGCGGCTGCGCTACGGCGACGCGCCGAGCTTCCTGGACGTTTCATCCGTGATCAGCGCCTACACCTTCCAGGGCAACGTGGCAGCGGGGGCGCAGTTCAGCTCCGACCTGACCAGCACCATCCCGCGCGACCTCGCAACCGTGGGGGCGGGAGCGTCCTATCAGGACCGGCCAACAATCTCCTACACGCCGCTGTCCGGCAGCAAGTTCGCCCGCAGCCTGTTGGAGCCGCTGCCGCCGTCGCAGGTGTTCGAGCTGATCCAGGCCGGCTACCCATCGGACGGCGTGCTACAAGTCACGGTGCGGGCAATCAACGGCATATACAACCGCTCCGGGATGGGCGGCCGGGGGCGGGACGCCGACCCGGCCTTCTACCCCCTACTTGACGCGCTCAGGCGCCTACAGCAGTCGGGCGCTGTCAGTCTGCGGCTCGACACGCGGAACGGCACGCAGACCGGCACCCTGATCCTGTCGGATAAGGTGGCGGGCGCAGCAGCCGACGACCTGCGCTTCGTCGCGCGGACGCTTGGCGTGCGCCTTAACGCAGGCGGCGAGTTGGTCATCGTGTTCGGCCTGCTGCCACGCGCGCCGAACGAAATCGCGGTGCTCACCCGCTCGATGCTGGAAATGTTGGTGGAGATCGCGGCCGGCATAGACGTGCCGGCAGACCACATCGCCGCCGGGCGTACGCCCGCATCCACGAGGCAGGACGACGCCGCCAACGAACGCGACCGACCGTTGGTGCGAGTCCATTCCGGGACCTCGCGGCCGGCAATCGCCTACAGCGCGGTGCGCTATGGCGACACTTGGTATTGGATCGAGGACACAGATTTTCGCTCTAAGCGCACCTTCGCATCCCTGATGCTATTCTTCTCGCTTGCTGAAACCGGTGTCGCGCCCCAGGTCCCAGTGCTGACGGTGCCAGCCAGCTGAGCTAACCGATGGGCCGCAAGCTCGGCGGCATCGTCGCCCACGGGTAGCCGTTCCTGGCTTTTGCGAAGCCGTAATCGAACAGCGCTTGCATGAAGGCCGGATCGAAGGGCTCGTGCTGGCTCTCGGGAAAATCGGCGCCGATATAAGCCAGGCGGAACGCTACGCCGTCGCGCACCGATGTCCCGTAGATGCGGTAGATGTCGTTCGTTCCGCTGGCGTGGATCATCGTCGCGATGGCACGCTGCGCGATGCTCAGCACCTGCCGGTCGGTCTGCGCCCATTCCGGATCCAGCCGGTCGTTGCGGATGAGATAGGCGGTGCGCTCGCGCGCGATGCCGCGCCGGCTGGCTTCCTCGGCAAGGCGCAACGAGGCGGGATAGAGGAACATCTGCGCGATCGCGCCGCCATCGACATGCATTTCCTGGTAGCTGCGCCCGCCGCTTTCCACATTGATCAGCACGGGCGGGAAGGCGCCAGGGATGGCGGCGGAGGCGAGCAGGACGTTGCGGACCAGGTTCGCCGCGCCGGGCTTGCCGCTCGCAGCGATGGCGCCGATGTTCCACAGCACCGGCCGCTGCAAGTCGATGTTGGTGGTGCCGACGAAAAGCAGGCGGCCGCGCAGATATTCGCGGCCGATCTCGGCCAGCATCCGGTCGTCCACGTAGCGCGAGATCAGCCGGAACAGGGGCGTGGTGTCGGACAGCGCGTCGGACGTGATCGCCGCGAAGATCGAGCGGGTGTTGAAGATGTCGGCCGCCGTGACCTGCGTGTAGACGGCACGCAGGTCGGCATCGCGCGACGGGCCGAGGAAGGCGAAAGGCGCGGTCAGCGCGCCGGTGGAGACGCCGGTGACCAGCCGGAATTCCGGCCGCCCGCCCGCCAGCGTCCAACCGCACAGCACGCCTGCGCCGAACGCCCCCTTGTCGCCGCCGCCCGAGACCGCGAGGAACGA
>Ga0335069_10015241_pt1 | contig 10745 bp, 22 predicted proteins | sample Lox_Sample_11_FD_206714 | JGI IMG/M metagenome (GOLD analysis project Ga0335069, IMG submission 206714) | Soil microbial communities from Loxahatchee National Wildlife Refuge, Florida, United States - Lox_Sample_1.1 | ecosystem: Environmental > Terrestrial > Soil > Wetlands | place: USA... | reverse complement strand
TCACATCGACCTGCATAGCCTTGCAGTAGTCAGCCAAAAGCCCATCGAATACCAAGATGGTTGGCTTCTTGGGAAGCTCCTTAAGCCCATCGAATACCAAGATGGTTGGCTTCTTGGGAAGCTCCTTGCAAATCTCCCAAAGCAGCAACTTGCGCTCGGTGATCTCTAGAAACGGAGTCTTCCCGCGGTTCTTGCCAATCGCAATCAACAGCTCATCGAATAGCCGCGAAGCCCGGATAATCAGGTCAAGATGCCCCAGAGTGGGCGGATCAAAACTGGCCGGTAATATTGCTCTAACCATGACTATTTACTCCGTATTCGATAGTGCTCTGATTTTGCCAGTAACAATCACTTGCACCTCATATCCTTCGAATTTATCCGGAGGGGCAATCTTTGGTTTGTGTTTGAACATCATATGAATTGCTGGACTTTGCTTATCAGTACTCAGACCAACTCCAACACCAGTAAGCTCAATACCGGCATCAGAAAGTTTCTTGTAAAGCCTCTTGCCTGCATCTTTGCACTTGATAAACTCTGCGTCGTTATTTGTCATAAATTCCTTGCCAAGTGGTTGCGATACCCCTCAATAATTAATTGTTTCTCAGCAGTAAGCCATATCTCTTCATCACAACCTTATCTCTTCATCACAACCTTGAGGCATACCGCGCTCCTCCCAAATCCGTTTGGCCCTTTCCGATATTTGTTCGTGGGAAATGTACAATTTACTTACCATGTGTTTAATGATGTCCATCGCCTTAATATCATCAGGGCTGCTTCCCGATCTGAAAGGCAAATGAGAACTCCACGGCAATCCAGTAATTGGATGAGGAGGCTTCGGAGAAGAAAAGGTGTCAGCGTGACCGCTGCACCCAGTAACTGGATCGTACCAATCAGCAGACCAATCAATTAAAGCAATCAAGTCAACCGTCTTCAATTCACCATCGGGCATCTTGATAACAGCTGTCTTTGATTTCGAAACCGATACGATCTCAATTTGAGTATCTGGAAAATCTCCAGACGCGTACAAGATTGCCTTCCAAAGCTGGGTGCTCATTTTACAAGCCTCAAGTGTCGTCTCTTTATCCGAGGAGGATACCATATTTCGAACATTGGCACCTTCCACTCATCCAGCTTAGCTCGAACGAACGGCACAATTATTCCAGCAAGCCTTTCCTTGCCGGCCGGAGTCTTCAAGTACTTGGCCACCACCTGCTCATTGCGATATGTTGTCAGATCAACAACATCAGACATGATACGCCCTGTGTTCCTTCACGCTTTTGATACCCAACCTTAATCTTGTCGGGTATAAACATCTTAGTATTGCTCATATGATGTCTTTCATAACTTGTGCTCAACCAGCCAAATCAAACCCCAACCAACAAGACAGATAAGTAAGGTAATGCCAATACCAATGAAAATGTCCGATGATGTAATTGGACTGCAACTACAATGGCCGCCACTGGTTATCAACATCATCTTTGGGTAAATCCCTTGTCGTCAACCGCAACTCTGACAATCGGCAAGATGTTGCCGTTGCAACTGCATTCACCTTTGCAGATGCACTTGGATTGCTGTCGAGTTACACGAATGTTCAGACCATTCATGAACAACTCCATCGCTATGCCCAATGCCACAGCATCGCTTCCTTCAACCTCCTGGCCATGAGTGTAGCCGGTTCCTTCAAGTAATTGTGGACTTGCCCAGCTTATGATTTGAATTGTCATTGTTACTTCTTTCCGACTATGATATAGCCGTATTCTTGATCTTATCGCACATCTCACGAACTTCCTTATCAACGACCCTGTATGGAACGTTATCTTCGTCCAAGTGGAGCACGAGAGAGTCAAGGCATTGTTTCAGCAAGTGGTCAAGAGTCTCTTCTTTGATCATTATCATTTTCATATTCACTCCATCGACCGAATATCGATTCCAAAGCTTCTTTGTATTTACCTTTCGAAATAAGTCTTGTTATCTTTGACTTAATGCGCTTCTCGGCTTGTTTGAAGGATTCGACCCTGACTTTTTTATTTGGTTTCATGTTCATCACGCCCCAATCAGATCTCCCTCAGGATCGAGGGGCTTCCATTGCCAGTCGTAACCGTCGAATTGCCTCTTGAACTCCTTCGTCCATTGGGTGGTGAAAGAGTAGAGCCACCGACCCATTAAATAGTGAACCGGCTGCCTGAATCGAATCAGTACCTTGCTGCCAGATTCCGGGAAGTCTCCGCCGTTGACGCCGGGCGTGATCCATGTATCAACAAAAAGCAGCGAAGTATCCTTCGGCAAAGTGCCGACGAGCTCTCGAATAAGATCCCCAACCTTTTCGATGTTGATGATCATCGGTCCCTTTGGCCCCGCCAGCAAACACGAATCAACAAGCTGCGCCGCAATCCTTCGAACAGGATCCTTTGGAATTCTCTTCTTCGAACAGCGCAGAAAGAAGACCTCAAAGAAGTCGGCTGCTTCAGGCAAAGGCTTCGTCAAAGCAATTGCTGGTAGCCGCTTCTTGGTTTTCTTCGTCATGGCCCTAACCTGCTCACTTCCTCATGGATCTGACGCACCACCTCGGGCGTCAATCCGTGTCGCTCAGCAATCTCAGCAACGCCAGCCTTGAACCTCTCGTTGTACGCTCGGCTTTCCTCCAAACTCTGTTCGCGCAAGCGATCATACTTGACTTTGGCCTCGGCCCACTCGGGCGAAGTTTCCAACTCAACGCAATCACCCGGAACCGCCCCGCACCCACTGAGCTCGCCGTTCAACTTCAGGGCCATGAAGTCAATCCACTCCTCGCGCCCAAACTTGCCCGTTGAGTCAATCTGGTTGACGAACCCAACCTCACCAACAATGTGAGCAATTTGGTTCGGAGGTTGCTTTACAACCCTGACAATATCGCCTACTTGCATAGCCCGTGGATCTCCCGAAGACGAGCATCAAACGACATCTCAACTTCCCCGCGAACGCCATTGATCAACTCGCCCATCTCTTGCTTGCGGTGGGCAGGCACCGAACTCAAGGTTCTAATTATCTTGGTAAACGAACCCTGCTTGCCAAGAAGATCAGCGCGAGCAAGACGCAACTCTTCTTCTGTGACGGCCTCAACAAACTGCCGCCGATACTCATCACCAAATGCAAGCAGAGAGATCTTGAGCGCCTCTACAGACTCATCATCGCCCATCTCAGCTGCAGCAGAACCAATCGCCATCTTGACCTGATTCCCTGGTTCGCTTGAGAACTGAACATGATTGTGCGTTGTCACCTCCCGAAGCTCACCATCGTACTTGAAAGCGAACTCGCGCTCATTGCCGTCTTCAACTACAATGCGCCCAGGATGATCGAGGTGGTAATGCCGCCCCTTGCCAACGGAGGTCATCATCCTCTTCAAAACCTTGCCGGTTACATGGTGCAACCACCAAACCATCTCGGGACTGCCAAGCGGAACCGTCACCGATAGCGGAATCCCAAACGCCTGAATCTCGGCTACCAAATGATACAATGACCAAGCCATTTCCTCTTTGTCATCATCAAATGGCTCGTGGACGATTGAGAGGTTAACTCCGCTGTTGCAAATGTGGAAGTTGGCCTTCTCAAGCAGAATTCTCTTTGACATACAATATTCCTTTGGTAAAAACTACAGTAAAGTCCCAATCCATCAAATAGATTCGTGATCGAGAACCTTCCATTGCCATTCAAACCCATCAAATTGTCTCTTGAATTCCTTCGTCCAGTTCACTGTTGATGCATATCGCCATGCACTTACCGTATCGGGCCCACCTAGAATTCTAGTACCCCCAGGAATGGTATTGTGCTCTTCAACGGTCCGCGCTCCCGTGCTGCGGAAACGAACAATTACCTTGGTGCCAGCACCAGGGAAGTCCCCATTGACACAAGGCGTTATCCACTCCGGTGGCGCTGCTGCAAGTTTCGATTGGAGAAGATGAGCGAGCTCACGGATACAATCAGAGATCTCGTTTATGCCCATTATCACGGGTCCATCAATACCATGAGGCATGGCGTAGCTAACAAGCCTCTGCGCCATTTCCCTAACTTTATCGGCCCCTACCGGAAGTACAGGCGCGATGCGCCCCGGTATCCGTGATTTCGGAATTACACCGTAGAGCGGCATCGCACCACCCATGGCTCCAATTCTCGATGGAGATCCACGATCAATGCTCCGGCGTCGAGCAACCTTTTTTGGCACGGCCATCTTCGGTGGTTTCTTTGCCATGATAAATCCTATTTTCCTTTGGTAAAAACTACAGTAAAGTACCAGCCCCCATCACCATCCAATCAAACCCACGCGATGTCGTATGATAGGTGTTATTGGAGTTAAGATCAATGTACCCGCGATCAATACAGAGCTTTAGGTCGTCAGAATCAAACCCATTATCAGAACCAGGAATCCCTTCCTTGTCATTGGCAGCCCTGACAATATCTACCAATCTTCCGGTCTGCTTCTTTATTGCCCACATAGCAAGAGCTTGATGCACCTCCCTGCTCAGCTCATTCAACAAGGCCTCCTTACCCCTGTTAATAGGCATCTTGATTCCAGTGATAGCCGTGAAATCAACTTTCGTTAGTTGACGCCCAAAGCTATTTTTCATTGCCAGAGTGACTTCGATCGAAACCGAGTCGTGAGATTCATTGCTGCCCATTTTGATACCACTGCTCTTTCTTGCACGGAAAACAACTTTGCCCATTCCGCTTGGTGTGATCAAAATCATGAAAGCAACAGACTTTCAATCCGCATCCCGTGACAGACCAACTTCGAATGTATTCGTCCCAAGCCAATCTGCCATCCTCGTGGTGCGTTGATGTAACCGCAACCTCGGCCGTAGGACATTCAATGAGGTCCCGCCCAAGCTGCGTGTACCAAGACTTGATTTTATTGTCCCGAGGTTCATGCCCATGACAACAACTCAGAATCAATCCTGCAGCTGGTATGATCCCAAACACGAAGTACGCCATCCAAGGGATGCTTGCAGGCTCAGTTAGCCACTTAATTATCTTTCCCATACCATTGCCCTTGCTTGCAGGGAACACAGGAACTCCCATTCAAGCTGCCACCTGTGGTTGTTATCGTATCGCAACACACCTTCAATCCGCAGCCAATGATGTAAAATGAAAGAACCTTGCTCCAGTTTGGCTTCGTACTGATACCAGAATAAGTGACCGTTACCTCGGCGCTCGGGCAATCCAAGAATACTCGCGCCCAATTTGTAAACCATTCCTTATTGGTACTGGATGGATCGTTGGTAGATTCATCACAAGCAACAACAACACCAGCAACAATACCAAATAAAGGTACCGCAATTGCCGCAACAGCAATCCAATCTCTCATGGCCCACCTCCGTACCACTGCTCCTTCTTGCACGCGAAGCAGGACCACCCGCCATAAACATGGCTGCAGCAAACCTTTATTCCGCATCCAACGATGGATAGCGTCTGCGGATATGTCCAGGGACTGCTATCACCGGCCGTGTACGAAGTGACCGATACATCCGCCGTTGGACATTCAATCAGCCGCTTCCCCCAAGCTATTATGTTAGCTTTCCTACCAGCAGTAATCTCTGGCTAATTGTCTGGCGAATTGCATCCAACTAACAATAGAATTGATATGTATGTTGCGTATCTCATTTTCCTGGAGCTCCTCTCCGGCCCCAAAGATCCGCGAGACAAGTCATATGTATCTGCTTATGTCTTCTTCTTTGCCGTAAAGTAATGCGAAAGCACTGGCATCGAGGCAACCCAACCTTCAAATGCCGTCAAGTATTCATCCCACCTGCACGCCTCTTTTTCGCTCCAATCATCGGTCGATTCCTCAATCTCCCGAATCACCTTCAGTAACGCAATCAAAGCTCGAAGTACTCGCGCACGATTCCCCTTCTTGCAATTCTTGTCAGGACTGCATTCCAACAAGTACGAATGTTCAGTCTTCAATCGCCGATAGTATTTCATCAGTGAAAGTTCTCTTTCTTTCTATCAGTGATACCCAAGTTCCATCATCAATCTGACCAACTTGTAAAATAGTCTCATCCAGATTAAATCTGGATTGCAAATCTTTGTAGAGCAGGTTGGCAATGTGCTGAGGCGCAATCTTATACCTCCCAGGCCCGATCTCTTTACGATCGCCTTCTTCAGCATCTATGAAGATCTTGTTCTGGTGTTCAGCCATACTTATTCCTCAACATTTGAATGCTTCTTTGCGGGGCAATATCCCAACAAACCTTCCCTCAGCCTTATCAGGAGTTGGCATCTCAGTGAACTCACCAAGTGTACCCTTGCCATCTTTGTCACGAGTAATCTCAGCAAGCCACATCATGGACTTTACTCCAAGTTGCTGATGCTCGAACATCATGCTCACCGCTTCCTGCCGCCCAGGTACAAACTCCAATGAGCCGTGCGGCATTTGAGCATTCTCCTTGTCAGCCTTCCAGATCCAGATCTCCTGAATCATCACTACCGCCGTCGCCTTCGTCTTTTGCGCGAGAACCCTCAATAGATCGCAATATAGAGTTCTGCTGTTTGGATCAAATGATGGAATTCCGAATTGACCCGGCGAGCAGCAGATCGCTGCTTGCTGGCCGTCTTCAAACGGTTCGCCAGTCATCGGATTGACCGGCATTACCAAAAAACTCACCGGCTCAACTGTGCCTTCCTGCATGAAAATCTCTCGCGCCCGATCACTCATCTCCTTCGCAAACGCTAACGCCCGATCCAGATCCGTCGCCCATTTCTTGCCGCCCTCTTCTTTATCTGATATCGTTTCCAATTCAATTCACCCTTTGCTCATTCAGAATCAACACCTGGTTTAGTAAGCAATTTCAACTAGATGCAGCTTTATGAATTCACGTTCATTTTCTAGAATTCTGTCCGGCCGCGACGCGCTCCTCCCAGCTTTTGAACTGAGCGGCCTCGCGTTGGGCCTTTTGGATCTTCTCGATGCGTTTCTTCAAGAAGACAATTCGAAGTCTGATCCACCTGTCATCAAGTGCAAGTTGATCGTTCTCAGCTTCGCGCTGTTCTGTTTCGGAGCTCATCCCGTTATCACCGCCCTGATATCAATTCCAATAAGTAGTCAAGACATACCAATATCGCCCACAGTATTATTCCAGTGCCTATGGCGTCGGACATAATAACCGCCCAACTACTACCAATATCCCAAGTTCCGCCCCAACCAGATCCCAAGCACCAATCCAACGATCAACCACAACATATCAGGCTCCTTTCGAAAAACGCACACTACACCTAACACGCCATTTTGTCAATACCTACATCTAACTCCCCGTAATTGTTCACCTTTTTAGGATCGGTTCTGAATTCTGGGATCAACTCCATAACGTAGTTATCTCAAACAAAATAACTATTGACATATATTGTACAGTCTAAAATACCGACAGTATTTAAGAGAATCAGAGCAAGTTTGACAGGAATTCCGTTCCACTTCCTTCCACTTTGGCCCATTTCATTCCACTTGAGATTCTTTATCACCGCCCAGCCCAATCCAAAATAAATACTCTTTGGTAAAAATAGGTGAGAGAATTCACCCCATCATCAAATTCATTTCACCCAAATATCACCTGGATATCGAATCTGGTAACTTCTGCGGCAGCCGCGTGTAACAGGAGAAGGGAACTAAGAATAGACCTGCTAGAGGGCAAGGATAGGTCAAGAGAATATCCCTAGGGAAGGTTCCAGAGCAGAGGATTGCCAGAGCATAAATGTGCCAGATGTACCCTTTAGGGAGGCCCAGCCGGCCGTCCGACCCAGCCACCGTATACCCCCTACGGCCGGACTCCCTGGCCGGAGACAGCAGAACTGAGACTGGAGCCGGAGATTCCGAGGGATTTGAAGGGTTGAGACGACGGTTCGTTTGATTCGTTTTTGTTGAATACTTCAACACAATCAATCGGATCGCGTTACTTTCTGGAGAAAACACCATGGCAAACAATACCAATACCGCCCGCCGAACCTTCAAGAACACTGTCGTTGCAGCGCCGATCGTTGCTCCCAATACGCAGATCACGATGACCTATGCCGAGCTCCAAGCTCTGCTCGCCGGTAGCAAGACTCCGGCCAGCAAGTCGGCCACCAAGGTCAAGGCTTCCGTTCCGGCCCCAGTCGTGACCCTTCCGACCAGCAGGCTTGCTGTCTCGGCAGCTCCGGCCAAGAAGCCTGAAGGCCCATCGCGTAGCGGGACCTACCTCGCGAAGTTCGACAGCAAGAGCCATCCCGCCGTTCGGTCCGCAATGAAGACCGCGCACTTCGCGGGACGCGCTGCTGGCAAGGGCAAGGCCTACACCGCGGCGTACAATGCGAGCCTGGCAAGCGTTGGCCTCCCAGCCTACTACGTCTGAGTCATCATCGAGCAACGAGCCTCTGGTCACAAGCCAGGGGCTTTTTGCGTTTAACGTATCTGTATTAATTTGTCCTGGATGAAGGTCCGGACAGGTGTTCAGTAAACACTCATGTAATTTCACATACTTACGTGTGAAATTAGTTCGCATAAGAACTATTATGTCAACTCAGGTTGGCCGGACAAGGAACTTCCGATGGCAAACTCATCCGCAGCTTTAGCAGTTTCTCAAGAACGCTCCTGTGTAAGACTCGCACTTACAGTTTCACGTGCAACAAATCAGGACAGCCGACCTATTCCTCGCTGTTTCATCGCAAGCACTGAAGTCAATGGCCGTACGATTAGCGTTACCCAAGGAAAACGCAGTACAGCTTTCAACGTATTGCAGAAAACACTCCAACGCATGGGCATTGAGCCTATGTGGGTCGCATTCACAGACCTGACTGTGGTTGCTCCGGCTGATGAACCGGAAGACGAACCCGCTCCGACCATTGAGCCGGCGTTTCCGGGCGATGAGCCGCCCGAGCTTGATGAAACGGGCGAGCATGAAGATCCGGCCTTTGGGCTGGTTGCTGTACCGCCCGTGCTTGACAAGGGTGGCTGGCTCACGCCGCTATCCGACCCGCTTGCTTGGAAGCGTTGCTACCTGGCCGCGTGGGAATTGGTGACTGGTTTTTCGGTTTATAATTTCCATGGGCTGAGTCCACGAGAGTGCGCGAATCTGCGCGCGGCAATTGCGGCCATAATGATGAGTGGCGATGCTGGTGCCCGTGTGGGCGTGCTTGCTCGCGCCGTGAATCCCTGGGCTCAAGGCACGAACGGTGAACGCACGATGCCTTGGGTTCGCGTGCTGCAAGGAACGCCGGACCCAACAACGAAGCCCTATCGTGCTGGTGCTGGTGATCGGCGCGATGCTTACTTGACGAATCTCTCGGGATTGCCTGTGAATCCTGAACGTCACGAGAGTGCACGACAATGGCGCGAGCGTAGGGCTGCACGCAGTTTCGTTGGCACCCGTGGTTCTGTGAGTTCCGTGGCCGCGAGGGATGCGCGCAATGAGAAACGCGCCCAGGCACATGCTGCTGGTCTAGCTGCGAAGCAAGCGGCGTACGAAGCCGGGCAAGATGACGACATTGCAGAGGCTCATTACAAGTGGGCGTACTGCGCAGTGCTTCGATTCCTTGGCGAGATTCACGCAGAATTTGAGCGACAACTGGCTGATGCTGGTGTGACCGAAGAACAGATTCTCGCGACTGTGGCTGAAATGAAAGCCGCATAAACAATCTTCTTTTGATAACTTATCTTGCCGAATTAGCGATCGTGTAGCCCTAGTGTTAAGTGACCGCCTGTGCCTAAGTGTCCGAGAGGATGCTTAGGCATTAGGCATTACCAGAGATGATTATTCATTGCTCTTAATAGCGCTATTCAAGTTTGCGCACATGAACATTTCCACATAACCCGAATGTCTGTGTCTTGAATGGCGGTGTTAAGCGCAAAGAAAATTAATTCCTACATTTTGAACGAGGAGCCGGAGATGAGATAACCTTCTCTCTGGATGGTAGTTTGACGAAAAGAAACTTTTTCTAAAACCCGTAAAATCCCCCAGGTACCCCCTCGGGCACCCTAACCCTTAAGGGTTAACCACTATGTAGGTGAGTGTGCGCAAGTCTTAAAGGTTTCATCCATTAATTCGCCAAAAAACTCCAGCCATTTACCACCAAAATTTTTTCCTTAAGGCCCTTTTGCTTTGCGTCTTTCGCGGTTCTGTTCTTACTCGTGCCATCTGGGCAGACGCACAATCCCCGGACCATAACCTTCACCGGGTTGTGTCCTTGGATGGCAGTAGTAAGCGCAGAACTAGCAAGCAAAGCTTGCAGGGTAAACTTCGTTCGCACGCTAAACGGAGATAGGTGAAGCATGTATGTAACAACAGAAGAACTAACCACAGCATTTTGCGTTGGATTCATATTCGCCTGTTTTTGTTTGGCGCTACTGATTCCGACATAGAAACTTTTGGAGGTAATCATGTCCAACACCATCATTGCAGCCAAGCGAGAATTCTTAGCTGCATTAGCAGAAGAACAGATCCGGTTTGCGGTAGCAAGCGAAGCTTGCAGAGCAGGCACGCTAGCCAAGGAACTCTTGCAACATCAACCCGAAACCACTGGTACGAGCGTAGCTCGTCCTGCCTTCGGCACTCCAATCTCTCAGGAAGCGCTGCTACAAGCGGAAGCTTGCGCTTCAGCCTGTGCCGAAGCGGATAAAGCAATGGACAGGTTGCAAGCGGCGATCGAGAGAATCGAACAACTTCAACTCAACTAGACTCGACCAATACCCTGTGCTTATGGAGAGTACGGGGTTTTGGCATTTAAGGAGGGTAGAGAAACAACCT
>Ga0335069_10015239_pt1 | contig 10746 bp, 11 predicted proteins | sample Lox_Sample_11_FD_206714 | JGI IMG/M metagenome (GOLD analysis project Ga0335069, IMG submission 206714) | Soil microbial communities from Loxahatchee National Wildlife Refuge, Florida, United States - Lox_Sample_1.1 | ecosystem: Environmental > Terrestrial > Soil > Wetlands | place: USA... | reverse complement strand
GCGCCTGCGCAGGAGCTCCGCGGCCGCCCCCATGTCTGCCTGGACGAAGCCCAAGAGCGGTGGGCCGAGCGTCGTGGAGATGCGAAGCAGTGCCCAGACCGCCACGTCTCCATTCGCCGCAATGAGCGCCGGAGGCGCCGGCTCGCCGGAGGCCACCTCGGCCCGCCCGACCCCTGGTTCCTCGCGGGCCGGCTTTCCACCCGACCATGCGAGCACCTCGTCACGCGAGAATCGCCATTCCGACCCGACGCGGCGCGCCGGCAACCCCTTCTTGAGGAGGCGGTAGACGTGCTTCGGGTGGACGCGAAGTACCTTCGCGATCTCTTCGGTCTTGAGCAGCTCGTCGGGCATGCGTCCGGGAAGTATACCCGGCGCACGAGGGCCGGGACGGCGGGGGGAGCGGAGTCAGCCCGGGCGAGCGGTTGCCGTTGGTGGCCTTCCGTGGGTATGTTGCATCGCGTCGTTACCTATTTCTCCCTGGAGGCCGGATGGTCCGGCGTGCGTGTCTCGCCCTCCTCTTCTTCGCGACACCGGCCTCGGCGGAGGGTCCGAAGAAGCCCGTCACCGTCGCCGCGGCCGCCAACCTCAAGACAGCGGCGCAGGAGCTCAAGGAAGGATTCGAGGCGCAGCATCCGGAGGTCGAGATCAGGTTGACGTTCGGGGCCTCGGGGGCTTTCTTCTCCCAGATCGAGAACGGGGCGCCGTTCGACCTCTTCCTTTCGGCCGACCGGGAGTTCCCGGACAGGGTCGTCGCCGCGAGGCTCGGTTCACCGTCGGACGAGCGCACCTACGCGTACGGGAGGCTCGTGGCATGGGTCCCCGCGGGAGCGAAGGTCGAGCTCGAGAGGAAGGGGCTCGCCGCCCTTGCGGAACCAGGAGTGAAGAGGGTTGCCATCGCCAACCCGGCCGTGGCGCCGTTCGGCCGCGCAACCGAGGCCGCCTTCCGATCGGCGGGGATCTACGATGCCGTCAAGGGCAAGCTCGTGCTGGGCACGAGCGTCGGGCAGGCTGCCCAGTTCGCGACCACGGGCGCCGCGGACGTGGCCTTGCTGCCCTACTCGCTCACCTTCTCGAACGAGCTCGGGGGAGGACGGGTGTTTTTCGTGCCCGACGTTCTCTACCCGCGGATCGAGCAGGCGGGGATCGTCCTCTCCGGTGCCAAGGAACCGGGACTCGCCCGGGCCTTTCTCGCGTTCATCACCGGCGAGAAGGGGCGGGCCATCCTCGCGAAGTACGGATACGGCCTTCCGTAGCCATGGATGCGGCGGCGCTCTCGCTCTCGATCCAGTTGGCCGCGCTCACCACGGCCGCGCTCGTCGCGCTTGGTCTTCCGGTCGCGTGGTGGCTCGTGACGAGCCGCTGGCGGGGGAAGTTCCTCGTGGAGGCGGTGGTGGCGCTCCCGATCGTGCTCCCCCCGACGGTGCTCGGCTTCTACCTGCTCGCCGGGCTGGGGCCGCGGAGCCCTGCGGGGCGGCTCTTCGAGGCGCTCGTCGGACACCCGTTCCCCTTCTCCTTCTCCGGCCTTCTCGTGGCTTCGGTGCTGTACAGCCTGCCCTTCGCGGTCCAGCCGTTCGCCGGCGCTCTGGCCGGCGTGGACCGCAGACTCATCGAGGCGTCCCATACGCTCGGCGTGTCGCCCGTCGGCACCTTCTTCCGGGTCGCCCTTCCTCTCGCGTGGCCGGGGGTCCTCGCGGGCGCGGTCCTATCCTTCGCGCACACCCTCGGCGAGTTCGGGGTCGTCCTCATGGTGGGCGGCAACATCCCGGGCAAGACCCGCACCCTGGCGGTCGCCATCTTCGACCACGTCGAGGCCCTCGAGTACCCTGCCGCGCACGCCACGGCGGGACTCCTCCTCGCCGTTTCCTTCGCCGTCCTCGCGCTCGTGTACGGCCTGCAGCGCCGTCCGTTCTTTCGATGGAGCGAACGCTAGCCTTCGACATCGTTCGTCGCTTTCCCCGGGGACCTGTCGTCTCCGCTCGGGGCGTCTGGCCGCTCGAGGGCACCGCGGTGACGGTGCTCTTCGGGCCGTCCGGGTCCGGCAAGACGACCCTCCTCCGGGCTCTCGCGGGCCTGGATCGGCCGGAGTCCGGGTCCATCGCCTACGGGGGATCGGTCTGGTTCGACCACGCACGTGGCGTGGAGCTGCCGCCCCAGGATCGCCACGTCGGCCTCCTGTTCCAGGATTACGCGCTTTTCCCGCATCTGTCGGTCGCCTCCAACGTCGGATACGGCCTGCACCGGCTGGCGCGTGGCGATCGCGAGGCGCGTGTGTCCGAGATGGCGGAGAGGTTCGGGATCACCTCCCTCCTCGCGCGGAGGCCCGCGGAGCTCTCCAGTGGGCAGCGGCAGCGGGTGGCGCTCGCCCGGGCCATGGCCCCTCGTCCGGGGCTTCTCCTGCTCGACGAACCCCTGTCCGCCCTCGATGCTCCCGCTCGCGAGGGCCTGCGGGCCGAACTCCGCCGCATGCTCGAGGCGGCCGCTGTGCCGGCCATCCTCGTCACCCATGACCGGGTCGAGGCACTGGCACTCGGCGACCGGTTGGCCGTCCTCCTCGACGGCTCCATCCGGCAGTTCGGCCCCGTTCACGAGGTCTTCTCGACGCCGGTGGACGCGGACGTGGCCCGCGTGGTCGGAACGGAGAACGTCTTCCCGTCGCGCCTCGTGCGCCGCGAGGACGGTCTCGTCGTCTTGCACGCCGCGGGCTCACCAGGAGCCGAGCTCGTGGCCGTCGACCCAGGCGGCGTCGAGGAGGAGGTCTACGCGTGCATCCGGGCCGAGGAGGTCGTGCTGGAGCCGCAGGAGGGTCCCGAAACCTCGGCCCAGAACCGCCTCGCTGGAGTCGTCGCCCGTCGCCAGGAGGAGGGGCCGCTCGTCAGGATCACGGTGGACTGCGGGGTCCCGCTCATTGCGCTCGTGACCCGGGGGAGCGCAAGGCGCCTGGACCTCGGACCCGGGTGTCCGGTGGTGGCGCTCGTCAAGGCGCAGAGCGTCCGGGTCGTCCCGAGAAGGGCCCGATGAGGCAACGGCCGTCGGGTCTGCGCCTTGCCAGAAACGTGTTTCGAAGCCCCTTCGGTCCCCAGCAGCGCTGCCAGACGGTCTGACAAGACGATGGCGGCGGAGACCTGCTCCGGAAACGCAGCGATCACCCGGGCCGTGGCGAGGGTGCGTTCGGGGTCGCGGTCCTGCTCGGCGGCCCGTGGTCCAGTGAGCGGGGTCATGGCGTGTCGTCTGGAGGCGCAACTCCGTCTACATCGCAGGCGCAACAGCCACCGGTCGGCCACCGGCTGCCCCGATGGGGCTCGGGGCCGCACTCGCACGCGCCGCGCGAGGCGACATCAGCAGGCACGCAACGGGCCGGCTACGTGGCTCGGAAGGGGCGCGCGGGCGGCGGGACGCCTCACCCGGTTACCGCAACGCGCTCCGGATGACGGCGTCCAGGTCAGAGGGCGCCAGTCCGGCATCGCGCAGCAGCGTCCCCCACGTTGCGGCGTTCTGCCGAACCGCGCGGAGATGCTCCTCGGCGCGCCTTCCAGTCCGCCGGGCTACCAAGGCGGCGACGACCGTTTCCGCCGACGAGGCCCCGGCGGCTCGCAGGGCGGTGACGGACGAGGCCGGGGCCCGCAACCTCCCGATGACCACGTCGTCGACCGCCACGGACGCAAGCGCCACACCGGGCGCGCCAGCGCGAAGGGCCCGCTCGAACGGAGGTCCCAGCTTCCTGGCGTCCACGTCGGCAAGCGCGAACTGCCAGGATCCCCCGGCCTGCCGCTGGGAGAGCAGCGCCCCTGGGTCCCGTTCGGCCCTCGCCCCCGCCCAATGGGCGACCCAGAGGTCGTCGGGGGAGCTGCCGGTCATCTCCGCCTGGATCAGGCTGGCCTTGCTCACGCCGAACGCCGCCGACAGGAGGGAGTTCCGGGCCGCCGCCAGGATGTAGGCATCGGCGCCCGACGGACGGGAGGGATCGAAGGTCCGGTCGCGAAAGCAGTGGCAGGAAGGCGCGTCCGCCCCGCGGGCGGCGGCGGCGGACGCGAGGACGACCGCAAGACCGAGCGCCGCAAGGAGCCGGGTCATGCGGCCGACTCCCGGCTCAGTGCCTCGCCGGAGCCGGGGCCGGTGCGGCCGGCTGGGCGAGGGCAAGGGTCCCTCCGGTGAGGACCGCCGCCTTCACCTGGGCCTGGCGCGAAAGGTCGATCGACTCGCCCAGGATGCGCGCCATCTCCTGGGGGGCGTGGAAGCCCATCGAGTTCTCGGCCGCCACGAGGTCGAGACGCCACTGCGCCGCCCGCTGCAGCTCCTCGAGCTCCTTGATCGCGGGCGTCTTTTCCACCACCTCGCGCCACGCGGCGAGGAGGTTGGCCTTCACCTCGGCGGCGAGCTTCTTGTCCTGCTCCTCCTTGCCGAGCTTCTGGAAGGCCTCCTGCTTGTCCAGCGTTTCCTTGGCCTTGGCCGTGGCCGCCACCCGGTTCTTGTCGTCATAGGGCTTCCGCACGGCCACGATGGCGTCGATCATCGCGACCGCAGCCTCGCCGGCCCGCGTGAGGAGCGCGAAGTGGCGATCCTGGATGGCGACCACACGCGCCTTGATTTCGTCGTCCGAGTACGGATGGCAACCGGCGCAGGCGCGGTTCGGCGCGAGCAGCGGGCTCCGCACCCAGTGCTCGGAGATCTTCTGCGCTCCCTCGCGCTTGTACGGCATGTGGCAGTCGGCGCAGGCGACGCCGCTGCGCGCGTGGATTCCCTGGCTCCACATCTCGAACTCGGGGTGCTGCGCCTTGAGGAGCTCGAAGCCGGTCTCGGCGTGTGTCCAGTCCTTGAAGCGCTTACCCTTCACCTGCATCCCGTCGTAGAGCTGCTCCATCTGCTCCGCCTTGAGCCCGTCGCCCCACGGGAAGAGGATGGTCATGCCGGTGCCGCAGAAGTACTCGACGTGGCACTGGCCGCACACGAAGGCACGCTTCTCCTGCCGGGTCGCGTCCAGGTTCGGGTCGTAGGGCTTCGACCGATCGCCCTTGCGCCAGCGCTCGATGCTCGGGAGATGGGGGACGTCCGCACCGGAGGCGGCGAGCTTCTGGATTCCCGCGATGAAGGCCGGGCGCGTCACGCGGAGCTCCATCGACTGGGGCTCGTGGCAGTCGACGCACGAGACCGGGTGGACCTTGCCTCCGGTCAGCTGCTCGAGGGCCTTGTGCGCGTCCCAGTACTTCATCTCCGACACCTTCTGGAGGCCCACTTGGATCTGCTCCGCCTCCGAGGCCTGCGGTGCCGCCTCCTTCCCGAGCTTCTTGTAGAGGGGCATGATCGAGGCGTGACAGTGGAGGCAGTTGCCGGACTGCTTCCCCTCGGTGGGGACGTTCCGCTTCGTCTGCTCCTGGTCGAAGAGCATGTACGCGTGGCCGCGGCGGTCGCGATAGTCGACTGCGAAGAGGTAGCCCGCGAAGATCCGCGAAAGCCAAGGATCGCGGACGGCCTTCTCCGCAGCGGGCTGCCCCTCGCTCGCCCCGGCGGCGCCGCCGTACTTGGTGCTCGTCGGTTCGGCAGTGCGCTTGTAGCCATCGAACTCCCGCGGCCAGTTGGTTCCCCACTTGGCCGGGTCGACGTCGTTCTCCGTCACCTCGACGAGCTTCACGAAGGCATGCTTCGCCTCCTGCTTGCGCTCGGCGATGTTCACGAGCAGAGCGGCCACGCCGACCGCCACGAGGGCAAAGACACCGGCGACGAGGGCGATGAGAAGCCCGCGCTTGTTCTGGGGCTGGTTGTCGGCAGGCATGAGTGCTCCTTTTCGGGTGAGGCGGTGAGAAGGGAATCAGCGCAGATGGCCAACGGAGGCGTGGCACCGGACGCAGGAGACGTCGCCCCCGTGCGCAATGCCGTCCACCAAGTCGGCGTGACAGCGCCGGCAGTTGGCCTCCACGACCGCGGTGCTCATCGGCCTCGCGCGGATGACGTCGGGGTAGCCGCCGAGGGTGAAGGCCATGGAGTGGTGGTACCCGTTGATCGCCTTGACGACGTACTTGGAGATCGGCCCGGCCGGCGTGTGGCAGTCGTTGCAGGTCGCGACCAGGTGGTGCGGCGCGGCCTGCCAGCCGGTGTAGTGACCGACCATCACGTGGCAGTTGGCGCAGGTCGCCGGGTCGTTGCCCAGGTACGAGTAGCCCTTGGCGTAGTGGAAGGCGAAGGCGCCGACGCCGATGGCGAGGCCAGCGGTCAAGGCGGCCAACAACAGAGGCACCGGGAGAAGGGTCATGCCGCTCGGCTTCGTCATGAAGGCCTCGGGGATTGCCGAGGATGTACCGCAAGCCGCAGGCCAGTCGCTCGACTCACGCCAACCCCCTGTTGACAAAGGACAACCTCGTGTTCGCGACACCCCATCACGACGCCCGGGATTCGGATGCCGCCGACCAATTTCGGATGCGCTCATCCGAGATCTTCATGCCTGTAACCCACGGGGGTACGCGCGGCTGCGCCCCGAGAGTGCCCCGGGCGGGCAGCGATCGACGCAGGCCATGCAGGACGTGCACCCGTCCCGGAAGGACGCCACGCGCGGGTCAATCCCCCAGGGGCAGCCCTGGTGGCACGCTGGCGCGTCCGGACAGCGACACTGGTTCGCGAAGAAGCGCGGGCTCCAAGTGAAGCGGCGCCTGAGAACGGCGGCCATCGCGCCGGCCGGACAGAGCGCGCGGCACAGGAGACGGCGCGGACCCAGGAGTTCGAGACCGAGGAAGGCGAGGAGAAGGCCGCCGGTGAACCAGGGGACCACGCGGCCGCTCCACGCCTCGACGGGAAGGGCGGTGACGAGGCGCGGAGGAGCGAGGAGAGCGGCGAGCGGAGCGCCGAGGAGGGCCGACGAGAAGAGGACCAAGACCAGCGCGACGACGCGGGGCCGCCGGACGGCCTCCCATGCGCGATCGGGCCACCGGGCGCCGCGGGCTCGAAGCCGGTCGATGCCCTCCGAGAGGAATCCCCACGGGCAGATCCACGAACAGTACACGGGTCCGAGGAGTAGCCCGAGGGCCACGACCGGAAGGCTCCCGAGAAGGAGGGCCCGCGGGATGGCGCCCGAGGCAAGGACCGCGGACAGGGCGCCGGCTGGCTCGACGAGGTCCACGCGCCCGACGCGGAGCGCCGCGAGGCTTCCGGCGAGCCAGGGCTCGCCGACGAAGGGGAGCCCGACGTACACGAGCGCGGCAATCACCTGGGTTGCGCGGCGCCATCGGCTCCACCGCCCGGCCATCACGCCCCTCCCCTCGCCACGACCCGGATGGCCGATCCCTCCGCAGGGCAGCGGTGCTCGCACAGGCCACAGCCCACGCACCGCTCCGTCACGACCGGACGAAGCTCCTCGTCCTGCAGGATGGCCTCGCCCTGCAACGGGCAGGCGTCGAGACAGGTCCGGCAGACGATGCCCTGGTGTGCATAGCATCGCTCGCGGATGACACTGGCCCGGCCCATGCGCACATCGCGCGCGGCGGCCACCGGTGCGAGGGCTCCCGTCGGGCACGTCGGTGGACAGCGAAGGCAGAGCCAGCAAGGCGCGTCGCGCGCGACGACCTCGGGCGTCCCGGCGGCGAGCCCGCGCCGCGCTCCGGCCGGCCGGAGCGCGTGGTAGGGACAGACCTCCGCACACCGGTCGCACCGGATGCAGCGAGCCACGAAGGCTCGCTCCTCGAGCGCCCCCGGGGGCCGCAGGGGCGGTTCGCCGCGCAGGAGCGAGCGCAGCCAGGCTGCCGGCCCGTCCATGTCCGCCTCCTAGTCGTCGCCGACGAACGTCGGGAAGATGCCGAGGATCTCCGCATCGGCCGCGAGGAGCCGCTCCGCGAGTACCTCGAGCGTCGCGCCGTCCCGCGCCTCCCAGACGGCCGCGAGCCGCGAGTCGCCGTCGCCGCCCGCCAGCGTGAGACCCGGCTCGGCGGCGAGTCGCGCGGCGACGCGAGGCCCGGCCCCGGGCGTGGTCTGGATCAGGACGCCTGCGACGGTGCTCAAGCCTTCCCCACCTTGACCGCGCAGATCTTGAACTCGGGCTGCCGCGACGCGGGGTCGACGGCGTCGATCGTGATCCGGTTGCACATGTGATTCGGGTCGTGCATGTGCACGAACACGACCCCCTTGCGAGCCGTGTCGACGACCCGGACCTTGAAGACCTCGCTTCCGCGGCGCGAAGTGATCCGCACCGCGTCGCCGCTCTGCACGCCGAGCGCGATCGCGTCGTCCTGGTGCAGCTCGGCAAGCGACTCGTAGTTCGCTTGCCGCAGCTCCTTGCAGTTGCGGGTCATGGTTCCGGTGTGCCAGTGCTCGATCACCCGGCCGGTCGTGAACCAGAACGGGTACTCCGCGTCGACGACTTCCTCCGGCGCCTTCTGCGGCCGCAGCCACACCACGGCCTTCCGATCGGGCCGCCCGTAGAAGAGGATCCGGTCCGCGGAGTCCGCGGGAACGAGCGGGTCGTCCCCCTTCACGTAGCGGCGCTTGGTGCCGGCGTGCCCCTCGGCGGGAACTGGCCAGAGCATCCCGTGGGACTGCCGCAGGCGCTCGCGCGTCATCCCGTCGAAGTCGTACGCAGTGCCGCGCGAGGCCGCGCGGAGCTCGTCCCAGACCTCGGCCGGCGACCTCCACGGGAGCAGCGCCCCATGGCCAAGGCGCTTGGCGAGGTCGCAGAGGATCTCGAGGTCGGGACGGGCCTCCGCGAGCGGCGCGATCGACTTCTCGAGGAGCTGGTAGCGCCGCTCTCCGCACCCGTACACACCCTCCTTCTCGGCCCAGAGTGCTGCGGGCAGGACCACGTCCGCGAGCTCGCTCGTCCGCGTCGGGTGGAATGCCTCGGTGACGACCACGAACGCGCCCTCACGCCGGAGCGCGCGCCGGTAACGGTCGGCGTTGGGCAGGCTCTGGGCCGGATTCGTGCACATGATCCAGAGCGCCTTGAGCTTTCCTTCCTCGAGCGCCCGGAACATGTCGATGGTGGCGAGCCCGGGCTTCGGCGCGATCGTGCCGGCCGGGACGTTCCACAGCTTCTCCATTTCGGCGCGGTGCTTCTCGTTCGCCACGACGCGCCCGTAGGGGAGCGTGTGGGACAGGGCGCCGCCGTCGCGCACGCCGCCGCAGGCGTTCGGCTGTCCGGTCAGCGAGAAGGGCGTGGACCCTGGCTTGCCGATCTTTCCGGTCACGAGGTGGAGGTTGTGGACGAGGTTGTTCGCCCAGACGCCCTTCGTGCGCTGGTTGAGCCCCATCGTCCACATGGACATCGCGGTCCGGCCCTTCTCTCCGAACCAGCGAGCTGCCGTGACGATGTCCTCCGCGCGGGCTCCGGAGACGGCCGCCGCCTTGGCCGGGGTGTACTCCGCGAGGAAGGCCCGGTAGTCGGCCAGCGTCTTGTTGACGTCCGCTCCCTCCCCGAAGGCGACGTGCTTCGCAACAAAGGCCTCGTCCACGAAGCCTTCCGCGAAGAGGACGTTGGCCATCGCGTTGAGGATGGCGAGGTCAGTCCCGGGCGTGAACGAGATGTGAAGGTCGGCGACGCGACTGGTGGGGGTGCGCCTCGGGTCGAGCACGACGACCTTGACGTCCTTGCCGGTCTGCTTCCGCTTGACGATGCGCCGGAAGAGGATGGGGTGCGCCTCGGACGTGTTGGAGCCGATGAGCAGGATCACGTCGGCGTGATCGATGTCCTCGTAGCACCCCATCGGTTCGTCCTTGCCGTACGTGCTCACGTACCCGCCGACCGCCGAGGCCATGCACAGGCGGGGATTGCCGTCCACGTTGTTGGTCCGGATCCCGGCCTTGAAGAGCTTGTTCGCCGCGTACGTCTCCTCGGTGAGACCCTGGCCCGAGCCGTAGAAGCCCACCGCGTCCGGTCCGTAGCGGTCGATGGCCGTGCGGAAGCGCGCGGCCACGAGCGCCATCGCCTCCTCCCAGCTCGTCTGTACGAAGCCGCCTCCCTTTCGGACGAGGGGGTGACCGAGCCGGTCCGGCGCCCGCATGATCTGGGGCAGCAGGAACCCCTTCAGGCAGAGAAAGCCTGCGTTGTGGTTGTCGGTGTCTCCCTTCACGGACACGACCCGTCCGTCCTTCACGCCCACGTAGAGGCCGCAGCCGGTCCCGCAGTAGCGGCAGACGCTCTTCGTCCAGAACAGGCCGGGCGGGTCGGCCGGCGCCGCCTGCGCTCGAGAGCCGAGCGCGATGAGGGCGGAGGCCGCTGCGGTCGTCTTCAGGAACTCGCGTCGGTTCATGGAGCTCATGGGGTCCCCTTCGAACGGTGCGGATTGGCGGAGAGCGAGTGGGGCGCATGGCACGCGAAGCAATCCTTGGTCGCGGTACCCTTGCGCGCCTCGACGAGCGCGGCGTGACATCCGCGGCACCGGTCCGCCTTCGGCTTCGCCCGGAAGTCCGTGCCGGTCGATCCGTGGCAGACGACGCACTTCACGAGGGCCAGGCCGTGAGCGGAACCCTCCCAGGCGGAGTAGGAACCAGGCGTCCGCGTCCGGTGGCAGGCCGCGCAGTCCTGTTCCCCCTGGACGTCCGGATGGGCAGCGGCCCGGGGGACTTGCGGACTCGCGCGGACCGAGGGCGACGCGCCCAGGGTCAGAAGAGCCGCGGAGACAGCGAGAAGGGCTCTCATCGATCCTCCCGGTGGATGGCAGGCGAGTCCAGAGCAAGCCCGGGGCCAAGGGCGAGAGGGTCCTCGAGGTCCGAATCTGCCGGGCTCGCACCCTGGCCCGTCCTTCGAGATCGGATGGGTCCATCCGACCGTCG
>Ga0335069_10015238_pt1 | contig 10746 bp, 7 predicted proteins | sample Lox_Sample_11_FD_206714 | JGI IMG/M metagenome (GOLD analysis project Ga0335069, IMG submission 206714) | Soil microbial communities from Loxahatchee National Wildlife Refuge, Florida, United States - Lox_Sample_1.1 | ecosystem: Environmental > Terrestrial > Soil > Wetlands | place: USA: Florida... | reverse complement strand
CCGATGCCGGTGGCAAAATCCCACCCGGTCGTAGTGTTATAAGCCGGTTGGTACGAGTTGTTGTCCGTTGAGAGCACACCGATCGCACCAGACGGTAGGTAGCAGTTGTACAGCGTGCCACCGCTGTGGGCCTGGCAGTTCGCAATGATGTCGCCCAACGTAATGTCATAGAAGGCACACGATTTGCCGACACCATTGCCGAGCGCGGAGTTGCAGCTCGAGCTGCCGCCGGGACCGTACTCCGTCGCTGCCATTGCGTAGTAGCGCTCGTTCGGATTTCCCTGCAGGCTGCCCTTGTGCTGCACCACCAGAGCCTGGATCGCGGCCATGATCGGCGAAGAAACCGAAGTTCCGCCGTATCCGGGCCAGTTTACCGGTTGCCCGGTGCACGGAGCCCCGCCATTGTTAATGCCACTGGGCGTCGTGTCCGAGAAACAAATGATGTAGTAATGTCCCCACAGTCCGTTGGCTGCCATCAACGAGACGTCGGGCGTGTCGCGAACGCCGTCGTTCTGCAAGCCAGCCATCGTACCGAGGTAAGAACTCTGATACATGGGCTTGGCGTATCCTGCGCAAGTGCCACTGGTCACACCTCGAACAGCGGTCGCGCCCGTGGCGCAAGCGCTGGGACCACCGCTACCACCTACGGCGAGTAAGAAGTTCTGCCCTTCGGATGTGTTGCAGAACCCGGTTGATCCGTACGTAATCGGGGAACCGCTCACGTAGTTAGCAAGCAATGTGCTCGCGCACGAGTCATTCCACGGCTGTTCCGGCATGTAGGACTTGGCGGAGCCATAGAACACATTGTTCGTTGCGTTCCAGTAAGTGCTGTTCTGGTTCAGATACGTGTCGGCAAAGTCCAGCCCACCGACCGATACATCATATTGCGAAGACATCCAGCCGCTGATGGTAATGCCGTCCTTGGCGCACCCACTCCCGGCAATAGGGTTATTGGAGCTGTCGGTGCAGGTCGAACCACCACCGTCGGAGCTGGCCGCATCTTCATCGCCCGAGGAAACGAAGATTCCGATACCCGCTGCCACTGCCTGCTGGAAGGTGGTATTGAAAGCGGCATTCAGCGTCGCACCCGTCAGTTGTTCCGATTCGCCGTAGCTCATGCTGATAACGTCAACGCCATCGGCGTTCGGGCGCTGCAGGATGTTCTGGATCGCGGTCAGCCCGCCGAAACCGCCACGGGGGCTGGCGCAAGCCGCGTTGATAATCGACGCGCTCGGTGCCGCCGCAGTCGCCCACTGAATGTCGATTGCCGCCTCCACGTCGTCACCGTTGATGCCAGACCCGGATGGGTAACCGTTTCCCGTCCTCGGGGTGGTGCAACTGGAGCCGACCGTTGGTCCGGGGTTTTCCTGGGCGAGGTTACCCGCCGGGTACTTGCCCAGGCCGAACGTATTGCGGAACACCGTCCAGTCACTGGTATTACTGCATGGTCCGGGCGTATTGGTGCTGTTGCAATTCCACAGATTGGTGTCTTCCACGACTACGATCTTCATCCCTTGTCCGGAGATACCGGCCTTCAGCAGCGGCGAGATGTTGTAGATCGTCTCCAGATCGTACGGAACCAGCGGCAGGTATCCGTTGCCTGGCGTATATTGGGCGCCGGCGAGAGCCCCCGTCCGGGGATTTACATGCTCCGTCATGATGCGATGGCTCATATGGCGCGGTTTGAAGTTGTGCAGAAACAGGGGACCAGCCACCACTCCAGCCAGCGCCGCTGGAACCTGCGGGTCCCTGGCGTTCCCAACATAGTTCTCGCCGTTCACCTGATAGTTCCGGATCTGGGTGTGGAACGCCGTCTCGATCTGGCTGGCGGCTCCGGAAAAGTCCACAAACATACCATTGGCATACACCGTATTGACCGTGAATCCTTGCGATGCCAGCCAATCGGTCACTGCCTGGATGTCGCTTGGCGCCGGGCCATACTTCTGCCCGAACTGTGCCGCGCTCATCCACTTGTGGAAGTTGGGCGATTTGGGATTATGCAGGTCTTCGATGTCCTTCGCCAATTGCGCATCCAACTCGGCTGGCCGCTTCAACAACAGAAGCATGTGGTCGAATTGCAGGTCCGCGGAAGCCGGTCCACGATCGTTCTGCGCGTTGGCTTCCCGGCGCGTATTTCCATGTAGGGTCGCTAGTCTGGAGTTATCCACTTTCCCATTGACCAGAACTCGCTTGTTTTGGGCAGCTGCCGGGGTAGCGATGGTAGAAAGGATTACTACGACGGCACAAAGGAGGGGAGCACATCCGTGTCTGCGAATCATCAAATCTCCTTGTTTGGGAACCTGGGATTCAAACAAAATCTTCCAGCGACCGGGCGGCGCTGGAGTAACTGAAGAAAACCACTTTGACCGAAGGGCCCCAACCGGCGGCCCATTCGGTCAGTAAAGACGTTTCAGTTTCTTAGGCCTTGATCTTGCGCCGCAGTGTCCCGAGAGCCATCGCCAATCCTGAGCCGAGAAGCGCCAACGATCCCGGTTCCGGCGTGGTAATCGTCAGATCGTCCACGGTCAAGGAATCCACACCGTCGGGGTCGCCGAGATCGTCGCTGATCGTAATGGAGGCGATCGGCGCGCCGGCCGAGGAAACACTGAACCAGGCGTTAGAGCCGTACACGGCGCCACCACTGAACATGTCTAGCACATTTCCGTACTGGTCGTACGCCGTCACGGTCACACCATTCGGGTCGGTATACCACCCGCCCACGCTCTCCACGTTCGGGTAGAGCCCAACCCCAATCGGGTCGTCTGGATCGTTCGTGATCACGCCAAACCCGGAGTGCGGTGGATAGTCGAAGTAGTCATAGCTCGGCGCCACCAATTGCAGTGCATTGCTAAAGGTAAGTCCGGCGTACTGATTTGTGATTTGGGTATAGGCGGCTTGCTGTTCGAAATCGATTACCTGTGTATCGGCAAACGCCATCGAAGCGAGACACAACAACAGCACGAGAAACATGAAACGTTTCATGGACCCACCCTTTGAAGAAAAAGGAATTTCGGAGATGCGTGTGCAATTTGCTCTCCGTCCCCTTCGGAGTGCTTCATTCTTATGAATCAGACACTTACAACCGAACGAACGTTCGAAGTATGCAAGGAATTGCAACAAAGCGGAGATTCCCTACCCACCGGACTGATTAACGGCAGGGTTCGAAAACATACCAAAAATCGGTAGGAGTGCCTGCTTTCGCGAATCGAATTCTCCAAACGGGGAACAGCATGCCGGTCACCGTCTTTCGCGAAAAGACTAAGTTTCATCCTGGGCTTGCAACGGGAAACTTGAGACCTGAAACTATCCTCCGTGTCGATTGCTGACAATCTCCGTTACATCCGCGAACGCATCGCCGCCTCCGCCCATCGTTCCGGACGCAATCCGTCCGAAATATCACTTATGGCGGTCAGCAAAACCTTCCCACCCGACGCGATCCGCGAAGCCTACGCCGGCGGCCAGCGCCTCTTTGGCGAAAACCGTGTCCAGGAGTTTGCTTCCAAGGCCCCGCTGCTCACGGACCTGCCGAATTTAAAAGTCCACATGATCGGCCACCTGCAATCCAACAAGGCAAAGAAGGCCGTCGAAGTGTTCCAGGCTGTCGATTCGCTCGATTCTGTAAGACTGGGCAACCAGCTCAATGCCACAGCGAAGGAGCAAAGCAAAACCTTCCCTGTGCTGATTGAGATCAACACCGGAGGCGAAGAAGCCAAAAGTGGCCTGCCGATCGACTGGACCGAACTCGAGCCCGTCCTCGCTGCTGCTCCAAGCTGGACGAACCTTCGCGTTAGCGGCCTGATGACCGTGCCTCCGTTCACCGACGATCCCGAAGGAGCACGCCCCTACTTTCGCCAGCTCCGCGAACTGCGCGATGCCATCGCCGCCAAGAACCTTTCCGGCGTTTCGATGGACATTCTCTCCATGGGCATGTCGCACGATTTCGAAGTCGCAATCGAAGAAGGCTCAACGTGCGTACGGGTGGGGACGGCCATCTTCGGAGTGCGCCAAAAAATGGAAAAGTAAGTGTGGGAACGGGCGCCCTCGCCCGTTCAAGCGGAGCGCAGTTCCGCAGTTGGTTCACGCTCCATTGACCTAAACCATTACGCTCGCTGGTGCCAGTTTGCTTCTTGTGATCGTAAGTTTTTCATGGCTCAAGATTCGCTTGTTCACTCTGCAAGCATAACTCCCTTGACTAGCCCTCTGTTACCCTACTCCCGTGTCACGCTCCCTCAAGGCGCACATCCTGCTTGTGCTCGTCTCCTTCTCCTGGGGAGCTACCTTCGTCATGGTCAAGGACGCGCTCTCCGTCGTCTCCCCGCTCGTGTTCAACGCGGTGCGAATGGGCTGTGCATCGCTAGCGTTAATCCTGATTTTCTGGGCGGGACTAAAACAACTGAATCGCGGAACCATCCTAGGCGGCGCGCTTCTCGGCGTATTTCTCTGGAGCGGTTACTCCTTCCAGACCGTTGGCCTGGGCATGACCACGCCATCGAAGTCTGCCTTTATTACCGGCCTCGCTGTCGTTATTGTCCCGATCATCGTTGCGATCAGCGGTCGCCGCGTGCCCAATCGTTGGACCGTCGCCGGCATCATCAGCGCCTTTCTCGGCCTCTACCTGCTGACGATCCCCGCCCGTGAGGGCTTTTCGCTCTCTACCATCAACCGCGGCGATCTGCTCACCCTCGGATGCCCCATCAGTTTCGCTCTGCACATCTACACCACGGGCCGCCTGATGGAACGTCACCCGTTCCAGCCCATCGCCATCATGCAGATCGTCACCGCCGCAATTCTGATGAGTTTCACGATTCCGCTCGAAACGCCGCGTCTGAGCCTGACTTTGCAGCCAATCATCGCCATCCTCTTTACCGGCCTCATCTGCACCGCCGCCGGATTCTCCATCCAGGCTTGGGCCCAACAATTTACGCCGCCTACCCACACGGCGCTTATCTTCGCCCTGGAGCCCGTTTTCGCCGGGTTAACGTCTTACGTTCTGTTGGGCGAGCACCTTGGTACCCGCGGCACTATTGGCGCAATGTTGATCCTTGGCGGTATCCTGATTTCTGAGTTGAAAGGCTCTTCGGTCGAACCCGCTCGGGCCCACGATGCCGAATTCTCAATTAATTAGTAGAATGGACCGGAACGATTAGTCTGGATTTTGCGTCTAAGCTACAGGCACAAGTAGCAGCCGCTGGTTTTCCCGCAATTTTGTGGAGTTCCGTTTTTCAAGTACGTGGAGGAAAGATATGAACCCGCGCGCAAGCGCTTTCTGGCAGCGTCTCAAATCCCATCGTCTGGGATCATCTTTGTTGATCTTGCTGACGCTTGCCGTCGGCATCCTCATCGGGACCGTCATCTCCTACAGCGTCAAGGGGCAGGATCGCAAGAACATCTCTGCCGACGCCACCCCGCTCACGGTACCGCAGCCCAAGCAACTCTCAACCACGTTTACCACCATCGCCAAGGAGCTTGAGCCGGCGGTCGTGAATATCAATACCGAGTCGGTGATCAAGAACCCTCATGCCCGCGGCGGCCAGCGTCGCGGCGGCGGTAACCGCGTTGCGCCGGGGCCGCAGGGACCGGATGACGATCAGGATCAGGGTGGCGAAGATAATCCGTTCCAGGATTTCTTTGATCGCTTCTTCGGCGGTCAGGGTGGCGGTATGCCCGACAATATTCCGCAGCGCGCGCTCGGGTCTGGTGTCATCGTCGATTCCAAGGGCTACATCATCACCAACCGGCACGTGGTCAATAAAGCCGATCACATCCGCGTGAAGCTGAAGGATGATCCGCCGGGATATCAAGGCCACGATGCCAAGGTCATCGGCGTGGATGAAGAGAGCGACTTGGCGGTGATTAAGATCGAGACGAACAAGCCACTGCCCACTGCGAAGCTGGGCAATTCCGATGGCGCGGAAGTCGGTGATTGGGTAATGGCTATCGGCAGCCCATTTGGGCTCGAAAACACAGTCACCGCGGGCATCGTGTCGGCCAAAGGACGCTCGAGCATCGTTCCCAACCGCCAGTTCCAGTCTTTCATTCAGACTGACGCGGCGATCAACCCCGGCAACTCCGGTGGTCCGCTGGTGAACATGGCCGGCGAAGTCGTCGGCATCAACACCGCCATCCTCACCGAAGGTCAGGGGTACGAAGGCGTCGGCTTCGCACTGCCTTCCAATCTCGTAGCCAAGGTCTATAACGACTTGATCGGCCCCGAGCACAAAGTCCTGCGCGGATCGATCGGCGTCGAGTTCCAGGCCCAGCCCAATCCGGCAGTCGCTCGCGTTTATGGTGGCGGCAACGGCGTAACCCTGAGCAACGTGATCGCCGGATCGCCTGCTGCGCAAGCCGGACTGAAAGTCGGCGACACCATCACCTCGATCGACGGCAAAAACATCACTACGGGCGATGAACTCGTGAACGACATCTCCAACCGCAAGCCCGGCACCAAGGCTGAGGTCGGCTACATTCGCAATGGCCAGAAAGATAAGACGACCATTACCATCGGCAGCCGCTCCAAGCTCTTTGGTAGCCGCCTCGGATTGGAAGATGAAGGTGGAGAGCAGGCCGAACCGCAGGAGAGCAAGCTTGGCGTTACCGTCGATACCATCACCCCCGACATCGCGCAGAAGCTCGAACTGCCGAACTCAAAGGGCGTGATTGTTACCGACGTGAAGCCTGGCTCGTTTGCCGACGACGTGGGCCTCTCCCGTGGCGACGTTATCCTGGAGATTAATAAACAACCAGTAAACACCGTGGACGACTTCACTCGCCTGGCTGGTCAGTACAAGAGCGGTCAGGATGTGGTCTTCCTGGTTCGTCCGGCCCGGGCCGGACGTAACGGCGGAACCGCCTTCCTGGGCGGAACCCTTCCGTAACCTTTCACAACTTGGGGCATCGGCAGTCAAATAATGGCTAGCCGGTGCCCTTTCCCTGTACTATATCCGGGAATTCACCGGGATTTGACACTTGGCAAACCGGACCACCGGCGTCGCATCCTTTTCAGGGAGCCGGTACATCGGTTGAGGTGATGTTTGCGAGCAGTTAGGTTTCCTTCGGCCCAATTCGTATTTGTCCTGATCGCGGCGCTCGCGATCATCCCGTTCGCTTCGGCGACCACCACAACCATCACCCACAAGAAGCACACAGCCCCGGCCAAGCTTCACTCCACCAGCACAACTCACCACAGCACTGCTCATTCGACTTCGAAGCATTCCAGTGTGACTCATTCGGCCTCTGCCCACTCCACCCACAGCAAGCATGGCAAGCACGTCGCCAAGAACTCGTGGAAGTCGCATGGTCAACAAGGCATCAGCAGCGATCGCGCCCGCCAGATCCAGGAAGCCCTGATCCAGCAGCATTATCTCGATGGCGAAGCCACCGGCGTTTGGGATACCAGGACCCAGGAAGCCTGCCGCAAGTTCCAGGCCGACAACGGCTGGCAGAGCAAGGTCCTGCCTGATTCGCGCGCGCTGATTAAGCTCGGACTTGGCCCCGATCACAAAGATGTGCTGAATCCGGAAACGGCGGCCACGAGCCCGTACCTCCCCGGCGGAGGAGTGAAGTCGAGCGAAAGCGAGTCTATCGCTCCCGCCACCACCGCTGCCCAGGTTCCCGAACAATAGAACTAAGAAGCTCATGTAGCGCGGACGCCCTCGTCCGCGCTTTTGCTTTTGAAAGTTAGATCTTCGGCCTATACGGTACCGGGTCCCCATTCACCACCGCTCGTGGATTCATCAGCACCAGCGCTTCCGCCACGAACTCGCTCGCAATCTCGGCCGCAGCGTCGCGAGCCTTACTCAGGCACGGCTTGCGCGAGTCCACATTGTGTCCATCGCTGGCCAGGAAGTGCACGGCTTCGCGCTCGAACAGCCACTGCGCGACCGACTGCGCAGTCTTCCCCCAACGCCCGGTAAGCGCGTTCCCCGTTACCTGCACCAGCGATCCGCCGCGCACCCAATCCAGCACACGCGCCGGGTTGCGCTGGATCAGCGGATTCCTCTCCGGATGGGTGATGATCGGCCGCAGACCAACATTGATAAGTTTCGCCAGGTTCTCTTCGATGGTCGGCGGCAGCGAGTAGTCGCTGAATTCCACCAGCAGGTAGGGTGTGTTTCCGATCGTGAACTGGTTCGGCTTTTCCAGCGCGTCCTGTATGTTCTCGTAGCTGAAGTGGAAATCGCAGCCCAGCGAAAACTGCGGACAGTGCCCGGCTTTCTCTCGAAGTTGTTGTAACAGGTCGGTTAGATAAGGCCGGTCGTAGAAATAGACATCGTTCGAATGCGGCGTCGCTACGATGTGTTCGGTGCCATCTTCACGGGCCATCGTGCACATAGCCAGTGCTATCTCCCACGAACGCGCACCGTCGTCAACCTCGGGGAGAATATGGCAGTGAATATCGATCATGTTAGCTGCCGGCTGACAGCTGTCAGCTTTCAGTTCTTCAGTATGTCAGCATGTCAGTTCGTCAGTAAGTAACAGAAGGGCTGCACCTTCTGAGGAACTGAGGAACTGAAATACTGGCCCCTGGCTGATCTATCTATACTCTTCCCGCATAAACTCCGAAATCGCACCATACGCCCGCCGCAGCGTCTCCTCATCCGGCAGGAACACCGCACGGAAATGTTTCGTTCCGGGCTTCTGTCCGAACCCGCTGCCATGCACCACCAGCACTCCTGTATTCGCCAGCAGCTTTTTCACGAACGAAAAATCGTCTTCTGGAATCTCAATCCTCGGGAACGCGTAAAACGCGCCCTCCGGGCTCACACAACTCACCCGCGGATCGCTCTTCACCCACTCCATCGTGATGTCCCGGCGACGCAGTAACTTTTCGTTTACCACCTTAAGGTGGTCCTGCGGACCTTCCAGCGCCGGTTTGATCGCCCACTGCATCGGGAAACTGGCGCAGATGCGTGCCCGCAGCAGCTTGTTGATTCCTTCCACGTACGCCTTCGAACAGTTGGGATCGCCACTGACAATGCCCCATCCGATCCGCCATCCCGGCGCCAGGTACGACTTCGATAATCCGCCGAAGGTCACGATCGTCACATCGCTCGCCAGCGATGCCAACGGGACATGCGGCTGCTTCGCGTCGAACGACATTTTGTCGTAGATTTCGTCGGCGAAGATCACCAGATTATGCCGGCGTGCCAGGTCGATGATCTTCAGCAACGTCTCGCGCGGATACAGCGCGCCAGTCGGATTGTTCGGGTTGATCACCACAATACCGCGCGTCTTCGGCGTAATCTTGCGCTCGAGTTCCTCGATATCCGGCGCCCAGCCCTGGCTCTCATCGAGATCGTAGGGGCACAGCGGCGCCTCCAGCTTGCACAACACCGCTGAGTACAGCGGATATTCCGGGCTCGGCGTCAGCACCGTTTCGCCTTTGCCGAGCAGCGCAGCCATGCAGATATCCACGCACTCGCTGACACCGCTGGTGACAAACACGTCCTGGACGTTGCGGATTCCCTTGCGTTCCGCCTCGCCGTGAATCGCCTTCACGGCCTCCGCCAGCCCCGACGATGCCGCATAGCCGTTCTGCCCCTCGCGCATTGCCTTGTACACCGCTTCAATCATGTGCGGAGGAGTGGCGAAATCGAACTTCAGCGGATCGCCAATGTTGAGCGGCAGAATCTTCTTGCCGCTTTTCGCAACCTCGTCGGCCAGAACCGCCAGATCGCGAATGGCATAGCGCACATTCTCCAGCCGCGGAGCGGCGCACACGGGACGCACGGTGGTCTCGGTCACAGGAACCATGAAATGAGTGCCTCTAACAGACAGTTTATAGGCTCAGAGAGCGACCGTGAAGATGACCACGGAATGACAGATTCTTTACACACTTCCGACAATCGGGTGACAGCACCCTCTTCCCAATTCGGTACTGTGTCAGAAACCAGTACGGCAGTATCTCCCCAACCCAGTGGAAGCCTCATTCTCTCTCCCTTGCCGGGGATTCGAGGCTTCCGCTGATTTAGTCTCAGCCAACTCCGCTGTTACCTCCGGTGACCACGTCGACCCGCGAATACTGCCACCGTGCTAAGCTTTAAGGTTGCCCTCAGGGCTTTATTCCCTCATGTGTACCTTTAGAAAGATCACCCCACTGCTTTTGACCTGCGTGCTGGCGACCGTCGTCGCGTCACAGCAAGCTTCCACCCCAGAGACCCACGGCATTGCCCTCCAGAACATGGATCGCACCGCCGTTCCCGGCGATAACTGGTTCGAATACTGCAATGGCGAATTCCTGAAGCGAACCACCATCCCGCCCGATCGCCCGTCTGTCAGCGTATTCAGTCAGTTGAGCGATTTGGCCGCCCAGCGCACCAACGACCTCATCGAGAACGTTGCCAAGTCGAACCCGAAGGCCGGCACCGAGCAGCGCAAAATCGCCGATCTCTACCACGCCTACATGGACGAGGCTGTCATCGAGTCGCACGGAATGGCGCCGGTAAAGCCGCATCTCGACGCTATCGCCGCCATCAAGGACAAGCGTGAACTCGCTCGCGCGCTCGGCCAATCGCTTCGCGCCGACGTCGATGCGCTCAACAACACCAACTTCCACACCGTGAACCTGTTCGGCATCTGGATCGCCCCCGACTTCAACAATCCCTCTCGTTACACGCCGTACCTGATGCAGGGTGGGCTCGCATTGCCCAACCGCCAGTACTATCTCGCCGACACACCGCACATGCGCGAGGTTCGCGAGAAGTATGAGACCTACGTGGTTGCGATGATGAAGCTCGCGGGCTTCGA
>Ga0335069_10015237_pt1 | contig 10746 bp, 4 predicted proteins | sample Lox_Sample_11_FD_206714 | JGI IMG/M metagenome (GOLD analysis project Ga0335069, IMG submission 206714) | Soil microbial communities from Loxahatchee National Wildlife Refuge, Florida, United States - Lox_Sample_1.1 | ecosystem: Environmental > Terrestrial > Soil > Wetlands | place: USA: Florida... | reverse complement strand
TCGGGCGATGTGGATCGGGGCATGGACCGGTCGGGCCGCCTATGCCGCTCTCCAGGCGGTCCGGCGCATGCTCTGGCTGCCCGTCTGGCTGTGGATGGTTTCCGGCTGGAACTTTGGGTCACGTCCGGGGATGGGCACGACCGGGATGCTCTTTCTGCTGCTCGCCATGCTCTTCTTCGGGGCGCTTACGGGCTTTGCGCAGCGGCGGTCTCTGCGCGAGAAGCTCGTCCGCGAACTGCGGCTGATCGCCTGCGCGCCCATTCCCGCGCGGGGCGACAAACGCTTCAAGAAATGGGACCCGGCCCTTATCCATCCGCCTGGCCGGTGGGGTGAATTCGAGCTGAAACCCGCCGTGCCGGCTCGGCATCTCCGGCGGCACCGCGCGCACAGCCACCGAGCACTGCAGGCGCAGGGCTAGGTCCAATGTCTTGCGCAAATTGATCGGCGCCCTGTCCCGGAGGGACACTTGAGACTAGCCCAGCGCTTTAGCGTTGGGTTCACGGCAAGCGGGCCTCAAGTCCCGAAGGGACGGCTGAATCCGAATGCCGGCACAATCCGCTCAGCCGTCCCTTCGGGACTTAGGCGACACCGCACCGTTTCCCCAACGCTGAAGCGTTGGGCTATGCTCGCCTGTCCCTTCGGGACGGCACGTTCCCGGTAATCCGTTGAATGTGCGAAAGGCATCGGGGCTAACTCCCGGCTATGGAACCCTACTTCTCATACTCCACCTTCAGCAGCTCGTAGTCCTTGAGCAGCGGCAGGGTAAGAGTGCAGCCGGCGGGAATAGCCTCGCCGGAGCGGAGCGCCGTTACCTGGGACGGGACGCGCCCCGCCGGGAGTTCCACCTGGATGTCGCGCACGGGCACGAGACTCCGGATGGGCCGGGTCATCTCGCCCGTGGCATTGACCAGGTGGACCAGCCACCGCTTGCCGCCGTCCTGGGAGCGCACAACCACTTCCACCGAGCCCGGGACGTTGGACACCGTGATGGGCGACGCGAACCACGGCTTCAGTAAATCGAGATGCCCCGCGAGATGGAACTCCTGGATGGTGTTGCCCAGGTCGCCGCTAAAATAAACGGCCCGCCCTTTGCCGCGGGCATTCACCAGCAAGGCCGGGTCTTCGCCAGGCTGAGGCAGACCGTCATAACGCCCGGCCAGCGGCTTCATGAATTGCACCCGCGGCTGGGCGGTCGTCGCTTTGACCGGCACGTGATACAGGCTGGCCTCCAGCAGCGGCGCGGTGGCAGGCCCCGGGCTGCCGCCGTCGAGCGGTTGCATGAAATCGTGCGGCATGGGCCCGGCGATCTTGCCAGAGGCGTCGGCGCCGAGCGTGTCCGCCAGCGCACACTTCACGCGGCGGATGCCGGTCTGGTCGTAGAGGCCGGTCTCGAAGGTGGCCAGCAGCGTGCCGCCGCCTTTGACCCATTGGTCGAGCCGGGCAGCCACGGCGTCGCTCATGCAGGCCACGTTGGGCAGCACGATGGACTGGTAGCGGTCGAGGGGCTCACGTTCGAGGGCTACATCGTCGAGCACGTCGAAGGGGGTATGCGAGCGAACCAGCGCGTCGGCCAGGCCCGCGAACTCGCCATCCAGGTTGCCGATCTCGCTGCGCGCCGCCACGCGGTCAATATCAATCATCTGCCCGGCGGCGCCGGCGTAGAAGTTGGCTGTCACATCCGACCACACCAGCGCGGTCCGCGCTTCGGACCTTGTGCCCCGGTAGAAGCTTTCGTTTTTGGCGAGGTAGCCGTTCAGCCCTGCCACGAAGTCCGCCCCGGGCAGGTTGAAATCATCTGGCGTGAAAGCAAACGAGCACGCCGCGCCATTGGCGATGGACTCGAAGAAGCTGAGCCCCAGTTCCGGTCCCGGCAGCAGGGAGAAGGTCCAGGGCTTGTGCGAGGCAGCGGTGAAGATCATGCAGGGTTTGCCGCCGGATTGGGTTTCGAGCAGGCGCGCGGTCAGCCCGGGCTTCCACAGCGTGAGGCGGGTGAGGTCGCCGCTCAGGAAGCCGCCTTCGCTGCCCAGGATGTCTTCCTCCTGGATGAGCACCCGGTTCATGCGCCCGGAGGGCCAGTTGGCGCCGCGCACACCGCTGTTCATGTAGAGCACCAGTTCCGGGTTGATCTGCTTCAGGGTCCGGTTCGCATCCCGCAGAAAGTCGGCCACGCTATGCGACTGAAAATCAACCAGCCGCGCGAAGCCTTCCCCGGTGTGCTGCTTCTTGGAGGGCATGGGCACTCCGGGATGCTGCGCCGCCCACTTCTTCCGGCAGTAGTCGCAATAGCAGGAGTCCGGGAAGAATATGGGGCCGTCGAAGAAGACGCCGTCAATGGGGTAGGCGGCCAGGTCGCGCAGCACCTGGAACACCCAGTCCCGGTACGGGCTGTTCATGCAAGGGCTGAGGCCCGTGTCGTAGATAGTCGGCTTCGAGCCGTCCTCGTTGCGCTGCATCCAGTCGGGATGCTGGGCCGCGAACTGCTTGTTGTAATGGTGGACATCGAAATGGATGACCACCCGCAGCCCGCGCTTCTTGGCCTCAGGCAGGTAGCGGCGCAGGTAATCCTCGTTGGTCTTGCCAGCGGCGCTGGTGATGAAGCAGAAGCCCTGGTCGTCCATGCCCGCGCGCCGGCTCATGATGGTCAACCGCTCCGCATTAAAGCCGAGCGCGGCCTTGCGCGCGGCCATTGCCGCGGGGTCGAACTTGTCGGGGCCGGCATAGCCCGTGGAGACACTGACGACCCGCGAGATGTCCTGCTCCCACCAATGCGCCGGCGCCGTCCGGCTGCTCGCAGGCAGCAGCGCCACGGCGACCAGCCCGGCGCGGGCCAGCCTTCCGACAAGGACTTGTCGTCTTCCTGTAATCATCGTTCTGTTCGATACGGCCCGGGCCGCGCGGCGCGTTCCGCAGGCAGCCTTCAGGGCGTTAACCTACTTTGCGATGTCGCTCTCGGCCAGAGAGATCCCGCTGCGGAAGCGACCTTGCGGGAGCGATGGAGGTGTAGCATGGTGAACGCTGAACCTGCTCATACACCGAAGGAACTGATGGGGCTCAATCTATGCATTACCGGCAGGTTCGCGCGTGGCCGCTGCTCCGCGTAGGGGCCGTTCTCGCGACACAAACGGCTACCGTCGCGCTGTACGCTCAGGAGACGAACAGCGTGGAGCTGATTAAGCAACTTCAGCGGCGGATCGAGCAACTGGAGCAGAAGGTGACGCGTTTGGAGCAGGGCCGACCATCCGCGGAAGCGACCAATTCCGGCGCGACTACGCAGCGCCTCGAAGCGCTGGACCAGAAGGTGCAAATGCTTGAGCAGGACAGGCAGGCGGAGCAGGAGGATAAGCAGGCCCGGGCGGAGATGGCCCCTCTGCTGAGCATCGGCGAAGACGGTTTTACACTGTCCTCGGCGGATAAAGACTTCGTGCTGCGCCTGGGAGGAGTGCTGCAACTGGACACTCGCACTTACTTTGGCAACCTGGCGACCGACGGCGCAGGCGGATTCGTGCTGCGCCGGGCGCGCATGTACTACCAGGGCACCGTCTTCCGGGACTTTGACTTCCTGTTCGTGCCGGACTTCGCACCTACGACCGGCCCGACCATCTTTGACGCCTTTCTCAATTACCACTACAGCCCCGCCTTGCAGGTGCTGGCGGGCAAGTTCAAGGTCCCCGTTGGGTTGGAGCAGTTGGTGCAGGACCGCAACATCCTGTTCAACGAGCGCTCGCTGGCGACCGACCTGGTGCCCAACCGTGACGTGGGGGTGGAGTTGCATGGCGACCTGTTCGGCGGCCGCTTGAGCTACGCCGCCGGCGTGTTCAACGGGACGGTGGACGGCGGGAACTCGCCGAATGTGGACTTCGCGGACGACCTCGCCTTCGCCGGGCGTCTCTTCGTCATGCCGTTCGTGGGCTGCCCCGTCACCGCCTTGCAGAAGCTGGGCTTTGGCCTGAGCGGCAGCTATGAGAGCATGGCGTTCCCCAACACTGAGGCGCTTCCCTCCAACACAGGTGGCACGCTGCCGGGCTACTTCACCGACGGGCAGGAACAGTTCTTCGCCTATAACCCGAGAAGCAACGCCGTCGTCGTGGCATCGGGCCAGCACTCCAGGCTCTCGCCCCAGGCCTACTACTATATCGGGCCGTTTGGCGTCATGGGCGAATATGTGATCTCCGACCAGGAAGTCGCGCGGACAGTTGTGGGGCCCTTTTCCTCGGCCCATCTCTGGAACACCGGGTGGGACGTGACCGCCTCGGTGTTCCTGACCGGAGAAGATGCGGCTTACAACCACGAGGTGACGCCGTTAAGGCCCTTCGATCCGGCGAGCGGCACCTGGGGCGCCTTGCAGCTCGTGGGCCGATTTATGGTGCTCGATGTGGACCCTGCCGCGTTCCCGCTGTACTCGGACCCGCTGACCTCCGCGCGCTCCGCTTCGGCGTGGTCAGTAGGCATCAACTGGTACCTGAACCGGAACATCGAGTGGAAGACGAGCTTCTCGCACACCTGGTTCGACGGAGGCGGCGGGCCGGGCACCACGGCCCCCGCCACGGTCACGCGCAAGAGCGAGAACGTCCTGTTCACGCGCCTGCAAATCGCTTTCTAAATCGCCACTACTTTCCCGCGCGATCCAGCGCCGCCACTACCATCCCCGGCGTCAGCGCCTGCGGCAGCACGATGGGCGGCTCCTGGGCGTTCCTCGGGTAAACCAGCACCAGCGGCACGCCCGCCTGCCCGAAGCGGTTCAACTCCTCCGTGATGTTGTCCGGGAACCCGGTGTAATCGCCCAGCAGCGCCACGGCGTTGAGCTGCCGCAGCTTGTCCCGCACCGAGGCGCTCTCCAGCGCGGGCTTCACGATGGTGTTGCAGGTCAGGCACCACCTCGCCGTGAAATCCACCAGGACGGGGCGGCCTTCGTTGCGCGCCTGGGCGAGGGCCGCCGGCGACCATGGCTCCCAAGCCACGCCGTTCGCCTCCCGGGTCGGGGTGCTACCTGGCGCGCTCTCCGTCAGGGGGCGCCGCCACTGCAGATGGCCTTCCAGGGCGAAAGTGTAGGCGGCGAGCAGCACGGCCAGGATCGCCGCCAGGGCCAGTACCGGGCGTGTGTGATGGCGTTGAATGAACTCGCCATAAATCCACGCGGCCACGGCTACCATCACCAGGAACAGGGCGAGCCACCAGGAGCGGTCGCCGTAATGGATCGTCACCAGGCTGAACAGCCAGACCGCCGCCGCCAGCATCGGGAAGCCCATCGCCACCTTGAAGCGCTCCATCCACGGCCCGGGCTTGGGCACGAACTTCAGCCAGGCCGGTTGCCAGCTCAGCACGACGTAGGGAAAGGCCAGCCCCACTCCCAGCATGAGAAAGGTCAGGATGGTAAGCGCCGCCGTCTGGCCGGGCGCCAAAGCAAACCCGGCGGCAGCCGCGAGGAACGGCGCCGTGCAGGAGGTCGCCAGCACCGTGGCAAGCAGCCCGTTGAAGAATGCTCCGGCCGCTCCTTCCCGCGACGACGCGCTGGCCGCCGCGCCCATCGCCCGCCCGCCCAGGTATACCTCGAATACGCCGAATAGGTTCAGCGCGATGAGCGTGACCACTGTCGTCATGACCACCAGGAAGTAAGGGCTGTTAAACTGTATTCCCCATCCGACCCGGTGGCCCGCCGACTGAAGACCGACGAACAGCAGCGCCAGCGCGAGGAACGACACCAACACGCCAAGGCCGTAGATCAACCCCAGCCGGCGCGTCTGGCGAGGATCATTCTTGGCCTGGTTCACAAAGCCGAGAATTTTGAGGGCGATGACAGGCAGCACGCACGGCATCAGGTTCAGGATCAGGCCGCCAATGAAGGCGTAAACCAGCGCCTTCCAGAGCGGCGGAATGGGGAACCTCGGCGCGGGCAAATTCGCCGAAGCGGCTACAGCCGCCGTGGGCGGAGCGTTGGGCTCTACCGCGAGGCTGGCCTCGAATGCCTGGCGCTGGACACCGGATTGCTGCACCAGCAACCCGCTGATTCGCTCCGGCCATGCACTGCCCGACGTCTTAACCTGCACGCGCAGGCGGACCTTGCCCGCATCGGCGGGCAGCCTCGTCGTAGCCCCCTGGACTTCGTAGTGCTCGCTCGCATCGGGGTAGAAGTCCGCCTCGCTGACGGCTACGGGCGAATTCCACTCCAGCACCAGCGGGCGCAGATCTCCCTTCGCTGGCCCCTCCCACCCGGCGCGAGCGGAGAGCCCGGTGCTGCTTTGAGGGAGCTTCTTCTCCCACGCGGCAATTAGCGCGGCATCCTTGGAGGGCTGGGTCTCCGGACCGACGGTCAGGGCGGCCTGCACCTCCGCTTTGCCGGGAACACACGCCACGTTACACTCCAGCCAGCCAACGTCAGCCTTCAATTCGAGCGGGCCGGGGCGCACGTCCGCCGCGAGCTTCAGCGGCACGAGCAGAACGACTTCATCCTTATAAATGTAAGTGGTCAGGTCCTCGTCCGGCAGTTTCTCGGGCACCGGCCATTGGATTGCCCCAGCGCTGACGCCTGGGGGCAACTGCCAGTTCACCGTCGTCGGCATGCCCGCAGCGCCCGGGTTGCGCCAATACGTATGCCAGTTCGCGTCCATGCGCAGCCGCACGCCCGCCATGACCGCATCGCCCGGGCGCGCGGTTTGCGCGGCCAGGACCAGGCCCGCCTGCGTGTGCGCCGCGCGGGCCGGGAAACCCCCTGCGCCGGCCCAGGCGGCGATGAGCAGAGTCAGGAACCTTCGCACGGGGTTAAGATGCCCCAAACCGCTGGAACATAGAAATGTTTTCGCGGGCGTAACTAATTCAAGCAGCAGTGTAAGCCTCCGGCTTGCGCCTCTCTCGGCTACCCCTCTGGGTTGCCGCATCCAATGCGCCGCCCGAACAATCGAGAGGATGGTCGGGACAATCGCAACCCGGAGGCTTGCTCTGCTTCAATAGTTACTTACCGGCGAAGCGAGCCAGGGCGGTTCCACAACGGCTCGGTCACCCTCAGAATTGACAGGCGCCCCCCTGCCGTTATCCTGTATCGCGCCTGGTTGCGGGTGTAGCTCAATGGTAGAGCTCCAGCCTTCCAAGCTGGTCACGTGGGTTCGATTCCCATCACCCGCTCCAATCCCCACTCCAACCAATAGAATTAATGGTTTTGTGGCGTCCCAGGAGCTTCAAGCGTTCCGAACTCATAACATTCTCATAACACCGGAACGGGAACGAGTGGTCGTGGTGCTCGTGGCGGAGGGCAAGACGCTGCGTCAGGTGGCACGGCACCTGGGCGTGAGCGATTCCAGCATGCAGACGAGCAAGCGGCGGTTGGGGGTGAAGATCCTCGAGTTCATGGGTGCGGACATCATGGCTGAGGTCCGGCGCCGGCCGCAGTGGTGGAACAGCCTGGAGGCGACCCGGGAAAAGCAGGCTTGCCGGGTGCAACGGCTGGCGGCGTAGGGGATCAGAAAGGGGGACTGCCGTCGGGGCGGGCTCTCTTTTTTATGTATCGGGTCTGGTTTGACACGAAGTCTCGCTGGTTCAGCCGCGTTGCAAAAGTGGATTTCAAGTAGCCCAACCAACTCTAGACCGTCAGCGGTTTGGCACAGCTTGCTTCCGAACACGCCGGCCGCCGCCCGGCAGATCGTTTCTCACGCTGGCTCACCGAAGCCGACGTTCGCCAGGTCGTGCTCACAACCATAATCTCTGGCGCCGTCCATAGATAGCTGCACCACTCCCATCAGCCGCCGCGCATTCTCGATTTAACAGCAATTCGATGCTTGACTTCATTTCATTATTCTGCCAGACGTCTGGGGCGTGATGCACCTAGCCAGGACGTGGCAACCTGTAGGCGTGGCGAGGCTGCTCAGTTTAGGAGCCTTCACGTTGTGTGCCATCCCGGGCGCGCTCGCACAATCCCAAGGCACTGTTGAACCCGCAGTACTGGTGAGCATTGAAGGGCGTGTGGATATTGAGTCCGCCGGCACGACGAACTGGCTGTTCGCCAGGACCAACACGGTCCTTCATGCGGGTGACCGCGTTCGCACCGACAGGAACAGCCGGGCGCTCATCCAATCCTCGCGGCTGGGTTGCCTGCGAGTGCGTGAATCAAGCGAGCTGACCATCGGGCTGCCCAGGCCAAACAGCACTCGGCCGGTGATGGAGCTGATCAGGGGCTTCTTCTACTTCTTCAATCGCGACAAGGCCATTGACGTGGACCTCCTCAACCGCCTGGCATCGGCAACAACTCGCGGCACGGAGTTTATGGTAGCCGTGACCCAACCGGACCGCATGGAAGTCTCGGTGCTGGACGGCGAGGTGGATTTGCGGAACGGAACCGGCACTGTGACCTTGTCGAGCGGTGATCGCGGCCTTGTTGCTCCAGGCCAGGCGCCAAGCCGCTCTGCGAAAATCGAGGCGCACAACGTCATCCAATGGTGTTTGTATTATCCGGCTGTGCTGGACGCGGACGAGCTGGGGCTGAGCGATGCAGAGAAGGAGACGCTGAGGGAATCCTTAGCCGCCTATCGTGCCGGCGACCTGCTGGGCGCCCTGCGTGCTCTCCCGGAAAGCCGCCCCGCCGATTCTGGTTCTGTGAGGCTCTATTCCGCCGCCTTGCTGCTCAGCGTAGGCGAGGCGGACAAGACGCTCGAGGCCGCCGAGGCTATCCGCGGCGAATCGGCGCTCCGAGAGTCCCTGCGCCAGCTCGTGGCCGCCACACAGTTCCGCACTTACGAACGCAAAACCCCGCCCGAACTCGCCAGTGAATGGATGGCGGAATCCTACTACCGCCAATCGCGCGCGAGCGTGGAGCCGAAGATGCTCGAACAAGCCTTGCACGCCGCTCATGCGGCGGCCGATAAGGCCCCCGGCAACGGCCTTGCCTGGGCCCGGGTGGCCGAATTGGAATTCAGCTTCGGGCGTAACGCCACGGCCCTCGCGGCCCTGGACAAAGGCCTGAAGTTCGGCCCCGGCAACGCGCAGGCGCTCGCCTTGCAGGGCTTCATCCTGAGCGCGCAGAACAGGATTTCGCAGGCCCGCAAAGCCTTCGAGCGCGCCATTGCCGCCGACAGCGGCCTGGCTAACGGCTGGTTTGGGCGCGGCCTGTGCCTGATCAAGCAGGGTCACGCCGCCGAAGGCCGCGCCGACCTGTTGACAGCCGCCGCGCTCGAACCCCAGCGCGCCCTGCTGCGCAGCTACCTGGGCAAGGCATTCGTCGATGCGGGTGACCCGCAGCGTGCGGCCAAAGAGCTGGAACTGGCGAAGGATCTGGACCCCAAAGACCCAACCGTCTGGCTCTACCTGGCCCTTTTCAAGCAGCAGCAGAACCGTATTAACGAGGCGATCTCTGATCTCGAGACTTCGGAGGAGCTGAACGACAACCGCAGCCTGTTCCGCTCCCGTCAACTGCTGGAGGAAGACCGGGCAGTCCGAAGCGCCAATCTGGCCTCGATTTATCGCGACGCGGGTATGGAGGACGTCAGCGTTCGCGAGGCCTCTCGCGCCGTCACCTATGATTACCTCAGCGACGCGGCGCACTTGTTCATGTCCGACAGCTTCAACCAGCAGCGCGACCCTACGCGTTTCAACCTGCGCTACGAGACGGTCTGGTTCAATGAACTGCTGCTGGCCAACCTCCTGGCCCCGGTCGGCGCCGGGCGGCTTTCCCTCCATGTCTCCCAACAGGAATACGCCCGCTTCTTCGATGCCGACGGATTAGGCGTGGCCAACTCCACCGTGGCTCGCTCGGACAACAAATCCATAACGGAACTCGCCTCCCAGTACGGCACGTTCGGCGGCACCAGTTACTCGTTGGACCTGGATTACCAGTACGCCGATGGCGTCCGCCCGAATAACGAGCTCAATAGCACGGAATGGTACACCACCGTGAAGCAGCAGATCACGCCGGAGGACACGGCGCTGATGCTCATCAAGTACGAGAACTACCACTCGGGCGACAATTTTCAGTACTACAACCCGACTAACGCCCGGCCTTACTACCAGTTCAATGAATACCAGTCGCCCATCGTCGTCGGGGGCTGGCATCACGAATGGTCGCCCGGCGTGCACACCCTCATATTCGGTGGCCGCCTGGAGAATGAGCAGCAATTTAGCGACAAGAGCGCGCCCCAGTTGCTGTTGGTGGAGAACGCCAAAGGAAACATCTATGCGAGCGACTCCGAGCCGTTCAACGTCGCGTACGAGAACAACCTCAAAATCTACACTGCTGAGCTGCAGCAGATTTTCGCCTGGGACCGTATCACGCTGTCACTGGGTGCGCGGTTTCAATCAGGCACCTTCGACACCACGGCCAGCATGATGATTGCCAACACGAATCTGACTATCGGCAAGCACCCCCTGTTTATCGGCCCCGATAACACCACCTCTACTGACCCCATGCAGCGGGCCACCGGGTACAGTTATCTGACCATCGAGCCGGTGGATCGGCTATGGCTGATCGGCGGCCTGGCCTATGACGAGCTGTGCTATCCGCTCAACTTCCGCAACCCACCGATAATCTCCGGGACCGATAATAAATCCCAGCTCGGCCCCAAGGGGGCGGCGGTCTGGCAACCGATACCCGAAGTCACGTTGCGCGGCGTTTATGCGGAATCCCTTGGCGGCATCAGCCTAGATGAGAGCTATCGCCTCGAACCCACTCAGTTGGCGGGCTTCCCCCAGGTCTTCCGCAGCCTGATCTCAGAGTCCATTGTAGGGTCGGTCGCTGCCCCCGAGTACGACATCGGCGGTGTGGCCCTC
>Ga0335069_10015235_pt1 | contig 10747 bp, 7 predicted proteins | sample Lox_Sample_11_FD_206714 | JGI IMG/M metagenome (GOLD analysis project Ga0335069, IMG submission 206714) | Soil microbial communities from Loxahatchee National Wildlife Refuge, Florida, United States - Lox_Sample_1.1 | ecosystem: Environmental > Terrestrial > Soil > Wetlands | place: USA: Florida... | reverse complement strand
ATCTTGGTCGTGGCGATGGGATCGAGCGCCGAACACGGCTCGTCCATCAGAATGACCTCGGGCTGGACGGCGATGGCGCGCGCGATACACAGGCGCTGCTGCTGGCCGCCTGAGAGGCTGACACCCGACTCCTGCAGGGAGTCCTTGACCTCGTCCCACAACGCCGCCTGGCGCAAGCTGCGCTCGACGATCGCCGCCATCTCCGAGCGGGCACGGCGCGCGCCGTTCAGCCGCAGCCCCGCGATGACGTTGTCGAAGATCGACATTGTGGGAAACGGGTTCGGCTTTTGGAACACCATGCCCACCTTGGCGCGCACCTGCACCGGGTCGACGCCGGGCGCGTAGATGTTCTCGCCATCGAGCAGCACGTCACCGCTGGCGCGCGCGCCGGGGACGACCTCGTGCATACGGTTGAGGCAGCGGATGAGCGTCGACTTGCCGCAGCCGGAGGGACCGATCATCGCCGTGACCGCCCCGTCCTGGATGCTCATGCTGATGTCCTTCAACGCCTGCGTGGAACCGAACCAGGCGTTGAGATGACGGACTTCGAGCTTGTTGGCCATCGGCTAGAACAATCAGCGTGCTGTGCGCACTTGCCCGCGCGTCAGCAGGCGCACCGACAGACTAGTGAGGAAGATGAGGGTGAGCAAGACCAGCGCTCCCGCCCATGCTTGGCGGTGCCAGTCGTCAAAGGGCGAGATCGCATAGGTATAGATCTGGACTGGCAGTGAGGAAATGGGTTGCCCCAGACTTTGATGCCAGTACTGGCTACCAAACGCCGTGAACAGCAACGGCGCGGTCTCCCCGGCGATCCGCGCTACGGACAACATGATGCCTGTGATGATCCCGGCGCGCGCCGTGCGGATGACGACGAGGAGCGTCGCGCGCCATGCCGGTACGCCGAGCGCCAGCGCCGCCTCGCGCAGCGAGTTCGGCACCAGCTTCAGCATTTCTTCGGTCGTGCGCGCCACGATCGGCAGCATAATGACCGCCAGCGCACACCCGCCCGCGTAAGCGGAAAACCCTCTCATGGGAAGGACGATGAGCGTGTAAGCGTAGATGCCGATGACGATCGACGGGACACCGTTGAGCACATCGGCACAGAAGCGCACGATCCAGCCGACCCGGCCGTACCCGTATTCGGCAAGGTAGACTCCGGTTGCCACACCGATGGGCAAGCCGACCACGCTGGCAAGGGCAATGAGAATCATGGTCCCGACGATGGCGTTGGCCATGCCCCCGCCAACCTCGCCCACCGGCATGGGCAGGTTCGTGAAGAACGCAACATTCAGCGAGCCGAACCCCTTCAGGAGGAGGTAGGCAAAGATCAGGACGAGCGGAACCAGAACCGCCACGGTACAGGCGACCATTACCCCTTGCGCCACCACGTTTACGGCGCGTCGCCGCTGATACGCCACGGCCTCACACTCCCCGCATGTTGGTCTGTGGTCCGGCGACAGTCCACACGAGCAGACGGGCCAACGCATTCACCAACACGGTGATGATCAGAAGCACCAGACCGACCTCGACCAAGGCCTGCACATACAGGTCGTACGTGGCCTCAGCGAACTCGTTCGCGATCACACTCGCCATCGTGCTGCCGGGCGCGAAGAGAGAGAGGGCGATCTCTGGGCGATTGCCGATGACCATGGTCACCGCCATCGTCTCACCAATGGCGCGCCCCAGGCCGAGAATGATCGCACCGATGATGCCGGTACGCCCGTACGGCAGGACGGCGATGCGCAGCATTTCCCATTTCGTCGCGCCCAGGGCCAACGCGGCTTCGCGTTGAGCAGTAGGCACGGCTTGAAGGACTTCGAATGTCACCGAGGTCACGTACGGCACGACCATCACGGCCAGGATCATCGATGCGGTGAGCATGCCGACGCCGTAGTTGGGACCTTGGAAGAACGGCAAGAACCCAAGCGTCGTGCTCAGCGCCGGCGACACGTAACCGCGCACCCAGGGAATCAACACGAAGATGCCCCAGAGCCCGTAGATGACGCTCGGAATCGTCGCCAGCAACTCGACGAGAAACGAAACCGGGGCACGCAACCAAGTCGGTGACAGCTCGCTGAGAAACAGCGCCGTGCCAATACTGAGGGGCACCGCCTGCAGCAGCGCGAGGAACGAGGACAACAGGGTGCCATATATGAACGGTAGCGCCCCAAACTCCTTGAAAACCGGGTCCCACTTGGAACCGGTGAGGAAGCCCCATCCGAAGGTCCGAATCGAGCCCCACGATTCGAACAGGAGCACCACCACGATGGAGACGAAGATGCCGACCAGCAATAGCGCCAACAACGCCGTGAGGTTCCGGAAGATCGAGTCCCCAACGTTCTGCCCCTTCCGGATGCGGGGCACCGACACACGCGTCATCGGCCATTCCAACTGGGTGCTGTCGCTTTTCACGCCGTTTGTCATGAGTCCATCCTCACCATGGGTGCGGGAGAACTGAACGGCAGACACAGCATATCAAGGAATCCCCAAAACGATAGTATGCCAATCAATTGTTGCAGGCCTGTTACGGCCGGCCGGGAGAAACCTCGGGGAGGCACCGCTTGGCGCCTCCCCCGGCTTGTCAATGACGATCGTCAAAAGCTGGCCGCTTCTCTAAAGCAGAGGTTTGCCATCCGCCGTGGTGACGCGGCCGAGTGCTTGACGTTCCTTAGCCACCACCGCTTCGGGTAACGGCGCATACCCCAAGGCTGCAGCATTCTTCTGCCCCTCGCGCATCATCCAGTCCAGGAACTGCACGAGCTTCTTGCCCTTCTCGGCATCCTTCTGCTTTTCGTAGACCAGCAGCCAGGTCATCCCGGAGATCGGGTACGCATCGGCTCCCGGCGCATTGGTAATCGAGACACGGAAATCATCCGGCATGCTCTGCGCGAAGCCGGCGGCGGCGGCAGTCACCGAATCGAGTGACGGCTTCACGAAGGTGCCCGACAGGTTCTTCACGTCGGCGTAGGGCAATTCGTTCGACAGCGCGTAGATCAGCTCCACGTAGCCGATGGCGAAGGGCGTCTGCTTGACCAAGCCGGTGACACCCTCATTGCCCTTGCCCCCCAGTCCCAGCGGCCAATTCACCGACGTCCCCTTCCCGACGCGGTTGTTCCACTCCTTGCTGACCTTACTGAGGTAGTCCGTGAAAATGAACGACGTGCCACTGCCGTCGGAGCGATGCACGACGACGATGTCGCGCGCCGGCAAGTTCACACCCGGGTTGGCCGCCGCCAGTGCCGGATCATTCCATTTGGTAATCTTGCCGAGGAAGATGCCGGCAATGGCTTCCGGCGTCAGTTTCAAGCCGCTGGGCACGCCTTCGGCGTTATAGGTCAGCACCACTGCGCCCATCACGGTCGGGAAATGCATGAGGTGCCCCGGAGCGGCGCTCAGCTGCTCGTCGCTCATCGGCCCGTCGCTGGCGCCGAAATCGACGGTCTGCTCGGTGATCTGTTTGATGCCGCCGCCGCTGCCGATCGACTGGTAATTGAAGCGCACCGACGGGTCGACCTGCTGGTAAATGTTGAACCACTTCGAATAGATCGGGTACGGAAAAGTCGCGCCCGCCCCGTTGAGTTGCAGTTGCGCACGTGCCGGCGCACACAGCGCCACCCCGAGGCACGCCAGCCCCACGACATTCGTCAACCTGCTACGCGTCATCTGTCGCCTCCTTTTCGTCGCGCCCTAGAACTTGAGCACCGCATCGAGCTGCATGCGCGTCAGTGTCGAGCTGCCGATCAGCCCGAGCGGCTTGCCTGTACCGCTGTTGATGGCAATGGCCGGGTCGAGCGCATTGATGAAGTGGAATTTCGACGTGAGCTGGAAGTTGGGGAACAGCTCGTAGTCGAAGCGGAAGATACTGCCGGTGATGTTCGAGCTGCCCTTCTGCGTGACGCTGTGCACGTCATTCACCTGCTGGTAGACGAAATCGCTGTAGCTGAAGAGCGACACGACGGCGTCCTTTTCAACCCACTCCCAGCAGTAGCTCAGGGCCCAGTCACCCGGGTTCTTCAGCGAGTTGTGGTACCAATCCCTTCCCGCCTTGCCGACGCCCAAGCCGATGACCGTGCCGCTATTGTGAGAGTCGGCCTGCGTGTTGTACACCACTTCCCCGAAAACACCCGCCGGTATGCCCAGACCCACGGGGTTCGAGAAATTCAGTTCGCTGCCGAAGTTGATCAGGTTGTAGCCGTTGACGTAGCCGTTGATCTTCCGATTCCCGGCCGAGTCCGGGCTCGACAATACGACGCTGTTACTGTTCGCCAGTGACGTGTTCTGGCTCGGGTTGGGGGCGTAACAGGTAGATGAAGGGTCCTTCATCAGTTGGGCCGCGCTGCAATTGTTCGCGCTGGCACTGCCCGTGTACGGGCTGAGGAACGTGCGCGCCACCCGGTTCATACCTCCGAAGTTGTAGTCCGCAAAGTACATCGACCACGTCGCGACCGTGTCAATCGCCGTATCGAGGGCGGCTTGTCCGCCGAGCATGTACGAATCGTTGTTGGTAGAGGCCGTGTTGATCTCCCACTGCGACCCATAGATCCGCAAACTGCGTAAGAAACCTTCCCGACTCTCCAGCAGGTTCAGCTGCTCGTTCGCGCCCTCTGGGGACAGGTCGTCGTCCCAGAGCAATTCCGACTCGCGCGCCAGGACCACGGGAAACTTGCCAAGCAGGATCTGCCCCCAGCCCGGCTCGAGGCCGAACGTTTTGCCGGGCTTGATCGTCACGTACGCCCAATCCAGGTTGAACGGCTTGCGTGTGAAAGCGTTGGTCAGGGTCTGGTTGGTGGAGATTGGATCGTTCGCATCACCGGTCGCCAAGCGCACGGTGCCGGAGATCTCGTCGCTCACGTTGGCATTCAAACCGACGCGGGCACGAATGCGATAGCGGGTCTCGGCGTGATAGTTGTCCCCGTAGAAGCCTTCGACGCGGTTCCGTATGTCACCGAACAGGCTGATCATATCCAGCCATTTCGGGATCTTCGCCGCGATCGCATCGCGCAGCGACTCCTGCGCCGCCGCCTTCTGCTTCTCCTCTTCACGCGCCTGCTTCAGTTCGTCCTCACTGATCAGGCCCTTCTTCAGAAGGATGTCCCCCAGATCCTTGGCGTGCGCCGCGCCGGCGAGCAGTGACGCTGCCAGTACAGCTCCGCACACAGCCTTCCCCTTTCTCATAAAGCGCCTCCTCCTCGATGACTAGGTTGGTGACGGCGCCAACAGTAGGTGACGACGGCGACGGCACCGTTACGTTGTAGTTACAGTTCGGTTAAGAAGCCCTGGCCGCCGGATACCCCGCACGTGACAGTAGAGCAAACGGGATGTACAAGATCACCGGCTACAGGGGCGAGATGGAAGACCACGGCGCGACTGCTACGATGCCGACGCACGCGCAGGCCATTGCCGAGCTGCGCGGTATCTGCAAGTCGTTCAGCAGCGACGGCCAGGAGTTGGTGGTGCTGCGTGACGTCAGTCTGGCCGTCCGATCCGGTGAAGTCGTGGCGGTCCTCGGTCCGTCCGGCTGCGGCAAGTCGACACTGTTGCGCATCCTCACCGGCCTGGTGATGCCGACGTCCGGGGAGGTCTTGTGCCATGACCGACCCTTACAGGGCCTGCATGCCGGCGCCGCCGTGGTGTTCCAGAGCTTCGCCCTCTACCCGTGGTTGACGGTGGCGGAGAACGTGCGCGTCGGGCTGCACCGCAAGGGGCTGCCACAAGACGAGGAGCAGGCGCGCGTGCACCGCACCATCGACCTCGTCGGCCTCGAAGGCTTCGAGGAAGCGTATCCGAAGGAGCTGTCCGGCGGCATGAAGCAACGCGTCGGCATCGCGCGCGCGCTCGTCGGCGGTCCCGAGCTGCTGTGCATGGACGAGCCGTTCTCGGCGCTCGACGTCTTGACCGCCGAGTCCTTGCGCTCCGAGGTCTATGGCCTGTGGTCGCGCGCCGACATGGGCCTGAAGAGCATGCTGCTCATCACCCACCTCATCGACGAGGCCGTCTTCCTCGCCGACCGCATCGTCATCATGGGATCGAAGCCGGGCGTGGTGCGCGAGGTGGTCGACAATCAGCTGCCGCATCCGCGCGAATACCGCGATCCCGCCTTTATGGCGCTCGTGGATGACCTGCACGACGTCATCACTGAAATCCACCTACCGGACAAGCGCCCCGCAGCTCCCGGCTTTGTGCGCTTGGAGCCGTTGCCGAACGCGCACGTCACCGAGATCGTCGGGCTGCTCGAAGTGGTGCACGATCACGGCGACCGCATCAACGTGTTCGAGCTCGCCGGCCGCCTCGGGCTGGAGCTGGGGCACGCCATCGTCGTCATCAACGCCGCCGAGCTGCTCGCTCTCGTCGAAACGCCGAAGCAAGACGTGGTCTTGACCGCCGCTGGCCGCGAATTCGTCGCCGGCGACGAGAACACGCGTAAGCGCATGTTTCACCGCCAGCTGTTACGGATTCCCACCTTCTCCGTGCTCATGGAACGGCTGCGCAGCGTGCCCGAGATGCGCTTGCCCGCAGAGGTCATCCTGGAAGACCTCGTCATGCAGCTGCCCTACGAGCCCATGCAGCAGCTCTTCGACACCTTGATCGCGTGGGGCCGCTACGGCGAGCTGCTCGGCTACGATCCCGACGCCGAGGTTGTCTACCTCGACCGCGAGAGTACGGCCATGGAAGCGCCGCGGGCGTGACCAGCGCTGCACCGCACGTCGCCTGACGCAGCCATGTCGGTCATCCTGCGGCCGCCGGCAACCGCCCCGACTCCGACACGCAGCGCGTGGTGGATTGACGTTGTTCTCCTCGCCGGCTTGGGCGCGCTCGTCGCCGGCGTCGTCGGTCTGGCGCGCGGGTGGACCGCGCCGCTGCGGCCCACCGTCGAGATCAACCTGTCGCTCTGGTCCTTGCCCCGTTATACGCTGCTGTCGCTGGCGCGCGGCCTGGCGGCCTACGCGCTGTCCCTGGCGTTCACGCTCATCTACGGCACCACCGCGGCACACAGCCGCGCCGCCGAGCGCATCATGCTACCGGTGCTCGATATCTGTCAGGGCATTCCGGTGCTCGGGTTTCTGCCGGGCCTCGTGCTGGGTCTGGTCGCGCTCTTCCCGCACTCCAACATCGGGCTCGAACTGGCGTGCGTGGTGATGATCTTCACCGGCCAGGTGTGGAACATGACCTTCTCGTTCTTCGGCTCGCTGCGCACCATCCCTGCCGAGCTGCGCGAGGCGGCACAGGTCTATCGCTTCGGCTGGTGGAAGCGCTTCCACACGCTCGAGGTGCCGTCGGCGATGATCGGCCTGGTGTGGAACTCGATGATGTCGATGGCTGGCGGCTGGTTCTTCCTGACCGTGACCGAAGCCTTCACGCTCGGCGACCATGATTTCCGGCTGCCTGGAGTCGGCTCGTACATGAGCGTGGCGATCGACCGTGGCGACGGGCGTGCCATGACGGGCGCCGTGGTGGCAATGATCGTGATGATCATCGGCGTCGATCAGCTCCTCTGGCGGCCGCTGCTGGCGTGGGCACAGAAGTTCAAGGTTGAAGAGATCGAAGCGGGTGAGGTTCCCACGTCGTGGGCACTCGATCTGATACGCCGCTCGCGCCTCATCCCCTGGATGGAGGCGCGTGTGGGGCAGCTGTTTGCGCTCGCCGAACGCCGCCAGCTCGCACGCCTCGGCGCGCTCACCGGCGCGACGCGCGTGCATTCTCTCACCATCGTTGCGCGTCTCGCCGGAGCGGTCTTCGTCATGCTCGGCCTCTGGGGTGCGGTCCGCCTCATTCTCTTGCTGCGAGCGCTGACCCTTGCCGAGTGGCTGCACCTCACGGCCGCGCTCGGCCTGACGTTTCTGCGCACCTACTCGGCGCTCGCGCTCGGAACGCTGTGGGCGCTTCCGGTGGGCATTTGGATCGGGCTGTCGCCGCGCCGCGTGCGCGCCTTGCAGCCGGTGATTCAGGTCGCCGCCGCGTTTCCGGCGCCGATGATCTTCCCGCTGGTGACGCTGCTTTTGATCGCGGCGCACGTGAACTTTTCGTGGGGTTGCATCATGCTGATGCTGCTCGGCTCGCAGTGGTACATCCTGTTCAATGTCCTCGCCGGCGCCGGCGCGATGCCGCACGATCTGCAGGAGGTGGCGACAATCTACGGCCTCAGCGGGTGGACACGCTGGCGCACGCTGTATCTTCCCGCAGTCTTTCCCTACCTGGTCACCGGACTGATCACCGCGGCGGGCGGCGCATGGAACGCCAGCATCGTCGCCGAGTACGTGCGCTACCGCGGCGAGACGTTAATCGCCCCCGGCCTCGGCTCGCTGATCACCGAAGCCACCGCCGCCGCCAACTTCCCGCTCCTCGCCGCCGGCGTTCTGACGATGTCGTTGGCGTTGGTCACCCTGAACCGCACGCTCTGGCGGCGCGTCTATCGCATCGCCGACGAACGCTTCAGCCTAAACCGATGAGCCGTCGAGCCGAGGCTCTGTCGGGACTGCGACTCGCAATTTGCGGTACGTCCATCCTCCATCTGCTGCTTTCGGGGATAGGTGTACAAGCCGCCGAGCTTGCCGACGCTCCGGTCGCCCCGGCAAACAACCCGACGGTCGATTGGAACGGATGGTACGCGGGCGGCCATTTCGGCTTGGCCACCGGTTCCTCGAGTTGGACGGCGACCCAACCCGGCGCGCCCAACCTGAACGGCTCCCTCGATCTCTACAACGCGCCACATCTTTCCGACGGGACCGGAAGCTACTTCGGTGGCTTGCAAGCCGGCTACACCGCTGTGACGCGATCGCACCTCCTGTTGGGCGCCGAGACCGATGCATTGTTCCCCAACACTATTTCCGGCACGCAGACGTTTTCCTCACCGCTGGTGGGACAGGCGAGTTACCAGGACACCGTACTGGCAGCGGGAACCGTGCGCGGCCGACTGGGCTACGCGTTCGACCCATGGCTGCTCTACGGAACGGGCGGCTTCGCCTGGGCCTATGACCAGCTGACGCGCACCCAACTCGCCGGCGCGTCGACGACCGAGAACGCAACGCTGTGGCGCGTCGGTTGGACCCTGGGAGCCGGCATCGAGCTACCCGTCGGGCCGAAGTGGAGCGCCAAGCTCGAGTATCAATACAGCAACTTCGGCCGCAGTGACGTCACGTTTCCCACCGCGGGACAAACATTCAAATCCGACCTCGACTTGCACAGCGTTCAGCTGGGCCTCAACTATCACATCGGCGGCACTGCCGGGCTGGCCGATTTTGCCAGCAAAGGACCGACACCGCTGCAGCTCGAGTGGCTGGCTCTGCACGGGCAAACGACCGTGGTCGGTCAATATGCGTTCCCATTTCATGCGCCGTATCACGGCCCGCACAGCCTCGATCCGGACGTCGCCCGCGAGACCTGGGACGTCACGCTGTATGCCGGCATCCGATTGTGGGAGGGAGCGGAAATCTGGATCAACCCGGAAATCGACCAGGGGTTTGGCCTGACCGACACCCTCGGCCTCGCCGGATTTCCGAATGGCGAAGCCTACAAGGTCGGCGCCCGCTATCCCTATGCGCGCGTGCCCCGGCTGTTCATCCGGCAGGTGATCAATCTCGGCGGCGACACCGAGGAAGTCGAAGCCGGTATCAATCAGTTCCCTGCAACCATCACGAGCGACCGGATGGTGCTCACAATCGGCAAGTTCAGCGTATCCGACATGTTTGATGACAATCGCTACGCGCACGATCCAAAGAATGACTTCTTGAACTGGGCGCTCGTCGATGCCGGATCCTTCGACTACGCCGCCGACGCGTGGGGCTACACCTATGGTGCGGCGGCAGAGTGGTATCAAGGACCGTGGGCGCTGCGTGGCGGCGGGTTTGATCTCTCCACTGTGCCCAACGGCACGCAGCTGGATCCGTCGTTCGCTCAGTTCCAACTGGTTGGTGAAGTGGAGCGTCGTTTTGCGCTCTGGAAGCAGCCGGGGAAGGTTGCGATCACTCCGTGGCTGAGCCGCGGCCGCATGGGCAACTACAATGATGCGATCGGCTTGGCGCACGCGACCGGTCAGCCCGCCGACATCGCCGCCGTCCGCACGTACCGCAGCCGCTGGGGGCTGGCCGCAAACCTCGAACAGCAGGTGACACCCGACTGGGGCGTGTTCGTCCGGAGTGGATTCGCCGACCCCAATGTTGAACCGTACGAGTTCACCGATATTGATCGCACCGTCGCGACCGGCGCTGCAGTCTACGGTGCACCGTGGCAACGTCCCGATGATGCCGTCGGAATCGCGGGAATCATCAACGACATTTCAGGCAGCCATCAAGCCTTTCTCAACGCCGGCGGTCTCGGCGTCTTGGTTGGCGACGGACGCTTACCTCATGCCGGCCTCGAACAGGTGCTTGAGACCTATTACTGCCTCGCCCTCAATGCCGTGCGAGTGACCTTGGACTACCAGTTCTTCAACAATCCGGCCTACAACCGCGACCGCGGTCCGGTGTCGGTGCTGGGGCTGCGGCTGCACAATCAATTCTGAGCGCCAGGTGATCCCTGCGGAACAGGAAGGAGTACACGATCTATTTCCATCATGCCCTACGCTGCCGAATTCCCCCTTGACAAAGACGACCGAACGCGGGTTAAAAAACCATGCACACCATCCATCGGATTCGGCATGCACCCTACGCGCTGTGCGCTACGGTGGCCTTCTTGGTGATCGCGATCTCGCCCGCTTCCACATCCGCGCAAACCTTTCCAAGCGAATTCCGCACCTTCGACGGCTCGAACA
>Ga0335069_10015234_pt1 | contig 10748 bp, 8 predicted proteins | sample Lox_Sample_11_FD_206714 | JGI IMG/M metagenome (GOLD analysis project Ga0335069, IMG submission 206714) | Soil microbial communities from Loxahatchee National Wildlife Refuge, Florida, United States - Lox_Sample_1.1 | ecosystem: Environmental > Terrestrial > Soil > Wetlands | place: USA: Florida... | reverse complement strand
TGCCCTCGTCGTCGACGTGCACCCCTGCCGGCTGCAGCAGTCCCTCGGCCAGCATCTCCGGCAGGAAGGCCATGCGGCCGCGCGTGCGCCCCGCGTAGTGCAGCGAGTACGGACGGGCCTCTCGGGCCAGTTGCCGGGCCATCGCCAGCAGCGGCGTGACACCGATGCCGCCGGCCAGCAGCAGCGCCGGGGCGTCGCCGCCATGCAGCGCGAAATTGTTCTTCGGCGCGCTCGTCCGAATCGCCTGGCCCGGCCGGAGATTCTCGTGCACGGCACGCGAGCCGCCGCGGGAAGCCGGCTCGCGCAACACGCCGAAGACGTAGCGATGGCGCTCGGCGGGGTCGTTGCACAGCGAGTAGGGCCGCACGATGCCGCCGGGCAGATGAAGATCCACGTGCGCCCCGGCGCTGAAGGCCGGCAGCGCTTGGCCGGCCAGCGGCTCCAGGGTCAGCTCGACGATGTCCTGCGCGGCCGGCCGCAGCGTAGCGACGCGCAGTTCGAGCTGCCCGCTCATCGCGCGGCCTCGGCGGCCAGCAGCCGATCGATCACCCTGCGTGCCTGCACGCCGCCGCTGTCGATGTTCAGCATCAGCAGCGAACGCCCCGGATGCTCCGACAGGTTGCGCTGCTGCCGTTCGAGCATCTGCGTGTCCTCGGCGAAGACCCTGGCCTGGCCCTCCCGGATGCGCGCGGTGACCGCCTCGTCATCGGGCAGGAAGCGGCGTGCCATGCCCCAGAAGTAGTGGATGGATGTGTCGGTCTCGGGCGTGATGAAGTCCACCACCCGGAACAGCGCCACGGGTCGGTTGCAGATGCGCCGGCCCAGCGGGCGGTCCGCCGCGATCTCGTCGCTGCGGGCGGCGACATGCCAGGTGTCGAGCAGGAACATGGCGGGCTCCGATGGCGAAGTCGGACGGTACGTTCAGCGCGGCGCCATCCGCAGCGCGCCATCCAGGCGGATGACCTCGCCGTTGAGGTGGCCGTTGGCGGCGATGTGCAATGCCAGCGCCGCGAACTCGTCCGGGTGGCCGAGGCGCTTGGGGAACGGAATGGACTCGGCGAGCGACTGCTGCACCGGCTCGGGCAGTTCCTTCAGCAGCGGCGTGGCGAAGATGCCCGGCGCGATCGTGCAGACCCGGATGCCCCATTGCGCCAGGTCGCGTGCCAGCGGCAGCGTCATGCCGACGACGCCAGCCTTGCTGGCGGCGTACGCCTCCTGGCCCACCTGACCGTCGAAGGCCGCCACCGAAGCCGTGTTGACGATTACGCCCCGCTCGTCATCGGCCTGCGGCGGCAACGTGGCCGCCCGGGCCGCCATCAGGCGCACCATGTTGTAGGTGCCCAGCAGGTTGATGCGCAGCGTGCGCTCGAAGTCGGCCAGCGGAGCGGGCGTGCCGTCGCGCTGGATCACGCGGCGTGCGCCGCCTACCCCGGCGATGTTCATCAGCACGCGCGCCGGGCCATGCGCGGCAGCGGCGGCGTCGAGCGCGGCCGCGGCGCCGTCGGCATCGCTGATGTCGCAGCGGCATGCGAGGGCCTGGAGGCCCTGCTCCCGCAAGTTCGCCGCTACGCGCTCCGCACGGTCGAGGTCGATGTCCAGCAGGGCCACTCGGGCGCCTGCGGCAGCCAGGGCCCGGGCCACGGCCTCGCCCAGGCCCGAACCGGCGCCGGTGACGACGGCGGCCTGACCTTGGACGTTCATGTTCGGATCTCCGGGTTCTCGAGAACCAAGTGGCCCACGGCCGTGTTGGCCGCGGGAGCTTGCGACGGGTTCATTCGAAGGGTCTCGGGATCGCGTGATCGGTGGTTCATGCCGGGTCCGGCGTGTGCAGGTCGAAGCAGGCCACGCGCTCGTCGATGCGCCAGCCCTCCTCGGTGCGTACGAAGTGGTCGACGAACCGGCCGACGATCTGCCGCCCCTCGGCTGGGCGGCCCTGAGGGCCGCTGTCGGCTCGATCGTCAGCGGCCCAGAGCAGCACACGCGTAACGGCTCGGGCACGGTCGTGGCCGAAGTCATCGAATACCGTGCCGCAGACCAGGTGCACCGTCAGACGGTGCGCAGGACGGTCGCCATAGGCGCGAGCGATGGCCCCGCGACCCCGCAGCTCGACGCCGTTCGGCCGCGTCAGGCGAGCGTCCGCGGTAAACAGCAAGGCCAGCGCGTCGGCCTGGCCGGCGTCCGCCAGCGCCGCCGCCCGCAGCACGAGTTCGCGGCAGGCCGCCTCGTCGGCCAAGCGCCGCATCGCCGCGGCCATTTCGCCCTGCCCCGGCCCGCTCATCGTTGTTCATCGCAGCGCTGCAGCCACTGCGCCAGTGCGGCCGACACGGCCTCGGGTTGTTCCATGGGGCTCATGTGTCCGCAGTCCCCGACGAGTTGCAGCACCGAGCCCGGCCGCAGCGCCTGCATCGCCCGGTGGCGCTCGGGCGGGCTCCAGCGGTCCTGCTCGCCGCAGACGAGCAGCACCGGGCAGCCGACGCTGCGCAGCACCGGATCGGCATCGGGGCGATGCAACAGCGCCTGCACCTGGGAGGAGAAGCGCAGGGGATTGCTGCGCATCACCATCGCCACCATGCGCTCGAACAGCGCGGTGCCGATCACGGCGGGATGCACCATCGGAGGCAGCCATTCGCGCGCCGCCGCCTCCAGGCCTCGGCTGCGCGCCAGATCCACCAGCGACTGGCGCGAGCGGTATTCGGCTTCGCCGGCGGCGCCTTCCGGGCGCGCAGCGGTTCCGCTGTCCAGCAGCGCGAGCCCGCCAAGTCGCCCCGGCGCCTGACGCAGCATCTCCAGCGCGATGCGCCCGCCCATCGAATGGCCTGCCACCGCGAAGCGCGGCGCGGCGACGGCGGAAAGCAGGTGCCGCGCCATGGCTTCGAGGCGGTCGACCGTATCGTCGATGCCCAGCGGCGCGACGATGAGCTCGCGCGTGCGGCGCAAGGCTTCGACCTGCGCCGCCCAGACGTCTTCGTCGCAAAGCAGGCCGGGAATCAGCAGCAGCGGCAAGGGATCGACGCGGGTCCGCATGGCTCGGCCTCAGCAGGACTCGCCCGCGCACTGCGTCGACGCCACGCTCATCGCACCACCACGAGCGCGTCGAGCGCCAGGACGCCGCGCTCCGGACCCGCCGGACCGTAAGCCAGCAGCGGGTTGACATCGATCTCGGCGATCTCGGGCCGCTGCAGCATCAACGTGCCGATCGTGGACACGGCGCGCGCCACCGCGTCCAGGTCGACGGCGGGCGCCCCGCGGAAGCCCTGCAGCAGCTTCGCCCCCCGCAGCGAGCGCAGCCGCGAAACGATGGCCGCGTGCGGAAGGTCGGGGCCGAGCAGCCGCACGTCGCCCAGCGCCTCGATCCAGATGCCGCCGAGGCCCACCATCAGCACCGGCCCCCACTGCGCGTCGCGCACCGCACCCACCACCAGTTCCAGGCCCTTGGCGGCCATGGTCTCGATCAGCACGCCATCCAGCGCCAGGCCGGGCGCGTGGCGCGCGATGTTGTCGTGCAGCCGCTGCCAGCCCTGGCGCAGCGCCGCTTCGCCGTCGATGTCCAGCAGCACGCCGCCGGCCTCGGTCTTGTGCGCCAGCGCGGCGGCCTGCGCCTTCATCACGACCGGATAGCCGATGCGCGCGGCGACGGCCAAGGCGTCGTCGAGCGTCCGGGCCAGCGCTCCGGGGGGCGTGGCCAGGCCGGCGGCGGCGAGCAGCTGCTTGCCCTGCCACTCCGGCAGCGTGCCGCTGGACAGCGCCGGAAGGTCCCCGGGCGGCAGACCTGCCGGCGCCGTGCCGTCTTGCCACTCGGCCTGCAGGCGGCCGTAGCGCGTGAAGCTGGCCAGCGCACGCAGCGCCCGCTCCGGCGAGCGCATCACGACCGTGCCCGCGCGCGCGGCGCGTTCCACCAGGGTCGTCGGCAGCGGCATGTCCTCGTTCTGCATCACGAAGATCACCGGCTTGGTGCGGCCTTCCATCCCGCGCAGGAAGGCGTCGAGCCATACCGGGGCGATCGCGGGCGAGGGCATCGGCAGCGAGACCAGCAGGCTGCCGATGGCGGGGTCGTCCTGCTCGGCGGCCACGCCCAACGTGATCAACTCGGGCCGCGGGCCGATCAGCGTGCCCAGGTCCAGCGGGTTGCGCGGCGGCGTGTACGCCGGAAGCTGTTCGCGCAGGGCCTCGACCTGGGGTGCCGACATCGGCGGCATCTCCAGGCCGAGCGGCTCGAGGTAGTCGAGCGCGATGCCGCACAGCGCGCCGGACGCGGTGATCAGCCCCAGGCCTCCCACCGGCGGCTGCGGAAAGCGCAGCATCAGCTGGCCGAGGTCGATGGCCTCCTCCAGGCTGTCGACGACCAGCACCCCGGCCCGCTCGGCGGCCAGGCGCATCGCGCCGTGGTTGCCCGCCAGCGCGCCGGTGTGCGAGCGGGCGGCGACCTGGGCGCCTGCGCTGCGACCCGGGTGCAGCAGCACGACGCGCTTGCCCGCGGCACGCATGCGTCCGAAGGCCGCGAGCACCTCGGGGGCCGAGCGGATCTGCTCGGCGTAGACGACGGCGGTGCGCGTGGAGAGGTCGTCGGCCAGGAAGGTCAGCGCCTCCGACAGGCCGACCAGCGCCTCATTGCCGGTGGTCAGCACGTAGGAGACCGGAACACCGCGCGCCCGCAGCGACGCCGAGACGTGCACGCCGATGCCGCCGCTCTGCGCGACGACGGCCACGGCGGGACCGTCCTCGGGCCGCAGCTTCGGCGGCAGCACGAGTTCGACCATCGAGACATGGAAGCCGGCCACGCTGTTGAAGAAGCCGATCGTATTGGGGCCCAGCAGCGCCAGGCCGCCGGCACGCGCCGTCTCCGCGATCCGCTGCTGCAGCGTGCGGCCTTCCTCGCCCGTCTCGGCAAAGCCCGAAGCGAAGCAGACGGCGCCGCGCACGCCGCGTTCGACGCAGGCCCGCACCGTGTCGAGCACCGCATCGGACGGAACCAGCAGGATCGCCAGGTCGACGCCGCCCGGAAGTTCGGCTACCGAGGTGCGCACGATGCGGCCGTTCACCTCGCCGCCGCTGCGGCCCACCAGGTGCAGCGCGCCGTCGAATCCGGCGTCGAGCAGGTTGCGCAGCACGACCAGGCCGGCCGAGCCGGGCTTGGTGGACAGTCCGACGATGGCCACCGATCTCGGGGCCAGAAGTGGAACGAGATCGGGCGAACGCGGCGTCGCGGGCATCAGCACGCTCCGTGGCCGCCCGTTGCGACACTCGGGGTCGGGGTCGGCGCAACGTCCATCATCGCGACGCGAATGCACGGACGATGAAGTCGGCGGCTTCCTCGAGGGATTGCATGCCTTCGTCGAGGAACGGCGCGAACAGTTGCCAGTCGTGGCACATGCCGTCCCAGACCTTCAGTTCGACGGTGTTGCCTGCCGCCTGCAGCCGTCGCGCCATCTCGACGCTGTCGTCGCGCAGCAGTTCCCAGGTGCCGACGTGCAGCAGCGTCGGCGGCAAGCGCGAGACATCCGCGTGCAGCGGGGTTACCTGAGCCGATCGCGGATCACCGGAACCGACGTAGAGCGACGTGGCGAGCTGCGCCATGCTCCTGTTCACCAGCGGGGCGTCGGCAAGTTCCCGGTGCGAAGCGCCATCGCCCGCAAGATCGAAGGCGCCCGAGAACGAAACGACCGCGCTCGGACGCGGCAGCCCTGCATCCCGCGCACGCAGCGCCGTCGACAGGGCGAGATTGCCGCCGGCGGAGTCGCCGGCCAGCACGATCGACTTCGGCTCGTATCCCTTCGAAAGGGCCCACCGGTAGGCCTGGAGCGCGTCCTCGTGGGCCGCCGGCGCGGGATGTTCGGGGGCCAGGCGATAGTCGACCGACAGGACGGCGCAGTTGGCGAGGCGGGCGAGGTGCGTCGTGATGACCCGATGCGAGCGGCTCGACCCGAACAGGAATCCGCCGCCGTGATAGAAGATGATCAGTTTCGTCTGATCGCATGGCGGCCGGGTGGTCAGGTCGCCCCCCGCGGCCGTGCACTCGACACGTTCGAAGCTGCACCCTTCGGCGATCGGGGTCGGTGCCTGGATGCCTTCGAACCAGTGCCGGAGCGCCGATGGCGATGGATCAGCCGGCGGTGGATGCTCGGCGCTGTTCTGCAGGATGACCGCGAGTTGCTCCCTTGCCATGATGCCTCCTTCAATACGTACGCCGGCGCAGTCCTCGCCGATCAGAACGGGTACCGCGGCGCCGCATCGCGTACCGTGAACCACTGCCAGGTCGTGAACGTCTCCCAGTCGCCCGGACCGCCATGGACATTGCCGTTGCCCGCGATGCCCGGTCCGCCGAACGGGTTCGTGATGTCGTCGTCGACCGTCTGGCCGTTGACGTGGACCATCCCCGCCTTCAGGCGCTGGGCGATCGCCATCGCGCGCCCGATGTCCGGCGAGATCACCGCGGCGGCCAGCCCGCCTCGGTGATCGTTGGCCAGCGAGACCGCTTCGTCATCGGTCGAGAACGACATCAGGTTGACGATCGGACCGAAGTTCTCCTCGTCGTGGCAGCGCATTCCGGACTTGACGCCCGACAGCACCGTCGGCTTGTAGAACAGTCCGTCGAAGGTTCCGCCGGCGAGCAGCTTCGCGCCGGCCGCGATGCTGTCCTGCACGATCGCGTGCACGCGGTCGCGCTGGCGTGCGTCGATCAGCGGCCCGAGCGCGACCTGTCCGGTGGCGCCGTCGCCGACTGGCAGGTGCGTCGCCTTGGCCACGAGGCGCTGCGCCAGTCCGCCCGCGAGCGCCTCGTGGACGATGACGCGGTTCGATGCCATGCAGATCTGGCCCTGGTGCAGCCATGCTCCCCAGGCGACGTTGCTGGCGGCGAGGTCCGGGTCCGCGTCTTCGAGGATCACCAGCGAATTCGTGCCGCCGAGTTCCAGCGACACCTTCTTCAACTGCTTCGCGGCGAGCTCGCCGACGCGGCGGCCGGCCGCGGCCGAGCCGGTGAACGAGATCATCTGCACGCCGGGGCAGGTCACGAGCGCTTCGCCGACGTCGGCTCCGCCCGGCAGCACGTGCAGCACGCCGGAGGGCAGGCCTGCAGCCTCGAAGACTCTCGCGATGAGGTAGCCTCCGCTGACCGGCGTGCGCGCGTCGGGCTTCAGGATCACGGCATTGCCGAGCGCGAGCGCAGGCGCCGCGACGCGCAGCGTCAGGATCAGCGGGAAGTTGAACGGCGAGATCACGCCGATCACGCCGTGCGGCACGCGCCGGGCGATGCTGGTGCGGCCGGCCGGCGCCGGCAGCAGTTGCCCTTGCGCCTGCATCGGCATCGAGGCCGCATACTGGCAGAAGGCGATCGCCTCGCGGATCTCGTGCTGGCCCTTCGGCAGGATCGCGCCGGTCTCGCGCGTGACCCAGAGCGCGAGTTCGTCGAAGTGGCGCTCGAATATCCCGGCCGCGCGCAGGAACAGCGCCGACCGTTCGCGCGGCGCCGTCGCGGCCCAGCCCGGCTGCGCCACGGCCGCAAGTTCCGCGGCACGGGCGACATCTTCGGGTCGGGCGGCGCCGACGCCCGCGAGGACCTTGCCGGTTGCCGGCTCGGTGACCTCGATTGACGCGGCGGCTTCACGCCAGCCGCCGCTGTGGATGCGCCCTCGCAGCGACGCGAGGTCGAGGAACGCGGCGGGCGCCGCGGCGTGGATGTCCGGCATCTCGATGCTCCGTGGGTCAGGCGTTCAGGCGCTCAGACGCTCAGGCGGTCTGCGTTCCGGGGGTGGGCGGAGCCGCGGGCGCCTGCGGAAGGGTGGCCGGCGCGCGTCCCAGGACGAATCGCGCCAGCGACGGCAGCAGCACCAGGGCACCGACCATGTTCCAGGCGAACATGAACGCCAGCAGCACGCCCATGTCGGCCTGGAACTTGATCGGCGACAACGCCCAGGTGGCGACCGCCAGCGACAGCGTCAGTCCGGTCAGCATCACGACGCGGCCGGTGAAGCGCAGCGCCTGCCGGTAGGCGTCTTCGAGGCTGGCGCCGGCGCGCATCCGCGCCAGCGTCACCGCCAGCACATACAGGGCGTAGTCGACACCGATTCCGACGCCGAGCGCGATCACCGGCAATGTGGCGACCTTGACTCCCATGCCGAGCAGCACCATCAGCGCCTCGCACAGGATCGAGGTCAGCACCAGCGGCAGCACGGCCACGAGCGTCGCGCGCACCGAGCGGAACGTGACCCAGCACAGCACGACGACGGCGCCGTAGACCCACAGCAGCATCCTGTGCGTGGCACTCTGGACGACGATGTTGGTCGCCGCATCGATGCCGGCCGGTCCCGCCGCAAGCAGGAAGCGCGCATCGGACTTCGGCTGCGCGGCGATGTACGCCTCCACGGTGTCCACCACCCGCGACAGCGTCTCCGACTTGTGGTCGCGCAGGTAGACGTTCAGCGACAGGAACGAGCAGGCGCGGTTGAACATCTCCCGCGGCGCCATCGCCTGCACGCCGCCGAGCGCCTTCTCGTTGGGGATCAGCTCGTACCACTTCAGGTTGCCCTCGTTGTAGCCGACCATCGCCACCTTCGCCAGCGCCGCAAGCGACGAGGTGCTCTCGACGCCGGGCAGCTGCCGCAGCCGCCAGGACAGCTCGTCGACCTGCGACAGCGTCGCGTAGCGCGTGCACTGGTCGTCCGGTGTGGCGACCATCACGGTCAGGATGTCGGTGCTCGCCGCGTAGTGCTCGACGACGTAGGCGTTGTCGCGGTTGTAGCGGGAGTCGGGCCGCAGTTCCGGCGCGCCCGGATCGAGGTCGCCGACGCGCAGCCGCTCGCTGACGCCGAAGCCCACGACGGCCAGCACCGCCGCGGCCGCGATCGCCGCAAGTGCCGGGCGCGTGCGCGTGAACCCGGCCAGGACCGCCCAGGCGCCGCGCGGCTCCCCGTCGCGCTCCAGCTTCAGGCTGCGCAGCGCGGCCTGCGGGCTGACGCCGACGTACGACAGCAGCACCGGCAGCAGCACCAGGTTGGTGAAGATCAGCACCGCGACGCCGATGCTGGCGATCGCTGCCAGGTCCTGGATCACGCGGATCTGGATCAGCGCGAGCACCGCGAATCCGACCGCATCGCACAGCAGCGCCGTCAGTCCGGCGACGAACAGGCGCCGGAACGTGTAGCGCGCCGCGATGATGCGATGCGTGCCACGGCCGATGTCCTGCAGGATGCCGTTCATCTTCTGCGCGCCGTGGCTCATCCCGATCGCGAAGACGAGGAACGGCACCAGAATCGAGTACGGGTCGAGCATGTAGCCGGCGAGGCGCAACAATCCGAACTGCCAGACGACGGCGATCAGCGAGCAGGCGACGACCAGCGCCGTCGAGCGCAGGCAACGGGTATAGCCGAACAGCACCGCGGCCGTGATCGCGAGCGCGAGGGCGAAGAATCCGACGACCTGGTGCAGTCCCTCCATCAGGTCGCCGACGACCTTGGCGAAGCCGATGACGTGGATGCGGACCTTCGGACCCTGGAACTTCGCGCGCAGCACCTCGATCTTCGTCGCCAGCTCGCCATAGTCGAGCGCCTGCCCCGTGCGCGGATCCTTGTCGAGCAGCGGCACGTAGACGATGCTCGACCGGAAGTCGGCGGCGACGAGCTGGCCGATCTCGCCGGAGCGCTCGATGTTGGCGCGCAGCTCCGCCAAGGCCTCGGGGCTGCCGTCGTAGCGATCCGTGATCACCGTGTCGCCGTCGAGCCCCTCCTCGCTGACCGCGGCCCAGCGCGTGTTGCTCGTCCACAGCGACTTCATGAACGGCCGGTCGACGCCGGGCAGCAGGTAGACCTCGTCGTTGAGCTGGCGCAGCGTCTCGAGGTAGTCCTTGTCGAAGATCGTCCCCTGCACCGTTTCGACGGCGATGCGCAGCGCGTTGCCCTGGCCGGCGAGGTTGTCGCGGTTGGCGAGGAAGTTCGCGATGTACGGGTGACGCGTCGGGATCGTCTTCTCGAAGCTCGCGCCGAGTCGCAGTCCGAGCGCCTGCCAACCGAGCAGCAGCGTCGCGACGAGACAGGCGGCGACCACCCACGGGCGGTTGTTGAACAGCAGCCGCTCGAGCCGGGAGCCGGAGCCGGTGTTGAAATCCTCGAAGCGGGCCGTGACCGGCTGATCGGAATCGTGGGTCGGGGCGTTCATGAGGCGATCCCGTTCATCATGCGGCGTCCATGCGCGCCAGTCCGCGCAGGCCGGCGACGATCACGGCCTGCTCGTCGGCGGGGGCGAGGCCCGAGGCCGGGAAGGGTTCCGCAGCCGGACGGCGCGCAAAGCTGGCACCGTCGTCGCGGCTGACCAGCAGGTCGCCGTTCTGCGCAAGCAGCACGATGCTGCGGTCGGCGCGCTCGATGCCGGCGCCGAGGCCGACGGGCGTGCCGGTCCGGATCGGCGACCAGTTCGCGCCGCCGTCCGTGGACCGGAACGCATTGCCCCGCAGGCCGTAGACGACGAGCGTGCCGCTGCGTGCCGCGACGAGCCCGAAGTAGCTGCCCTTGTACGGCGAGGCCAGCGCCTCGTAGCGCTCGCCGCCGTCGTTCGAACGCAGCAGCAGCCCCTGCTCGCCGGCGACGTAGACCCGGCCGCCGGTAAATCCGACGCCGTACAGGTGCAGCCCCTTCGGGTTGGGCAGCCGATGCGCGATGCTGTGCCAGCTGCGCCCTTCATCCAGCGTCTCGAAGGCCAGGCCGTAGGCGCCGACCAGCAGCCCTCGGCCGTTGCCGAATGCGAGGTCGAAAAACGGC
>Ga0335069_10015233_pt1 | contig 10748 bp, 12 predicted proteins | sample Lox_Sample_11_FD_206714 | JGI IMG/M metagenome (GOLD analysis project Ga0335069, IMG submission 206714) | Soil microbial communities from Loxahatchee National Wildlife Refuge, Florida, United States - Lox_Sample_1.1 | ecosystem: Environmental > Terrestrial > Soil > Wetlands | place: USA... | reverse complement strand
CGAGCAGGCGCGCCTGCAACGCTTCATCGACAATCCTGACCAACTCCGCAAGAAGCGCGCGCAGGAACGGGAGGATGCGGACCGCACCATGCGCATCATGCGCGCCCTGCCGGATGCCTTTCTGTACGAGGAGGCAGGGGAAGAAAAGGGATCGCAAGGCATCGGACACCCTGGCGATCCGCTGGTTAAACTAAAGTTCCGTCCGAATCCGAAGTACAATCCACCATCGCGGGTCGAAGAGGTCCTAACGGGAATTCAGGGCCACATTCTCGTCGACGCCGTCCACTTCCGCATTGCTGCCATCGACGGCACGCTTTTCAAGCAGGTCGGATTTGGCTGGGGCATCCTTGGACACCTTGACAAGGGTGGACGCTTCGTCGTCCATCAGGAGTACGTCAATGGCGTCTGGGAAATCTCCAGCATGACGCTGCACTTCACCGGCCGAATCCTTCTCCTGAAAAGCCTGAACATCGACTCCACCGAGATCTACAGCGACTTCAAGCGCATCCCCAATGACCTAACGTTCGCCCAGGCCGTGCAACTGTTGAAGAAAGAGGAAGCGTCGCTGGCGGAGAATAATACATCCGGGAATCTCGCGGAAAAACACAATCGATAACGGACAACTCGGTTCGGATTACTTCTATTTTTTCCCGGCGGTGAAGGTCTGCGTACGTACGGTGAACTTCTGCACGAGGTCTTCGCGCACCTTGTATCCGGTTCCGGCTTCGTCTCCGATCGCGATCATCCCGTCGGCCCGCACCTCAACTTCGGGTTCAATGATGTCTTCCTTCCAATAGCGCTTCGACGCCGAAACATCCCCGGGCAAGCGGAAGTTCTCCAGCGTGGAAAGCGCGATATTATGCGCCCGTCCCACCCCCGATTCGAGCATGCCGCCGCACCAGACTGGCGCATTGTACTTGCGCGCGACATCATGGACCTTGATGGCTTCCGTAAATCCTCCCACGCGCCCAACCTTCACGTTGATGATGCGGCAGGCATCTGTTTCCAAGGCAAAGTTCGCTGCGCGCGTGTGATGGATCGCTTCGTCGAGACAGATCGAAGTCTTGATCGCCTTCTGCAGTCGCGCGTGCAGGTAAATCTCGTCGTCCCATAGAGGCTGCTCGATCATGAGCAAGCGGAACGCATCGAACTTCCGCAGATGCTCCGCCTCGTCAAGCGTGTAAGCGGAATTCGCATCGACGCTCAGTACTATGTCCGGCCAGCGCGACCGGACCTTCTCCAGAATATTCACGTCCCATCCATGCTTGACCTTGATCTTTATGCGGCGGTAGCCTGCGGCAAGTTCGGTCTCAATCTTCTCCATGAGTTGCTCGGGCGAATCCTGAATTCCGATAGAAACTCCGCAAGCGATCTCGCGGAGCGATCCGCCGAGCAACTTCCAAAGCGGTTGTTGCTTGACTCGCGCCTCGAGGTCCCAAACCGCATTTTCCAGGCCAGCCTTGGCCATCTGATGGCCGCGGACGCGGGCGAAGAGTGCAGGACAATCCCGCCCGGATGGCACATCGCTGCTCAGGAGCGCGGGCGCGAGATACTCCGCAATTGTGGGCCAGGCGGTCTCAATCCACTCCGCGCTGTAAAACGGATCCTCGCCGGCAACGCACTCGCCCCATCCGCGAACGCCCTCCGAGTCGATGCTGACTAGCAGGATGCGGCGGCTGTAAACGCGGCCAAAGCTCGTCTCGAAAAAATGGACGAGCGGCATATGAATTTCACGCAAAGTTATCGATTCGATCTTCATTTTTTTCGTGGGCCGGTAGTCAAACACACAAGACACGCAGCCGACTATTGTACGGGACGGTCATGAAAACGGCGCGGCCGGGGCACTAATCCCCAACTGTGGGTTCTGTATTTTGCGTAGCTGGGATAGCGAGCCAACAACAGCTTCTCTTCAAAGCGAACTTTGATTGAGAGGTACACGATTACGATAAACATTGAAAGCGCCACCGCGATGGTGGATTGTCGAAGGAAAAGGCCGACAACGATGGCAACGATGGCGGTGTAAATCGGGTGCCGAAACCATCTGTAAATGCCGGAGGTTACGAGCATCGCGTTTTCCTTAGGTGCGGGACTCACCTGGATGGCACTGCCGAGACGGGCAACTCCCGCGAAGAGAACACCAGTCCCGCCACGCAAAACCCGCCCCCGATAATCCTAGGGGCCTCACCCGGAAGCAAAAGAGGTACCCGCGGCGCGAGGAAAACTGCGGCCCCAAACGCGCACAAGAGTAGGGTCTGAATCAGACCATACAATGCGCTCTTTTGACTGGTAGGAGTTGGCATTTCGCAGCAGTTCCGGCGACTGGTCTAGTATTTCCAGTTCTCATCCCATACGCCAAGCAGAAACCGTCCATTGCCGTGCTGGTCACGCTCATAGCCGAGGACCGAGAATCCCTCCGTGAATGCTTTCAGAAACGGCTCTCGATTCCTGTCCTGCACCCCGAGCGCCTGGGAGCGAGTCGCCGCAGATGTCTTCCACTCATAAACTTCGGCAGGCACGTCGATACGCGTCTTCGCGTCGAAGTCTGCTCGCTTTCCCCCCGCCAGCACCGTTTGCACGCGCCTGGACTTCATCCACCATTCCGCGATCAGCCTGTCGGTCGGTAAACCGCCCTGCAGCGGCGACGAGGTAATGCCGTACTGGTTGACGTTGTACCGTCGGGCGATCGCGCCCAGTTTCTCGATGTTCAGGTAGGCGTTCTTGATTTCGAGCGGATCGAAGGTCCACTCCATGAGTTCGATTCCGCGGCCGATAGCCTCTTCGCGCTGGAAGAGCTTGAGACGTCGTCCCAAGCCGGCGTTGCGGTACTGCGAGCGAACCGCCAGCATCTGCGAATAGAGGTAGGGATGGCCGTTGCGCATTGCCGGAAGCGCCAATGCGTAGCCAACAAGCTCTCCTCTGTCGAAGGCACCGATCACCTGCCCGCCAATCTTTGACGCGACGACGAAGATCCGTACGGGCACAAGTTCCGCATCCGAGAAGCCCCACACCTCTTTCTGCAGAGCAAAGCAGGCATGCATCTCTTCTAGAGCGGTGCATTTGCGGATGGTCAATGCGGCGACTTTATTCTGAGTTCGAGGCTCGGTGGCCACGCGGCGCCCGCTCTCGCTCACGCCGATTTCTCCTGCAGCTTGGCCTGCTGCCAGAGCTGTTCGAGTTCGTCCATGGAAGCCTGTTGCGGCTGGCGCCCGCTCGCTTGTAACTGTTCTTCCATCCATTGAAACCGGCGCTTGAATTTGCGGTTGGTTTTGCGAAGCGCTTGTTCGGGGTCAAGCGCGAGAAAGCGCGCGATATTGACCAGCACAAAAAAAAGGTCCCCCACCTCATCTTCGAGTCGCTCGTGCAATTCCGGAGAAAGCGGCGGCTTGCCCGAACTCGCTACACCTTGGCCAGCGGCGCCCTTAAGGGGCGCCTCCTTCAACTCGGCGCGTAATTCTGCAGTTTCTTCGGCCAGTTTCTCGAAGAGCCCTTCGATCTCTGCCCAGTCAAAACCCACGCGCGCGGCGCGAGAACTGAGCTTATGCGCCTCAAGCAGGGCCGGAACTCGCGCCGAGACCCCGGCGAGCACGGATTGACGGGCGTCAGCTTGCGGTTCGGTGCTAATCTCGCCTTTTTCCACTCGAGATTCCAGACGCTTCTTTTTCTCCTCGGCTTTGAGCGCCTCCCAATTGCGGAGGACTTCGGCAGGCGTGTCGGCCTTCACGTCCCCGAACACGTGCGGGTGGCGATCGACAAGCTTGGTCGAGAGGCGATCAAGAACGTCATCGATAGAGAAATAGTTGGCCTCGCGCGCCATCTCGGAATAGAAGAGCACTTGCAGCAGCAAGTCGCCGAGTTCGCCCGTAAGTTCAGGCCAGTCGCGATCGTCGATCGCTTCCAGGACCTCGTACGCTTCCTCCAAGGTATAGGGCTTGATGGAGTCAAACGTCTGCTCGCGGTCCCATGGGCACCCGCCGGGAGCGCGCAATTGAGCCATGATCTGTACCGCGCGTTCGAAGCGTTCTCCGGTGGTGGGCATGAAAGATCAGAGTAAATGAGAGGGATTTCAAGGGCAACCATGCGAAGCAGAGCCTTCTCTGCGGCCCTTCTTGGCGGAACCTGGGTTAAAAGCTTTTCATCGCATGGTCCGAAGGGAAAAGCCGCCAGAAGTTGTCCTCAACGAAAGGCCTGCACCAGGAGTTCGGTGTCATCGGAGATGATTGCATCCACACCATAGTCGGCGAGGCGGTGCATATCCTCGGCGCGATTTACAGTCCAGGTCATGACCTTGCTGCCTGCTTTATGAAATTGCTCCACAAACTCGCCGGTCAGCAGTGTGAAATGAGGTACCGAATACGCCAGGGCGACAGCAGGTGGCTGTTGCTCCTTTTGGTCGTAGAGAAAACCTAGTGGAATCCCCGCATCGAGCCGGTTGACGGCGCTAAGGACCCCGCCAAGAAAGGACGACACAACGAAGCCTCTCCGCGGGGGATGTGTACGCAGGGCAGCGACGAGTTGCTTTTCAAGTCCTTCGACTTTCAGTTCGATATCGAGAAATGCCCGCGTCGAAAACTGGAGCAATACCTGCTCTAGCAATGGCAGCCTGAGATCTTCAGCATCCGTTCGAGCTACTTCCAGTCCCCCTAATACGGAGTCATGGCAGATCACTGCCCTGCCATCGGCCGACCGCCGTACATCGAACTCAAACCCGTCGCACCCGTGCTGCAGACACAACTCGAACGACTCCAGCGTGTTTTCGGGAATATGGCGCGAGGCGCGCGCTCCGCGATGGCCAAGAAGAAGCGGGACGCTATCATTCGCTCGGGTCATCGCGACATCGTCCTCAGATCACCCGATGGTCCGGTCATCCGAGCACCCGATAGTTCAGTCCAGCTCGAAATCGCGTATCGGCTTGCCCGTGTCGGGAGTCTCTTTCGCCTTTTTCAACGCTTCCTGGAACTTCTTCTCGAGCAACTCGGAAGCATGCTTCTGCGCTTCCACCGATTGGCGAAAGATCGAATCGCGCCGGCCATCCTGCTCCTTCATGGCCTTGGCGGCCTCTTCCATGTCCTGAAACATCTTGGGCTTGACAGGCGCGACGTGGGAAATCACGCCTTGCGTCGCGCTGTCGATCTTCAGCACCGCCCCACAACACGGACAAGTCACGTCGAAATTTGAGTCGCGTTTAGCCACAGCCGAATGATACCGCTTCAGCGCGGCTCCAGGCGAATCGGCAGGATATGGAAGACATATAGCATCTCCCATCCCAGTAGCAGGATTGAAACAAGTACGATCAGAATCGCCAGCACCTCGCCAAAGTTGAGCCCTCGTTTTTGCGCCTCAAAGCGTCGTGCGCCCAGACTCAGGATGTTGATGGTGGCAAATCCAAAAACGAGCACCCAGAGGATGTTATAGACCTCTTCGCGCGTGGTGAGCACGAGGAGGGCCGGCGGAGCCAGTGCGGTCACAGCGCGTACGGGGCGGCCCACGGCCCAATCCCTCGCCCCAACCGCGAGTAATACCGACGAGCAGGAGCGTGGCACAGCCCGAAATAGCGTAGAAAAGCTCATCTTAAGCTTCAGGATGCTTCAGACGACGAATCCTGATCTTACTGGTTTTGCCCCCGGACGTCAGCGTGGGAGGTGCCTTTCTGATTATTCTCGGCCCGTTACAATAGAAGAGAGACTCCACGCAATGTATTCACAGGTCACAACTATCTTCTTCGATGTCGGCAATACACTGCTGTTCCCCAACCGGGAGCGCATCCACGCTCCTCTCGCACGAAGAGGCACGATTTGTAACCCGGAGCACCTGCGCCAGCTCGAATGCCGTATCAAGTCCGAGTTTGACTCGCTGATGGTCAACGACGGCAACCACGACCACAGCTTCTGGCTGATGTTCTATACGCAGCTCTTCGCTGACCTTGGAGTCAACGACGATCTTCTTCGCGATGAACTCGTCACCGGCATCCGCGACTCCGGGAATTGGGACCAGATTCGGCCAGGAACGCGAGAGCATTTGCTGCGCTTTGCCAAGCGATATCGAATCGGTGTCATTTCCAACGCCGATGGACGCATCGAAGATGTGCTGCGCCGTTGCGGCATTGCCGACTGTTTTCTCACCATCACGGATTCAGGCCTGGTGGGCTTTGAGAAGCCGCATTCGGAGATCTTCCGGCAGGCGATGCGCTCGCAACAGGCGAGCCCGGAAGAGAGTCTCTACGTCGGCGATGTCTATTCCGTCGATTATCTCGGGGCGACGGCAGCGGGAATGCAGGCAGTGCTCATGGATTTGCCTGGCGCTTACAAGAGCAAGAACGTAGCGCGAGTTGAATCACTAGCAGAGCTGGATTCTCTCCTGTCGGACAAGGGCAGGCCTTAGGCTAGCGCCTATAGATCGGTGCGTCTGAACCATTGCGGTCATTGCCCACGAGCAGGGCTATAATTTCACCCACCATGTTTGACTCCGGTCCTTTCCTCGTTTTTCTAGGCGCCGCAATTTTGCTCGCTATCGCGCCCGGTCCAGGCATGCTCTACGTTCTGGCCCGCTCGCTCGCTGGAGGACGCCGCGAGGGCCTGCTCTCTGCGCTTGGCACGTTGTGCGGCGGCCTTGTCCACGTCTTCGCAGCTGCGGCTGGCATTTCGATCATCCTGGCGAAATCCGCGGCTGCATTTGCCATCGTCAAGTACATGGGTGCAGCTTACCTCTGCTACATCGGAATTCGCATGATCCTCGATGCGCGAACGGATGAGCCGATTTCGCTGGACCAACTACAGAGGCGCCGCAGTCCTTTCTGGCAGGGCGTTTTGACGGAAACGCTCAATCCAAAGACTGCCCTGTTCTTCCTCTCGTTCATTCCTCAGTTCGTCAATCGTGACGCCGGCCATGTTTTCGCCCAGTTCATCGTCCTCGGGGCCATCTCGGTCACGCTCAACACGTCCGCGGACATCGTCGTCACCATGCTCGCCGGACCGCTAGGCCAGCGTATTCGTCAGTCAACCCGCTTCCGACAGCGGCAACGCAAGCTCACGGGCGCTGTCATGATTGGTCTGGGCGCTTATGTCGCTCTCGGGGAATCGAAATGAAAAGCGGTGATTGACAATGCGCGCTACTGCACAAAGATCATCTGGTGATCGTGGCAATCCGTATGAATTGACTCGTACAGCGTGTTGAGCAGAGACGGGCCGTATCGTGCCACAAAACTCACGCCGCCAATCTCGCGCTCCTGCAGGCCCTTGTTCGGAAAGAGCGCATTCGAGACTGTGTCAGCATGCCGGGTAATGACTTCGTTACGATGGAGTTCAGCGCGAGCCACTTGCCCTTGCAGACGGTTCACGCGATATCGCAGGCTGGAACGCGCCCGATCCGCGGCGGCAATCAGAGTGGAATCCAGCTTCCCAATCGAATCTCGCAGTTCGCCTACTAACTTTTCGATGCCTGCGTTCGCATCTTCAAAACGCTTTTGCAAGCCCCCCGGCAAAGACTGAGCCGCAATGATTTCGCGTACCTTCTCCGGACCCTGAAGGATGTCCGGCAATGTCAGTTTGTAGCGGCTAAGAACGCGTTCAGCTTTGGGTTCGACCAAAGTAGCGGAGAAGCGTGGCAACACTGGCGTGACGCGACCCAGCAATTTCTCATAGACGACTCCAACCTGCGCGAAATACGCCACCTCAGCTGCGCCTCCTGTGTAAACAAGCGTGGGCAGAAGGTAGTCCTGCACTGCGGGCCGGAACAGCACATTAGGATTGAAGTTCTCCGGCGTCTTATCGATGCGGTCGAGCAATTGCCGGGCAGAGAGCTTGTCTTCACCGGAGACGAATTGAGCTCCGTTCCCGTTTCCCTTTCGACGCATCGCAGTGCGCACGCCATTCTTCACTTCGAAGAGCAGAGTGGTCGCAGCGGTCACCTTCACCTGCTGGTGGTACCCTGCGCCCTCAATCTCTTTGCCGCGCGCGAGCAGCGCTTCATCGAGTTCCGGCGCCTGCTCGATCGCCGACCGGAACAACGGCCGCGCAATCTCGTGGAATTCCTTGTCTGCCGGATCGAGCAGGATGACACCCCACTCGCCAAACAGCCGCGCAAACAGTCGCGCAAAAGCGCTAGCCAAGGTCTCTCCTTGACGATAGGACTCGCGCAGCCAGCCAGTAACTTCGGAATCCCCGAGGAGCGCTGAGGCATCCTGCACCACTCGCTCGATTTCAGGACCAAACCTGATGGTTCCTACCGGCGCGTCGGCCACGCCACGCGTTTCGACTGACAACTCCTCCAGACGAGCTTCTGCGCCTATCAACGACACATGATTGATCTCGGGGAGATCGTGGTCTTCCGTCGCGAGCCAGAAAATGGGTACGCAGTCGATGCCAGCTCTCGTCGCTTCGGCCGCCAACTTGACGGCGGTGAGCGCCTTGAAGATGGAGAACATCGGCCCGCCGAACAGGCCAACCTGCTGCCCGGTGACTGCGGCCAGAGCGCCCTTCTTAAGCCGGTCAATATTCGCCAATGTGAGCGAAGAAGAACCCCAAAGTTGATTCTGCCGCGTCAGTATGCTGCTGACCTTTTCGCGACGTTGATTGTCGTACGAAATTCGACCGGCCTCCTCTTTCAACCAGTCCGGAAAAAACGGTGATCTCGGATAGAACTTTCTAACTGAGGGGGTGTAGGAGAGGTAGTCGAGAAAAAGCCGCGTGGAGTGCGGGATCTGGCGAAACGGCACACATTGTGCGCTCACCGGCACGTCCTCCGACACTCGGATAATATCCTGCTCATGTCTTTATTCTGACGCGCCGCAGAATCAAGTCCCGCTGCAGCCATCAATCCAAACCTCGGGCTGCAACGGGCTCTTCATCTGATGATTCGCTGCGGCTGGGGTTGCAGAGATTATCTCTTCTCATATATCACCGCCACGTCGTCCCCATACGTTTCGCGCCAGTCTCGCGGCAGTTCTTGCAGCAAGCTGGCCAACGTTGATCCCTTGGGTAACAGGACAGTCTGAATATGCCAGTTTTCGAGCAGATTGCGCCAGCCCGGCTCCCCTTGCGTCAGAATTAACATGTCTCGAACGCGCTCTGACCCGTACAGATCGTGCCTGTCATCGATAACCACCAGCCGCGAAGGATACAGCCGGTAGATAAGATAGCTGCCCCATGAATCGGTTGAGAAGACAGGATCGTGACTGGATTCATTTTTCAGAAAGCCAGCCGCCGCGACTGGGATCTTGGTCGAATCGAAATGCGCGTCGAGCAAACGGCTCGAGCCGAGCCATCCGCCATTCAGACAGACGACGAGCGCAACGACAATGGCAACCGACGGCCAAAGATGGCCCCGAATAGCCTGCTCCTGCTGTTCCATGCGAGCGGAGAATCCCACGACTCGCACAAGACTTCCGCGCAACCAGCGCGCTGCGCCTGGGCGGTTTGCCAGCGCCTTCATGTTGTCCGAAAGTAGTGGCCCAATGATCAGCACCAGCAGCATCGCTGAGACAGGCAAATTTCTCGAGGAGAGGAACCCCGCATACACCGCCACTAGACAGGCCAACACGTGGCTAGTGCGAATTTGACGTTCGCGGCCAGCGAAAGCAATCAGCGCCAGGAGCAGTATCATGACGAAACAGCGAGGCGCCCAGCCATGAAAATCCGGCGACCGGAACTCGGAGATCCGATTCATAAGGTAGCGGTCGGTCAGATAGCGATAGATGTGAACGTGCAGATTCCAACCGAAGGGATTCGCCAGTGTGGCGAGGCCGGAAACAACGCCCACCCAAGCCATTGCCCGAGCCCGTCGGCCTGGAACCAGAGCGGCGAAGAGATCCGCAGTCCGGAGGCTCTCGACAATAGCCGCGATGAGATAGAGCGCGAATAGAGCCAGCGCGAACAACCATCCGCCATGCAAATTGACCCAAAATAGGATCGACACCGGAAAGAACCACGGCAACCAGGGAGGTGCGTCGGCCCGCTCCCAACGTTCCAGGGCAGCGAACCACATCAGCGTAAGCAGCCAACTAACAATGTGCGGACGCGCGAAGAGGTGAATCGTGGCGACAAGTTCCGCAATCAACATCAGTACAATCGCCAGCAGCAACCCTGTGCCGCGCCGCATCAGTTGCGATAGGACCAAAGTAAATGTCAATGCGACGATCAATGCGCAGAGCCACACCACTCCATTCAGCCCGCTGGCGCGATAGAGAATTCCAATTGCGATGTCATAAAGCCATTCCCACGCAAACCACCGCTGTCCCTGCATCGTCGCCGAGAACGGATCGACGCGAGGCAGGGCATGCTGCGACAAGATCAGTTCGCCGGTGCGAATATGCCAGCCGATATCGGGGTCGGAGAGCGGACGGTTTGAGAGCGATCCGCCAAGCACGGTCCAGAAAGTGAAGATGAAGATGATGTCGCGCACAGAAGGGACAAGGTAGCGCCACTTCCCTGTCGAAGCTCTCGTCAAGTCCGACTCATCGCGAGTGACAGCGGCAGAGCGGAATGTGCGTGTTTCGTTATCGGTGGCGGGATGCAAATTCATTTCGCCACGCTAAAATTCATTCCGTCTTGACGGCGCTTCACGGAATCTATAGTAGCGAATGGCAAGCAGACCTAAGGTAGTTATTATCGGGGCAGGGTTTGGCGGGCTTTCGGCCGCCCAAGAGGTAGCTCGCCTGCCCGTCGATATCACGGTCATCGACCGCAAGAACCACCACACTTTCCAGCCCCTGCTCTACCAGGTGGCGACGGCCGGATTGGCCCCCGGTGAGATTG
>Ga0335069_10015232_pt1 | contig 10749 bp, 13 predicted proteins | sample Lox_Sample_11_FD_206714 | JGI IMG/M metagenome (GOLD analysis project Ga0335069, IMG submission 206714) | Soil microbial communities from Loxahatchee National Wildlife Refuge, Florida, United States - Lox_Sample_1.1 | ecosystem: Environmental > Terrestrial > Soil > Wetlands | place: USA... | reverse complement strand
CGCCAACGCACTGGTCCGGGTCTCGGGAGGAACGGGATGTGTCACTGTATTTTCCGAGGTCGTAAGCGGATCCAGATCACGGCATCGAATGCGGTGGCACATGCGCGCGGAGCCTCGCCAGCCAGTCGGCCAGATCCGCCGGCCACGGGCTGGTGAAGCGCAGCCGTTCTCCGCTGCGTGGATGCGTGAAGCCCAACTCGGCCGCATGCAGCGCCATGCGTGGCGGCGGCCATCTGGTTGGCGTGGCGTACGTCGGGTCACCGAGCACCGAATGTCCGAGGTGCTCGCAATGGATGCGGATCTGGTGCGTGCGACCGGTCTCGAGCCGACAACGCACGACCGTCGCCTGTTCGTCGAGGACCTCTTCGACCGCGAAGTGCGTCACCGCGCGCCGCCCGCGCACCGGCAACGACAGGGTGCGCGTCTGAGCCGGAAAGACGCCAGCCACCACCGCCAGGTAGGCACGCTCGACGTTGTGCTGGCGGAACTGCTCCGCGAGGGCGCGATTGGCCGCGGTGGTCTTGGCGAACACCAGCAGGCCGCTGGTCTGCAAGTCGATGCGGTGCACGACGAGGACGCGCTGCCCGCCGCGGCGGCTGAGCAGATCGGCGAGGTTGTTCCGGTCGCTCTCCGGTGTCGGGGCGGTCAGCAGACCGGCTGGCTTGTCGACGACGACCAGATCGTCGTCCTCGTAGACGATCGGAAACTCGGGCAGCGCCGCGGCATCGCGGGCGCGGGCGGCATGGCCGACCGTCTTGGTCGCTCGTGTCAGCGCCCCGCCGAGGTGGGCCTCGATGCGTTGCCCCGGCCGCACCAGGCGGCCGGCGACCTTGACGCGTGCCCCGTCGACGAAGACCCCGCCAATGTCCAGGAGCACGCGCGCTTGACGGCGTGACAGCCCGGCGATGTGGGCGGCGAGCGCCTGATCGAGGCGCAGAGCGGCGTCAGCGGGGGTGACAATGAACCTTTCCTTGCGCATGCGTGGATGCTGGCCCTCAGCGCCCGCGGCCGGCGGCGATCTCGACGCGTCTTCCAGCGTGCTGTGGCGGCGCTACCGGCTCGTCAGCAGCACCACCGACGCATTGGCGCCGCGCCCCACGGTGTGTGCGAGTGCCACCTTCGCGTCCGCCACCTGACGCGGCCCGGCTTCGCCGCGCAGCTGCCAGTAGAGCTCGACCACCTGGCCGAGGCCGGAGGCGCCGAGCGGCTCGCCTTTCGACAGCAGTCCGCCGCTGGGATTCACCGGCAGGTCGCCGGTCATCTCGGTATGCCCCTCATCGATCCATTGGCCTGCCGCACCCCTCGGACACAACCCGAGCTCTTCGTACGACAGCAGCTCGCGCGCCGAGTCGGTGTCCTGCAGCTCGACGACGTCGACCTCTTCCGGACCGATGCCGGCGAGCGCGTAGGCCTCGCGCGCCGCCAGCTTGGTCGGGCTGGGAATGTTGTCGTCGGCAAGCCCGCTGAGCGGCGTGTGCTCGCCGAGGACGTTGCCGGGGAGGTGCGAACGCAGCGTCGCCGCCGCGATGCGCACTGGGCTCGGTGTGGCGCTGAGCAACACCGCCGCCGCGCCTTCGTTCGGCGAGCACAGCATGTAGAGGCGCAACGGGTCGCAGACCATCGGCGAGGCCAGTACGGCCTCCAACGTGAGCTCCTTGCGGAACATCGCAAACGGGTTGTGCACGCCGTGGCGGTGGTTCTTCACCGACACCTGCGCCAGATGCTCGGCGGTGACGCCCGAGTCACGCATGAGGCGCTGCGCGCGCAGTGCGAAATACGCCGGCGTGACTGCCAACCCGCCTTGCTCGCGCCACGGCTCGAAGAAGCTGGAGCGGATGATCCCCTTCGGCATCTTCTCCATGCCGAAGACGAGGACGCACTCGTAGCGCCCCGAGGCGATCGCGCTGCACGCCTGGCCCAGCGCCGCGCCGCCGCTGGCGCAGCCTGCCTCGATGTTCATGATCGGCATGCCGGTGAGCCCGAGCGTCGTCAGGACCTTGTGACCGGCAGCGACGCCCGTATACACCGTGCCGCAGTAGGCTGCCTGGAATCCGCCGTACTCGCGATCGGCCTCCTTCAGCGCCATGCGCACGGCGGCAACGCCCATGTCGACCACCGTCTTGTTGTCGAAGCGGCCGAACGGATGGATGCCGACACCGGCGATGTAGACGGAGCGCATCAGTCTTGGGTCCTGAGTCCTGAGTCCTGAGTCCTGAGTCCTGGGTCCTGAGTGCTGAGTGCAAATGCGTAGGTGGTGATCGCTCGTCCCTCAGCGTCGACGCCTACGGTCTCGAGCACCAGCTTGACGGGGGTACCCGGCTTGGCCTGATCCGGCTGGCTGATGCGGGTGATGATCCGAATGCCCTCCGGCAACTCGACGACGCCAAAGCCGAACGGCAGAGGACCTTCGTATCCCGGCGGCCGGTTGATGACCGTGGTGCACACCTCCACGACGCCCTGCGCGCTGAGCGGGACACTCTCACAGCCGTCGCTCGCGCAGTACGGACAGAGCTGTTGCGCCGGAAAACTGTGGCGGGCGCAGCGCGGGCAGCGCCCGCCGAGCAACCGCGCCGCACCGGCGTCGTCGAGGCTGGTCAGCAGGCCGTCCCTGAGTGCGACTCGCGTCACGCTTTCCTCCTGATGCCCTCCGTGCTCACGGAATGGCGCCGTTCTCCTTCAACGCACCGATACGTTCCCAATCGTACCCGAGCTCGAGCAGGATCTCCTCGGTGTGTTGGGCAAACTCCGGCGCGGCGCCGCCCGGCACCCACGGCGTGCCGGTGAAGTCCGCGGGGCTGGCGACCATCTCGGCGCTCCCGTCGCTCACGGGCGTCGCGACCACACCGCCCGCCGCACGCACTTGCGGATCGACGGCGACGTCGTCGGGTGATTGCACCGGAGCCCACCAGACGTTCTCGCGATCGAAGATCTCGCTCCACTCCGGCAACGACTTGGTGGCGAATATCTCGTCGAGCAACGGCACCAGCACGCCGACGTTTTCGCGGCGGCTGCGCATGTCGTTGAAGCGCGGGTCGGCGCGCAGCTCCGGACGGCCGATGGCGCGGACCACATCCGGCCAGTGGCGATCGCCCTGCAGGCCGAGGAGCCAGAACCACTTGCCGTCGCCGGCGCGGTAGCAGCTCACCACCGGGTTGGGCACGCTCTGGCGTGTGTACGGTGGCGCCACGTAGCCGAAGCGCAAACGGATGTTGAGGTCCCAGCCGAGCACGTACATGCCGGTGCGCAGCAGCGAGGTCGCCACCAATTGCCCTTCGCCGGTGCGTTGCCGCGCCACCAGCGCCGCGCATACCGCACCGACGGCCGACAACGCCGTGGTGTGGTCGCCCATCCCGCCGCGCTGCTGCGGCGGCTCGGCGCCTTGCGGAACCAACGACCAAGCGATACCGGCGCGCGACCAGAAGGCGCCGACGTCGTAGGCCGGTCGATCCTTGTCGTCGCCGGCCAGGCCGTAGCCGCTGAGGTGGCAGTACACCAGCCGTGGGTTCAGCTGCCGCAGCTCGTCGTAGCTCAGGCCGTACTTCTGCAACGCCGAGGCACGCAGGTTGGTGACGAACACGTCGGCGTCGCGCAACAGCCGTTGGGCAACGGCGCGACCGTCGGCGTGCTGCAGGTTCAGGCCGATGCTGCGCTTGCCGCGATTGTCGAGCTCGAAGGGTGGGTTGATCGGTACATCGATGCCGGCGGCATTGAGAAACATGCCGCGCATGGGGTCGCCTTCCGGCGGCTCGATCTTGATGACCGCGGCGCCCCAGTCGGCCATGACGGCCGCCGCGCCCGGGCCGGCCACCCAGAAGCCCATTTCCACGACGCGGATTCCTTCCAACGGTCCAGCCATGGTCGCATCCTTCCGTGAGCGCGCCGATACTATCGGAAGACGACGCCACGAGGAAAGAGTCCATCGTCGTGAGATGGAGCGCGGCGCGCCAGCTCCCGCTGACAGTCGTACGAGCGCATGATATTGAGCCACGCGATGAGCCGCGGATGGATCTCCTCACTGGTGGCGCTGTGTGCGGCGAGCCTCGTAGCGGCGTGTACGCGGAGCGTTGCCGCGCGGTTCGACACCCACTATCAGGCGGGACTGACGGCCTATCACGCCGGGCGCAATCAGGAAGCCATCGCCGAGTATCGGGAAGCCTTGCAGCTCAAGCCGGACTCGGCCGCCGCCCACAACGAGCTCGGAGCGGTGCTGTACGAAGTCGGCGAGCGCGACGCGGCGATCCAGGAGTATCAGCGCGCGCTGCGGCTGAACCCCGACTTGGCCGAGGCTCACAACAACCTCGGTGTGGCGTATCTCAGTAGCGGCCGCGTCGCCGCCGCGGTCGGCGAGTACCGGGAGGCGGTCGAGCTGCAACCCGAGTTTCACGCGGCGCGCTACAACCTCTGCCTGGGTTTGGAGCTGCTCGGGCAGCTGGCGGATGCGCTGCAGGAGTGCCGCGCGGTGGCACAGCGCGCGCCGCAGCTCTCAGGTGTGGCCAGCGCCGTGCAGCGGTTGGAAGAAAAGCTGGCGCAGCCCTAGCAGGGGCATCCCGTGTGCCCGGCGACCGGCGGCGTGCGCTGGTCAATGAGGAGTTGGGGGGACTCCGCCGCACCGAATGCCGCCCACCACCCCACCTTCGCTGAGGAGTCGAAGGACCGTTTCGCCCCACTCACGATCTTCGGAGGTCATGGCTTCGTCACCACACCGCCGGTGCTAACGCCCTGGCGCTCAGGCGCGGCCTGCCTTTTGGCCGTCGCCTGGAGCGGCTTGTTGGGCGGTACGGTTGCCGACGCGGGCGAGCGCAAGACGATAGAACTCATGCCCCCGCATCCTGTGCGCCGCTTCGCCGAAGTAGCGCTGCCGATACTCGGCGGCACTGACATCGCTCACGAGGTACAAGCCGCGCTCGGCCAGGAACGTCGGCAGCTCATCCGGTTCACTCCCCCACGTTAGCTGCTCGCCCGCTTTGGCCAGGGAGGCGAACAGCCGCTGGGTGCCGATGAATGCCCGCGGCCGAGTGAGCACGTCGCGGTGCACGTATGTGAACAACACAGCGCTACCTGGCGCCGCCTGCGAACACCAACGCAGCGTCGCGTCCACGGCCGCTTCCGTGAGGTAGTTCGTGACGCCCTCCCACAGAATCAAGGTGTACGCGGCCTTGCTGTACCCCGCACGAGCCATAGCGGCCTCAAGGGCGCGCTGCTTGAAATCACAAGCAACAAACCGCACCTGGCGTGGTTGGGCCGGGAGTGCGCGTTCCAAGCGTCTTCTCTTGGCTGCTTGTGTGTCAGGATGGTCAACCTCGAAGACCGTGATTTCTTGCAGGTCCGGCAAGCGGAACGAGCGCGAATCGAAGCCCGCACCGAGGAAGACCAGCTGTTGTATGCCCTCTGTAAGGAAGGTCGCAATCGTATCGTCGATCAACTTCGTTCGTGCAACCACGGAGGACCGTACACCCGGCCACCGGTGATCGATGTACCACGGGGCGAAGCGGCGGAGGCCGGGAATTGCCGCCAGCCAGGCAACGAGGTTGAGCGGCCACGTCAAGAAAGCCCGAGCAAGAGGGTCGTCGAAGAGGCGCTTGCGGTGCGGACGTGCGGATTCGAGCGCGCGGAACAGCGCATTCTGCTCCGCAGTGCGACTTGCCTGCCCTTCCCGCATCGGCTTACCAATCAGCTTGTCAGGTCACGCCGCCCACCTTCGCTTGGAACTCGGCAGGGCCATAGCGACGCCACTACAGGGGTGAGAACGATGCGCTGTGTGGTGTGGGCGGCATCAGCCCAGGCTCCTTGGACGTGGGCGAGTGGTGTAGGCCGCGCGTCAATATGAAAGGTGCCTTTGGTGATCTCGTGGGCGAGTCCGGGCAGCTCGGCAAGGATATCACGCGTGCTGACGGAGCCTTGTCCACTGCCAACGATCTGGAGGCGAGTGGCACGCAGCGCGGCTGACGGGATATGCGCCGTGGGTCCCGCGACAGAACCGATTCCGATCCAGGTGAGTGGCTTGCCGTTGTCGGCACGGTGGGTGACGACAGCGACCATGGCCGTGGTGGTGGGCTCCCCCCAGAGGTAGTCAATCACCATATCGACATCGGCAGCGGCCTGGCCAAGTCGGCGAGCGGTGGCTTCGGCATCTCCCGTGAGCTGCACGGTATCGGAGGCGCCAAGTCCGGCCAAGCCGGTGAGTCGCTCTGCATCGCGGCCGGCGGCGATGACTTGGTTCGCGCCGAACAGTTTGGCGATCTGGACCGCCATGCGGCCCGCGTTGCCGGTGGCGCCGAGTACGAGGACGTTCTGTCCGGACTGGAACTGCACCCGCCGCCGCAGCCCGATCCAAGAGGACATGGCCGGGTTCATGGCGGCGGCGACTGCGATGGGGTCACTGTCCTCGGGCAGGATGATGCTGCGGCGCACATCGATGACAGTCCGTTCAGCCATCGAGCCCATCCGGGTGTCCGGGAGGACGAAGTAACGCAGGAAGCCGTCTGCACCCCGTCCGACACCGTCGATGCCCGGCACAAGCGGCAGCTCGCCCGTGCTGGTGTAGTGCGAGCCGTCGGCCTGCGACCGGACGCGTGGGTGCAGCCCCGCCGCAATCACATCGATGACCATCTCCTGGTCACCGGCCGGGGCGGGGTCGGCAAACTCCTCATAGCGCGGAGGCGTCTTGAAGGAAGAGACCACGGCGGCCCTCATAACCGCTTCCCCCAAGTCGACTTAACATACCTGACGCTCCCGTAGGCACACCCGTCGTCCACGCAAACGAACCGCCTCCTCCACTCGCATCGATTTGTTTGCACATCAGTCATTGCCGACGCCTATCGGGTCCGCCCAACGCCTTAGCGATGAGCCGCGCGCATCTCTCTGCGCGTCGGTCTCCATCGCCTTGTTCGGCCTGGCCACCGCCACCTTGCATCTACTCGGCATGGTAAACCGGTATCACAACCACGAGGACCGCCTCCTCTTGGAGGGCCGCAAACGCTGCCTCTCGAAGCTGGTCTGCATATCGAGAAAGGCTCGCGAGGTTTTCTCGGAAGGCAAACGGCGTGTCGGTGTAGATGAGGTTGACACGGTCGCGAATGTGGGAGCCTGCTTCCGAAAGGTAGCTGCCTTCTATGCCGCGGACGATGCTGGCCCCTCCGAAGGCATACGCAAACTCCCTATCGAGGGCTTCGAGTAGGTCGCGGTACTCCTGTCTAGGGAGATCAGGCAGATACAGCTCGATCCTTGCCTTTTCGGACAGTGGCAACGAACTGCTCCTTGCGGCGATTGAACGCTTCCATACGTTTGAGTGATTCCGCCGCCGCCAACTTCGCCTTATGAGGGCGCTGGATTTTCAGCTCGGTGACTTTCTGAGTTCGCTTCGCCATGACTGCTCCCTGCTGCGCCGTATTGTTCCGTATACCAGAGTTGGAACGCCGACGGAAAGCCGAACGCCCGGCGATCACCCGCGTGTTTTTCTTGCGCGTCGGGTGGAAGGCCCTTGTTCGGCCTTCTTGGTTGGCTGATTCCGTGGGCGCGCTCCGCCTCGCGCACGCTGGTTCGCTGGTGCAGCGGCACCACGAACCTCAAGTCCTGGAGGCACGAGATCGGGATGCGCTTGATAGATCGGAGTCATAATGTCCGTAAAAATGCGCTCCATGACAAATCCCGCGGCACGGCGGTACGCGTGGAACTCGCTTTCCGGTCGCGTGTCCATGACGAGGCGAATAGATGTGTTGAGTTGCCGACTCACCGATCGCATAAGGGATTCAATGCGCTTGGCGGTTCTTCGATCCGCGAACATAACCCACGATCTCACTCTCGGCAGCCGAACGATTTGCCGGTCAGGCGCCGCCGGCTCTTGCCGTCGCCTGGAGCGGCGGGTTCGGCCTGGACAGCACATCTTCAATGCTCCGGTGGATGCGCCGTACACAGAGTTCCTACCGAGCATACCCGGCCCAAGACATGTACTCCTCAAGGACAGCCCGGAGCGATGTGCCCGCTGCGCGCCGCTTCGCGACACGTTCGAGAACGCCCCTGAGCAAGTTGGCGACCTCCTCCGAATCGAAGTGCGCCGGTTCACCGAGACTCAGAGAGACCCGGCGGGATGTCGGTGAACCCCGAGGTGGGTCCGTAGTGAAGATGAGAGCACGCCCGTCGCTGTCCCAAGCTTGGTAGATACCGTCATCCACGTCGATCGCCTCAGTATATGCAGTGGCGTCGCCAACACAACGAAACACGCGCACGTTGTTCGCGTCCTCTGCCACTATGATCGGTGGTGTCATGCGGTTACCCACGCCGGTCTCGCACAAGCCGAACGCGCCAGCATCACGCGCGCGCATCTTTCCGCGCGTCGCGTGCATGCTGTGGTTCGGCTATAGCGTTCGCAAGCAATTTGACGACGTCTGCCGTCGTCCTGACCCGGCCAAAGACATAACTGAAGGCGAAGAGGGCAGCCCGGTGCATTTCCTCACTCATCTCGGTGCAAGCATCTTCGACGACGATAACACGGAAGCCCCGGTCCGCCGTCTCGCGAGCGGTTTGCGTGACACAGACCGCGGTGGTCAGTCCGCAGACCACCAGCGAATTGATCCCCATGTTGTGCAGGATTTGGTCCAGTTTGGTTGAGGCGAGGGGACCGCTGGATGTTTTGTTGAGAACGAGTTCCCCTGGCAGCGGGGCGACACGGTCCTCGAACTGCCAGCTGGGGGTGCCTACCGGCGGGGTGACGCGGCAGCCAAGGAGCTGGATCCCGAGTTCGTCGAACCCCCGCAGCCATTCGGGCAAGTCCTGACCATCCAGTAGATAACTGCCCGCCCCACAAAAGACGACCGGTAGGTGATGCGAGCGGAAGTAGTGCTGCAACTGCTCGATGTTGGGCAGCACTCTGGACCGGACGCGGTTGAAGTACCCGTCGGTGGCTCCCGGCATGAGCTTGCCAATGACTTGCGCGAAGGGATAGTCTGGTCGCGCAAAGTAGCGCTGCACGTCAATGATGAGCAGCGCCGTTCTGGCCGGCTCGATCGCGATCGGCGCCTGATCCTTGAGCCGAACCATCTCTTGGATCTTTTCGTGATCAGTCATGACGCTCCTATCGTCCATCTTGGGGACAACGCGGCCGAACGGCCCGGGCATCAGCCGCGGCGCGTCGTTTGCCGCCGTCGGCTGCATGCCCTTGTTAGCCGGGGCTTTCGACTCCTGAACCCGCAAGCGTGCTGGATGACGCCGCGACGATGTACCGCTGCTGATTGCACCCGCATCGCCATCATCGTTGTGCGAAAGCTGAGGCGGTGATTTGGTAGACATAAATCTCTAAGCCGCTGGGGTGGGGCCTCGGTTCCACGCGAACGGCCCCGAGCTTTTCCACGGACCGCTGCGAGCGCAGGTTCTGTGTACTGATCAGAAAGACGACGGAGCTCACGAAGCGGAAGGCATGCCGCAACATGAGCTCCTTCATCTGTCCGTTGTACATGCCGCCCCAGAAGGACCTGCCCAAGAATGACCAGCCGATCTCGACTTCGCTCCTTCCCTCGTCGTAGCCATGGAAGCGTGAAGACCCAATCACCCGCTGAGTCTTGGCATCAATGGCAATCAGAGCACCACCGGACCCCAAGGCCTCACGAAAGAATTCCTGGAAGCGCCCTTCTGCATGGCGATTCCTGTCTGGATGCTGTTCCCAGATGAGCGGATCGGCAGCGACGGCGTAGAGGTCATCGTAGTCTTCGGAACGAAGCGGTCTGAGTTCGACGAGGTCGCCCTTCAGAACCGGTTGATAGTCAAAGGACACTTTTGGCTCCCAATGCCAACTATGGATGACTGCTCGTCGTCCGGCTAACGTCTTGCCGCTCAGGCGCGGCCCGTTCTCGGCCGTCGCCTGGAGCGGCTGGTTCGGCTCGCCTGAGCGACACTCCGCAGCAAGGTTCTACTGCGGTTTGTGCCAGAAAGCACGGAGCACCTCGAGCTTTGAAGTCAGGTCTTTGGTAACCGTTCGCCAACCACTCGGGTTGGCGAGTTGATGCAAGAGCGAGACTGAGTTGGCGAGGATTCCGCCTGCTGTATCCAGTGCCAGAAGAACGTCCTGGTCGCTCGGGGCGGCGAAATATCTGACTGCAACTCCCGCAGACGTACTCACGATATGCCTCTCCTCAAGGGAATTGATGTTGTTGTGGGACTGCCAGCAGAGGTAGGCATACGGGCCCTGGTAAAGTTCCAGTTGCTTGGCGCGTTGAAACCGCTGTTCAACAGATAGGAGCGGAAACCCGCGTGCCTTCAGATCGGCAATCTCACCTCGGACTTGGGAGAGGTTGGCGGGGATATCGATGCTGGGGTCGGCAAACAAGGATAGGTATGGATTTGTACTGGCGGCCTGGGTTGCGGCGTTGAGAACACGTCTCTTCTGGTCGAGAAAGGCCGCGTTCATGAACTCGGCGTACTGAGGATCATCAACCACGTTGAATAGATCGATTGAGGCCTCGAGAAGGCTTCGGAGGACGACAAATGCGCATGCGGCGTCACCGGCCTCAAGGAGCGTAGCGACACCTCTCGATCGCTCCAGCACTGCAGCATGGAGCGATCCGGCGAGAAGATGCTGAGGATTGCGCGAATCAAGTCGTGCCTCTTGGGTCAATCTACGAGCCTCGGACAGGAGATCCCTGAACAGGAGGAGGCCTTCGGTTAGGAGGGGCATCGGCTCTCCACCTTTACGCGCCGCTGGACTGAGATCAACGCACATCGCCGATCAACGCTGTCTGCGCTACCGAACTTTGAATT